>Ga0065703_1000072_pt1 | contig 38362 bp, 37 predicted proteins | sample SwiRhicommunBV21_FD_59090 | JGI IMG/M metagenome (GOLD analysis project Ga0065703, IMG submission 59090) | Switchgrass rhizosphere microbial communities from Buena Vista Grasslands Wildlife Area, Michigan, USA - BV2.1 v1 | ecosystem: Host-associated > Plants > Roots > Rhizosphere > Soil ...
GCGGGGATTTTTTTATGTAAATCTAAATTGTTGGAAATCAGCACAACGGTTTCTGCCATTAAATTAAAATAGACAGATCTGTATATTTTAATTTAGGTCGTAATTTTTATAGCCTGTGGAAATTGAAAAACATCACAATTCGCTCCGCCTCCAATTCGATCTACGACTGCAAAATCACTCGGTGCTTCAAAGGTAAGCAAAGGATGATGCCATGTACCTGCCCGATAATTTATACTTTGCTTTCCATTTGAAATAAATGCACATAACTTTGAAATATCGGGAGTATTCTCGTCCAAAGCAGGTGCCACAATAATTAAGAACTTTTGCTGTTGTAAGGGAATAAATGCCTGAGAGCCTTTCGGATGACGCTCTAGCATTGAAATTTCTAAAGGTAAAACGCTGGCCTTAATATTACGAAAAATACTAATTCCTGCTTTTGCTTCACCTTCAATTTCTGTTTCAACGAGCGCGTGGTAGCGCTCGGTGTGTGCATCATTAATATGAAAAAAGTCATGCCCGTCACAACAAATCACTTCTCCGAATGGCTGAAAGCTCTCAATGGTTAAGGGCTGAATATGGACATTATTCATGATCATGACTGGGCAATTTTCCCCCATAAACGTACACGGCTAATACCACCATCTGGAATCATATTAATACGAATATGAGAGATTTTTTCATGCTGTAAAATCTCATTCACATATTCATGAATATGGTCCATTTGCATAGGTTGAGCTTCAAGTAAATAAGCCCAGAACATACTCTGTGGAATCAATTGTGCATCGGTTGCATTTTCAAGGTAAACCGCCTGAATGGATACTTGGGCAGGGAAATTCCCTTTAAAGTGAGCTGTATCAATTTCAAGTTTCTCAATTTTTCCGCCTTTACCCAGAGCAAGAATACACCAGTCATAACCTGGGGCACGGCGGCGTTTGGTTTCCCATCCATCGCCCATGTTGATGCCACGGCCAGGATTAATCAAATTGCGCGGATGTCCAAAATGGGCATCACTATAGGCAACTACGCGGCCACCATTTTCAAGGGCTAATAAATCGAGTTTTTGCTCGCTATCAGTCACCTGAATATGAACATCACCATAGACACGTAAACGAGCAATACCGCCATCTGGGAAAATATTGAGGCGTATATGAGTGAAAAGTGCATCATTATTGACCATAAAAATATGATGCTGGCTTGGGCCGAGTTCAGTATTTTCTAAAACACTCTCCCATTTTGCGCCTGTAAGGTCGTCATTTGGTGCATAACATGCTTCTAATGATGCAGAAGCGGGATAATTTCCTGTAAAAAAGCTGGTATCAATATCAAGTGCACTGATTTTTCCACTTACGCCAAGCTTCACAATACACCAGTCATAGCCTGCGTGACGCTTACGACGCGTTTCCCAACCGTCCATCCATTTGCCGTTATCATCGAATTTATCTTCAACAAAAACAGGTGCTTCAAATTGCAGCATACGCTTTGCTTCTGCAAAGAAATCATCTGAACACTCAATGACTTGTGCACCAATTCGGGCATCTGCCAAATTGGTTTTCATATTCAAAATTTCAGGAAGTTCAAAAGCTGGAGCATGCAGTGTTGCCATAATGGAGTATCCGTATTTCTTGTTAAAAACATGATTTTTCATTTAAAACTGCCCTAACACTGAGCGTGCTAAGACGAGTTTTATACTTAAATATATAAGCATGGTGCATGCCAGTTTTGTGGAAAAGCTAAATAAATTTTGAACGATGGCATGTTTTTAGCATAAGCACCCTATAGGTGAATATCTATAGGAGAGTGTTATGAATGTGGTGATTATTGGTGCGGGAATGGGAGGTCTAACCACTGGCATTGCATTAAAGAAATTTGGTCACCAAGTTCGCATTTTTGAGCAAACTGAAAAAATTCTTCCAGTTGGCGCTGCAATTTCGCTGTGGTCGAATGGTGTGAAATGTTTAAACTATCTGGGATTAACCGAGAAAATCGCCCAACTTGGCGGACAAATGGACGACTTGGCCTACGTGGATGGTTTAACTGGAGACGTGATGACACAATTCAGTTTACTGCCATTAATTGAAGAGGTAGGCCAAAGACCTTATCCAGTTGCACGTGCAGATTTACAAAATATGCTGATGGATGAGTTTGGCCGAGATCAGATTTATTTAGGCAAAAAAATGGTCAGTCTTGATGACAAAGCTGATTTTGTTGAGGTGCATTTTGCCGATAGTAGCTCAACACAAGCCGATTTAGTAATTGGGGCAGATGGCACTCACTCAATTACACGGGCCTATGTGTTGGGCCAGCAAGTACAGCGCCGTTATGCGGGTTATGTGAACTGGAATGGTTTGGTTGAAATATCTGAAGATTTAGCTCCAGCACAGCAATGGACAACTTATGTGGGCGAAGGTAAGCGTGCTTCTCTGATGCCGGTTGCAGATGGGAAATTCTATTTCTTTTTAGATGTGCCTTTACCAGCAGGTTTAGAAAATAATCGAGGTGAATATAAAAAACTTTTAAAACAATATTTTGCTGATTGGTGTTTACCAGTACAGCAGCTCATTGAACGTTTAGACCCGCAAAAGACCAATCGGGTAGAAATACATGATATTGAGCCGTTTACCCAGTTTTATAAAGGTCGCGTGGTGATTTTAGGTGATGCTGCGCACAGCACCACACCTGATATTGGACAAGGTGGCTGCCAAGCCATGGAAGATGCGATTTATTTAGCACGTTCTTTGCAAATTAATACTTTAGGTGTCGAAGACGCTTTACGTCGCTATCAAAACAAACGTAATGAACGTGCCAATGAGTTAGTACTTCGTGCGCGTAAACGTTGTGATGTGACCCATATGAAAGATGAAAGCGTTACTCAAGCGTGGTATGCAGAATTACGCCGTGAACAAGGTGGACATATTATGCAGGGGATTATTAGTAATATTGTGGGTAATCCACTCGATTAAAACAAAAACAGCAAGGAATTCTCCTTGCTGTTTTATATTCTAAATAATGATTTTAGAAGTGGTATTTAACCAATGCACTGACGTTGTTTTCGTCTCGGCCTTGCAGACCAAATTTGTTATTCCACACTGAGTGCTCAATACCTAAGTATAAACGTGTGTCTGGAGAAATGTGTTTACCTACATTCCATTTCCATTGGGTGGTCCAGTTCAACTCGCTGGCATGGTCGCCTTCAGCAGTTGACCAGTCAAGGAAACCGTCTACCAAGAAATCTTCAGAGCCAAATTTTAATGGAATACCATAAACAAATGTCATTTGGTAATCGTCGTCAGTGTTCTCATTATTTGCACGGTAGAAGTTTAAATTCGCATATTGGAAATATGGGATATTTAAGTCGACAGCAAAACCATAAAGGAAATTATCGAAGTTGTTGCCGTCTTCACTATTGCCTTCCCAAGTGGTACTAATTAACACATCTTTGATTGGGCCATACGCCAGTTTTTTACCTGATATTTCACCTAAGCTTAAACGTGGTGATAACTCGAAGTAAGTACTCTTGTGGTCATTTTCACCACGCATACGGTCCATAAAGAAAAATACATCAGCGTATTTAACTTTCGCTGCATATTCCAAAGTAAGGGTTGTTTCTTTCTCATCTACAACTTCATAGTTTTCACCATAAAGTCCAGTCACGCTAAAATCTTGCCAGATTGGTTTTGCCTGAACCATGGCAGTTGCAGATAACAAGGCACAAGTCGCCGCAAGTTGCTTTAATTGCATTTAAATGATCTCCCCCCAAATAAAGCACGCTAAGGATACAGTGTCTTAAGCAAAAATGAAGCCAAATTTGATCAACGGTTAAAAAAAGGCCCACCGAAGTGGGGCGCTAAAAACTAAATCTTTAATGTGTATTTCTGGTATTTATTGTTTGGCTTAAATGAGGGGTACGCGAGCTGCGAAATGTAGGTAAATGATTAAATAACAAATTCAACAAGATAGCAAAGATACAAGTTGAACTAATGCCTGAATGGAACAAAGTTTGTACCCAAACTGGGAAATGAGCATAAAATTCATGGTTAATAATTGGAATCATACCTGCCGATAAAGCGGTCGCGACAATAATTAAATTTTTCTGATCGTTATAATCTATTTTTGCCAAAGTGCGAATTCCACTGGCTGCAACCGATCCAAATAAGACCAAACCTGCACCACCAAGTACGGGCATTGGAATTGCTGCAATCAAACGACCCATAATAGGGAGTAGACCCAAAATAATCAGAATGACACCGCCTGCTGCCACCACAAAACGGCTTTTTATACCTGTAATCGCAACTAGCCCAACATTTTGGGCAAAAGCGCTTTGCATAAACGAACCAAAGATAGGCGCAAAAGCACTTGAAAACATATCCGCACGGACACCATTGGCGATACGTTTAGCATCTACTTCAGTTCCTACAATGTCTCCGACAGCAATAATATCGGCCGTGGTTTCCGTCATAATGACTAAAGTCACAATCAACATCGACAAGATTGCGCTGAGCTCGAATGTTGGCAAACCAAATGCAAATAAATGTGGAAATTGCAGCCATGCGCCTGAGCTTACCTGACTAAAATCACCAAAACCCATGAAGTAGGCGAGGGCAGTACCAGCAACAATAGCCAATAAAATCGATAAGCGACGAATGCTTGCTTGCGGCAGCATATTTAAAACAATCACAATGCCTAAGGTTAGTAAGGCCAAAGAGATATTTTCTACACTTCCCCAGTCGGGTGCTTTATTGTTACCACCCATCATCCAGCGAATCGCGACAGGTAACAAAGATAAACCAATAATTGTGATGACGCATCCCGTTACAACAGGTGGGAAAAAACGGATAATTTTAGAAAAATAAGGCGCAAGACATAGGCCAATCAGAGATGCGGCAATGACTGCGCCATATACAGCAGGTAAGCCACCACCTGTGGTGATAATTGCGACCATGGTTGCAACACCTGCAAAAGACACGCCCTGAACTAAAGGTAATTTTGCACCTAGATATTTGGTTCCGATTGTTTGTATGAGTGTTGCCAATCCACCAACAAATAGAGCTGCAGCGATTAACATTCCGACTTGTGCTGAGCTTAAACCAGCTGCCGTTCCAATAATCAAGGGCGGAGCTACAATGCCACCATACATGGTCAGCACGTGCTGTAAGCCGTAAGCAAAACTTTTGGAAATTCCTAAATATTCATGCTCTGGAGAAATCGCATTCTTTTGCCGATGATTCATATTTTTCTCCTCGTTATATTTGAGTTAGCTACCGCGATAAGTGGAGTAAGCAAACGGGCTAATCAGTAAGGGAATGTGGTAATGCTGATTAATGTCTTCTATAAAAAATTGAATACAAACACGTGGGAAAAAAGTTTTGACTTTTAGTGATGAAAAATAAGGGGCGATTTCGAACTCAAGTTGATAAGCACCCTCTGCAAACTCTTTTATTCCAAAATCACTCACTCGACCGTCTGGGTCCGTGGTTGCGGTCGCAATCAGCTCATGGGTTGCTGCATGAAACAACTTCACTTCTACGTGTGCAGCTGGTTTGCCTAAATTCGTATCTAAAATATGAGTGCTGATCATGCTTGTATTTCCTGAGATAGACGTAATAGAGCAATCGCTGCGAGTTGCTCATGTACAATTATTTTTTCGATAGCTAAGTCATGTTGTAAACGTTCATGTAGCTTTTTTAAAATCTCTTCGCTACTGAGGCCTGCCGCTTTAATTAAAAAAATAAAGCCAAACTTTTGTTCATAATCGAGATTGCCTTGTAGCAGAGCTTGCTGCGTTTTCTCATCTAGAGAAATGCCGGCTTGTTCTTGATTTGAAAAATGTTGCTCTTTTGCATTGAGCTGATTCTTTGCCTGCCGTTCACCAATTTTTGGGTGAGTTGCTAATGCTGCTTCTATCTCTTGCCATGACCACATTTGACTTAAATTTTCTGCATATTCCAAAAGAGATGCTTTTGTTGAATAGGGGCGTTCTGAGATGATTTTTTCGGCCCATGTTGGAATGTGGACACAGTTTTTTAACAAAGTCTTGAGTTGTTCGGGTGGGGCTTGATTAAACTCGGCTAAAAACACTGTTATTCCTAAACTCATTGTTGTGATATAGAGTTTTAGCAATAACAGTGCCAATAGCTGTTAATCAACAGTTTAAGAATTTAAAAATTTAAAAATCAATTATTCAGTTATGTGATTTTTATACCAATGTTCAGCGATATCCTGACGACGACATACCCAGACACGATCGTGCATTTGAATATAGTCGAGAAACTTTTGTAAGGCTTTAAAACGACCCGGATGCCCTAAAATACGGCAATGCATTCCTATCGACATCATTTTTGGTGCAGTTTCTCCCTCTGCATACAACACATCAAAACTATCTTTTAAATATTGAAAAAACTGTTCTGAATTATTAAATCCACCTGGTGAACAGAACTTCATATCGTTACATTCTAAAGTATAAGGAATAATTAAATNGGGTCGGGATGCACCCGCAGCATCGGTAAGTGTGGTCCAAAAAGGCAGGTCATCACCATAATAATCAGAGTCATATTGTATTTGTGGGAACTCTGCAAGTAACTGACGAGTATTGGGGCTGTCACGTCCGGTGTACCAACCTATCACTTTATTTTCAAACAAGTTTTCTAAAACAGATAAAGCTTGTTCCATGTGATGTTTTTCTACTTCAATATCGGTATCTTGATAGTGAAGCCAGCGGTAGCCATGAGACACTACATCATAATCAGCTTGCTTAATGGCTTCTACAATATAAGGGTTACGGGCAAGCGCCATTGCAACTCCAAAAATGGTCATTGGAAGCTTGCGCCGTTCAAACTCACTATGAATGCGCCAAAATCCAGCACGGGAACCATATTCGTACATAGAGTCCATCGACATGTGTTTAGCTGGGTAGCTTGCAGCACCAATAATCTCTGATAAAAACTGTTCTGAGCCATCATCGCCGTGCTCAATATGTTTTTCGCCACCTTCTTCATAATTAAGCACAAATTGCACAGCAACCTTGGCATTATTAGGCCATTTAACCTGTGGGGGCTGTCCGTGATAACCGATTAAATCACGTGAATAAGGAGACTTTTGAATTTGCTCAATGAGCTCGGCGCCAGATAGATAAGATTCGGTCACGATTGCTCTCCTTTTGTTCAATTTTTCATAAATATTTAAAAAATCAGCTTGCATATTTTTATAGATGGACTGATATTGAAGATATGAAGATCTTCAAAATAAATTAAAAGCAGTACGTTTAAGTCAGGAGATAACAAACCATTACACCATCAAAATGTACAATTGAAGTCAGTTCATGCATGCTTAAAACATGCCAACATAAAAAAGTTTTGCATAGAAAAGATCCACAGTAAGAAAGAGAGGATGGTATTTATGAATATAGAAATCCGCACAGATAAAAACATCCATAATAGCGAACGTTTAATTACTTATGTACGTGCAGAACTTACTCAAGAATTCCAACGTCATAGCGAACGTATTACGCATTTCTCGGTTCATTTTAGTGATGAAAATGGGGACAAAAGTGGTGACAAAGATATCCACTGTATGATTGAAGCACGTCCTTCAGGTTTGAAACCAGTTGCAGTGCACCATAAAGCAGGAAATATTGATGCTTCAATTCATGGTGCAATTGAAAAATTAAAACGTAGCCTCGAACATACTTTTGAGAAAAAAGAACACCCGAGAGGTGGGCAACCAGAATTCATTGATGATGAAGTTTAATTGAAAACGGTAAAAAGCCCTTCGGGGCTTTTTTTATATCTGATGAAAATAAAACTATTCACAACATTAGGTTTGCATTGCAATGCAATCAACCTCTAAAATCTGGAGAAGAGATTAGGCATAATAGCCCTAATATATTTTTGAGAGATGGTCATGTTAACCACCCAGCAGCAAGCTTTAATTAAAGCCATAGAAGAATTAGAACTCGCGCAAGTGCAAAAATTACTTGCTGAAGGACTTGATCCGAACTTTATTGATCCGGAACAGGGGCCACCTGTATCAATGATTTGTGACGGAATTTTTAAATGGTGGGAAAATGTATCGGAAGCTTATGAAGCAGGTACACCATTATCAAAAGAAGAAAAGCAACAAGCGTTACAAGTTTACCTCGATATTCTCGAAGCTTTGATTCAGGCTAAAGCTAATGTACATCTTTGGGATGCAGAAGAGTTTTACGGTCCGTTATGGGATGCTGCAAGCTCGGCATGTGCGCCAGCTGTTCAACGTTTACTCGATGAAAAAGTTGATCCAAACTCACGTGATGAAGAAGGACTCACTATTTTATCTTCAATCAGTCAGTTGTTCTTTGATTGTGAATTTGATGAAATAGATTGGTCAGAATCGCTTGAAGAAGAGCGTGAAACATTAGAATTATTGCGCCGTCATGGAGCAAAGATGTCAAAAGAATTAACTACTTAATTGGATATTAGAATGAAAATAGTACAAGTCTTAACTTTTGCTTTATCTACTGTTGCTGCTGGAAGTTACTTTTGCAGCTGAGTTCTCGTTTGACCGCCCAGGGGCAGGAATGGGGACGGGTATTACCCCTGTAGGCAATTTGGCTTGGGAACAAGGTTTACCTAGTGCAACTTATACAGAGTCGACTGTCGATGGTGTTAAAGAAAAGACCGTAACCTTAAATCAGGATATGTTGTTCCGTACAGGTTTGGGTCGTGACTTAGAATTACAGTTAGGATGGCAGGGTCCGGCATGGACTCAAACCAAACGTGCGGGTAAAAAAACTGACAATTCAGGTTTTGGTGACGTAAGCATCGGTTTAAAAAAAGCGATTGATTTAAAAGATGACAGATTGTCTATGGCGGTGTTGGCTGAGGCTGTCATTGCAACTGGAAATGATGAATTTACGGCACATGACGACATTTATAGCCTTACCTCTGCTGTAGCTTACCAATATAGTGATTTAGTGGGTACTTCAATTACCATGCGTTATGAAGTGCAAAATAGTGATTGGGCTGTAACAGCAATCCCAACGATTGATTATAAAATCGCAGGTAAACTTTCAGGATATTCTGAGTTTATTTACCGTAAAGCTGAAAGCCAAGACTATGAATATGGTCTAGGTACAGGTTTAGTTTATGCAGTCAATAATCGTACTCAGCTCGATGCAAGCATAGGAGTCGATTTGAACGGTCAAGACAAGAGCTATAACGGTGGCTTAGGCGTGGCATTCTTGTTCTAATCAAAGCAATTTAAATTTATGTTAATGAAAAAGCTTATACATCAGGGAATTCTTTATTTTCTAGCAGTTATAGTTTGTGTATTTAGCCAGTTGGTTTCTGCGCAAGATAAGTTACTGTCACCCGAACAAGCTTTTTCATTTTCGGTTGAATCTTCTGAGCCGCATACTGCGAGTTTATCTTGGCAGATTCAGCCAAATTACTATCTATATCAGCATAAATTTACCGTACAACAAGGTACTCAACCTTTAGTTTTAAAGTTACCAAAAGCTATTGCTCAACATGATGAAAATTATGGGCAAAGTCAGGTTTACTACAATCAAGTTAATTTCCAAATTAAGACAAAGCCTTCAGAGCACTATAGTGTGACTTGGCAGGGCTGTGCCAAAGACCGTATTTGTTATCCACCACAAACCATTGAGTTTCAAACCGATGCAGATGGCTTGGTCGGTGTACAAAACCAAGCGGGAACCGCACCAAAACGATTGTTAGATTTAGCAAATACACAAACAGACGCTTCTTCAGAAACTTTAGAAAAAGAGCAGAGTACAGCACAGGCAGCTGATACAACTACTCCGCAAGTTGCGCAAGATCAGATTTGGTCAGCTAAACTGATCGAACACTCTCTTTGGTATGGGATTTTATTATTTTTAGGTTTAGGCATGCTGCTCGCATTTACGCCATGTTCTTTACCGATGCTTCCTATTTTAACTTCATTAATTATTCGAGAGCATAAAGGCTTAAAAGCTTGGACCATTGCTTTGACCTTTGTTTGTAGCATGGCATTGGTTTATGCAGGTTTAGGTTTAATTGCTTCTTCAGCAGGTTTAAATTTTCAACGCTGGTTACAACAGCCTGCTACTTTAATTGCCTTTAGTTTGCTGTTTATTGTATTTGCTCTGAATCTATTTGGCTTGTTTGAGCTTCGTTTGCCGCAAGCATGGTTAAACCGACTTGACCGCATTCAGTCCATGCAACAAGGTGGCACTTTAGTAGGTGCTGGCATCATGGGGGTGGTTTCTGCGCTCTTGGTGGGTCCTTGTATGACTGCGCCACTCGCTGGAACTTTATTATTTATTTCTCAAACACAAAACCAGTGGCAAGGCGCTTTGCTTTTATTCTGCCTAGGTTTTGGAATGGGAATTCCATTGTTGCTGGCAAGTATTTTAGGGGCAAAATTCTTGCCTAAAGCGGGTGACTGGATGCATCAGATTAAAGTTATTTTTGCTTTTCTGATGTTGGGTTTAAGCCTTTATTTTATTCGTCCTTTATTGCCAGATTGGGGCATGCAAGTACTTAGCTTAGTATTAGGTCTCGCTTTTATCGCTTATGCCGTTTATCAGTTTTTCTGGAAAAAAGGGCAGCTACAATGGCTCTACGCGATTTTATTGTTAATCGTTACACCTTTTGTAGCTTATAACCAATATCAACATATTCATAATCGAAATTTGCAAAGTTCTGATCACATGGCTGAGTGGCATGTTGCGGCTAGCGCGGCAGACTTCCAAAAGATTTTAGCGGCTGCTCCAGCTGATCGGGCTATTGTAGTTGATGTTTATGCAGACTGGTGTGTTGCCTGCCAACCTATTGAACACCGTATTTTAAAAGCACCCGAGGTGCAGTCTGCTCTTGCACCCTATTATTTAATTAAGCTTGATTTGAGCCATTATGATCAGTCACATGAAGCTTTACTCAAACAATGGAATATTTTAGGACCACCAACCTATTTATTTTTAAGCCCAGAGCAAAAAGAAATTCGTGCGTTGCGTTTAACTGGTGCATTTAGTCAGCAAGAACTTTTGCAACAACTCGCGAACTTGGCAAAGTTAAAAAAATCATAGTGTATTAATAGCCTCAGTCTGATGAAATGTACGCACCTGATTTCGTCCTGAGGCTTTTACGCCATAAAGCGCTTGGTCTGCTTGTCTAATTACAAGATAAGGGTCTTGTGCAAAAGCTGAACTGCTTATTCCAAAACTCGCGCTAAGATGAATGGGATTATTTTGAGTACTAAAAACTGGCAGTTCTTCTAAAGCATGGCGGCAGCGCTCAGCAATTCTTTCTGCTTGAATAATATCGGTATGGGGGAGCAATAAAATAAATTCCTCTCCACCAAATCGACCAATAATATCTTCACTACGCACGTTGTTTGATAGGCATTGGGCAATTTCAATTAAAACCTGATCGCCTTGATGATGCCCGTAAATATCATTAATTTTTTTAAAGTGATCAATATCAAGAAGTACAACCGCATAATCAAATTTCTGTTGGTGTAGTGATTCTAAATGCGTGTTTAAACTACGTCTATTTAATACGTTGGTTAATGGGTCGAGTTGGCTTAGGCGTTGAATATAAGTTTCGCGCTGACGCCATTGAGTGAGTAATATCTCAAATAAAATAAAACAGGCCAATAAAATGGGCATAATAAAAAATGCCATGCTTCCTAACCAAAAGGGGTTAGTTTGAGCACGTTGCATAGCAATAAGATTAAATAATGGTGCATAAGGCAAAGTGCCTCTCATACTTAAATAGGTACATACCGTTAAAATAATGGTCGCGGGTACAAGAGCGCTATAAACAATTTTTCGTTCGAATAACACGAGTCCTACACCAATGGTACCGACATAACCTACCATGGTGGCGGGGCTAATACTGCCAATTAAATATCCATCGTGGCATAGCATGAGCGTAAAAAATTGAACACTAATCAAGGGGATAATGTTTTGGGCCCACTCATGATTTTTGTAGCGATAGCAGGGAATAATCAGTAAGACTAATAAAAATAAGGTAAATAGATTTAACCAGATTTGAGATTCAACTAAAGGTAAATGTGCCCATTGCCAAACACTTGGCGTAATTAAAATATAGCCTTTCCATAAAATCCAACTGAAATTCATTGCAGAGGCAAGTGTAAGCATCAGGGCGCTTTTTTGTAATGGTGTCCAGTTGATGATGTGATTATTGTGGATGAAATCGATTATTACATGTTTTATTTTATGTATGGGATGAGTGATTAAACGATTTTTCATAATATGTAAGGGCTCCTAAATATAGATGCCTCTTTGTTAGACCATCCTAAAATTGGATTGTTTAAATAATTTATATTTTAAACATAACATGATTTTCATTTTATATATGATGACTTTTTATAAAGAAAATGATGTGAAAAGTTTTATTCACTGTTCACATCATTTATAGATAAATTAAGTTTTATCTAATTCATGAGCAAATTCAGCAATATCTGACAATGCTTGTTTAGCCTCATCAAACCATGCGTTAAACATCTGGAAGTTATGCCACATGCCTGTATAAAGTTTAAATTGAACTTTAACACCTGCATCTTCAGCTTTTTCTCTAAATCGTTTGGCATCATCTAACAAGATTTCTTTAGAACCTACCTGAACTAAGGTTGGTGGTAGGCCATGCAGATCATCAAAAATTGGTGAAACACGAGGGTCATCGGCTGCAATCTGATTGCCAATATAATGCTGGATCCCTGTTTGCAGGGCTTCAAGCGAAAGCAGGGCATCATGTTTTTGGTTAAATCTTAATGATTCACTTGTCAGCGTTAAATCTAAAAAAGGCGACAATAAAATAAGACCACTCGGCATGAGCTCGGGTTGTTCTTTCAAGCGTAAGCAAAGTGCTAATGCTAAATTGGCTCCGCATGAATCACCAGATAAAATAATATCCTTTGGCTGAAGACCTTGTACCACTAAAGATTGATAGATGTCATATAGAGCTTCGGTTGCCTCAGGGTAGGGATGTTCCGGTGCTAGAGGATAATCCACATGAATAACTTGCATTTGGGTGCGAGCGGCCAAATCTGTCATAAAAAGCATGGTGTGTTTTGACACTGCCAAGAAAAAAAAGCGCCGCCGTGAATGTGAAAAATCAGTTGAGTAGCATGATCTTGCGGTTTGATTTCTTCACCTTTAATGCCTGCCAGCCGAATTGGGCGAACAGAGACATTTTTTTGTCGTGGAAAAGCACGACACATTTGGTCTAAAACAGGACGTAAGGCAGTAGGCGGTAAATTTAGCTGACTTGGCTTGCGAATTGTTGTTTTAAGAAAAGTTTCTGTAAAGTAATATTTCCAAACATTTGATATATTCATATAGCATCCATTTTTATGCTAGTTTCTTGTTTTCTTGTAAATTTTATTTTGCAAGATTACAAGGTTACACGAAACAGTCACATTCAAAAATTGCAATATCTTTGCGACTTCTGAATACTAAAATCTTGAAAGACCCAAGGATATTACAAAAATGAAAAAGATTGCTTTAGCTTTAGGACTCATTGGTATGGCTGCATTTGCCAATGCGGCTGATACACTCAATGGAACGGTATGGAAAACAATTGATGATCAGACCAATAAGCCAAAAGCCGTAGTTAAATTTACGGAACAGAAGGATGGAACCTTAACTGCAACCATTCAAAACATTTTGACACCGGGCGAAGAAAACGTTTGTACAAAATGTGAAGGGCCGTATAAAAACAAACCACTTAAAGGTGTCACCATTGTACATAATTTAAAAAATGTAGGTGGTAACAGTTATGAAAACGGTACGATTTTAGATCCTAAATCTGGCAAAACTTACAAATTGAAAGGTGAGTTAACAGATGGTGGTAAGAAGCTTAAATTGCGTGGCTATATCGGTGTTTCTGCACTTGGTCGTAACCAAACATGGATTCGCGCTAACTAAAAGCCTTAATAAAAAACGAGCCAAATGGCTCGTTTTTTTATGCTTGGATATTTTGATAGGTTGCTTCATCAAAACCGACGATAAAACCTTGAGAGGTTTGTAAAACTGGTCTTTTAATTAAACTTGGTTGAGCAATAAGTGCTTCAATAAGGTTATCTTCACTGCTTAATGCATGCGTTTGTTCTTCTTCTGATAGCTTGCGCCAAGTGGTGCCTTTTTTGTTTAGAACTGTGTCTTGCCCAATTTCTTTTAACCAAATTTTTAGAGTATCTGTATCGATCCCTTGTTTTTTATAATCATGAAAATCATAGTTAAGCCCTTTAGCGTGTAAGGCATCAAATGCTTTTTTCATTGAATTACAGTTTTTGATTCCATAAATTTTTAACATTTTATCGGACCATGTCAAAAAGAGAGAGCACACAGCCTAACCCAAAAAGCATTTGAGCACTACTTTATACAGATACTTTTAAAACAAATGAAAAATTATGATTAATCGAAAGAGAAATGTCATGTTATTGTCATAAGACAAGGCGATAATGAGCTTAATAAGAAGAAGTTAAAACTAAAAGAACTTAGCGCAAAAAATAAGAGATTGAAAAGAGAAAACCCGCATTTAATCATCCTGATCATGCGGGTCTCATTTCAACGTCCAATGTCACATCCTTGCAAATAAACTTATCATAAGTTTATTTTATCTTCCTACGGCGTCCTATCCTTTTGCGTCATCCTGACTGCTTCCCTGTGCCGTGGGGCTATAATGCCGTTAAAGCTGTGTAAGAAAAATACTCAAAAACGACATATGCTGTAAGCGAAAACGACAAGGTAAGTGAACAACTGTTCACTTATTCTTGAATTTTATAGTCGATAATAACTGGTGCATGGTCGCTAAACCATTGATCTTTAAAGACCCATGCGTTGGTTGTACGTGTTTTCCAGTCTGGTGAACAGGCTTGATAGTCAATACGCCATCCTACATTTTTTGCACGAGCTTGACCGCGATTTGACCACCATGAATAAAGTTCTGCTTCTGCTCGAACTACACGGAATGTATCAACATAACCAAGTTCATCATAAATATGGTCAAGCCAAGCACGTTCATGCGGTAAACAGCCAGATGATTTTTGATTACCCGACCAGTTTTTAATATCAATGCGTTTATGAACAATGTTGTAGTCACCACAAATGATGACTGACTTATTTTCATCACGCCATTGCTTCAATATTTTCGCGTATTCACCTAAAAATAAATCTTTACGTGCTTGCGCTTCTTCACCACTTGAGCCTGAAGGTAAGTATAATGACGCAATATGTACCGGATGTGACAAACCTAAATCGAATTCAGCAGAAATAAAGCGACCTTGACTGTCAGCCAGTTCAAACCCTAAACCATCTTTAACAGAGACAAAGGGTAAGCGGCTATATATGGCAGTTCCTGCGTAACCTGCACGTTCTGCTGGAAATAGATGGGTATGCCATCCTTCGGGTCTAAATTTTTCAGTCCATTGTTCATGGGTAATGCGGCTTTCCTGCATGCATACGACATCGGCATCTGATTGTTCTAACCATTCAAGTAAGCCTTTCGTCACCGAAGAACGCAAGCCATTTACGTTAATGGAAACGACTCGAAGAATTTTTACATCACTTGGATACTGATCCTTTGGTATCATGCGAAAATTTAACCTCAATTGTGAATTTGGAGCACCTCATGACAACGCCTGTGTCATTTAACCCGCAAGCATTTATCGAACTCGCATTATCACGCGGTGTGCTTAAATTTGGTGAGTTTACTTTAAAATCTGGACGTGTGAGTCCTTATTTTTTTAATGCAGGCCTACTCAACGATGGTGAAGCTTTATCTCTTTTAGCACAAGGCTATGCTAATAAATTAACACAATGCCAAAATGTTGATGTTATTTTTGGGCCAGCTTACAAAGGCATTCCGTTTGTAGCAGCGACTGCTGTTGCCTTGTCGCAAGTACATAACAAAAGTGTGCCATGGGGCTTTAACCGTAAAGAAGCAAAAGATCATGGTGAAGGTGGTGTTTTAGTTGGTGCTGCGGTTGAAGGTAAAAAAGTCTGGATTATTGATGACGTAATTACCGCAGGTACAGCAATTCGTGAAGTCGTAACAATTTTGAAAAATGCTGGTGCAACCATTGCTGGTGTTTTAGTTGCGCTAGATCGTCAAGAACGTGGTCAAGGTGAACTTTCTGCAATTCAAGAAGTTCAAAAAGAATTAGAAATTCCTGTACACGCACTGATTACCATGAAAGACTTGATAGATTATTTAGATAAAAAAGGCGAAAAAGAAGCTTTAGCCAATATGCAAGCTTATCGCGAAAAATACGGAATTTGATTTTTTAACAATTTAAAGAGGAAGCGTAAAGCTTCCTTTTTCATTATTAATTTTCCTTAAATGAAATATGAATAACACCATAAAAACTATACAAAATATTTGTTCTTCTTTTAAAAAATATAAATTATTAACTAATATTTTGATTTTTATTATTAAATAACTTTTTTGTTTTTATTTTTTGGTTCATTTTTATTATAAAATTCATATGAATTTTATAATAATATTTAAGACTTAAAACTATTGTTAAAATCCATGTTTTTTCTTTTTTGTGAAATATATTAAAGTACTGATGAATAATAAAATTTAATAAGTTCAATTTTTAAAAATTTGACATAAGTTATTAATCTTGACGAATGCTAAAAATGAGCTCATTTATATATAAAAGCGTTAAAAGATGTAAAAATTTTTCCAGTTTTTCATTTCATAAGGATACGAGGTGGAGATATGGCAGTTTTTGGATATTCATCAGCAACTTCAGTCTTACCTGGAAGTTCAATAAGTTTTTACCTCAGCACTGATTCACCTGGGGTAACGAGTTTAACCGTAGAGCGTATAGGGACAACTTCAGTATCATCAACAATCTCTACAACTCTTTCTACTCGGTCACTTCCTGCGACAAACCCATGGGAAGGATTTAGCTGGCCAGTTTCAACAACATTTAATATCCCTTCAACCTGGCCTCCTGGACTATATCGGCTTGCGTATATGTCTCAGGATGTACTTACTTTCGTAATTCGACCAGTCACTCCAGCGGCTGTTTCTAAAGTTCTTTTACAAGTCTCGTTTCTAACACCAACTGCTTACAATGCAGCGGGTGGCAAAAGCTTATATGATTTTAACAGTGGTGGAGTGGGAACTCGGGCGAGCAAAGTTTCATTTGACCGGTCCGGTGGTACTCCGCCAAGTGATGGACCTGAATCCATACTTATTCACTGGCTTGAAACTGAAGGCATAGCAATCGAATATTGCTCAAGTGTAGATCTCCATAGTATTTCAAATTTACTCACGAACTATGAGTGTCTGATCATTGCAGGACATGACGAGTACTGGACAAGAGCAATGAGAGATCAGACAGAGCAGTTCATTGCTAATGGCGGTAACGTGATCATACTCTCTGGTAACACTTGCTATCGCGCTGTTAGATTGGAACAAGGAAATCGCATGGTTGTTTTTTACAAGTATGCTGGTAATGATCCGAATCAAAATGCTTATGATACGACCATAGCATGGGCAGAACCACCATTGAATCGGCCACAGAATTCATTTCTTGGCGTTGGTTTCACCGAGGGTGCTTACGGTGGAACATCAACAGCATACACGATTCGATTTCCAGGACATTGGATTTTTAATGGTGTTTCGCCGGCAACTACAACTTCAGCATTCATGACCTATGAAACTGATGCAGCAGCTTATATAGATGAGGTAGAGGGCTATCCACGTGTTACGGGAGATGAAAATACTCCATTAACACTGACAGTACTTGCCTCAGCAGACCTGCGTTCATGGACTGGCAAGCCTGGACGGGCCACAATGAGTATATTTTCTCGTAATGGCACAGTTTTTAATGCTGGAACAACGGATTGGTTATCTGTTTTGGGAAGCGATTCTGTTGTGACTACTGTCACACGTAATGTATTTGCAGATCTTAAACAACGTATAACCTGGGACTGGGAAAATATCGGGTATGCTAATGATTGCCAAGCCCTTACTGCATTACAAGGCAAACTTTTCATGGCAACAGCACAGAATAGACTTGTACAGCGGTATCCTGTTGGTGCAGATATAGCTTGGCGTGATATTAGTGAGGCGAATTATGTCATTGCAATGGCAGCTCTTGGGGATACACTTTATTGCATTACAAGTGATAATCAACTTTGGTGGTATCCTGCTTCAGAAGTTGGTCATTTCTGGACCTCAATTGGGACCGGACCTACTAGTGGGACCAATGCATTAGCTGCTACAGGTGGAATGCTATATGCTATTGATAATCTAGGAGCGCTTTGGAGAGCACCGGCAACGAAAACAGCACCGTCGTGGGCAGCGATGACAACATTCGCGCAGGATGTAACAGTCAACGCAATGAGTGCCTACGGAGATATCCTCTTTGCTTCGACTACAGATAATCGCTTATTACGTTCAAACAATGATTTCATTAGCGAAAGTACTGATTGGGTACATATCCATCACTGTAATTACTCTGCTGGTCTGGCAGTTGTTGAATCTATTCTCTTTGTTGCTACAACGCAGAATCTTCTCTGGAGTATCGATCTTTATGGACTTCGTCAGCCTTAAAATGATACAAGTATATGGTAGATAAGCTGATTTATAATTGTTTTAATATATTCAAAATTTTACATAGTACGTTTTATGTGAATCAATAAAGGGAGCTTGATCTCCCTTTATTATTGTTTGCTGTTCTAAATATGCAAGCTTATCGCGAGAAATACGGTATCTAAAAATAAAAAGGCATATCTCTAAATAGAGGGATGCCTTTTTAATATTTTTACTTAGAACTGATAATTCAAACGTAATAACACATTACGGGGTGTGCCCGGCATGCTGTCTGAACGCCAGTATTCTTTATTGGTCAGGTTATTCACTGCAATAGTGACATTCCAAGGGTCTACACTATAACCAATTGCTGCATCGACACGGTTGAAGCCTTCCATTTTTACTGCATTGTTAAGGTTTGGATAATAAGAACCTACATAAGTCACACCCATTTCGGTATACCACTGTTCGGTTGGTAAATAGCGAATAAATAAATTACCCGTATTTTTTGATGTGTTGGCTAAATATTTGCCCTCTCGTTCAGGATTTTGTTTATCTTCTTTTACCTTGGCGTCGGTATAACCATAACCACCGCGAACAAAGACATTATCAAGTACACGACCAATAAAGCTAAATTCGAGACCACGTGATTGATGCTGACCAGCAGTTGCCCATACCTCTGATTCACTGTCAGGATTCGGTTTATAGCGAATATTATTTTTACGAATATCAAAGACAGAGAGTTGGGTATTTAAACGATTATCTAACCATTCGCTTTTTATGCCCACTTCATATTGCTCGTTATATTGAGGCTCTTTATCCATTTTTTCGACATCGGTGCTGCCTGTAACTTGGTTAACACCCATTTGCCCGCCAAACGGTGCAAAGCTCTTAGAGTAAGACGTGTAAAAACTATGTTCAGGAAGCGGTTGCCATACCAAGCCAACATTTGGGCTAACAGTACTGTCTTTTACATTACGATGTGCATTAGTGAGTTTGTTAGTGGTTGAAAAGTCAAAGTAATCATAACGTAAGCCTAACATGAGCTTAAGTTGGTCATTTAGACCAATTAAATCTTGAATGAATACACCATAAGTTGTGCCTTCATTGTAGTTATGCTGACTAATTAAGAGTGGGCCATTGCCACGACTTGATTCTCGTTCACCTGTGAATGGATTGACGTAACCATAAATCGCTGAACCATTTTGAGTCTTATTGGCTAGACGCGGTTCTCGTTGTTCATAGGTCCAGTCAGTACCTAACATGATTTGATGTTCAAGTTGGCCTGTTTTGAACTTACCCTTAATGTCAAAGGTATTGGTAGTGGTTTTATTGCTGGTTTGCTGCCAGTAGTAAATTTGGTTGATGTAGCCTTTTTTGGTCGTACATGCTTCACCTTTCAAATTTTTTCCATCTAGCCCACAATAAGTTCCAAAATAAAAGTGGTCAAAGTTCTGTTCTGCTTGTCGGTAACTCGCTGCCCAGTGAAAGTTCCAATCAGGCGCATATTGGTAATTTACGTCGGTGCGGACCACTTGCAAAATATCATCAACATAATCTCCGTCTTGGGCAAATCCTGTTTTGATCGAGGTTCCCGCAGGTAAGTTATCTTGAGTTGGCCCGCGATCAGGCACACGACCTAATTTGTCATACGTATATTGTGTAGTCCAAGTAAGCGTTCCATCATCATTTTTATAAGTAAAACTTGGTGAAAACATCTCAATTTTATTTGCAATACCAGAGCGGAAACTGCCTGACTCTCCATATTCTCCCGTAAGGCGTACTGCTAAATTGTCATTAATGACTTGGTTGATGTCAGCAGTGGTTCCGTAGTTATCGTATGAACCTGCATAAGCGCCAACTGAACTTTTAGAGTCAAAATTGGCGAATTTACTCACCATATTCACAACCCCGCCACCAGCGCTACGACCATATAAAACAGAGGCGGGGCCTTTTAAAATTTCAATACGCTCAATATTGGCAGTACTACGGCGTACTTGCCCACTTTCACGTATACCATCACGGTAAATATCGCCTGTATCAGCACCAAAACCACGAATGGTAATGCCATCACCACGCATATCGTAATTGGTAGATACCCCAGGTGTGCCTTGCAGCATAACGCTTAAATCATTTGATCCATAAATTTTATATTTCTGAACATCAATGGTATCAACGGTTTGAGGGATATCTTTTTTATCTAAGCCATTACGTGTGACATTGGCTTTGTCATAATCGATATAGCTTTTAATTGGGTCTAACTCACTCATAGCCTCAATTTTTATGGTGGGCATGGTCGCTGCAACTTTCGAGGATGAGTTACTAGAGTCTTCAGCGTATACACCTTGAATATTCAAGATCATTAAACTGAGTAAGCTGAGCGGGAACAAACGCTTAATTGGGGGAGATGATGTAGAAATTCTTAACATAAAATAAAATCAATTAACAAAAATAAAAGTATTAATGATAATTATAATCATTTCTTTGTTTAGAATAAAAGAACTATTGTCTTTAAAATTTATGAGATTGCTTTTTTAAGTCTTTATTTTGAAAGGGTGTAGCGATTGCTCAAGCTAACAAGGGGGAGTATTGGTTAGCTTGAGTTATTAATTTGGATTAAGAAGATGTTTTTAGAGATGAAAGGAAATGTTTGAGTTAAGCATTATTTTTGAGAACATCTAAAATATCCATTTCTGGATCATAATTATCGTCAATCGTTTTACAAATTGCTTGTCCAACAATCACATGTGTGCCATTAAAGGTCATGCTGGGTGCCTCATATAATTCCCAGCCGTGATTCAGTGCTTTAGTTACTCGTGCACAAAAAGCAGAGTCATCAGGGCCAGTTAAATAGCGATAAAGTTTCATCTTTAGCCTTTAAAAATAATATTTTATGGTCATAGTTTAACTGAATTTACTTGAGTTCTAGTTAATGGAATAACAGATAACGATTTACTGAAATTAAGAAAAACGAGTGAAAAATCTCAGCTATACTCATGCTAATTTAAATTTTATGAAGAGCTTGAGCATGCGTGTACTTGTCGTCATGGATCCGATTGAAACCGTAAATCTTAAAAAGGATTCAACCATGGCAATGTTGTGGGCGGCGAGCCGTCGTGGACATGAATTGGGTTATGCGTTACAACAAGATTTATATATTGATCAAGGTAAGGCTTACGGTCTAATCTCGCCATTAAAAGTATTTGAAGATTACAATCATTATTACGAGCTAGGCGAAAAGAAAAAAGAATCTATCGCTGCTTATGATGTGGTGTTGATGCGTAAAGATCCACCGTTTGATATGAACTTTGTCTATACGACTTACGTGCTTGAGCAAGCTGAACGCGAAGGTTCATGGATTATCAATAAGCCTCAGTCATTGCGTGATTGCAATGAAAAGCTATTTGCAACGCAATTCCCAGAGCTGCAAGTACCTACACTTGTAACATCACAGCAAAGTTTAATTCGTGAATTTCTTAAAGAACATGGCGATGTCATTGTGAAACCACTTGATGGTATGGGTGGTACGGGAATTTTTCGTTTATATCAAGATGGTGTAAACATTGGTTCAACGTTGGAAATGCTGACAGAATTAGGTACTCGTCCAATTATGGCTCAACGTTATATTCCTGAGATTGTAGAAGGGGATAAGCGTATTTTGATGGTAAATGGCGAGCCTATTCCTTACTGTCTAGCTCGTATTCCACAAAATGGTGAAGTGCGCGGTAACTTAGCGGCAGGTGGCTTAGGTCAAGCGCGTCCGCTCACTGAAAACGATAAGCTGATCGCAGCTAAAATTGGTCCTTTCTTGCGCGAAAAAGGTTTGATTTTTGTTGGTTTAGATGTAATTGGCAATTATGTCACTGAAATTAATGTCACCAGCCCAACATGTATTCGTGAAATTGATGCTCAATTTGGTACATCAATTGCCGATAATCTGTTTGATGTATTAGAAGCTAGTCGTACGGCTTAATTATTTATTTCAGGTGATTTTCAGCGGTATTTATGGGAAATCACCTGAAAATATATGAATTAATAAAATCACAATATGAAATACGCTAGTGCTTTGTAGGCATATTTTCAAAAAAGCACATCTTTCTGTTATAAACGAGTGAAATTAGCTTTTCGTTAATGAAGCTTTAGGATTAAAATAAACGGCTACAAAAATAGATGACAATTTCCATTGTTTTTTGAGTTGAAGAATTAGACCGTGACCGATTCACAGCAAAGCAAACCTAAACATGTCATGATGATGGCTGCCGGTACAGGTGGACATGTTTTTCCAGCCCTCGCCGTAGCCAAACAACTTCAACAACAAGGTTGTCAGGTTTCATGGTTAGCCACGCCAACAGGTATGGAAAATCGTTTATTAAAAGATCAAAATATTCCAATTTATCAAATTGATATTCAAGGTGTTCGTGGGAACGGTGTGATCCGTAAACTTGCTGCGCCTTTTAAAATTTTAAAAGCGACTTTAAGCGCAATGCGCTATATGAAACAGCTTAAAGTTGATGCTGTGGCGGGATTTGGTGGTTATGTTGCGGGGCCTGGTGGTTTAGCAGCACGATTGTTAGGTATTCCAGTACTTATTCACGAGCAAAATGCGGTTGCTGGTTTTACCAATGCACAGTTAGCGCGCGTTGCTAAAGTCGTGTGTGAAGCATTTCCAAATACTTTTCCTGTTAGCGAAAAAGTTGTTACAACCGGAAATCCGGTACGTCGTGAAATCACAGATATTTTAAGCTCTAAGTGGCGTTATGATGCGCGTGAGCAAGCGGGACAACCTTTAAATATTTTAATTGTCGGCGGTTCTTTAGGTGCAAAAGCGCTTAATGAACATTTACCGCCAGCGCTCAAAAAAATACAAGTTCCACTCAATATTTTTCATCAAAGTGGTCAACAACAAGTTGAAGCAACTCAAGCACTTTATGCAGATGCACCATCCAATTTAAAGGTGCAGGTTTTGCCGTTTATTGAAGATATGGCAAAGGCTTATAGTGAAGCTGATTTAATTATTTGCCGAGCTGGAGCATTGACGGTGACGGAAGTTGCAACAGCAGGCGTGGCCGCAGTTTTTGTACCACTTCCTATAGCAGTTGACGACCATCAAACTGCAAATGCCAAATTTCTGGCTGATATCGGCGCTGCAAAAATTTGCCAGCAATCGACTATGACACCAGATGTTTTAAATGAATTGTTCACTTCGCTGATGAACCGCCAATTACTTACAGAAATGGCAGTTAAAGCGCGTCAACATGCCCAACCAAATGCGACTCAGCATGTGGTTGATCTTATCCAAAAAATGTAATCGGATTTACTATGTCTCCATCAACAGCTGCGAACCAAGCAAAAAAACTGATTAAAGTGCCTGAAATGCGCCGTATCAAACACATTCATTTTGTGGGGATCGGTGGTGCTGGGATGTGTGGCATTGCAGAGGTATTGGGTAACCAAGGTTATAAAATTTCTGGTTCAGACATTAAAGCATCTAAGACTACAGAACAATTAGAGCAAAATGGCATCAAGGTTTATATTGGCCATCAAGCGGAAAATATTAAAAATGCCAATGTACTTGTAGTTTCTACAGCGATTGATCCAGAAAATCCAGAAATCAAAGCAGCGATTGAACAACGTACTCCAATCGTACGCCGCGCAGAGATGCTAGGTGAGCTTATGCGTTACCGTCATGGTATTGCTGTAGCTGGTACACATGGTAAAACCACGACGACTAGTCTTTTAACTACAATGTTGGCTGAAGAAAACCTTGATCCAACTTATGTCATTGGTGGTTTGCTTAATAGCACAGGTGTAAATGCTGCACTGGGTGAAAGTCGTTTTATCGTGGCTGAAGCTGATGAGTCAGATGCGTCTTTCCTTTATTTGCAACCGATGGCAGCCATTGTAACGAATATCGATGCTGACCATATGGATACCTATGAAGGTAGCTTTGATAAATTAAAAGATACGTTCGTACAGTTCCTTCATAACTTACCATTTTATGGTTTGGCTGTAGTTTGTGGTGATGACGCCAACATTCGTGAAATTATGCCACGTGTAGGCCGCCCAGTTATTACTTATGGTTTTAATGAAGATAACGACATTCGCGCAATTGATGTTGAACAAGATGGTATGCGTTCACACTTTACGGTGTTACGTAAAGGTCGTGAGCCGCTACGTTTAACCATCAACCAACCGGGTATGCATAACATCTTAAATGCTCTAGCTGCTATTGGTGTTGCGACTGACGAAGGTGTTTCTGATGATGCAATTAGTCGCGCTTTAGCAGGCTTTAGTGGTGTTGGTCGTCGCTTCCAAGTACAAGGCAAATTCGAACTTGCCGATGGTAACGTTAAGCTAGTTGATGACTATGGTCACCATCCGAAAGAAGTAGAAGCGACTATTAAAGCTGCTCGCCAGAGCCATCCAGATCGTCGTTTGGTTATGTTATTCCAGCCACACCGTTACTCTCGTACCCGCGATTGTTTTGATGACTTTATTGAAGTTCTTTCTCAAGTCGATCAATTATTATTACTGGAAGTTTATCCTGCCGGTGAAAAGCCTATTGTAGGTGCTGACAGCCGTACTTTGGCGCGTAGTATTCGTTTACGTGGACAGGTGGAACCGATTTTGGTCGATCCGGTTGAAGGTAATTTGCAAAACATCATGCAAAATGTGTTACAACCAAATGACTTGTTATTAACGCAGGGTGCGGGTAACGTTGGAGCAATTTCAGTAGAACTTGCACAACACAATTTGTATATGAAATAAACAAAAAGTATTGAATTATCGGGTTAAGGATTTAAACGTGTCAAATGCTACAAAATTCGGCAAAGTTGCCGTGCTATTTGGTGGGAAATCGGCTGAGCGTGCTGTGTCTTTAGATAGTGGTCAGGCAGTTCTGGATGCTTTGTTACGCTCAGGTGTTCAGGCTGAAGCATTTGATCCGCAAGACCGCAGTGTGACTGAACTTGTAAATTATGATCGTGCATTTATTGTATTGCATGGTCGTGGCGGTGAAGATGGCCAGATTCAAGGTGTACTTGAATGGTTAAATCTGCCTTATACAGGAACTGGTGTGCAAGGTTCTGCTATTGGCATGGATAAAGTCAAAACCAAGCAAATCTGGCAAGGTAGCGATTTACCTACAGCGCCATATCGCATTATTACTAAAGATACAGATTTAGATGCGGTTATTGCTGAGTTAGGCTTGCCTGTCATTATCAAACCTGTACATGAAGGCTCAAGTGTGGGCATGAGTAAGGTTGAGAAAGCAGAAGACTTTGCTGCTGCAATTGAAAAGGCGACTCAGCACGATGCTGTTGTGATGGCAGAAAAGTGGATTACTGGTCGTGAATTCACAATCTCATTCTTAAATGGACAGCCTTTACCGGTTATTCGTTTACAACCACCAGCAGATGTTGCTTTCTACGACTATGAAGCAAAATATGAACGTAATGATGTTGAGTACGGCATTCCTTGTGGTCTAAGCGAAGCGGAAGAGAAAAGCCTACAAGCGTTATGTTTACGTGCTTTTCAAGCAGTTGGTGCAGAAGGCTGGGGTCGTATTGATGCGATGCAGGATGAGCAGGGTAATTTCTGGCTTTTAGAAGTAAACACTGTGCCAGGTATGACCAGCCACTCTTTAGTTCCAAAAGCTGCTCAAGCTGTTGGCTATAGTTTTGATGAATTGTGTGTTGCCATTCTTGAGCAAACATTGGAAGGTACGGCTTAAATATGGCACAACTTCCGGCTTCCATGCGCCGTAAACGTGCGGCCATCACCTCTATTCATGATAAACCGCCTACACGTAAGCAGAAGCTTGCGAATGCTGGTGGATGGGTGCTGTTGGTTATTGCTTTTGTAGTGCTGGCAGTCGGAATTTATGGGCTATATAAAGTTATTACAGATGCAAAAGTTGCAAAGCTAGAGGTTGTAGGGTCGACGTCTTCAGTTGAAACACAACAAGTGATGCAGCATGTTGCTCCAATTATAAAAGCGAATTATTTCACATCTGATTTAGAACAGATTCGTGATAAAACATTAGAAATTTCGTGGGTAGACCGAGTTGTTGTATCTCGTGCCTGGCCCAATGGTATTCGTGTTCGTGTCATGCCTCGACATGCCATCGCCCGTTGGGGAACAGGTCGCTTGTTAAGCGATGGAGGCGATGTATTCAGTGAGGCAGAGCAGACAATTCATCCTGAGCTTCCGTTACTACATGGTCCGGTAAGCCAGTCGAAAATGATGATGCGACGCTATAATGAAATCAATCAATTATTCCATCCCGCCAATTTGCGCCTAAAAGAGTTATATCTGACGGAGCGAATGACTTGGTTTATGCAGTTTGACACAGGTTTACGAATTATCGTTGACCAAGATCAAACAATGAATAAGTTGCAACGTTTAAGTCATCTGGCACAATCTGACTTAAAACCGGTGTGGTCGAAAATCTCAGCCATTGATTTGCGATATCGTAATGGATTATCTATTCAATGGAAGAACGCAACACCACCTAAAATTGTGAATGGTCAGTTTGTTGTAACGATTGATGACACAAGCATTGCAGGTGGAACAAAAGCAAAGCCATAATACGTGGCTTTAAAATAGGCAATTTGCCTGGTATTAAACAACAAAGAAATGGTATGAGTGATGAATGAAGCTGTTCCCTCAGTTGTTGCGATTGACATTGGGACGCATAAAGTTTCAGTTTTGATTGGAAAAATTCATGCGCCGGATAACATTCAAGTTATCGGTATGGCAACTGCTCGCAATCGAGGCATGAATAAAGGAAAAATCGTAAGCCTCGATAAAGTCATCGCTGCGATTAAAAATGCTGTTGCTGAAGCGGAAAATATGGCCGAATGTCGCATTCATAGCGCATGGGTATCGATTCCGAGTACCGAGTTGCAAAGTTTTTATGCCTCTGGTCGCACACCAGTCGCTAATCCAGCACATGTTATTACAACAAATGAAGTCGTGCGCGCGTTAGAATTGGCAAAAGCAAGTCATGTGACTTCTGATTACTATTTAGCAAGTGCAGTGCCGTTAGGCTTTGAATTGGGTGATTCTGCTGAATGGGTGCAGAATCCAATTAACATGACTGCCCATAGTATGACAGGACATTATCAGTTAATGATGATGCCTATAGCGACTATGCAAAACCTTGATCGTGCCATGAAAGGTGCAAATATCGGGGTTGAAAAAATGGTGGTATCTTGCTTGGCAACCGCCGAGGCAAGTTTGCTTAAAGATGAAAAAGAATATGGTGTTTGTCTGGTCGATGTTGGCGCAGGCATTACCAATCTTGCGGTTTATCTAGATGGACGTTTGGCTCTGGCACGTACATTGCAGCGCGGTGGTGAACACGTTACACGTGATATTGCTGCTGTATTGCAAACCACGACAGAAGAAGCTGAACGCATTAAAATTCTGTATGGTTGTGTCGATTTAAGTGCTGTTAAGCCAGATCACATGATTCAGGTAGAAGGAATTGATGGCCCTCAAACCATTAGTCGAATTGAGTTGTCAGAAATTATTATTGCCCGTTATGAAGAGATCTTTAGCCAGATTCGCGATGAACTCGAAAATAGCGGTGCAATTCATGGTTTATACCATGGTGTAGTGCTGACAGGTGATGCTTGTCAAATCGAAGGTATGGTGAGTTTGGCTCGGCGTATGTTGGGGGTATCTGCACATTTGGGCAATCCACCGTTACAGGTTTATGCTGATGATCAGCACCAAGCCGCGTTACGTCGTTCGATGTATGCAACAGCAGCTGGTTTGCTCATGTTTAGCCAAAGTGAGTTGCAAGAAGCTGTTGAAGAGCCTGAAGAGGCAAATGACCGTTCGGTATGGGAACGAATGGTAAATGGCTGGAATGCGTTTAATAGCAAGCTAAAAGCCATTTTTTAGGATGTATGGATTTATTGGTAGAATTGTTAGGAAGTTGTAAGAGAAAACCACTGTACTTGACAAGGTTTGTATTGCACAGCATTCTTAAAATTAGTTATTTTTGAAAATCAAGGCAGTATACGGGCTGAAGTGACTGCCATAATGTATTAGGAACCCTAAAGGTCATGGCCTCATTTGAATTTATAGAAGATGAACTAAACGATGGCAACGGTCAAGCCCGTTTCACTGTATTTGGTGTAGGTGGTGGTGGCGGTAATGCCGTTCAACATATGGTGCAGTCTGATATTCAAGGTGTTAAATTCGTTTGTGCCAATACAGACAAACAAGCACTGGACTGTATGAATGCACCTTTCAAAATTCAGTTAGGCGAGCAAAGTACACGTGGTCTAGGTGCTGGTGCTAACCCTGAAGTAGGGCAAGTTGCAGCAGAAGAAAGCCGTGAAATCATTCGTCACCATCTTGAAGGTACGGATATGGTATTCGTTACCGCTGGTATGGGTGGTGGTACGGGTACAGGTGCGGCACCTGTCGTGGCTGAAGTTGCCAAAGAAATGGGTATTTTGACTGTTGGTGTTGTGACAACCCCATTTAACTTTGAAGGCCGTCGCCGTTTAAAGTCTGCTGAACGTGGTATTGAAGCGCTTGAAGCACATGTTGATTCATTGATTATTATCCCTAACCAACGCTTACTCAGCGTATATGGCGATATTTCAATGAAAGATGCTTATAAAAAAGCTGATGATGTATTGTTAAACGCTGTACGTAGTATCTTTGACCTTGTTGTAAACCGTGGTCATATTAACCTTGACTTCGCCGATTTGAAAACTGCAATGAGTACACGTGGTTATGCCATGATGGGTGCTGGTTTAGGCCGTGGTGAAGATCGTGCACGTCAAGCTGCTGAACAGGCTATCCGTAGTCCATTGCTTGATAACGTAAATATTATTAATGCTAAAGGTGTGTTGATTAACATTACTGGTGGTGATGATATTACTTTACGCGAAACTGAAATCATTACTGATGTCGTGAACCAGATTGTTGACCTTGATGAAGGTGAAATCTTCTACGGTACTGTATTTGATCCAGATGCGCGTGATGAATTACGCGTAACAGTGATTGCAACTGGTTTAACACGTAATGCAGCAGATGCGGAACCGAGAAAACGCAATACGGTAAGCCATGCATCGGCTCAATCAGCTCAATCTGTTGATGAAGATGATGTTCCTGCAATTAATAAGCGTCAAAATGCTGACAATGAAGTGAGTAGTACTGCAAGTTCTTCTCCGCGCTCTTCTCCGATGAGCATTCAAGATTACTTGAAAAATCAGCAACGTAAGTAAAATATTGTTAGATTTAAAAAAAGGTAGTGTTTAAACACTGCCTTTTTTTATTTTTGATCAATGACTAAATATGCTAACGTATAGCGGTTTTAAAAAAGAAGTTACAAAGCATGGTGAAACAACGTACTCTCAATCGTGTGGTAAAAGCGAGTGGAATAGGTCTTCATAGCGGTCAAAAAGTGATGATCAATTTCATTCCACATACCGTGGATGGAGGTATTGTATTTCGTCGTATCGATTTAGATCCACCTGTGGAAATCCATGCGAATGCTTTGCTGATTCAAGAAGCTTTCATGTGCTCCAATTTAGTAATTGGAGATATAAAAGTTGGAACAATTGAGCATGTGATGAGCGCAATTGCAGGTTTGGGAATTGATAACCTTATTGTTGAGGTATCTGCGTCCGAAGTTCCGATTATGGATGGAAGTGCTGGCCCATTTATTTACCTGTTAATGCAAGGTGGATTGCGTGAGCTGGATGCGCCGAAAAAATTTATAAGAATATTAAAACCAGTTGAAGCATTAATAGATGATAAAAAAGCAATTTTTAGCCCGCATAATGGTTTTCAGTTAAATTTTACGATTGATTTTGACCATCCGGCATTTGCTAAAGAATATCAATCTGCGACTATCGACTTTTCTACTGAAACTTTTGTGTATGAAGTGAGTGAAGCTCGTACTTTTGGTTTTATGAAAGATCTGGATTATCTCAAAGCAAATAACTTAGCTTTAGGTGCAAGTTTAGATAATGCGATTGGTGTAGATGATACGGGCGTTGTTAACGAAGAAGGCTTACGTTTCGCTGATGAATTTGTGAGACATAAGATTTTAGATGCAGTAGGTGATTTGTATTTGCTTGGTCATCAAATTATTGCCAAGTTTGATGGCTATAAATCGGGACATGCTTTAAATAATCAATTGTTACGCAATGTTCAAAGTGATCCGAGTAATTATGAAATTGTAACATTTAATGACGAGAATGAATGTCCAATTCCATATGTGAGTGTGACATAAGTCATTGTCTTTATTTGGTCATGTTATAATGTAACATTTTAAAGTGTGAATTTTGTCACATAAATATGGCTGAACTTTTCATTAAATATAGAGCCCGTCATTTTTTATTGCTTGCCAAACGTAGTAAAGCTTGGCTAAGCTTAGGGTCGCTCACAAAGTCGGCTGCACTACGTAACATTTCTTGTGTTTCCGGGGGAATGGGTTTAGATGGCTCAGATGAGGGTGGATTTGGAATGTTTTTATTTCTCAAGCGAACCTGAATTCTTTGTAGGTCTTTTAACCCTTCAAGTTGAGATAATTTAGATACATATTGGTTCTGTAAATAACTGAGTTGACTAATCATCGCCTGATTTTCACCAGTAATGATCAAAGAACCATTTTGATAACACACGACCTGCCATTGTTCCGGTTGGGGCAATAAGGGTTGGATAATTTTCGTAAGTCTTTGCCATTGCGCGACTTGCGTTGTTAGAAACGTAAGGTTTCCTGTTTTTATGTGTTTTCCGGATTGTTGAAAAACGTTATCGGGTTTAGACATGGGTCATTCTCGGATAGATTCTTGTCTTCATCTTAAGCGTTCATTTCAATCGATATCAAGGAAGAGATCATAAGGAACTTAAGTAAGAACAGTTTCAAGAGGTTTTTATGCACACGCGTCGTATTTTATTAGCGTTTTCACTTGCCGCTTCGGCAGCATCAGTTGCTTTTGCAGATTATCAAACAATTAACCAATCTACTGATTCAGATCGATTGGAACAACTATCAAAAACATTATCTCAAGGTTCATATACTCATCCAGATGATTTAGATCTTTCCAGCGAGTGCGAAAGTTTTCAGTGACCTTTACGCCAAAAAAACGGTTGAGCTCAACAATGAGTCACTCGCTAAAAAATATGGCAATACGACAGCTAAGAACTCTTTCAATACCTCTTCTTCAAATGCTTATTCGTGGTTAGTTTCTCATCCTCTTCCTGATACAGTACGTGTTTCTTCCAACTTTGGTGGCCGTACGATGAGCGGTCGTGCCGAACATCATGGTGGATTGGATATGGCTGCTCCAAGTGGTACGCCAATTTATGCTACAGGCCCAGGTATTGTAACCAAATCTGGTTGGGGTACTGGCTATGGTCAATATGTTGAAATTAACCATGGTAATGGCTATTTAACACGTTATGCGCATGCTTCGCGTTTAATGGTACGTGTAGGTGAACAAGTGTCGGCAGGTGAACATATTGCCAATGTCGGTTGTACTGGTCGCTGTACTGGTCCACATTTGCATTATGAAGTAGTAAAAGATGGTCAACGTAAGAATCCAACAACTTACTTGGCGATGCTTCCTTAAAAGCATAGTGAAAAAGGTTAAGGTTATTGAATTTATGAATCTGAAATTAACTTAAACCTTTTTTAACGTAAAGATTGTATAAAAAAACGCCATTATTGGCGTTTTTTTGTTATTTTGTTTAATGCTCGGTCAATGACTATTCATTCAGAAAATAATAGGCCCCCCTCACATTCACCCGTGGCAATAACTAGAGAGGGGTAAAACGTGGTAAAAATACAAAGTAGATTAAAGAACAAGGAACAGGTGAATTATGGCGTTTTACGGTGACTCCGATGCACAAGAAACCCAAGAGTGGCAAGATGCATTCGATTCAGTTTTACAACATATGGGAACTGAGCGCGCGGCATTCTTATTGGAAAAACTTTACCAACAAGCAATTGCCAAGCATGTTCCCATTCAACGTCTCAATACACCTTACTTAAATACAATTTCTGTTGAAGAACAACCTGCCATGCCAGGCGACCAAGATATGGAACGCCGTATTCGTGCATTGATTCGTTGGAATGCCTTAGCAATGGTACTTCGCGCGAATAAAACAGGTGATGATTTAGGTGGACACTTGGCGAGCTTCGCATCAAGTGCAACATTATATGACGTAGGTTTTAACCATTTCTTCCGCGCAAACAGTAATAACTTTGGCGGAGATATGATTTATTACCAAGGACACTGTGCTCCTGGTATTTATGCACGTTCATTCCTAGAAGGACGTTTAACTGAAGAACAGTTAAGTAATTTCCGCCGTGAAGTTGGCGGCAACGGTTTACCAAGCTATCCACATCCATATTTAATGCCGGACTATTGGCAATTCCCAACTGTATCAATGGGTCTTGGTCCAATCATGTCGATTTATCAAGCGCACATTCAAAAATATTTGATGAACCGTGGCTTGATCAAAGAAGAAGATCGTAAAGTCTGGGCATATCTTGGCGATGGTGAAATGGATGAGCCAGAAAGTACTGGTGCAATTTCACTTGCTGGTCGTGAAAAGCTTGATAACCTAATTTGGGTGGTTAACTGTAACTTACAGCGTCTAGATGGTCCTGTACGTGGTAACGGTAAAATCATTCAAGAATTAGAATCTTTATTCCGTGGCGCAGGCTGGCGTGTCATTAAAGTAGTATGGGGTCGTCATTGGGATCCGCTACTTGCAAAAGACAGCACTGGCGCTTTAAAAGCGGTAATGGGCGAAACAGTTGATGGTGAGTATCAACGCTATCAAGTGAAAGGTGGTGCATATACACGTGAGAAATTCTTTGGCAAGTACCCAGAAGCTGCGGAACTTGTAAAAGATTTAAGCGATGAAGACATCGATAATCTTAACCGTGGTGGTCATGACCCGTACAAAGTTTTTGCTGCCTATGCAGAAGCAATGAAAGCCAAAGGTCAACCAACAGTTATTCTTGCGAAAACTGTTAAAGGTTACGGTTTGTCTGAAGAAATTGAAGCGGTGAACAAAACTCACCAAATCAAAAAAATGCAGATCGACTCTTTGAAATATGTACGTGACCGTTTCAACCTGCCATTTACAGATGATAAGTTAGAAGAGCTTCCATTCTACCGCCCAAGTGAAAACTCTCCAGAAATGAAGTATATGAAGGCGCGTCGTGAAGCTTTAGGTGGCTATTTACCTGCACGTCGTAAAGAGAGTGAAATTTTAGCGATTCCTGAATTATCTGTATTTGATGCAGTATTAAAAGGTTCTGCAGGCAAAGAACAATCAACTACCATGGTGATGGTTCGTTTAATTGCTTCTTTACTTAAAGAAAAAGCAATTAAAGACCGCGTAGTGCCAATCGTTCCAGATGAAGCGCGTACTTTTGGTCTAGAAGGTATGTTCCGTCAGCTTGGTATTTATGCCGCTCACGGTCAAAAATATACCCCAGAAGACCAAGAACAGTTAATGCATTACCGCGAAGCAAGTGACGGTCACATGCTTCAAGAAGGGATTAACGAAGCTGGTGCGATGAGCGCATGGGCTGCGTTGGCAACGAGTTATTCAACGAATAACTTGCCAATGATTCCGATGTACATGTACTACTCAATGTTTGGTTTCCAACGTATTGGTGACATCGCATGGGCTGCGGGTGATGCACAAGCTCAAGGTTTCTTGTTAGGTGCAACTGCTGGTCGTACCACATTGAACGGTGAAGGTTTACAGCACCAAGATGGTCATTCACATATCTTGGCGAACACGATTCCAAAACTGTGTATCTTACGATCCATGTTTTGGTTATGAGTTAGCTGTAATCGTACATGATGGTTTACAACGTATGTATGTGAACCAAGAGCGTGTGTTCTATTACCTCACTGTAATGAACGAAAACTACGAGCATCCTGCAATGCCTGAAGGCGCTGAGGAAGGCATTAAACGTGGTATGTACTTGTTCGAAAAAGATGAAAAAGCAACTGTTCAATTACTTGGTTCAGGTGTAATTCTTCGTGAAGTGATCAAAGCTGCGAAAATCTTACGTGATGAATACCAAATCCATTCAAACGTTTGGAGTGTAACAAGCTTCAATGAGTTGTCGCGTGATGGTATGGCATGTGAAGAATACAACCGTTTACACCCACTTACTGAAGAAGTGAAAGAGTCTTGGGTGTCTAAACAATTACGCGGTACAGAAGGTATTGTTGTTTCAGCAACAGATCATATGCGTGCTTATAGCGAACAAATCCGTGCCTATCTTCCAGATGGCCGCCCATTTGTTGCGTTGGGTACAGATGGTTATGGTCGCTCTGATACACGTGCTAACTTGCGTAGTTTCTTTGGTGTTGATGCTGCACATATCGTTGTTGCTACTTTGAAAAAATTAGCTGACGAAGGTGAAGTAGATGCACGTTTAGTTAAAGATGCAATTTCTAACTTTGAGTTAGACACTGACCGTCCAGTGGCATGGGCTCCACAAGCACATCCAGAAGTTCAAGCAGTTGCTGAATACCATGAAGCGCAAACAGGTGAGGGGAACTAAGCATGCAAATTAAGACCCCTGATATTGGCGTAGATAAAGCAGTTGTTGCTGAAATTTTGGTAAAAGTTGGCGATAGCATTGCTGAAAATGACAGCCTTGTTTTGCTTGAGTCAGATAAAGCCTCTGTTGAAGTGCCTAGCACTTCAGCAGGCGTAGTGAAAAGCATCTTAATCAAAGAAGGCGATAGCGTAACTGAAGGTACGGTATTGTTTGAACTTGAAGCTGAGGGTGCTGCACCTGCTCAAGCAGAAGAAGTTGCAAAACCTGCACCAGCAGCTGAAAAAGAAGTACCTGCTACAGCACCACAAGTTGCTGCGCAACCAGCAGCGGCAACCACTAGCCAAGTTGTTGAAGTTCAAGTTCCTGACATTGGTGTTGAAAAAGCACTAGTTGGAGAAATTTTAGTAAAAGTTGGCGAGCAAATCGATGTTGAGCAAAGCATCGTTGTTGTTGAATCTGACAAAGCAACTGTAGAAGTACCAAGCAGTGTTGCTGGTACTGTAGAAAGCATTCAAGTTAAAGAAGGCGATACAGTTAAAGAAGGTGTTGTGCTCATTAAAGTGAAAACAACGTCTGCATCAAGTGCGCCAGTTGAAGCTCCAGCTTCTACAGCAGCTCCAGCGGCAGCGCCTGCACCAGTTCAACAAGAAACTGTAGCTGCGGCTGCTACTCAATCTGGACCAGTTGATATTAACGTTCCTGATTTGGGCGTAGATAAAGCAGTTGTTGCTGAAATCTTGGTACAAGTTGGCGATAAAGTTGATGTAGACCAAAGCCTTGTTGTTGTTGAGTCTGATAAAGCAACTGTAGAAGTTCCAAGTACTGTTGCTGGTGTTGTGAAAGCGATTCACTTGCAAGCAGGTCAACAAGTTTCACAAGGTATATTGCTTGCAACAATTGAAGCTGAAGGCCAAGCACCTGCGGCAGCTCCAGCGCCAAAAGCAGAAGTAGCGGCTCCGGCAGCACAAGCTTCAGCACCTAAATCGGCAGCTCCAGCTCCGACTCAGTCAGCACCTGTGGCTGCTTCTGGTAGTGATAAGTTAACGAAAGAGCAAGAAGCTGAAAACGCTAAAGTTTATGCTGGCCCTGCTGTTCGTAAGCTTGCTCGTGAACTTGGTGTGGTTTTATCACAAGTTAAAACTTCTGGTGAACATGGTCGTGTGATTAAAGAAGATATCTTTGCTTATGTGAAGACTCGTTTAACTGCACCACAAGCGGCTCCAGTAGCTGCGGCTGCACCAGCAGTTTCGGGTTTGCCAAAGCTTCCTGACTTCACTGCATTTGGTGGCGTGGAAGAAAAAGTACTGACGCGTTTGCAGCAAGTATCAATTCCGCAATTGTCATTGAACAATTTTATTCCGCAAGTCACCCAGTTTGATTTGGCTGATATTACTGAGTTAGAAGATTGGCGTAATGAACTGAAAGGCAACTTCAAAAAAGAAGGTGTCAGCCTAACGATTATGGCATTCATTATTAAAGCGGTTGCGTATTTGTTGAAAGAAGAGCGTGAGTTTGCAGGTCATCTATCTGATGACGGTAAATCAGTGCTCTTGCGCAATGAAATCCATATGGGAATTGCGGTAGCAACACCTGATGGTTTAACTGTGCCAGTACTTCGTAACCCAGACCAAAAATCAATTAAGCAAATTGCAGTTGAATTGGGTGTATTAGGTCAAAAAGCACGTGATAAGAAATTAACACCGAAAGACTTGCAAGGTGCGAATTTCACCATTTCAAGTTTAGGCGCAATAGGTGGTACAGCATTTACACCACTTGTGAACTGGCCGCAAGTTGCGATTTTGGGTATTTCACCTGCAACGATGCAACCGGTTTGGAATGGTAAAGACTTTGACCCACGCTTAATGTTGCCGTTGTCATTGTCTTATGACCACCGTGTAATTAATGGTGCAGACGCTGCTCGCTTTACCAATAAACTTACGAAACTTCTTAAAGATATTCGTACTTTATTAATCTAATATTTTGAGATGAATCATTAAAACCTCGCTTCGGCGGGGTTTTTATTTTGATATTTAATTTAATTGGTTTTAGATTAATCTAAAGACGAAGAAGGAAGTGTCGAGAGAGGAGAAATTTCTCGTTATTAGGTAAAGGAGAAATAATAAATGGTGGGTTTTTTAAAAATCATGTCGCCGATTCTGTTGGTTGTATTTTTACTGATGGGGCTGTGGGTTAGTGTTTTGCACTTTCCTTGGGAGTGGATGACTTACGTTGCAATGGGCTTAGAGGTATTTGTGGCAACGCTTATTTTGCCATTTGAATTTCAATCACAGCATGTAGCAGGCATTAACAATTTTGGGTTTATTAACTTAAGTATTTGTTTAGCCTTACTATTGGGCTTAGGTCGGTTGTTAGTGTGGGCATGGATAAAATTTTTTGTTTGAAAAATAGAACTGCTCGAATATAATAAGCACATACTTCATTGGGGAGTAGCCGCTATTCATTTCTGAATGAATAGGTGATGATCAACATAATTGTTCAACAGAACATGGTCATCATAGCTTAAACGTCTCATCGTTTCCGAGTTGGCAAGACCTTTGATTTACCACTCTGCAGATATTTGGCTAGCAGGAGGGGTAGGTCATGGGCATTTATGCTAGCCAGAGAAACGATATGCAAGAATTTCTGATTTCTACCTCAATTGTTGCCCTAGCTGAAATGGGCGATAAAACTCAATTACTCGCCCTTTTACTGTCTGCACGTTTCCGTAAGCCAATCCCTATTCTCATTGCGATTCTTTTAGCAACTTTAATTAACCATGGTATCTCTGCTGTGCTTGGACAGTGGATTACGACTGTCTTGAGCCCCGAAATATTAGTTTGGGTTCTTGCGGGTGGCTTTATTGGTATGGCGTTCTGGATGCTTATTCCAGATAAGTTAGATGATGAAACAGATAGCATTAATAGATGGCAAAAATTTGGTGTTTTTGGCGCAACCTTTATCTTGTTCTTCTTGGCTGAAATTGGTGATAAAACGCAGATTGCAACAGTGGCCTTAGCTGCTCGTTACGACAGTATTTTCTGGGTTATGTTGGGTACAACGTTAGGTATGATGATTGCCAATGCACCAGCTGTATTTATTGGTAATAAATTAGCTGAACGTTTATCTATCTCGCTCATTCATAAAATTGGTGCGGCTATTTTCTTAATTGTAGGTATCTCTACTTTAGTGCAGCATTATTTCTTCTAAAACATTTAAAGCTGCCATAAAAAAA
>Ga0065703_1000105_pt1 | contig 38140 bp, 36 predicted proteins | sample SwiRhicommunBV21_FD_59090 | JGI IMG/M metagenome (GOLD analysis project Ga0065703, IMG submission 59090) | Switchgrass rhizosphere microbial communities from Buena Vista Grasslands Wildlife Area, Michigan, USA - BV2.1 v1 | ecosystem: Host-associated > Plants > Roots > Rhizosphere > Soil ...
AAATAGCCAAGGGCGTTTTTATTTAGATCATCATTATGAATATCAATTTTTCTACTTCCGTAGAGGCTCATCAATTGCATCAATCACTTGTGAGATTGGCAAGGGCGGATATGGCGCGAGATTATTTGTGTATTCGATCTAAAAATCAGCATGGTCTGTCAAATATTAAAGTGAACCAGTTGCACATGGGCATCATTTTGCATGGTCAGCAACAACTAAATATTCAAACAAAACAAATCAATTTAAGTGCTGGCAACTTGTATATCGTGAAACCAGATACGATTATCGATGCAGTTAATCTACCAGATCCAGTGACGGGTGAATACTTAACCATTCTTGTACCCATGTGTGAAGAGGTGATTCAAGCTGCACAGATGATTTGGGCTAAGCCGATTTTAGACAAAACTGAAGCTATATTAAAATTTTCAATGGATGATTTTTCTACACATCTAGCTGAGTGGCAGACAGCTTTGTTTGATAAAGATCTGGTGAAAGCACGTTTATGTATTGCCTCTATACTTGTACAGCTGTGCCAACAGCATTATTCGGATGTATTAATTGTACCTCCACCTAAATTGGCAAAAATAATTCATGACTGGGTAATAGAGAGTCCACAGCACCATTGGCAATCTAGCGAGATTGAAATGCGTTTAGGTTTGAGTAGTGCAACACTTCGCCGCAAACTTAAGCATGAGGAGACATCCTTAAGAGAAACGATTACCCATGCACGTCTTGCTTATGCACTTGAGCTGTTATATTCAAATAAGTTGCCCATGAAAACTATTGCAGCAAAATCGGGTTACCAATCTGTTTCTATCTTTCGTGAACGTTTTATGCAGCGTTATGGTGTAGATCCGACTGTGCTTGCTGTCGAATAATTCAATTTGAGCGTTTCTTATCGCTTATTGAGCGATTTGAACAGATAAAAGTCGATAGAGTTAAAGTATTAAAATATTAAGGGCTCTATGATGAAATCATTAAAATCAATTGCGATATTATTGCTAGCAAGTGCCAGTGTTATCACACATGCTCAACAAAATTCCAGCGTTCATCAGGTTGATGGTTATTTTTTACAACCTGTAGGCAATCTCAAAGTAACAGCATTATTTGATGGAGAACTAGGATTACCCCGAAGTGATTTATTGGGTATTTCAGCTGAAAAAGCCAATCAGTTGTTTACAGAAAATTTTGTTCCTGTAGATGAACATAATCATATTGTCACAGATTTCTCTGCCTATCTTGTACAAACACCTACACAAAATATTTTAATTGATGCAGGGACTGCAAAATGTTTTGGCCCAACTTTGGGTTTTGTACGTGAAAATTTGAAGAAGGCGGGCGTACAACCTGAACAAATAGATACGATCTTGATTACACATGCCCATCCTGATCATTTATGTGGTATTACCCTCGATGGGAAAATGGCTTATCCAAATGCGAAAGTTTATTTGGCTAAAGAGGACGTGGATTTTTGGACGTCGCCCGTCAATGAAGCAAAAGCCACTGATTTTTTTAAGCCAATATTTAAAATGACACGAGATGCATTACAGCCATATCAAAAGGCAGGGAGACTAGTTGCTTTTACCAAAGCCTCTTTTAATGTACCCAATGTTCAACTCATAACGACTCATGGGCATACGGAAGGTCATTCATCTTATTTGGTAGATGGACAGAAAGGGCAAAAGTTCTTAGGTTTAGGTGATGTTGTACATTATGCGGCAGTACAATTTCCTTACCCCGAGGCAAGTTATAAACCTGATACTAACTCTAAGCATGCGATAGCAGTCCGTAAAAGTATTTTTGAGCAAGCCTTTAAAAACCAATGGTGGATGGGGGCGGCACATGTTGCTTTTCCTGGCATAGGACATATTGGTAAAAATTCAAAAGGATATCAGTGGGTTCCTGCTCAATATCGACCTGTAAAATAAAAACTCTAAAATGATTTTTAAAGAAATCAGAAGAATAATAGATTTGACTAAAAACAAGAATGTTCAAGCTAAATATCATTGAACCAAGCTAATTAAAAAAGTTTTTATTTTTTAAGAATAAATAAAAAGTGCTCTCTAGGGAGCACTTTTATGTTGGTTGTATTTTGGTCGAATTATGCAGTTTTTAAAAATACATTTAAAAGCCGAAATGTCTAATTTTAACTTGTTAATTCTAATGGAATTTTTATTGTAAAAAAATGCTATTTTCAGATTGCTAAACTCCCAGTTAACGAGCAGTTTGTGCTATAGTATACAGCTATATTTTTTTCGACTTTAGTTCAGTTTTCGGAACTAAATTTTTTGCAAGATCAAGACATATAAGCAGATGGAAATTTCTATCTGTAAGAAGGAGTATGCATGAGCGTATCGGAAATCCGACCGATTGCCATTGAGGATGAACTCAAGCATTCATATTTAGATTACGCGATGAGTGTAATCGTATCTCGTGCATTGCCGGATGTGAGAGACGGTCTAAAACCTGTTCACCGTCGTGTGCTATTTGCCATGCACGAATTAGGCAATGACTATAACAAAGCCTACAAGAAATCTGCACGTGTTGTTGGGGACGTAATCGGTAAATATCACCCTCATGGTGACTCAGCTGTTTATGAAACCATTGTACGTATGGCTCAGGACTTTAGCTTACGTTATTTATTGGTAGATGGTCAGGGTAACTTCGGTTCGATTGATGGCGATAGCGCAGCTGCAATGCGTTATACCGAAGTCCGTATGACAAAGTTAGCGCACGAACTTCTTGCAGATCTAGAAAAAGACACTGTTGACTGGGAAGATAACTACGACGGATCTGAGCGTATTCCTCAGGTGGTTCCGACACGTGTTCCAAACTTGTTAATTAATGGTGCTGCTGGTATTGCTGTTGGTATGGCAACAAACATGGCACCACATAACATGACAGAAGTTGTGAATGCATGTTTAGCCTATGCCGACAATCCGAATATTTCGATTGAAGGGTTGATGGAATATATTACTGGTCCTGATTTCCCTACAGGCGGTATTATTTACGGTAAATCAGGTATTGTTGATGCTTACCGTACAGGTAAAGGCCGACTACACATTCGTGGTAAATACCATTTCGAAGAAGATGAAAAGACAGGTCGTATAACCATCGTCTTTACTGAAATTCCATATCAAGTCAACAAAGCAAGAGTCATTGAGCGTATTGCCGAGTTAGTTAAAGAGAAAAAACTTGAAGGTATTTCAGAGCTTCGTGATGAGTCTGATAAAGACGGTATGCGTATTGCGATTGACTTGAAACGCGGTGAAAACGCAGAAGTCATTGTAAATAACTTATTCTTAAATACACAGCTTGAAAACTCATTCAGCATCAACATGGTTTGTCTTGACAATGGACAACCAAAATTGATGAATCTGAAAGATATTATTGCGGCATTTATTCGTCACCGCCAAGAAGTAGTGACACGCCGTACCATGTTCGAATTGCGTAAAGCACGTGAACGTGGTCATATCTTGGAAGGCTTAACCGTTGCCTTAGCCAATATTGATGAAATTATCGAAACCATTAAAACTTCTGCTAACCCAGCTGAAGCGCGTGAGCGTTTACTTGCAGGTGAGTGGGCTGGCGGTGGTGTTGTTTCTTTACTCGAAAAAGCTGGTGCTATTTCTGTTCGCCCAGATGAAATCGAAGGTGAAAACCCAGATCGTCCATTTGGCTTATCTGAATCGATTTATCGTCTATCTCCAACGCAAGTAGGTGCAATTTTAGAGTTGCGTTTACATCGTTTAACGGGTCTTGAGCAAGATAAATTACATGCTGAATATACTGAAATTTTAGGTCAAATTGCTGAACTTACTGCAATTCTTAATGATTTCAATTTATTGATGGCTGTGATTCGTGAAGAGCTAGCACAAGTATTACAACAGTATGGTGATGGACGTCGTACGGAAATTATTGAATCGCGTATTGATTTTAGTCGTGAAGATTTAATTCCAGAAGAACAAGTTGTATTAACGGTTTCACAAACAGGCTACGCAAAAACTCAACCGCTTTCTGACTATCAGGCTCAGCGCCGTGGTGGACGTGGTAAGTCTGCAACATCAATGAAGAGTGATGACTTTATTCAACATCTCATTGTAGCTTCAAACCATGCGACTGTGTTGTGTTTTACTAACGTAGGTAAAGTATATCGCCTTCGCGTATTTGAAGTGCCTCAAGCATCACGTGGTGCAAAAGGCCGCCCGATTATAAACTTGTTACCTTTAGATGCGAACGAAACAGTAACTGCGATCTTGCCGTTAACAGAGTTCCTAGAAAACCATTACGTATTTATGGCAACAGCTTCAGGTACAGTTAAACGTGTTGATTTAGAGCAGTTCTCTAACATTCGTTCAAATGGCTTACGTGCAATTGAACTTAATGAAGAGGATACCTTAATTGGTGTTGCGATTACTGATGGTAATCAGCAAATCATGTTGTTCTCAAATGAAGGTAAGGCAATTCGTTTTGCTGAAACCGATGTGCGTTCAATGGGTCGTACTGCTAAAGGCGTCCGCGGTATGCGCGTTAGCATTGCAAGCAACACTTTAAGTGAAGAAGATGCAGAAATTGAAAATGATGAATCTGATGATAATGAAGATTCAGCAGAGTTAAGTGTAGTAAGTCGCATCGTATCACTTGTTGTTGTTCCTGAAACGGGTGAAGTGCTGTGTGCGAGTGCCAATGGTTATGGTAAACGTACTCCTGTAAATGACTTCCCAACCAAAAAACGTGGTGGTAAGGGTGTTATTGCAATTAAGACAAGTGAACGTAATGGTGAGCTTGTGGGTGCGGTATCTATTGATGAAAGCAAAGAACTGTTGCTTATTTCTGATGGCGGTACATTAGTTCGTACTCGTGCAGCAGAAGTTGCAATGACTGGTCGTAATGCACAAGGTGTACGTCTAATTCGTTTAAGCGAAGAAGAAACCTTGGTGGGTGTTGTGTCTATTGAAGCGGTTGAAGATGAAGAAGAGTTTCTCGAAGGAGAAGTGGATACTTCAGAATTAGATACCGAAGATGCAGTGTCTACGAATGACGATGCATCAGAAGAGTAAGTAGAAATTAAATAAAAAAGGAAGCGTAAGCTTCCTTTTTTTATTGGCGGTTTATTTGGAGTTATGAAAGATAAATACATCATAATTTCGATAATGTAATGTTTTAACAGAGGGATCTTTAGTCGCAAAATTATTGGGTTGACTCACTAAAATAAGATCTTGCTTTTGCGTTAAAGCATCTTGAAGCTGTTGCTCACTCCATAAGTATTTTTTGCGTTGTGGTTCAAACAATAAACCATCTTTAATTTCTAAAGAGGCACTATCTGAATGCACTGCATCCCATTGGTTTACAATATATGCAGGCTGTTTTAGTTGTAAAAGAAATGGAACATCATAGAAATAGTAATTGTAGAAAACTATTTTTGTTGATGGTGTCATATATTCAGCAAAACTCGTTTGTCCCACATTATTTTTGGTATCTAAAATACGAACGGCAAATGGGACTGAACTACACAGAACAATTAAACTAATAAAAATATAGTTCAAATAGTTTAATTTCTGATTTTTATATAACCAGACTAAAGCCAGTGGAAGCACAATTAATAGAGCACCAATTGTATAAATGAATAGGGCTTGGTTTTGGAAAAAGGGTTGATGTGCACGAATGAAATGCGGTGTAGCAGTAATACCTATTCCAACTAGCATAATAAATATAGGTAGACCCCAAACCTGTAATTTGGTTTTGTAGTCGCTTTCAATCACTTGATTGATAACAAGAGCCAAGAAAACAGCAAGTGGGGGCACAGCCGGTAAAATATAGCCTGCTAGTTTAGACGGAGGAATAGAGAAGAAAACGGTGACAGAAATAAACCACCATATAAGCAGGGCAAGTAAAGTGGATTGTTTGTAATTTTGAAATAAGGTTTTAATAGATTGAAATCTACTCGCAAAAATCCATGGTAAGTAACTGACAAATAAAATAAGCAGATAGAAATACCATGGTTGCTTATTATTAAACTCTTTTGAACTAAATCGGCTAAACTGCTGGTCTATAAAGAAATAATGTAAAAATTGAGGATATTTAAGTTGAACTGCATATAGCCATGGACTAACCAGTAATATAAATAATAAAATAGCAAAAGGGTTAAGCAATGAAGGGATTTTTTTCCATTGTTTAGTGTAGAGCAACCATGGTAAGAGAATCATACCGGGAATTAATACACCAATCAGGCCTTTACTTAAAAATGCTGCTGCAACCGCAAAATACCCTAAAAACAAAATAGATTTACGTGTTGAAATTGTGAAATCAACAAAACATAAAACACTTACTGTAATCCATGAAGCTAGGAGTAGATCATGGTTAATATATTCGCTACTGCCAAAAAACAGTAAATTTGTGCCTAAAATAATGGCAGTAAGCTGTGCTACACGTTCTGAAATATGCTTTCTAACAAATAAGAATAGGCTGACTAGCATGAGTGTAGCTGCTAATACTGGAACTAATCTCAACACCCAAATATGCATACCGAACAGTTCCATAAATATAGAACTTAACCAGTGTAATAGAGGGGGTTTATGCATAAATGGCAAGCTATTGATACGGGGAATTAACCAGTGGCCCGATTCAAACATAGAGCGACTAATGTCTCCGTAGCGTCCTTCATCTGGTACAGAAAGAGGTCGTATCCAAGACAAAACAAACAGCCAAATCGGTAAAAATATTAATAAGAATTTGGAACTACGAAGCCATTGCTGCATACATAATCCTTAATGTTGAAATGCAAAAAAGCGGTTAAGCAAGAAAGTCACAATTGAAGTCAGGACAATAGCCACACAAACCAAAGTTGAAACAGGTGCGCTGAAATACAGATTAGAAAGTAAGAGAAAGCTCTCGTTGAATAAAAAACCTAATCCAGCGACTAACGTAAATTTGGGTAATGTTTGTCGATGAGCAATATGCTGTGCTTTAAAAGTAAAAATACGATGCCCAAAATAGCTCACCCAATAGGCAAGTAGAAAGGCAATTAAGTTGGCATACTGCAATGCAATGTTTCGTTTAAACAAGAGCATGACAATACTATAGTGGGTAAGCGCCGCTGCGGCCCCAGTCGTGGTAAACCGCGCGAGCTGAAAAATATGAGCAAACATTAGAAACTAGAGAACGTATTTTTTGATTGGGTGATAGCGTGTTCTTGCTTAATATGAGAATGTTCGGTTGAAACAATATATTTTGGTCGATTTTTAACTTCGGCATAAATTCGACCAATGTATTCGCCTAAAATTCCAATGAATAACAATTGAATGCCACCTAATAAAGTCATGCCTGCTGCAAGTGTTGCCCAACCAGGCACAGAGATTCCTTCAATTAAGGTTTTAATAATGATCCAAACACCATAACTCATAGCGCCTAAAGCCAATAGGGCGCCTAGATAAATACAAATCCGCAAAGGTAAATCTGAAAACCCAGTTAAACCAGACATTGCTAGATTAAATAACGCCTTTACGTTAAAACTAGAACGGCCATGTTGACGATCTTGCTCTGAGAAATTGATCCCGATACTTTTAAAACCGACCCATGCATAAAGGCCTTTCATATAGCGATTTTTTTCAGGTAATTGTTTAATCGCTTCAACAACTTTTGCATCAAGAAGCCTGAAATCACCAGCATTTTCAGGAATATCAATAGGAGAGCTTAAGTTTAAAATACGGTAGTAACCTTGGGTTAAGGTCCGTTTTAGCCATGATTCAGTGGTACGATTACGAATGCCATAGACCATGTCATAACCATTTTTCCAGAGGTTAATCATGGTTGGAATTGCTTCAAAAGGATGTTGGAAGTCAGCATCAATCAGCAGAGCGACTTCACCTGTCACATGGTCTAAACCCGCGCTTAAAGCAGCTTCCTTACCAAAATTTCGTGATAATTCCAGCACAACTAAAGGATAATCTTCAATCATCGTTTGTAAGATCGGAATAGTATCGTCCTTGCTTCCATCATCGACCACTATGATTTCATAGCTAAGATTTTGTTGTTTTAAGCTGTTTGCTAAAGCTGGAATAAATGTCTTTAAATTCTCTGCTTCGTTATAAGCGGGAACAACGCAGGATAAAAAAGGTTTTGTGCTCATTGCATTGCCCCTAGTCTGGTAAGTTGGATGCCATTTTTTTGGCAATCAAGAGGGAACTGATCGGAACAAAAATATTGGTATTCTTGGATGCGTGCATGCTGGATCGGATCTTGCTCACTTGGTGTAGAAAGTGAGGGATGGCACATAATCAGTAAGTGATCTTTTGCTTGAGCAAGCCAATATTGATTCAGTTGGGCATAATCAGTTTGTTTAAAATCATAGATACCAGCGAAATATTCATTTTGGCTAAACTGGTAGCTTTGGCATGCTTTTGCTAAGGCATTTGATCCAAGTGCAGAAAGCATATGAGTTTTAAAACGATAATGAGGTAGATAAATTGGATGTTGTAAATTACGTATCCAACCAGTGAAATTTTTCTCTTTTAAAAGTTGTAGCAAAATATCCCGTATAAACGGAAATTGATGAATATGTTGGTGACCATCAATAAAATCGGGTTGCTTTCCCATGACTGAAACAAATGCATCCCATTGCTCTTCAATACACTGGGTAATTAATTCACGATTAAGATTTGATGACCATGCACGAAGCATAAGTGCAGGTAATGAAAAAACTGTATTACCTGAATTGAATGCATGAGTAAAATTTAAATGTAAACCAATATCAATTTGATTCGAAAAAGGTTTAAGTTTGGCAGCAGCAGTTTCCCATAGTTCAGATTGGGTCATACATGAGGTCGCTTGAAGTGCACCTCTTTCAATTAACTGAATAATTGCACTGGATATCTCTGCATTCATTGCAAAGTCATCTGCGCAATAACATACCTTTGCCATATAAAATTCCGTCATAGAGCAGGATAGTAGAGTTACCCTTTTAGGCTGCTGAAAAACTAAACAGTTTTACTATGTAGAAATTTCCTTAATTTCAACTTAAAGTTTTTTTAAGGTTTTATGACAATTGTTACCAATTAATAATTTGAATTTATTAGTTTTTTTATATTTTTATGGTCAATAGTTTTTAAGAAATGACTTTTAACTATAAGATTTTATAGTAAATAAAAATATAATTTATGCTCCAAGTTTAGAAAACTCTTCACTTGGATGCTTTTAAACGTGAATATGCCAAGATTAAAAAAATAAGGCCGATTGTCGCAAGAAAAATACAGTTTTGGTATAACCGTGGCTAAAGGAACACCCATCTGGTTAAGTTGCACAAACATTTGTATCCCATGTGTTGATGGTAAACACCACGCAAACCATTGTAACCATTCAGGCATTGCTTGATGAGGCCATGCAGCTCCGGTTAATAGGAATAGGGGAACAGAGCTAAACACAATAATATGTCCAGCACGTTCTGGCATATCTAAAAGTGAGCCGATCAGCATGCCTAATCCAATCACACAACTAATAAAAATAGGAACGGCGACTAGCAAACCAGTAAAGTTCCCACCGTGTGGATAGTCGTTTAACCACAAGGTAAAACCGAAGAGATAAAAACACCCTAAACAGCCAATAGTAAATATACTTGCGAAAATTCCAGCAAAGCGAACACCTGTAATTTTTTGGTGTTGTTCACGGTAGCTTGCGATTAGCATCGCTAAACCTAACACAATCGTTTGATGGATAATTAAACCTGCAACAGCTGGAAAAATATAACTTCCATATCCTGAAAGCGGGTTAAATAAAGGGACTTGATGAATAGAAAGGGCCGGTTGGAAATGTGTGCGCTCTCCAAATCTTTCAATATATTCTTTTAAAGTGGCTTCAATGGATGTGGCTAAACCTAAACCAATTTCTTTAGTTTTTAAAAAGTTGGTTGTGCTTAGATATAAGCCAATCCCACCTGTTTCTCCTCGGCGTAAGCTTTGAGTTAGGTTGCTTGGTAAAAGTAAAATACCATCGGCCTTTTGTTCACGCACCATTTGTTCAGCTTGTAAGAAATTACTTGTAACGGTAACAATATGAACATGTGGACTATTTGCACTTTGGCCGATTAATTGAGAGGTTAATAGGCTTTGTTCTTCATCAACTATCACGATTGGAATTGATTCTGCACGCTCAGCTTTATAGGCGGTAGGATAAAAAAAGCTATAAAGAATAACCGATAAAATCAGAGTTGTGAAAACCGAGCTATTACTAACAATATCTTTAAATGTTTGCCCATAAGCCTTTAAAAACTCTTTCATGTTGTTGCTCCCCGAATTTAATTTTTTAAGCAGTAGAGAACTTAAAAAGAAGTAAATAAGGCAGTAACCTAGAAGTATTAAAAAGGGAGTCATTGAAATGAAAAGTGGACTACCAATGACCCATTGTTCGGTTTGCAGCTTGGCATAAGGTGTATAGGGGATAATGAATGACCAAAATTTAGTGAAAATTGGTGCATTATTTAAAGGCAAAGTAACGCCTGCAAAACTTAAAGATGAGCCACCATAGACGGCAATAAAGCCAAAAGTTTTACTTAAATTTTTAGTGGCAAGAATGACCGTACTGCTAATCAGAGCATAGGCAAAATAAAGTAAGAACTGTGCAACCAGCAATAAACTTAAGGAACCCGCTACGAACCAGCCACGGATTTCAACTAGCCAAAACATCCACAACCATGTCCATACACAAAAAATAAGGCTATAGAGCAAGTTTTTAGCCAATAAACCTTGAATAAAATTTTCTCGGTTCACCCATTGAGTGAGTGTGTTACGTTTTAGTTCTTGTCCAATTGCAAAAGCAACACAACAGCATAGCAACAGATGCAATACAGCAGGAACCATAAATGGCTCTAAATAAAACTCATAGCTCATACTTGGATTGTAGAGCGTTGATATTTTTACATGAGCTGTAGGTACATCTAAATAGGGAATATTATTTGCAAGATAACTTTGGCCTGCATAGTCTGCTAAAGCATTGAGGGTACTTACCAGCATTGCTGAAGAAATAGTATTCCCCACACTAAAGAAAGACTGGTTAAAAGCGATACTGATTTGAGCATCTTGCGCTTTCACAAAACGCTTTTCAGCACCGTCCGGAATGAAAACATAGCCCCATATTTTAGTTTCGTTAAGTAATTGTTCAGCTTCAGTAGAGCTTGCCGTAATTGTTTTAATATCTACCGTATGATTCAACGAAAGATACTTTTCAATATTGCGGCTGAGTTCACTTTGGTCTTGGTCAATAATGGCAATGGGTAAATGTTCAGCTTTACCTGCGTAAAACATGCTGCTAAACAAAAAAATGATAAAAGCGGGGATAAGTGTCACCATGCACAAATCCCATTTATTGCTTTTTAGATAGTTTAGTTCACGTAATATACTGGCAAACATGCGTTATTTTTCTTCTTTAATTTTAAATAGAACACTCATACCCACTTTTAAATCTTGCACTGGGCGTTCAGGCTCAAGATGAAGTTTAAAGCTACGAATATCATAGCCTCCAGTTTGGCGAGTAGTTTTAATCGTGGCAAATTCACCTTCAGCATCAATATTCTTAATTTTAAAAGTCACATTTTGATTCAGTGCAGGAATGAATCCTTCAAGGGTTTTATTTTTATAAACAGAGGCATATTGATTTTCACCCACGTTTAAGCTGACCCATAAATCATCATCTTCTAAAATGCTGACAACAGGTACACCCATAGCGACTAACTCGGAAGGCTTCCCGTAAGTTTTTGAAACTGTACCTGAAATAGGGGAGAATAAACGTGTCTCAGCTTCAAGTGCTTTTGCTTCGCCTACAGCTGCTTTTGCAATTTCAACCTGTGCATCTGCTGTAGATTTTTGTTGACTCGTACTGCCACGTTTTGCACGAGCATATTGTTGATAAGAGGCTTCACTTAATTCTTGGGCAGAAGTTTGTGCCGCTAACATTTCATCTCGTCTTTGACGCGAAATGACACCTTGTTTATATAAATTTTCACCACGTTGGTAAGTGGTTTTTGCAAGGTTTGCTTGTGCTTTGGTACTTTGCCAGTTGGCATAGAGAGTATCGATATTTTCTTGCTGAGAACCGCGGTCTACCGTAGATTGAAATGCTAAAGCTGATTGTAAAGCTGCCAAGGCTTGTTGCTTTTTAGCTTCTATTTCTGGGCTAACCAAGCGAACGAGGGGCTGGCCTTTGGAAATTTTCTGGCCTTCTTGTACATAAATTTCTTCAATACGGCTTGGAACTTTCGTACTCACGTGAATAGTTTCGGCTTCAACCCGACCTTGTAGTTCAATAGGCTTTGGCTGATAACTTTTCCACAAACCAAAAATAATTAAACCTAATAGCGCAATAATTACTAAGCCAATAATCAGTTTAAGCTTGGAGTTTTTAGGTGGTTGAGAGTCACCGTTATTTATGTTTGATTCAGGGGTGTCATTCGCTTGATCGTTTTTTTGAGATTGGTTAATTTCTACCGTATCCGCAGCAAGAGAATCCTGTTCTGAATGAGATGATTCTTGATTCATTTTATACTCCTATTAACGGATATAGTCGGTATGTGGTTGATTGACATAAGCTTTAAATTGATCAATTGAACCATGACTTTGCAATAGAGTCGCGAGTGACATGACATATTTATAGGCATTTAAAGCCATTTCAGTTTTTAAAGCACTTAAAGCATTTTGTGCATCAATCACTTGGGTTGCTGTACCCATTCCTTCACGGAAAGACAGTTCTTGAATACGCAAGTTTTCTTGAGCGGCATTTATGTTTCTTTGTAAGAGTTGATGGCTTTGCTGAGCAGAGTTGAGTTCGTTATATGACTTATTCAGAAGTGCCTCAATTTCTTGCTTGGTACGTTCGGTCATAAGTTCAGAGGCATAACGCTTTAATTCGGCGGCATGGATATTCTTATTTTTATCTACACCAGAGAATAGGTTGTATTTTGCCATTACACCGACAATCCAGTTTTCATTTTCATCAAGGGCATATTCACCAAATGCAAAAAGACTTGGTTTTTTTGCAGCTTGTTGAGCTTGAATATTTACGTTAGCCAGTTGGGTATCCATCTGCATTTTTTGTACAAGACTGGATTTTTGCGAATAACTGGTTAAAAGTGATTCTAGAGTTTGGCTTGGAGTGTTATTTACAAATAACGGTGTACTTAAATCTACATTATTTTGTTGATGTAGAAGATTATTAAGGCTAAAGCGACTGGCATTTAAGTTGGCTTGAGTACTTTGTAAAGTACGTTCCGCATTATTACGAGCCACTTCAAACTGCATGCGTTGCCCTTTACTAATAAACCCTTGTTGTTCGAGCTTTAGGGCATTGCTGTAATGTTTTTGCATGGCATTAAAGTTGAATAAACTACTTGCTACCAGTTGCTGCTGTAATTGAACATTAAAATAACTTTGTACAACTTCAAACCGCTGTACATCTTGTTGCTGTTGACTTGAAAGTTCCGAACGCTGTGCTTGAATGTTGGCTATTTTTTTTGCACTGCTAGTTAAGCCGCCTGTATATAGTGGCATAACGACCGAAATAGAAGGGCGTACAACCTGATCTTCTATAGTCAGATTCGCATAGTCGGGAAAGCGATTTATACCATCATGGATGGTTTGATTCGCACCTTCTTGAACTTGTCCAAGCACATCCGATGGAATGACATTGTTCCACTGTGAAAGTTTATCGTTGAATCCTTGACTTAAATCATTCTCAAGCTTTTGTTTAAAAGAGGCGAGGGGTACGTCTGTTTCGCTATGAAAGGCATATGCTCTAACATTTAAATCAACTCGAGGTAATCCGAGTCCTTTCACTGCTTCAGCTTCTAGTTGAGACGCTTGCTGCAAAGCTTGATTAGCTTGAGTGCTATAAGAACTTTTCAAAGCTTGTTGTTCTGCTTCAGCATAGCTTAAGCTTTGAGCATATAAATGATTTGTGAAAAAAAGTCCTAAGGCCAAAGCAAGATGCTTGGGTTTAAAGAAAAAGGGGCAAATAGACTGTCTATATCGATGTACTGGCATTTTAAATAACAATTTCTGGCATCCCTTATAGTTTAAATTTCTTGTTATTAAATTCAATTATCATCTTGTTTCTTATACATTTGTATAGAAACAAGATAGTTTAAGCTCCCTTTAATTCTTAAATATTATAAAGCCCATATTTTGTACTAAATATCAAAGTATGTGAAATCATAATCACAAGTCAAGTTGATCTTTACTCAATGAAAATGTTTTAAACTGATAAAATCACAAATGAAAGCAAAGAAATAAATACAACAATAATTGAAAAAATGATCCTAAATACAGTCCAGCATTGAAATATTTACTTGAGAAGCTGCTGCAAGCTTAAGCAATCTGTGGTTAAATGCCATTTTTATTGTGTTTGACTTTATACAAGGGAAAAATCATGCGCGCGTACAATTTCTGTGCTGGTCCTGCTGCATTACCTACTGCCGTTTTAGAAAAAGCTCAACAAGAAATGTTGGATTGGCATGGTAAAGGTCTATCCATCATGGAAATGAGTCATCGTAGTGCTGACTATGTTGCTATGGCTGAAAAAGCTGAGGCAGATTTACGCAAGTTAATGAATATTCCAGAAAACTATAAAGTACTGTTTTTACAAGGCGGTGCGTCATTACAATTTTCTGCGATTCCTTTAAACCTTTTGGGTAAGAACAATAAAGCTGATTATATTGATACTGGTATCTGGTCTGAAAAAGCGTTAAAAGAAGCAAAACGTTATGGCGACATTAATGTTGTAGACGCTGGTATTAAAGTAGATGGTAAGTTCGCAATTTCTGAACAAAGTGAATGGAATTTATCTGACGATGCAGCCTATGTACATTATGCAGATAATGAAACGATTGGTGGCTTACAGTTTGCAGGAATTCCTGATGTAAAAGCGCCACTCGTTTGTGACTATTCATCAAGTATTTTATCTGCTCCATTAGATGTGACCAAGTTTGGTTTGATCTATGCTGGCGCACAAAAAAATATTGGTCCTGCTGGTTTAACAATTGTCATTATTCGTGATGACTTACTTGATCAAGCTAAACCAGAAATTCCAAGCATCTTGAAATATGGTGACCAAGCAAAAAATGGTTCTATGGTTAATACACCATCAACTTACGCTTGGTACTTGTCTGGTTTGGTATTTGAGTGGTTGCTAGAGCAGGGTGGGGTAGATGCTATCCATAAAGTTAACCTTGCAAAAGCTCAATCATTATATGGTTATATCGACTCAAGCGATTTCTACAATAACCCGATTGCAATTCCAAACCGTTCAATTATGAATGTACCGTTTACCTTGGCAGATGAAGCTTTAGAAAAGCAATTCTTAAAAGAAGCGGAAGCAAACCATTTATTAAACTTAGCTGGACATCGCTCTGTCGGTGGTATGCGTGCAAGTATTTACAACGCAGTGCCTTTAGAAGGTGTACAGGCTTTAATCAACTTTATGGATGATTTTGCAAAGCGTAATGGTTAAGTAAATCAAAAATAAAGCCCTCAAATGAGGGCTTTATTTTTGAATAAATTTTATAAACTAAAAAGGAACTAAACCAAACTGGTGCATGAATATGGCAGCTAAAAACATACCCAATACAAAAAAGCAAAACGCACCAGTATCGACCTTTACGCGCAGGCTACTAGATTGAATGAGGCTGGTAGTTTGTTCGGGTATAATCTTCATTCAATAACCTAATTATTAAAATATTAGTGAAATTCAATTAGTTTCACCCTTTTTAGCACAAATAGTCGCCTGAATCCAGATATTACCGCGAATATATTCGCCAATATTAAAGTTTTTATACAAATCGTTTTTGGTTGCAATGCGCACTAATATGGCAGGAAGATCATCTTCTAAAACCAAAGTAACATCATAAAGGGTATATTCTGCCCCCATAAATGTCATAGAAGTTTTGCCAACAATATTACCTTGGAACCATGCTTCATCTTCTTGACCAAGATTTTCACCATATAAATAAGCAACCATTTTAGAAAAATCAACGGTTACAGGTTCTTGATCTTCTGGAGTTTTTGGTTGCCATTCATTAATGAGTTCCTGTAAATTTTCAGGAGCAACACCATTATGTTCAGTCAAAATCGCATTTAATGCACGGTGATGTTTAATTGAAGCTGGGTCATCAACAACGATTTTTTCGCCTGCTGGAACAGGTTCTAATTCATAAGCCCATGCATTAAATTGAACTTGATAGTCTTTAGTTTTGTCATATTGACAAGCGTTAACGCTAAATAAATTATCAAATGCATAAACCGTTGTATCTTTATTTAGTTTTAAACTTAAAACAGCTTGTGTCGCAGAGTCACAAGTAATGATACGTTCAATTTTCGCATTATATTGATATGGACTTTCAAAACTTGGAAAGGCTGTTTTGAGTGCGCGAGGTTTCTGATTTTCAACCGCAATAATCTGGTTGATTGTAACTTTTTGGTCTTGTGGGCCTTGAATCAACCAAAAAGATTGATCCATCTCTTCTTCATGTTCACATAAGCCCATTGGCATTACAGGTGCATCAAGTGCTAGTCCTAACCATTTTGGTACATCTGTTTCGGGATGGGACGTCAATAGATTCCAATGTTCGCCATGACTACCAAAATTTTGGTCATTTACTTTAATAACTTCTGGACTGTTTTGATTTTTCTATAAGCATGATGCTGTTGGGTTCACATTACTTGTTATATTAAATCGAGGGTGTTTGCTATTTTTCAAGTCACCATATGTAAATTCTCTTGTAAAAGCACATATTTAGTCATTGAAAGATAGATATTGCTGCTAATTATAAAATAAAAGGTAGATCTGGCTCTTAAAAAACTTAAACACTAAATTAAAAATAAGTTTAATGTTTATTACTATTCACCTTAGAAAAGCATCTGTTAGACTTATATTTTTAATGGAAATAGAGAATAACTTGCTGCCATTTAAGCTATGGGTAGATGCAGATGCTTTACCAAGAATATTACGTGAAGTGATTTTGCGCGCATCAGATCGTTATCAGTTAGAAGTCATCTTTGTTGCTAATCAAAATGTTGGGATTACGCCTTCTGTTCGCATCAAGTCAATACAGGTTTTAAGTGGTGCAGATCAGGCCGATAAAGAAATAGTTGATCGTATGATTGAAAATGACATTGTCATTACGCAAGATATTCCACTAGCAGCTCAAGTCATTGAAAAGGGTGGCGTTGCTATTCACCCCCGAGGTGAGGTCTATACAACTGCGAATGTTAAAGCGCGGTTACATCTACGTGATTTCATGGATACGCTTCGTGGCGCGGGTGTGCAAACTGGTGGACCGCCACCTATTTCCGAGCGGGATAAGCGTGAATTTTCGAGTGCATTAGATCAAACAATTTTAAAGCAAAAACGTAAAACAGCTAAGTGAGCATCGCATGCCATCGCAAACCAATTTGGCTTTAACCTATGCCTTGTTAGTGTTTATATGGGCAACAACTCCATTAGCCATTGTTTGGAGTGTGTCCGATTTACATCTTATGTGGGCATTGTTGTTACGCTTTTTTATTGCATTGCCTCTGGCCGTGACCATATTACTGATTTTAAAAACGCCTTTTCCAACTCATCGACAAGCAATTCATAGCTACATTGCCGGATCTTTTAGCTTAATTGGTTCTCAAATTTTCACATATGCTGCTACCCAATATTTAAGTTCAGGCATGATTGCGCTTATGTTTGGTTTAGCTCCGATTATGGCTGGGCTGATTGGCCGTTTTGCATTTGGCCAGCAACTTTATAAGTTGCAATGGTTAGGTATGGCTATTGCCGTAAGTGGTTTAGCGATTATTTGCTTGAATGGATCGAATCAGCATGTGCATCCGTTTGGCATTGTTCTCATGCTGATCAGTGTTTTTGTCTATTCTTTTTCAATTTTCTGGGTTAAGAAAGTTAATGCACAAATTCAGCCTATGGCTCAGGCAACGGGCTCTATTTTAGTTTCTTCGATTTTGGCAAGTTGTCTTATTCCATTTATTTGGCAATATGCACCGACACATTTACCAGAGGCCAAATCTTTATTTGCCTTAATTTATACGGTATTGATGGCTTCATTAGTCGCCATGTTTTGTTATTTCAAGCTTATACAAAACATTCAGGCAACGACTTTATCTTTAACGACAGTTATTACGCCAATGTTAGCCATGATGATTGGAGCTGCTTTAAATCATGAACAACTTTCGATTATGGTTTTTGTAGGTGCTTTAATCATCTTGTCTGGACTATTTTTATATTTCTATAAAGACATTCAGGCAAATCGAAATTTTGCCCGGCATATTAAGTCTAAATAGGAGAAGATTTGGGTAATTTGTTGAGCTTATTCATTAAATTGTTCTAATTCGTAGCGAAATGCATGATCAAATTGATCTCCCAACTTAAGTAGTAGAAAATAGCGCAGCAATATAATATTAGGATTGTTAAGGAAAGATCAGAACTTACTGATTTTTAAACCTTAATACAGCATCTAACGATATGGCCAAATAGTAGATGTGGATGCGATTTGACATGAGCATCTGCTATTTCCCATCAATCACCTTGGATTTAGAAGGTATGTTTAAACCAATCTCACTGTATATAGGGTTGAGATATACTCGCGCAAGACGCAGTAATCATTTTATTTCTTTTATTGCATTGGTTTCGATGGTCGGTTTGACACTAGGTGTCGCTGTGCTGATTACGGTACTTTCTGTGATGAACGGTTTCGATCGTGAATTAAAAAACCGTGTTTTAGGAATGGTTCCGCAAGCGACAGTTTCATCTACACAAATCCTCACAGATTGGCCTGAACTGGTAAAACGAGTTGAACATCATCCACATGTAACTGGGGTTGCACCTTTTACCCAATTGCAAGGTATGTTAACCGCGCAAGGGCAAGTCGCAGGTATTATGGTGACGGGTATTGACCCAAAATATGAAAAGAATGTGTCTATTATTCAAAATCATATTGTTGCTGGTAGCTTAGATTCACTTAAAAAGGGTGAGTTTGGTATTGTTCTTGGTAAAGATATGGCCGATTCATTAGGCTTACGTCTAAATGACAGCGTGACATTGGTTTTACCTGAAGCAACGCCATCTCCAGCAGGTGTAGTACCTCGTTTCAAGCGTTTTAAAGTGGTTGGTATTTTTAGTGTAGGTGCTGAAGTCGACTCTATGGTGGGTTATATTGCCCTATATGATGCGTCAACCTTATTACGCTTACCAGATGGTGCTCAAGGTGTCCGTTTAAAACTAGATGATATTTTTGCCGCACCAAAAGTTGCGGACGACTTGGTAAAAAGTTTACCAAGTAATTTCTACGCGACGAACTGGACCTATACGCATGGCAATTTGTTTAATGCCATTCAAATGGAAAAAACACTAGTTGGTTTGTTACTTGTACTTATCATTGTGGTTGCAGCATTTAATATCGTTTCGTCTTTAGTGATGGTTGTTACTGATAAAAAATCAGATATTGCTATTTTGCGTACATTAGGCGCGTCACCATCGATGATTACTAAAATATTTATGGTGCAAGGTACTGTCATTGGTGTGATTGGTACAGTTGCGGGTACGGTTTTAGGTGTAATTTTGGCTTTAACCATTAGTGATATCATTTCATGGTTTAACAATGTGTTGGGCCTAAATCTATTTGATGCTTACTTTGTGCATTACCTTCCTTCTTATTTAAGATGGCAAGATGTGACGATTATTGTGATTGTATCTTTACTTTTAAGCTTCTTGGCGACTATCTATCCGGCGCTTCGTGCTGCCAAAGTTCAACCTGCCGAGGCACTGCGCTATGAGTAAAATTGTTTTAGAAGCGAAAGATATCTATAAACATTTTGATGATGGTAAATCTAAGGTTGAAGTCATTAAAGGTCTTTCTTTACAAGTTGAAGCAGGACAGTTTGTTTCGATTGTTGGTGCGAGTGGTTCAGGTAAAAGTACTTTGCTTCATGCGCTAGGTGGTCTAGAGCAACCAACGCAAGGACAAGTATTTTTAAATGGTCAGCGTTTTGATAATTTAGGTGAAGCCGAGCGTGGTTTTCAACGTAACAAATACCTCGGTTTTGTTTATCAATTTCACCATTTGTTACCTGAGTTTAGTGCGCTTGAAAATGTGGCAATGCCTCTTATGCTTCGCCCAGATAGTCAATACAAATCGGTAAAAGCACAAGCTGAATATTTACTAGACCGAGTGGGTTTATCTCATCGTATGGATCATCAGCCAGGTGAGCTTTCCGGCGGTGAGCGCCAACGTGTCGCTTTGGCCCGTGCTTTGGTCACTCAACCTGCAGTTGTTCTAGCTGATGAACCTACCGGTAACCTAGATCGTAAAACAGCTTTAAGCATTTTTGAATTACTGACCGATCTTAAGAAAGAACTTAACATGGCTATGCTCATTGTGACTCATGATGAGCAGTTGGCGCAGGCAGCAGATTCAATCTTGCATATGGAAGATGGTCTTTGGGTGAGCGGTTCTTAAAAAATTGTCATTAAATCACATTGTTAAAGCCCACTTAGTTGGGCTTTAATTTTGCCCCTAAAAAGATAACGATATGATTTTAAATGTTAAAGCTTATTTTAGTGGGGTGGATTGTAGGTATTGCATTTATGGGAATAGATCTTCCTTTAATAATGCAATATGGTTGGATTGGTAAAGTTGTCCTCTTTATCAGCTTTATTTTTTATATTTTTAAGCAGCACGTCGTTGTAAATCGTCCTCTATTAAAGGCAGGTTACTGTTTAATCTGTGGTCTAAGTCTTTTTATTATAGGCCATCAATATGCTCAGCATGCCTTAAATGAAAGACTACAACTACGGGTGATGCAACCTGAGTCGTTAGACATTGTTGTGTATATAGACCGAATAAGTGAAGAAAAAGATAATAAGATACAGCAACTCGCTCAGGTTCTAGGGCGGTCATCTCATGTAGTCAATTGGCTATTATATTTAAAAAATGAAAATGAGAAAGAATTGATAGAGAGTCCAAAATTACAATTAGGCCACTATTATCGGATTTCGGGTAAAACCAGACCAGCTCATAGTTATGCAGTATCAGGTGCTTTTGATCAGGAACAATGGTTCATTCAACGGAATATAATGTCAGGTTTCAGTGTTCAGCATATTGAACCTTTAAGCTCTGATGAAATTTATCGGTTGGGTTATCAAAATCACTTAAAACAGCAACAAAATTTTTTGACTAGACAACAACTAAATATAGAAAAACTTCGTCTAAAATTTAGATTAATGCTAAAAATATCTCCATTTCAGAATAAAGGATTGTTATTAGCGCTTTTAACAGGGGATGAAAGTCTTTTAAATGAGGATACTAAAAATCAATTTAAACAGTTAGGAATCTCTCATTTGTTGGCCATTTCAGGGCCTCATGTTCTCATTTTTGCAATCTTGTTATCTTGGGGATTACATCAATCAGTACGACGTTATTATTCCCAGCTTTATTTGTGGCAACCCAAGCAAATATTGGCAATGATTCCGTTATGTTTTGGTGTTTTGATTTATACAGCTTTTGTCGGCTTTGAAATTCCAGCCTTAAGAACTTTACTTTCAGTATTTTTATTTGCCTTTTTATTGTTTGTTAAACTGCCTGTTAAGCCATTTTCACTCTTGGTTTACAGTGCAAGTCTACTTTTGCTTTTCGATCCATTTAGTGTCTTATCGGCAGGTTTTTGGCTCTCTTATGGTTCTTGCTTTATTTTATTACGCATTTATCAAACCATAGTACAGACTCCAAATCTTGCTTCAGTGAGTCTGCTATCTAGAATAATTCTTTTAAGCAAAACCCTCATTGAATCTCAGGGCAAAATATTTATCGCCCTATGTCCCTTAATGCTGTTTTTCTTTCAACAAATTTCATGGGTTGCACCTCTCACAAATATTATTGCAGTTCCTTTGCTAGGAGGAGTTATTGTTCCTTTGAATATTTTTGCTGCTTGTGTGTGGCTTATTTTTAATTCACTTGGAAATGTACTCTTTCAGATTAATGATATTTTGCTCAGTATAGTGCTGACATGTTTTAGTTTTTTAGAGAAATTATCCTTACCATTGCAAGGTTTTAGCCTGACACCACTTGCTTTAGTGTGTCTTAGCTGTGTCATTATTATCTTATTTTTACCACGTGGTGTTTTACCGAAATCTTGGGGGCTCATATGTTGTTTACCCTTAGTCATTCCGAATAAAACCTCTCAGCAAATTCAATTAAATATTATAGATGTAGGCCAAGGCCAATCTATTTTTTTACAACATCCAGAGCAGACATGGTTAATTGATACTGGCGGTTCTTATGATGAGAAGGCTTTTAGTATTGGTCAAAATGTAGTGATCCCATATTTACGTCAGAAAGGTATTAAACAATTAGATCATGTCGTGTTATCTCATCTTGACCAAGATCATAGTGGTGCATTTCCTTTTATCGCTCAGGCTTTTCCTATCAAACAGGTCATATCAAATGAGTTGTGGAAAGAGCAGGTTAAAGAACCATTTACTTATTGTCATCAAGGGCAAAAATGGCAATATCCACAATTAGATATTGAGATACTTTGGCCTAAAGAAAATGATTTAAATTTAGTTTCTTCAAATCAAAATCAATACTCTTGTGTCGTTTATATTCATTTAAAACAGATAAAAGGTTATCAAAACTATTTAATTATGGGGGATGCAGGATGGGAAGCAGAATATCAATTGATAAAAGAATATCCTGATTTAAAGGTAGATGTTTTGGTATTAGGCCATCATGGTAGTAAACATAGTTCTGCCTATGACTTCTTAGCGACTTTAAATCCCAAGCTTGTTGTTGCCTCTGCCGGTTTTAATAACCGATACGGTCATCCAAGCAAAGAGGTGATAGCGAGAATACAAGCACTTAATATTCCTTTTAAAAGTACAATTGAGCAAGGAACATTAAGTTTTGTATCTCAGAATCATCAAATGGTTTTATACACTCGACGTTTTGAGCGTACTTGGCTTCACAGGAATTTGTGAAGCTTCTGCTTTAAGCTTATCTACAATTTGAAGAGCTTCAGCTGGATCAATATTATAAATATTATCTAAAGCAGGGTTTGCTTTAAAACGTTTATAGCTCCAGTGATAGTGTTCTGGATAACGCTGGATGAGTTGTTCAATAGCCTGATGAATGACATAAGTTCCATCATCCGCACTACCTTCGTAAATCTTCTCATCCATAGGTTCAATGTGCATCGTAAAGCCATCATTTTCGTTACGAATTGCGTAAAGAAATAAAGCTTTTGCTTTAGTTTTTTGGATGAGCTTGGCACTTAAATTACTTGAGGCAAGTGGAACACCAAAATAATTGATCATATCGCCGCCGATGTTGGGGGTATGGTCAGGTAAAATTACGGTGGTTTCACCTTGTTTTAAAGCTTTAAAAATTTGTCTTACACCAGTTTCATCTGTAGGAACCAAATTGGCTTGCTCACGACTACGTGCCTCTCGAAACAAAACGATCTGCATCTACATTTTTTACAGGCTTGTATAAAATTGTCATTGAAGTGAACTGTGAACACCAAGCATTCATGATTTCCCATGTGCCAAAATGTGGGATGATCATAACAAGCCCTTTTTTTGCTGCAAGCGCTTCGTGATAGTAATGTTCACCTTCAACATGATGAATTCTTTCGATATTTTTACTATTTGATGAACCCCAAATACTTAAAAATTCAAAGTATGAGGTGATTTCATTACGAATAGCTTGTTGCGTAATCTCTATTCGCTGTTGTGGCGTTAAATGTGGAAGGGCGATTTGTAGGTTTAGTTCTATACTTTTTGATGTTTTAGTAATTTTTAAAGTATTGATTAACCCTGCCAACATACGAGCAAAAAAACGTCCAAATTTAATTGGCTGGCGGCTAAAAGTTTTGAGTAGGAAATAGTTCATGCTTTTTATATCTAATTTGGTCATCTATCGCGGGAAAAGGAAGCAATAATTAAAAAAAGATAAAATTATTATAAATGAAATCATATTATTTAGACAGTTTTTATCAAATCAACGTATATAATGACATCATTTTAGATTAATTTGGATTGGAATTTTATGTCCGATTGGCCGCCAAAACCACAAAATGAACCTATAATCCCTAAACAAAATGGACCAGAGTGGCAAATTCTCGAGAAGGCTGTACTTGCCTCTGTAGAGGAACAGCGTCGAAGTCGCCGTTGGGGTATCTTCTTTAAAACATTAACTTTTATTTATCTATTGTTCATTATTGTACTCATGGGTAAAGGTTGCTCAACCAGTAAAGAAGGATCTGCTGTGAGTAGCAGCAGTGCTCATCTGGCAGTGGTAGATATTATTGGAACTATTGATGCTTCAAGCAATCAATCTGTGAATAGTGAAGATACGAATAAGGCGCTTAAGCGTGCTTTTGAGGCATCAAATAGTAAAGCTGTTGCACTTAATATTAACTCACCTGGCGGTTCTCCTGTTCAGTCTGATGAAATCTGGCAGGAAATTCGTTATTTGAAAAAACAGCATCCTGATAAGAAGGTTTACGCCGTTATTGGTGATATGGGTGCATCGGGTGCGTACTATATTGCTTCTGCTGCAGATGAGATTATTGTCAATCCATCGAGTTTAGTAGGCTCAATTGGTGTCATCATGCCTAACTATGGGATTACTGGTTTAGCTCAGAAACTTGGTATCGAAGACCGCACTTTAACAGCAGGAACGAATAAAGACATTTTAAGTATGACAAAACCGATTGATCCTGCACAAAAGCAGCACATTCAATCTGTTCTTGATAATGTTCATACTCACTTTATTACCGCAGTTAAAGAAGGGCGTGGAAAGCGTTTGAAATCGAATGATCCAGCTATTTTTTCTGGTTTGTTCTGGACTGGTGACCAAGCAATCCAGTTAGGTGTTGCTGACCGTTCAGGTAACATTACGAGCTTGATGCGTGAACTAAACCTTGATAATAAAGTTGACTACACAATTGAGCGTAACCCATTACAATCAATTTTAGGTCGTATGGGTGCACAAATAGGGCAAGGGGTAAGTGAATCTATTGCTCAAGAAGTGCAGACTCGTCAAAGCGCAAAATTACAATAAAATCTGTTTTAGGATAGCGGTATGTCAATGAAACCAGTTATACACTTTGCTCATGCGAATGGCGTACCCTCAAAAGTGTATCAAAAACTGTTTGATCAGTTGAAAGGGGAATATGACATTATTTATGTTCCCTTGATTGGTCCTGATAAACGTTATCCTGTGACTAACCATTGGCCTTCTTTGGTTGATCAGGTGATTGATAGTATTGTGCGGCAGGCGAAAGGACGTAAAGTCATTGGACTTGGACATTCTCTTGGTTCAGTTTTAACTTTGATGGCCTCTTTTCAGCGTCCTGAACTCTTTTCTCAAGTGATTATGTTAGATCCTCCTCTTATTTTAGGACGATATTCATTTGCTTTTCATATGGCAAAATTATTTCGTCCTAAATTAGTTGATGCGATGACACCAGCAGGCTTATCTGCACGTCGTCGTGAACATTGGGAATCGAGAGAACAGGCGGCCGAATTGCTGCGTCCTAAAGGTTTCTATAAAGATTTTGATGAAGATTGTTTTCAAGCTTACATTGACTATGCTTTAAAAGAAGACTCGGTCCGCGGTGGAGTTACTTTAACTATTTCTCGTGAAGATGAAGTTGCAATTTTTCGGAAAAATCCTTCTTGGTGGTGGCTACCAATGCCAAAACCTAAGATGTCTGTGCATTTAGTTGTGGGTAAAGGAAGTGATTTCTTAAAAAGAGGCTTTCCTCAAATGGCAAAGCGAAAAATGGGAATTCCGTTTACTGTGGTTGAAGGGGGGCATATGTTCCCTCTAGAACATCCTATTGATACAGTGAACTCTATAAAGAAATTGATTCATACTCAGCCAAATTAATTTTTAAACTTATAAAAAAAGGACATGCTAGCATGTCCTTTTTTNNTTTTTGCTTGTAAGTAAAATGCTTTACCAATTTGCAAAACGAATAGGGTGTTTAAGAATTTGATCACGGAAATAGGCTTGGCCATTTTTCCATGTAAGTTGACCGTTACATAACCACTCTGCTACTTGTGGGTAGATAAAGTGCTCAAGTGTATGTACTCGATCTGCTAATGAAGCAGCAGTATCATGTTCTTTAACTGAAATAGCGGATTGGGCAATTGATTGACCAGAATCTAGTTCAGCAGTTACAAAGTGTACGGTACAACCATGTAAACGATCACCTGTATTTAAAACACGTTGATGAGTGTTTACGCCTTTGTAAGCTGGAAGAAGTGAAGGATGTATGTTCAGCATTTTCCCTTGCCATTGATTGACAAAGGTGGGAGTTAAAATGCGCATGAAGCCGGCTAAAATAACGACATCCACTTGCCAAGCCAAGAGTTGTTGATGCATTGCTTCATCAAACACTTCACGAGTTGGAAAGTCTTTATGCGAAATAACTGCCGTAGCAATATTGGCTTTTTGAGCACGCTCTAGGGCATAAGCATCTGCTTTATTAGACAGTACACCTACAATTTGCCCTGATAGATTTGCATCTATCAAGGCTTGTAAATTACTGCCGTTCCCAGAGACTAGAACAGCAATTTTTATCATGCAAAGATCACACGAATTTTTTCGTCTGCGCCTTCCACTGATTCAGCATTTTCTTGGATATGTCCGATTTTCCAAGCTTTTTCACCTTGAGCATTCAGCACTTCAATTGCTTTTTCTGCATCATTTGCATCAACCGCAATGACCATACCTACGCCACAGTTAAACGTACGGTACATTTCAAAGCGTTCTACATTGCCTTCGCGTTGTAGAAGTTGGAATAACTCAGACCATTCCCAAGAAGCTTCATCAATGACAGCTTGTGCACCATTTGGTAATACACGAGGTAAGTTACCTGGTAAACCGCCACCAGTGATGTGTGCCATAGCATGTACATCAACTTGTTTGCATAGCTCAAGAACTGGTTTTACATAAATACGAGTTGGCTCCATTGCTACATCAGCAAGAGGACGGCCATCAATCGTTTGATTTAAATCAACATTTTTAACGTCTAAAATTTTACGTAATAATGAATAACCATTTGAGTGAGCACCACTTGATGCAACACCAATAAGCACATCACCAGACTTTACTTTAGAGCCATCAATAATTTTACTTTGCTCAACAACACCAACAGCAAAACCAGCAAGATCGTAATCTTCGCCTTCATACATGCCTGGCATTTCTGCGGTTTCCCCACCTACAAGTGCGCAACCTGCAAGCTCACAACCTTTACCAATACCAGTAACAACATTTGCAGCAACGTCAACATTTAAGTGACCAGTTGCATAATAATCAAGGAAGAATAATGGTTCTGCACCACAAACTAAAAGGTCGTTTACACACATAGCCACAAGATCTTGGCCGATTGTGTCATGACGATTAAGATTAAGTGCCAAACGTAATTTAGTTCCTACACCATCGGTTCCAGAAACTAAAACAGGCTCTTCATAACCTTTAGGAATTTTGCATAGTGCACCAAAGCCACCAAGTCCGCCCATTACTTCAGGACGACTTGTACGTTTAGCGACTGACTTGATACGATCGACCAGTGCGTCGCCCGCTTCAATGTCGACACCCGCATCTTTATAGCTTAAACCGGTATTTGGGGTAGAAGTTGAGTTGCTCATAAATGAAGTCTCCGCATTGGCGGCAGATTATAACCTGAATATACGAAACTCTTATGTTATTTATGCTCGAAAATGCTATCTTTAATAAAAATATTTTTTCATTTATAACGATTAAATCAAAAAAGGCTAGATTTTATGCAAGATCGTATACTGCGCCGTATTTTTTTACTCGCAGGTATTGTATTGCTGGTATGGGTATTGTACTTACTCAAGCCTGTAGTCATTCCTTTTATCGGCGCTTTTTTCCTGGCTTATTTATTCAGTCCACTTGTTGATGTTCTGGTAAAAATCAAATTGCCTCGCTGGTTAGCAATTAGCGTGGTGTTTATAGGAATAGGTGTAACCCTAACCATCGCTTTGTGGTATTTGGTTCCTCTAATCTGGAAACAATTGGTTTATGCCCGAGATAGTATTCCAGCTGGTATTCACTGGATTAACGCTACCTTTTTGCCTTGGGTATCTTCAACTTTTAATCTACAGGCAATGGAAATTGACACGGAGCAGATGTCGAAAGCTGTGATGGAATATGTTCAAACCAATTATAGTGCCGATAGTATTCAGTCAGTGTTATTAAAATTGGCTCAGTCTGGTTTGAATTTTATTCAGATTGGTGGAACTGTTGTTTTAATTCCAATTATTGCTTTTTATTTTTTACTTAGACTGGGATCGTATGTTACAGAACTTACGTCGTCTCATTCCACGTCAATATGAAGCAACTACCTTGCAGATCGTTGGTGAATGTCATAGCGTTTTAGGGGCATTTGTTAAAGGTCAGTTTCTCGTCATGCTGTTGCTAGGCATAGTATATGCGGTTGGTTTGCAGCTCATTGGTTTGGAAGTTGGTCTTATTATTGGTATGGTGGCTGGCCTTGCCAGTATTATTCCTTATTTAGGGTTTGCAGTAGGTATTATTGCAGCGGTTATCGCAAGCTTGTTCCAGTTCGGATTGGACTGGATGCATTTATTACTCGTTGGTGTAGTTTTTATGATTGGCCAAGCGGTAGAGGGCTATATTCTACAGCCATTCTTACTGGGCGATAAAATTGGTCTATCTCCTGTAGCAGTTGTTTTTGCAGTATTGGCAGGCGCGCAACTTGCAGGGTTCTTGGGAATGTTAATTGCATTGCCTGTTGCGGCTGTTATTGTAGTGTTGTTGAAACACTTAAGAGATAACTATGAAAGAAGCTCACTTTACGCTTCACCGTCTGCGTTAGTCATACAACAAGGTGATATTGAGCAAATTCATGTAGAAACCGAAAGCACTAAGCTTGATCTTGAGGTTAAAACACAGCAAGATACAGATAAACTGAAACCATCTGACCAGAAATAATTTCAAGGTTAATTCGATATATGCGTCAACTCCAACTGGATATAGAACCTCAACTTGATGCCCGAATCAGTGATTTTTCGGGACCAAGTTGGGGGAATGTAGTCGATGCTGTGCGTCAACTACATGCTGGTCTGGTCAGTAGGTTTTACATCTACGGTGGGGCAGGGACAGGTAAGAGTCATTTACTTTCCGCAATTTGTGACTCTTATTTAGAAATAGGCAAATCTGCAATTAAAGTTTCTTTGCTTGAACTCCTTGATGCTCCTATCGAAGCAATTACTTCTTTAGAGCATTATGACCTTGTTGCTCTGGATGATATTGAATCGATTAGTGGTGTTCCTCATTGGCAAAAAGCTGTCTTTCATTTAATGAATAATCACGAAGGGCAGTTGGTATTTTCTTCGCGTGTAGCGCCTATTGAATTAAAGTTGGAATTACCAGATTTACAGTCACGACTTACCCAAGCTGTCAGTGTTAAAGTGCCGAGTGGAAGTTTATATGCGGACCGCTATGCTTTGGTGACATCTGTAATGTCTAGACGTGGTATTCATTTTGATCAGCAAATTGTTGACTATTTATTGTTACATGGCCCTCATCAAGCTTCTCTTTTGCTACAGACAGTTGCCCAATTAGAAAAATTGCTCAAAGGCGAAAAAACAAAACTTTCAAATGCAACTTTAAGACAAATTTATGCTTTGATTGATGAATATCAACAATAGATATTCTTTCATTTTGCTTTATTGCATTGTCTAAATTTATAAAAACCTATTAAAAATAGAGTCTCTGGCACAAGATATCTAGTTTCAGAGCACTTGCCTATATATCTTTTTAAATCTCTTTCTAATTTTTAATGGTTCACATTTTTGTATTTAAAAAAGTTTTTTAAATGTATGAAGCTTTTTGTAATCTGGTTCAAAAATGACTCTATAGACCGACCAAAATGTCTTGAGAAATTCTACTTGCTGTGACAAAGTACGCACAAAGGATGCGATTGCAAAAGTGAAAAATTTGCAATACTGACAAAAAAAATGAAAAAAGATGGAAGGAGATGGGTATGCTCAAACGGAGCATTGCTTTTGCTTTATTGGCTGCTGCTGGACACGCTTATTCTGCCGATATTCAAGTCACAAGTTTAATTGATGAAGATAAAGACGATACGTTATGTACGTTGCGTGAGGCCGTACAATTTCTTAATTATCGAGCATCTTCCAATGCTGCTGATGTTGAAAAATATGCAACTGGTTATCACGGATGTGGAAATAAAGATGCCTCTTCAAATATTATTTTGCAGCGTGATAAAGAATATGCATTGAATAAAAGCATAACGATTTCTGCGGCTCTGGCTATTAGTACAGCAAAGAATGATTCTACATTGGTTGAAGAAGGGCAGCCCAACTCCCATAATGCAACAATTAAAATGGTAGGTACGGATCAGTTATTCCGTATAGATGATGGTAGTGTTNNAAAAGCCTTCTTTTACGGTTTTATTTACTGATGTCAATTTAAAAGGTGCAGGCCTAAAGACGCTAGCACCAAATGGTGATGGTGGTTTAATTTATAACCATGAACAATTAATTATTCAAAATTCACGTTTAATGGATGGATATGCAACACGTGGTGGAGCAATTTATAACGCTGGTATTCTATCCAATACTATAAAAACAGCAGGCTCAGTAACGATTGTGAATAGTCTGATGCAAAATAACAAAGCAAGTCAGGGTGGGGTTTTATATAGTGATATGCCACTTTATTATATTACCCGATCTGTGGCGCGTGATAATGATGTAACTTCAGCAGAGAGTGGGCTATTTCATTCACAAACTAAATTCGCTGATGAAAGTACAGGGGGCTACTTAAATTCGCGTATTATTGGTTTAAGTAATAGTACGATTTTCCATAATAAAGGTAGTTTTATTGCCAATGTCCGAGATGGGATGGTGATCAATAACATTACAATGATTAAAAATGTAGGAGGATTGTATTTTGATGCTCCACAGGGGAAAGCTTCTGTTTCTAATAGTATTTTAGTAGGCAATACAACAAACTGTAATGCTTCTGAAACTGATAAAACGATTGTGCAGAGCAATTTGGTGACAACAGAGTGTAACCGTAATACTTCTGTAGAGTTACCAAATATTATGTATCCAGCTAGTGAAAAATTAATTGCAGGAAATACAGATGAGGGAACCTGTGATGTATCACCTGCAGATGGATTGCTTTGCCCTTATTCAACACCAAGTGATAGTTTCTTAGGTTTCTTTAAACCCCGAATTCTCGATAAATATACAAGCCTTTCACAGTCATTGTTAATTAACAAAGGTCGTTTATATAGTGATGGAACTTCTGTCGGTTTAGCAAGTTGTGAAAAACAAGATCAACGTGGAAAAAATCGAAGTGCTTATGATGAGCTATGCGATTTAGGTTCAATTGAATTAACAATTAACCGTGATGATATTAGTACGCATGGTCAAGATATTAAATATGGAGAAATTGCTAAATTTAATATTGCTGATGTTGTGAGTGATGGTGAATTAGTTTCTCCACAAACATGCGAAAAAATGTTTGGAAAAAGAACAGATGGTAAAGCATGGCAATCAGGTTGTATGAAAGTGGTTCAGACAAGCACGCCATCTAAAGGAACTCTATCAATTGATACTCAAGGAAACTTAACTTATGTTCCAAATGGTAACTGGCATGGAGCCGATGTTTTTAACCTTTTAGTCGTCACAACTACAACACGTTTTAATAATGCAGCAGATGTTTATCTAACGGTTCCAGTTCAAATCGTACAAGATCCACCATCAGGTATTGAGGATAAAACTGTAAGTACGGGTGGCGGGGGAAGTGTCGGTGGTGGCTTAATTTTAGGCTTATTTGGCTTAATTGCTTTGCGACGTTTAAAGTCATAATCAAGGATGAAGGCTATGAAAAATTATAAAAAAGCTTTTTTAGCATTAGCTGTAATTGCTGCAATGCCATTATTTGCAGATACCACGACTGGAAGAATTGATGTTACAACTTTTGACGATGAAGATGGTGAAAATACCAATGCATGTTCATTACGCGAAGCGATTAAGACGGCTGAATTACGTAAGTCTTATGGTGGTTGTACAGTTATTGATACACGTGAGACTACACAGAAATCTATTCAGCTTAAAGCAGGAACTTATACTTTAACTAAGGAGTTAGTTCCTAATGCCAATATTGCTATTTTTGGTGCTGACCCCGTAGATTGGCAGAAGAAAAGTGTTTTAACTAATGATTATCCCGCACAGCTTGAATTACAAACGTATATTGATGCCCAAGGTAAATCACGTGTTTTTAATACAACGTCCTATAAGCAACCCTTAAGCTTAAATAATGTCATTCTTGCAAATGGCGTTACAACTGGTCAGGGTGGGGCGATTTATGCCGGTGCTGATATTGCTTTACAAAATAGCCAGATTTTATCATCACGAGCAACAAGTGGTGGAGCAATTTATTTAGCTTCACCTAATATTACTTTGTCAGTAAATCATTCATTACTGAAAGGTAATAGCGCAACACAAGGCAGTGTTTTATCAATGGGGTGTTTTAGTGACACCGTCTATGCCCCACGTACCATTACCCTTACATCAAACAGTATTGTGAATAATGGTAATACAGCTTCAACAAGTACATTTGAGTTTTGTGGTAAACCTAGTGCGACATTGTCAGTTAATACTATTTCAAAAAATATAGCGAATAGTACTAATGGCAGTATTATTAAGTTTACTGGTGATACCAATAATCCAGTCAATACATCAAGTATTTTAAGCTCAAGCAGTAGTTTAGTACTCTTAAATAATACAATTGTTGAAAACAACGCGAACAGTACTTTCCTCTACGACAAACTGGGCGCAAAAAAGCTAAGTTTTAATGTACTGGCTTATAATACTGGAAGTTATGCTTGTAAATATCTTTTAGGCGCGGCAGCAGAGCAAAAGAGTGTAGGCTTAGCGTTGAGCTTCAATGCCCTTGACTGGAGCTCTACAACAGGAAAGTGTGATATACCAACAGAATCTTTACCTGATGGTCATAGTAATATTGATATTAGTACACAATCATTTAGTAGTTTACTGAGCTCACAGGAGGCAATTAGCTTCTACAGGCTTTTTACCTATTTATTATCCAAAAGATATCTCTTCTGACAAAGATTTAATTGATGTTGATAAAGATGGAAAAGGAAGTTGTGCCACAACTGACCAGCGTGGTTTAAACCGTTTAGCAGATGGAGCATCTTATTACCAGTCAGAGAGCCGTAATAGCTGTGATATTGGTGCTGTTGAGTTAATGAAATTAACTTCAGGTGACTTAAATGATGTTAGTAATATTTCATTAACGACTTTAATTGATACTTATCAACAAAATTTTGATTTATTTGATGCTTATATTAAAGACCCTAAAACACCCTCTAATTTTATTACTTATTATAAAGTACGTTTAGCTGAGTTTAAAAACTTGATTGATACAACCAAGGCAAATTTTAAATATCGTGCTATATATCTTGATCTAAAGAACTATGATTTACCTTTACCAGCCGAAGATGCTAATCATGTGTTGAAGTTCTTCAATACAACTGATTATCGTATTAAAACAGAGGCACTAGGTATTGGATCGCTTGATGACAAATTTGATCAAAGCCAAATTGATGCTTTGACTGATGAGGACAAGGTATTTTGTGAGTGGAATAGCGCTTTACAGCAAATTGTTTTTTATCGCAATGATGATGTAGTTACTCAAGCAGGTAGCTATGCTTATTGTAAATATACGATTACAACAGCCGATAGTAAATCAAGCTCAAGTGGTTTAATCAAAGCACGTTTTAATAATATTGAACCCATTTCTGGAGATGGGACAATTACCTTTAAGTATCTTGCAAATGAAATTATTCCATTGAATCTTCTTAAATATGCTAATGATGATGGAGATGGTCCAGTAAGCACGATTTCAAAACCTAAAGCACAATTTTGGGTAGATGAAAAAGGCGTAGAGTTACCAATCTATTTACCAAGTAAAACTTCAAAAGATGGAATCTTTAAGGTAGTTAAAGCTGATCGAGAAGGGCCATGTCCGAAAGATGACAAAGATAAAAGTTGTTATGGTGGGAATATTTATATTCAGGCAAATAACGTCTTTAACGTTTTCAATGATTCGTTGAGCTATAACGTTTATGATGCAGATGGTAAAATTTCACCTAAAGCTGGCACAATTAATCTAGTAAGTACTGCAACTACTACAGACGATACACGTGGCGGAGGCGGTGGTGGTAGCTTAGGAATTCTATCTATAGCATCTTTACTTGGTTTAGTGGCCTATAGACGCTATCGTAAATAAATCATTTAAAATAAAAAGCCTCCAAGTGGAGGCTTTTTTATGGAAAGTATATAAGTCATGAAACTTACGGTATGTGAACTGCACATACTTATATTAATGTTCTAAATACTTATTCATATATTCTTCGCGAATAGCTGTTCTTTCTTCACCATTCGCTTTAAGCATACGCTGACGTAAATCATTACGCTCTTGTGTACTCATTTTTTGCCATGCTTCACGCATTTTTTCTTTTTCAGCATCGGGGAGCTGAGTAAACCAGTCCATACGTTGCTGTAGGTTCGTACTTTGATTAGCGGGTAACTCTTTTAAACTCTGGTAACGTTTAATAACTGCACGTTGTTCCTCTTCAGAAAGGGCATTCCATGTGTCATCAACTTGTGTATTGGCATCTTTAGAAAAAATCCAAAATCGTTCAAAACCTGCAAAACTGGTTTGCAAGAAACTTAATGAACAAAGGATAATAGCTAATTTTTTAGCTGCCATGTTGTACTTTATCCTCACCCAAGACCATTAGCATTTCTAAATCTTCCACCATTTGTGGGGATAATTTAGGATTTACAATCACTTGATTTTGTGGCTTATCAACAATATCTGCTGAATTAGGTAAAATTACAAAACCTGTGATCGCTGCTGCAAGTGCAAAACCAGACATTTTCCAGACACTATAAAAAGAGGCTGGTTTTTGTTGAATATGGTCAAGCACATGATTCATGACCACTGTTTTATTTTTATGGTGATGTGCCAAACTATCAAGTTTAGACGTCACCTTTTTAGTGAAATCATCATGATTCATCAGAACCTCCCAAGGGATTTAAATGGGCCAAGTACTCTCTAAGTCCCTGAATTGCTCGGTGATAATGGGTTTTTACACTACCTTCGGTACAGTTCATGATCTGAGCTGTTGTGTGTGTGTCAAAACCTTCCCATGCACGTAACATAAATGCCTGTTGTTGACGAACTGGTAGCTTTGAAATCGCTTCTCGAATTTCTTCGATAGTCACTGCTTGATCGAGAAAATCCGCAGGATTAATGGCTTTTTCATCAACTACATCAATAATTTCGTCGTCGTCATTGTCCAGACTAACTTTTTTGAAGAATGAAAATGGGTTTGCTCTACGAGATTCTTTGCGGCGCCAATCCTGAAGTTTGTTGTTTAAAATCGTATAAAACAGGGGATACCATTCTTCAGTACTTTTATCGGCATAAGATTTGTGTAAAGCAATAAATGCTTCTTGAACCAAATCCATTGCAATACCTTGTTGACCTTGGGTAGCACTCTCCATCATCACCAAAGCACGACCAGTTACATCTTGCATGAAAACTTTCAGGCGTTGCTCAGCCGTGCTTGCATGAGCACTAGATGCTTCCGATCGAGACTTTTTCGGTGCTAAATCCATGGAGATGGAAAATCCTGTCATTGGACATACCCACCTTATCTTCAATGTATCTCTTATATAACGTTGAAAAGAGGTGGGAGGTTGACAACAATCGGCTATTTTTTACTAGTGTAATTGATTTTTTTCACAAATATGTGAGATGTAAAATAAATTAACGTTTTATTGGCGTTGACGAACCATCTCAAAAAAAACAAATAGATCCTGCAATTGCTACGTTTAATGACTCTTGCCCACCTGGTTGAGGAATAGTCACTGATTGTGCGTGATCTAATGCGTAATCACTAGCACCCTTGACCTTCGTTTCCTAAAATCCATACACAGGGTTTTGAAAGATCTTGTGAATAGAGGCTTGTTGAGTGATGAGAGCTCGTAACAAAAACTGGAATTTGAAATTTTGGAAGAATATCTGTGAGTTGGAAGTTTTCAAAACAATGTAAGCTAAAATGAGCTCCCATACCTGCTCTTAAAACTCGTGGAGACCAAAGTGATGCAGAGCCTTGTGTGCAAATGATTTGTTTAATATTTGCTGCTGCTGCTGAACGTAGTAAGGTGCCTACATTACCTGGATCTTGGATGTTTTCTAAAATCAGGGTATCTACGTTGTAATCGATTGTTGATGAAGTTTTAGGCAGATCGATAATAGCCAAACAAGGCAGACTCGTACCTAATGTACTCAAGTCTCTATATAAAACTTCACTAATAACAAAGATATGACCTTGATGCAGTTCGATTATTTCTTTTAAATCTGCGTGTTCTAATGCTTGTTCTGTCGTAAATAAAGAGAAAAGCTTCTTCTGTTGCTGTAGCCAAGCTAAACAAAGATGGGTACCTTCAAGGACTGTTTGCTGGTGTTTTTTTCGGGCGTTACTAAGTTCGATTAATCCACGCAAATGTTTAATTTTTGCATTGTCTTTTGATTCTAAAAAAATAACAGCCATAAGGAAATATCCAACAAAAGGGCACCATCATACTATGATGCCCTAAGTAATTAAAATTATTAATGATAACTTGTTACGCGTTCAACTTCATTTTTAGAACCAATAATCACAGGAACTCGTTGATGAAGTTCTGTTGGTTCGATGTCTAAAATGCGAACACGGCCTGTAGTTGATGCGCCACCAGCTTGTTCAATGAGCATACTCATTGGATTCGCCTCATACATTAAACGTAAGCGACCCGCTTTTGTCGGATCTTTTAAGTCGTATGGATAAAGGAAAATACCACTGCGGCATAAAATACGGTGAATATCACCCACCATACATGCTACCCAGCGCATGTTGAAATCTTTTTCACGAACAGAGGTTTTACCTGCAAGTAATTCATCAATATATTGTTTTACAGGATCTTCCCAATGACGCTGATTAGAAGCGTTAATTGCAAACTCTTGAGTATCTGCTGCAACTTGAACATTGTCAGTAGTGAGCAAGAATGTTTGAGTTTCTAGGGTCTAAAGTAAAGAATGCTACGCCATTTCCAACTGTTAAAGCCATCATGGTTGATGGGCCATAAAGTACATAACCAGCAGCAACTTGCTGTGTACCAGCTTGCATGAAATCTTCTGCTTGTGTTACCGCATTTTTTGCCGGCAGAATAGAGAAAATTGTACCTACACACATATTAATATCGATGTTACTTGAGCCATCTAATGGGTCAAACAAAACTAGATATTTACCATTTTCTTGGGCTGGTGTGAATTCATCAAGCTCTTCAGAAGCAAGACCACCTACTTGTGGATGAACTTTTAATGCATCGATTAAATAGTCATTAGAAATCACATCAAGTTTTTTCTGTGTTTCACCTTGAACATTTTCATTACCAGCACTTCCTAAAATACCAGCGAGCGCACCTTTTTGTAAGGCTTGATCGATAGTTTTACAGGTTGTGGCGATAGTATCGATGACTTGAGCCAACTCCGGTGTTAGATTCCCTTTTTGTTGTTCTAAAAATTGGGACAAGGTGAGGTTGGACATAGAAAATAGCTCCTGTGCTTCAAGCATCAAAATGAGTCAGATAAATACGTGGCATATTCTAGATGAGAATGTCACAAAATAAAAATTATCTTACTTTATTTGTGTTGGATTTATGCTTACAACCCCCATTTTAAGTGGTATGTTGATTATATAACAACGGACTGTATATTTTAGGAGAATCGAAATGACAACAAAGAAGTTTGATGCGACCCCAACGGCAGGTGAACCAATCAATCTAGATGAAATTTCGAAAGAGAATGTTCAGGATGCTTGGAAAGATTATGAGGCAAAACCTGAATATAAAGATTTTAATAAGCATGATTTGATTGAATCGATGCAACATTCTGAAGAAGAAAAGAAATCTTCCTAAGTTTTGTTGTTATAAAAAAACGCTC
>Ga0065703_1000107_pt1 | contig 37827 bp, 34 predicted proteins | sample SwiRhicommunBV21_FD_59090 | JGI IMG/M metagenome (GOLD analysis project Ga0065703, IMG submission 59090) | Switchgrass rhizosphere microbial communities from Buena Vista Grasslands Wildlife Area, Michigan, USA - BV2.1 v1 | ecosystem: Host-associated > Plants > Roots > Rhizosphere > Soil ...
ATATGATAGCGCTCGTTGGAAGCGTGGCAGAGCGGTTTAATGCACCGGTCTTGAAAACCGACGAGGGTGTGAGTCCTCCGTGAGTTCGAATCTCACCGCTTCCGCCAAATTCTTAAAAAGCCCTTGTTAATGACGAGGGCTTTTTTTTTATGCCTGTTTTTTATTTTCTCGACTTATATTAATTTTGAATAAAGCTATTTAAATTTTATTGAAATACGTGCCTATATTTTTCCTTATTGTCATTCCAGTTTGATTTCTAAGTAATAAAAATCGATTGCTCTTTTAATTAAATAACTCACTCCTCAATCTTAAAAGAAAATCTTTTAATCTTCATTTAAGTTCAACTCTTTAATTTGTCGCCTAACAATTGATTTCTTTAATAAGTCATAAAAATCCAAACATGACTGTATTTAAGTTAAATCAAGAACTTAAAGAGAGTTATAAAAATGAACCAATGCGTAACAAGCTCGAAAAATATTATTCGTGGTAAATATCACCCTGAGTTTTTACAAGATGAAGTGCTGGCCGATATTTTTATTCAAACTGCTCAAAATCTCTCAGATAAAACAGCTTTAATTGAAGCAAATAAAACGCTGAGCTATGGAGAGTTATATCAGCAAGCTTTCGTTATGGCGCAACAACTGACTTTAAATGGGGTAAAAGCAGGCGATATTGTCGGGTTATGGGTACCTCGAGGCATCGAGCTTTTAAAAGCTCAATTGGCTATTTGTTTGAGTGGTGCGGCATGGCTTCCTTTTGATATGGATACGCCAGCTGACCGCATTGCAGTGTGTCTTGAAGATGCCGAAGCTGTCGGGATGATTACTACTGATGAATGGTATGAACATTTAGCTGAAGTGCCACAAACAAAATGGACAAATACTGAACTTCAAAAGCCACTCAGTGAAAATATTCCTTTAGCTAGAACGACCTCCGATCAACCTGCGTATATTATTTATACGTCAGGCTCAACGGGTAAGCCGAAAGGTATTGTGATTACCCAAAAAAATATTTGTCACTTTCTACGTAGTGAAAATAATATTTTAGATATTCAAGAGCAAGATAAAGTCTATCAAGGCTTTTCTGTCGCTTTTGATATGTCGTTTGAAGAAATCTGGCTGTCTTATTTGGTTGGCGCAACTTTGTGGATTGCACCTAAGTCACTTGTCAGTGACCCTGAACGTTTATGCCAAACATTAAAGCAGGAACAAATTACTGTATTACATGCTGTTCCAACATTACTGGCTTTATTCCCTGAAGATGTACCTAACTTAAGAATTATTAACTTAGGTGGGGAAATGTGTCCAGACTCACTCGTGGACCGTTGGGCATTACCTCACCATCAAATGTTTAACACTTATGGTCCAACTGAGACTACGGTTACTGCAAGCCTTGAGTCGTTAGAACGTGGTAAACCCGTCACGATTGGTAAACCTTTGCCCAACTACGGTATGTTGGTGATTAATGCAGAACGAGAATTATTGGCTCAAGGTGAAACAGGTGAGCTCTGTATTTTTGGTCCAAGTGTGGCACCAGGCTATTTAGGGCGACCTGATTTAACGGCTGATAAGTTTATTGAAAACCCGTGGGCAATGAGTGCGGATGAAGAGTTGCTTTACCGTACTGGGGATTTGGCAAAAATTGATGAATTTGGTCAAGTACATTGCTTAGGTCGTGCTGATGATCAGGTGAAAATCCGTGGTTTCCGTGTTGAACTGGGTGAAATTGAAGCAGCACTGTGTGATATTGATGGCATTGGCACAGCAGCAGTAATTCTACGTCAAGAAGATGGAATTGATCAGCTCATTGCCTTTATTGCAGCTGAGCTTGATGCGAAACAGCCTATAGAAATTAAGCAGCTTCGTCATACTCTAGCTCAACGTTTACCACCTTATATGGTGCCGAATCGTTTTGAGATTATTGAAGAAGTACCGCGTTTATTATCTGGAAAAATTGATCGTAAGGCTTTAAAAGCAAGACCGCTTACTAGTGTGATTGACCGCAGTGAATCTGACCAGCCACAAAATCCAGCCGAAGAAATCTTATTTGAAATTTTGAACCGCCTGTTTCCTAACATGCCGATTAAATTAGATTCAGATTTCTTTGATGATTTAGGCGGGCATTCACTTTTAGCAGCCGTTTTAATTTCAAACTTGCGTGAACATCCTCAATATAGCCATCTTACAATTCAAAGCTTATATGAAGCCCGAAGAGTTGGAGCAATTGCCGCTTTAATGTTGGAGCAACCAGAGCCGACTTTATTTGATAGCCAGATTGGGCAAGACAATCCGCGTAATCAAACTTATAAATGGTTATGTGGTATCGCACAGCTTGCGACTATTCCTGTTTTAATTTCGATTAATATTTTGCAGTGGTTGGCACCATTCTTTACCTATCACTATTTTACCGGTGGAACCCGAGACAGCATCCCGTATGCAATCGCGTTGTCTTTATTGGTTTATATCAGCGTTATTATTAGTAGTTTTGTACTTTCAATTACGGTAAAACGATTATTGATGTTGGGCGTTGGCGCAGGGCAATATCCACTTTGGGGATTAACCTATTTCCGTTGGTGGTTAGCAGACCGTATTAGCAATATTTCACCAGTCTATCTTTTGTCAGGTTCAACTTTACTTAACCTCTATTTAAAAGCATTGGGCGCAAAAATTGGACATGATGTCACCATTAGTTCAGTTCATATTCGCATGCCATCTTTACTCACTGTTGAAGATGGGGTGAGTATTGGCTCTCAAGTGAATTTAGAAAATGCCAAAGTCGAACATGGTCATTTGGTGTTGGGTTCAATTCACCTTAAACAAGATAGTTATGTCGGTTCGTATGCTGTATTAGAAGAAAATACAGTGTTAGAAAAACAAGCTCATGTAAATGCCTTAACTTCAATTGAATATGACACCGTGATACCAGCTGGAGAAATTTGGGATGGTACGCCAGCTAAGAAAATAGGGCATGTAGATGAACACGCTAAAATGCCAGAACGTCCTAAATTATCGTTTATTCGCAAAATTGCTGAATATGGATATTACGGAATTAGTGCGCTAATTATTGCTTGTCTGTTCTTTATTCCAATTTTCCCAAGTTTCCTTTTGGTCGATTGGTTAGATGTAAACGTATTTAATATTAATCCGAATAACCACCTGCAAATCGCACTTTATTATTTTGCTTTAGCCATTCCAGCTAGTGCAATGATGATGATAATTACTGCTTTCATTTCTTCTGGGCTACGCAAAATTGCATTGCCTCGTCTTGAAACAGGAACATATGCTGTTCATGGTGGAACGTACTATCGGAAATGGTTTGCGGCTCAAATTTTAGAAACCAGTTTACAAACATTGCATGGCCTGTTTGCTACCATTTATGCGCCTACATGGTTCCGCATGTTAGGGGCAAAAGTAGGTAAAAATACCGAAATTTCTACCGCAAATGGTGTTATTCCTGAAATGCTAACTTTGGGTGAAGAAAGCTTTATTGCCGATGCTGTAATGTTGGGTGATGAAGAGATCAAAGGCGGTTGGATGACATTAAAATCGACCAAAATCGGTAACCGTAGCTTTGTCGGAAACAGTGCTTATATTGCTGATGGAACTGTTTTACCAGATAACGTTTTGATTGGCGTACAGTCAAAAACACCAGATAACCTTGAAATGTATGATGATCAAACTTGGTTTGGTTCTCCGCCGTTATTATTGCCTGCGCGTGAAGCTGCTGAAAAATATCCTGACCATTTAACGTTTAAACCAAGTTTCAAACGCCGTTTCATGCGTGGTTTTATTGAAGGCCTTCGTGTTGTATTACCAGCCGCACTCGCAATTGGTGTGGGTTATATGATTGTGCTTGAAGTTATCGATGTTATTAATAAATACAACATCCCAACTGGTTTATTGGCTTTAACGCTTGCTGGTTTGCTCTATGGTGTCGGCTGTTTCATTATTGTTGCATTGATGAAGTGGACTTTAATTGGTCGTTATCAACCGCGTTCAGCGCCAATGTGGACCATGTTTGTATGGTTAAGTGAAGGGATTACTAGCTTATATGAATCAGTTGCCATTCCAAACTTCTTAAACTATTTAAGAGGAACGCCAATGTTGCCATTCTTCTTGCGTATTTTAGGTGTTCGAATTGGTAAAGATGTTTACATGGATACGGCTGATATCACAGAATTTGACTGTGTAAGCATTGGTGATCGTGCTGAATTTAATAGCTTTTCAGGTCCACAAACTCACTTGTTTGAAGATCGTATTATGAAAATTGGACAGGTCAATATTGGAAATGATGTGGTCGTAAATTCACGTAGTATTATTTTATATAACGCCAATGTTAGCCATCATGCAGTGTTAGGGCCATTAACATTGGTGATGAAAGGTGAAAATATTCCTGCTAAATCTGCGTGGATTGGTTCGCCAGNTGTGCCTTGGGTTCATAAATAATTGAAACTCAGTTTAACCATCTAATTAAAAAAAGCCTTTGTGAAAACAGGGGCTTTTTTTATGCATAGCCTATAAATTAACGCCATAGTTAGCTTAAATATTGCTAACAAATCCTGAAAATTTCATATAAATCAAATAAGTATATATTTTAATCAAAATTGCTTTATTTATATAATATGTTTTTTATTATCAGTGCCTTACCAAGAGCGTGTCTATATATCAAAATCGAACAAGTTATTTGTAGAATATTCACTTATTGATATATGATGATCCAATATTTAGAAACTGATTCAAAACATAATTCTATTGTTCAGCGAGCAAGATCAAGGAAGAAATTAGGCTGAATTCAGGCTTCTAAACCCTTATATATCTGGAAATTACTTCCAGCCAAATATTGCATTTCGACCCAATGGTTGGGAATGTCTCACTTTTTTAGGGTAGGCGTTTCCTATTTTAGGATGTATCTATGAAAAAATTATTTAGTGTCCTGTTCAGCGCATCTGTACTCACACTGACTGCATGTAATAAACAACCTGCACAAACTGAAAATACAGCACCAGCTAAAGATAAAACTGAGTCAGTACGCACAATTAAACTTGTTTCAACAGGTTCAGACACTGACGTATGGAAATATGTTGCAACGCTTCCTGAAACTAAAGAAGCGGGTATTAAACTCGAAGTGACCAACCTAACTGACTACGTTGTGTTGAATACATCTGTAGCAAGTGGCGAACAAGACGTAAACGCGTTCCAGTCATTTAACTATTTAGCAGCTTACAACGCTTCAAATACAGCTAAAGTTGCTGCTGTTGCGACAACTTACTTGGAACCAATGGGCCTTTATGCAAATAAAGTTAAAACTGTTGATGAGTTCCCACAAGGCGCGACAATCGCGATTCCAAACGATACTGCTAACGAAGCGCGTGCATTAACATTATTACAGTCTGCTAAAGCTNATTAAACTTAAAGCAGACTTTGACCCTGTNAAAGGGACNACCAATGACATCGCTGAAAACCCTAAAGGTTTAAAATTAAAACCAATTCAAATGACTACGGCAGTTCGTGTTAAAAACGATGTAGATGCAATTGTATTGGGCAATACATTGGCACTTGAAGGTGGCTTAAACGTACTGAAAGATTCTATCTTCCGTGAACCTATTGACCAGTCTACAAAGCTTTATGTGAACTTATTGGGTGTGGCTGAAGCGAATAAAAATGACCCGATCTATACGAAATTAGGTGAACTTTACCACTTACCTAAAGTACAAAAGTTTGTGAGCGAAAAATTTGCTGGTACAAAAGTTGAAGTGAACAAACCTGTTTCTGAGTTTACAGACATTAAATAAGTAATTTTTAATTAAAATTATTTTAAAGCTAAGTCTCGGTAATCGGGGCTTAGCTTTTTTTATAGTATGTTCTGTTTTAGAGTAATGAGCTCTTAACAGATTTAAGAGCCTCTAGAAAAAACGCTATTGAGATGCAAGTAATGTAATAAATAGATTAAAAGAAATGGCTAAAATATATGAAAATGGGGTTCTTATGATCCAATAATAATTTTAGAGCCATACATAAGCTTATCAATATTAACAAAGGCTTAATCACTCTTGATCCAAATCTTACCGCAAATTTTGCGCCAATCGAAGCCCCAATAAAAGCTCCACCAGCCATTACTAAAGCGATTGGAAAAATGACATATCCTTTAATGATGAAAATAGATAAAGAGCCTAGGTTACAAGCCACATTTGCTAACTTGGTATAAGATAAGGCACTTACCAACTTAAAACCTAATAATAGTACAAATGCAACTATGAAAAATGAACCGACTCCAGGACCAAAAACGCCATCATAAAACCCTAGTAGAGGTGCAACTAGAAGTGCAAATAGAAAATAAGGAATAAGGGGTTTTTTATCTACATCACTTAGTTTTGGTGAAAAAATAAAATATAAGGCTACTAAAATTAAAAGTATTGGAACAATCGTTAAAAGTACATTTTTAGGCATGAGGGTAACTGAAAGTGCCCCTAATATTCCACCTAAAAAAGACATACAAGCTATAGGGATTGCTTTACGCCACTCGATGAGTCCTTTTCTTGCGAAACTAATAGTTGCTGAAAGTGTTGCAGAGGCAGCTTGCAATTTGTTGGTTGCTATTGCAGATACAGGAGGAACACCTGATAAGAGCAATGCGGGTAGAGTTATTAAGCCACCCCCACCTGCAATAGCATCAATAAATCCAGCTACCATAGCCACTAAGCCTAAGATAAGTAGGAGTTCAAGATTCAATTTATTAGCCTTTCACAATAAGAGGATTTTTTTGCAGTACAATATAATCAAGATTTTTTCTATAACCAAATAAACGAACTAATGTTCTCCGGTTATCTTTAATAACATCTCGGCAATGTAAGCATAAACTATTATTAATAATTAAAACGGTATTAGGATTTAAATTAATAGAATTCAACAATACTAGTTTTTCGAACAATTGATTCAAAATTTATAAAAAGCATTTTTAATTTTTATAGAGGCATTCTCATTTGGAGTGAATCTATATGAATTGTATTTCATGGCTTTATAACCATATTTATCTACTTCTAGGATAGAAACATTTTCTCCTCCAGATCCTTGGCCCTCATTAAATGTTTCACTTCTTGTGAAATTAAAACTTTCTGTTGTTAAAGCCAGTATCTCTTCAATAGTTAATTGGTTTAACACTCTTGATATTGGAATTAAACTTGTAGGTTCATTTAAGGGATTCCATCTTGCTGTTAAAATTAAGGAAGAAGGAGCTGGTGAATGATTGTTAACAACTTTAGTAACTGTATGGTAAGGCGCTTCGGTGTGCGCAGTTAATTCTATACCTGAATGTGAACTCTTATCAGGATTCTCATTATCAATTTTTGTAGCTCCACCGCCTTTTAGGTTTGCAACAACTCTAACGATTTTACCCACATTATCAATATCAAACGCAAAAGCATCTTCCTCAAGGAGTGCCAATATTATTTGTTCAGAAGAAGCTAAGGTTAATATATCTATATCTTTTTCGAGTGTTTCAAGGGGTGGTAGTTGAGTTGATTGAGTAATATCAATTTTACTACGATCTAGTTTTTTAATATTTAGCCCTTCAAGTACTAGGTAAGGTATTTCTCTATGAATATATTTTTCTATCATACTTTTTTCATATGAATTTAACTTTGCACTTAGTATTTCCTTAAAAGCCGGAATCTTTTCTTGAACATATAAAGAATCTGGACCTCCTAATAACGCCAACTCATATGACATTTCATTAATTAAATGAGAAATCTCGGAAGAAAGATGAAGGTGATAAGTTTCTAAGTTCTTAACTATTTGATTCATGGCTAGTTTATTGTGATTAAAATTCTGCTACAGACTAGAGTGTCTCTTTTGAGAAATCAATATTTTTTTTAATATTATAAGTTTTTATATTTTTTAAGAGATAATGATCTTTATCTTTCTCAATTATTAAATTAAAATTAGCTTTTCGTATAGAAATTTTTTTAAATGTTTGGACTATTTCATAGGGAATTGGAGAATACTGAGTCATACCATTAATTTCATAAAACCCTTTTGACTTTCCATCACTCGTTTTTATTCCATCCAATTCTCCATAAACTATTAATACTTCTTTTTTATACTCCATTAAAAAATGCCAAATTGATGATGAATAAAAACTATAAGGTTTAGAAATTTCATTCTTAAAATCATTTCCATAAATTTTGTTTACTGCTTGATCTGAATATATAGCTGGACATAATAAAATTAATTGATCTATTTGAAATTTTTTTGCTAAATTAATTGCAATATAACCACCCAAACTATATCCAATAATAATATCTACCTTTTTTAAAAGACTGTAAAAAGCAATACTTTCATTTATATTTTGAGATAATGATGATTTTGTTTTACTCGTACTATTTAACCCACTTAAATTAAATGAAAGAGTTCCAATATTTTTCTTTCTAAGTAGATCTTCTAAAGGACTTAAAGAGCTTAAGTCAGAGTTACCTCCATGTATAAGTAGAGCTACTTTTTTGGGAAAACCATCACAATAACTGAATTTGGCTTCTAATTCATAAGTACCAAAATCATGTATAAAAAAGAAAGAGCTTTCATTTTCGATAGGATTATTATTTTTTAGCTTATGCAAAGGTAACTTTGTTACTTTAGAAATAGTATTAGAAAGATATTTATGAGCAATCGATATCATATCCTGCTTTTGCATGACTTATATTCCTATTAGAAGTGTTAAGGAGTTTATTGTTTATAAAATAAAATTTAAATAAATAACTTTAACAGCACCTGTGAATTTAATTCTTTGCAAGCTTATACAAATTTTCAATCATATCTTGAATGATGTCCTGATTTTTAACAAAAGAATTATCTTTAATATGTTTTTTAACATCTTGAAGAGTTTCTTTTCCATATTCTAATAATTTAATTTGCTGACCGATCATCTCTATTTTTTTATCAATTAACTGATTGGAGATAATGTTACATTCTTCAGAAGGAGGTTTTGTTTCGAGTTCAATGAGTTGTTTAATCTCTTCTAATGTAAATCCAATGCTTTTTAAGCATATAATTAACTTAACTTTTTGTTCATGTATGTCCTGATAATTTCTATATCCATTTGTTAATCGATCGGGAATCAATATTTCACATTTTTCATAAAAACGTAAAGTATCTAAGGATAGGCCATATTTTTTTGAAAATTGACTAATATTCATTCAGTAGCCCTTACTTTTTAACTAGGATATTTTACAGGTGTCTTTTTCAAAGGTTTGATCTTCAACATATTCTTTGAAGGATTTATTCATTCTATCAAAATTTAGCTTGGTAGGCCGAATAACAAAATAATTTAAAAAAGGTACAAGTAGCCCATTAAAATCTTCAGCTTGAACTAATTGAGTTGTATTAGCGTCAATTTTAGTGAAAATAAACTGGTGTCGACCATTAAATAAACCATTTATATATAATTTACCTTCCCACTCTAAGTGATATTTCTCAAGTTTTTTTATTACTGGTCGCATTGTAAATTGCACATTTTTCTTTTTGTTGTATAAATCTACGCTAATTTGTTCACCTACATGCGTCGGAAATCTATCAATACCAAATAGCGTATTCCATTTTAGATATGATGATGTGCATGTGAACGCTTGCCAAACATGATCTATTGGCTGATTTATAACAATCTTTGTTTCAATTCTTTTGTGATGAAATAAAAGAATGAACACAGAAAATACAACGATAGTGAAAATTAGTTTCATCAAATAGTACCTTTATTGCTAAATACTATGATGATTCTAAGGTTGGAGCTTACTCTAAGCTCAAGTAAAATTTTTACCTGTACGTTAAATTAGGTTGTATCTAATAAAAATCTCTTTTGTAAAAGCTAGAAAGAGGGCGCAATTTTTGTATTTGTAATATAAGTACTAAATAGCAACGCCTATTTTTTAAATACGGATATATAATTTTGTTGGGGCTCACCTTTGAAAAATATGAAATTAAAGGTTTAGCAATTATGATACCAATACAACCATTCTCTTTTTTTGCAATTTTTCTATTATTTATTGTTCCATTGATTGGTGTTGTACTGACACTAGGTTTATTGGTGAAAGCAATATTCTTTTGGCGAAAGAAGGCACAAAAGCCTGTGCGGTTTTTTTCTCAAAAGACACTATTCATTATGCTATTGGCATTGATAGGTGACCTATGGGCAGGTTATCTATTTTATATGACTGCATCGGTAAAGTATGAGATCGCACTTAAAGAGCATTACAAGGAAAGTCGTAGTCATTTCGTTTTATCTCAAGATGCACAATATGGAGAACTGTTGATTCCCAAAGGGAGCTTAATTAGTCGTTACGATGCTTTTGATAATGGTGAGCCACAATTACCCCTGAGTTTACGTGGATTACAGGCTGTACGTTTCCCTCATCCTGTACAAGTCGCAGGAATGTGGGTAACTGCGATGGAGCCTCCTCGAGTGGAATTGGCTTGGGATCAGCATATAGGTCCAGTCATGCGCTTTGATCCTAATGAAGAAAATGGTTATGGTAAATGGGTTTACGACACAAAGCGTCCTAAAATCGCCTGTGCTCGTGGAGACATAATGTTACTTGAAATTCCACTAATTGATTATGATATTGGAAAAGAATTTGGTAAACCTGAACCCGATGGACCAAATGCGCGTTTTCGCCCTAGTGAGTGGGGTGTTCAAGAGTGTGAAAAAGGTCAAGGATCAATTAAAGTTAGCCCTGCATATACTGGGGCTAAGCCAAAAAAGCCTTGGTTTCAACTTTACTGAAAAGCTCTTAATGTATCCTTCTAAAGTTCTAATAATTTGAGTAAGTTTATGTGGGACACGGTCATTTCTATTTCTATTTTTGATCATTGGCTTTCAGAAGTAGAAGCTGATCAATCAAATATCATTTGCTACGACATCTCATTGAAAAATAATAGTTTGGATGAATATTTAAATGGGGAAGAAAAATTCTTAAACTTTTACTATCAACTTTTTGATGAGTATTCTTTTAAAGATAATAAAAAAATAGATTTTGATGAATATAAAGCCACAGTTATACAAAGTCTAAGAGAACAACGGTTAATGGATATTTATGTTCAAAATGGAAGAATAAGGTTACAAGGTGGATTTGATAGGACTGATCAGCTCTTTTTAGCTAATACATCTTTGATCCCAGATATTATGAAAAAACTAGAAATAAGTAAATTACACGTTTTAGAGATAATGAGTTATGAAGATTATTTAAAATCAACATAATACCTCTTATACGAAATCTTTCTAGCTCAAATAAAACAGCTTGCCATTAGGCTGTTTTCCCTCCCTTTATAAACCCTCATTTAACAATAACTCACTCATTATTTATCCTTACTTTTTAATGATCTAATTTAAAACAAATGTCATTTTGTGTGCTTGACTGAAAAAGGGCAGAGCACTATCCTTTGCCTGCTGGCCTACATTGCCAGTCGGTTTTAGCAGACCGTACTCAAGAGCATTGAAAAAACTCGTTTTTTTAATGTGAACTCGTTCGTCTCCCTTTTGTTGCGGTAGGACGGAAGGGGGACACCTTCGGGTGTGCTGGGTCTTGAGCCAGTCTGCTAACCCCCTTTCGTTCTGCCACCATAATTCCTATTCATGTCTGGCGGAACTCCCAATAAAAAGGAGTTGGCTTTGCATATCCATTATTTCTTGGCAGCCTTTGCCAAAGTTTATATCGATACGACTTAAACTTTTAGAGCAGTTTGATTACCTAAGGGTTTTCGGGCTTTAAATCGCTTCGTCTAAAAACTTAATCAACAATAAAACTTGAGATGTGCCACGCACAGTCTTTACGGCTTTGCTATGCCTTTTTTCTCCCTAAAAGGCAGCGGATTTTATATCTCATTTATATACAACAAAAATTTAATTTATAACGGTAAAACTATGCCACATTCAGATCTCCCATTTCGTGCTTTAAGCGTACTACATACCTCCCGATTTCTTTTTAATACATACGGGTTTCATAAAGTCGGGGTAGACCGCATTATTGAATCGTCGAAAACTCCCAAAGCAACTTTTTATAACTACTTTCACTCAAAAGAACGTCTTATTGAAATGAGTTTAACCTTTCAAAAAGATGGACTTAAACAAGAGGTAATTTCAATCATCTATGTTCAAAAAGACTTCCCCCTGCTTGAAAAGCTTCGCAAAATTTACTTTTTACATGCAGATTTAGATGGACTCTATCATTTGCCTTTCAAAGCTATTTTTGAGATTTCAAAAAAACATCCTAAGGCGTATCAGGTGGTCGTTGAATATCGAAAGTGGTTCATTAATGAAATCTATAATTTACTTTTAACAACCAATGAAAATGCCTCTAAACAAGATGCGCATATGTTCTTGTTTGTGATTGATGGGGCGATGGTTCAACTTTTAGACCCAAATAAGGCAGGGGAAAGGGAGAAATTATTAGATTATTTTCTGATCCAGTTTAAAGCGGCGTAGCATATATTGCTCTTCGTTTTTTTGGTTTAATTCCTCATTTAAAAAGCCCTTTTTATCATAAGGGCTTTTTGTTAGAAAACTATTCTTTATATTGCCATGCTTTTAAAAAGGTTCGGCAAACCTCTTCATTTAACTGTTGTAGTTCTTGTTGGGTTGGGACATTTCCACCTATCAGTGTGGCTGGATATGCATATCCCATAACAGCACCGAGGAATGCTTTTGTTGCTTCATCTGGATCTTCAATTTTAATCAGACCAGTATTGTTAGCTGTTTCCAGAATTTGGCTTAAAGATCGTTTAATATTTCCTTGAGCACGTTGCTGAATTTTTGGAAGAATTTCAGGCATTTCAACTAAAGCAATAATAAGTAATCTTTGCAGACGAATTACATCAAGATTGTAAAAGTGATTTTGTACAGCTTGTCCAATTTCTAATAGCAGTTGATCTAGTCGCTTATTCTTCAACTCATATTGTTCAATGAATGGCATTGCCATTTCTGTTTTTAAATGCTCAAAAACTTCAATAAGTAGGGCAGTTTTGGTCGGGAAATGGTTGTAGAGGGTTTGTCGATTTGTTCCTGCTTTAGTAGCAATCATTTCTAGGCGGACTTCTAATCCATGTTCGAGAAATAATGCACGTGCTGCTGCCACAATAGTAGGGCGAATTCGAGAGGGGCGACCTGGAGATTTTTTTAACATATTGGGGGTTTCTTGCACATCTTATTTATTTACTTTACAGTAAAGTAAATAAATTGTCTATAAGTCTAGGGTGCCAAAATATGTTTGGTTTGGGTTTTTTTTATCATAAGTCCTTGTGGTTATTGCCTTTACTACTTTTTCTTAATGGGTGTGATTCTGACAAGCCTATTACTAAAAATATTCAACAGGTGGGCATTATCACTATAAAGCCAGAAACAATTGAATCTACCTATCAATTGGCTGGAAGAACGGTAGCCTCTGAAATTTCTCAGGTACGTCCACAAGTGAACGGAGTGGTTGTCGAGCAATTGTTTAAAGAAGGGTCTCAAGTCAGCAAGGGGCAGCCACTTTATAAGATTGATTCTTCACTTTATCGGGATAGCGTTGATGAAGCTGCGGGTAACCTTACACTCGCTAAAGCAACAGTAAATTCGACTCGTCTGCAAGCTGAGCGCTATAAAGAATTAATTAAGGTAAATGGCATTAGTCAGCAAGAACTCGATAATGCTCAAAGTGCATATGAACAAGCGAGGGCGACTTTTGCAGTAAATGAAGCTGTACTAAAAACAGCCCGAACCAATTTACGTTATACACAAGTTGCTGCGCCTATTTCAGGACGGATAGGGCGCTCTTCGATTACACGCGGAGCTTTAGTCACTTCTGCTCAAACAGATCCTTTAGCAACGATTCAAAAACTAGATCCAATGTATGTCGATTTGACTCAGTCTAGTGATGAATACATGGCATTGCGTAAACAGCTTACTGAAAATGGAATAAAACCCGCTGAACTTTCAGTTCAGTTACAGCTTAATAACGGGACAGCCTATTCCCAAAAGGGAACCTTCAAGTTTAGTGATATTGCTGTGGATGAAGCTACTGGAAGTGTCACCTTACGTGCTGCATTTTCTAACCCGAATAATGCTTTATTGCCGGGAATGTATGTGCGCGCAGAACTGGAAACTGGTACACGTCCTGAAAGTATATTGATTCCACAAGGTGCACTTTTTCGAGATGCCAATGGGAACGCTCTTGTATGGGTCGTTGGAAAAGATAATAAAGCCGAACAACGAAAAATTACTTTAGGGAATGCCATAGATAATCGTTGGTTAGTGATATCTGGTTTGAGGGCTGGAGATCAGGTCATCGTTGATAGCCTGCAAGGTTTAAATGCTGGTATGACCATTGAGCCTACCCCAATTCGCTGAGGATTCCATATGTTGTCGAGTTTTTTTATTGCACGACCTATTTTTGCTTGGGTCCTCTCTATTTGTATTATGGCGTTAGGGACGATTTCTATTTTAACTTTACCCATTGAGCAATATCCTGATATTGCACCACCTGGAGTGAATGTTACAGCGAATTATCCGGGAGCATCGGCCAAAACTGTTGAAGACAGTGTCACCCAGATTTTGGAGCAACAAATTAAAGGGATTGATGGCCTACTTTATTTTTCATCAAGTAGTAGTTCGGCAGGCCAAGCACGAATAAGTCTTAGTTTTGATCAAAATACCAATCCTGACACTGCTCAGGTTCAAGTGCAAAATGCGGTGAATCAGGCCCTTAGTCGCTTACCCCAAGAGGTTCAGCAACAAGGGATAACAGTAACAAAGTCACAGGGTGATAGCTTATTAGTCTTTGCACTTTATGATGAAAGTGGCGCCAGATCTTCTGTAGATATATCCGATTATATGGTGAGTACACTTCAAGACCCTTTAAGTCGGGTAGATGGAGTGGGTGAAATCACCGTATTTGGTGCCCAATACGCAATGCGAATCTGGCTTGATCCGCATAAATTAAATAGTTATGGCTTAATACCTTCAGATGTTAGAACCGCGATTGAAGCACAAAATACGCAAATTACAGCAGGAGAGTTAGGCGCATTACCAACCCGTGATGGACAGGCTTTAAATGCAACAGTAACAGCATTATCTCGGCTACAAACCGTGAGCCAATTTGAAAATATTATTTTGCGTACACAAACAAATGGTGCGGTCGTATTACTTAAAGATGTTGCCCGAGTCGAACGTGGTGCAGAAAGTTATCAAACTTCTACACGTTTGAATGGAAAAGCAGCTTCGGGTATGTCTATTCAACTTGCGTCCGGTGCCAATGCATTAGAAACGGCTGAACGAGTTAAAGCTGAAGTTACACGATTAACCGCATCTATGCCTGGGGGATTAAAGGTTGCATATCCACGAGACAGTACTCCGTTTGTCGAAGCTTCTGTAAATGGAGTTATTACAACTTTAGCCGAAGCGATTGTTCTCGTCATTATTGTCATGTTCTTATTTTTGCAGAGCTGGCGTGCGACTTTAATACCAGCAATTGCAGTTCCAGTCGTATTGTTAGGAACATTTGGAGTATTAAGCATACTGGGTTATAGCATTAATACTTTAACTTTATTTGCGATGGTGCTGGCAATTGGATTGCTTGTAGATGATGCAATTGTTGTGGTGGAAAATGTTGAACGAGTCATGCACGAGCAAAATCTTGACCCACGGCAAGCCACATTAGTTTCAATGCAAGAAATATCAGGCGCGCTCGTGGGTATTGCAATGGTACTCGCAGCGGTATTTCTACCTATGGCATTTTTTGGCGGTTCGGTCGGGATTATCTATCGTCAATTTTCGGTAACGCTCGTATCAGCCATGGTACTTTCAGCAATTGTTGCATTAACACTATCGCCCGCTTTATGTGCTACGTTACTTAAGCCTGTGAATGGAAAACATAAGCAGAGAAGATTTTTTACTTGGTTCAACCGTAAAGTCGAACAAGGACAAACTGGGTATCGTAAAAAATTACTCGTGATTTTAGAAAAACCAAAAATATTCATGTTCATATTCTTAGGTATTACTGCACTATTGGCTTGGCAATATACACGCATGAATACGGGTTTTTTACCACAAGAAGACCAAGGTTCAGTTATGGTCCAATTTAGTACCCCAGTAGGGACTACATTATCTGAAACAGAACGTATAGGTAATCAGATATCAGATTATTTTTTGACGAAAGAAAAGGATAATCTCAATGTAATTTTTATGGTCATGGGTAGAAATAATGCGGGCAGTGGGCAAAACGTTGGAATGGCATTTGCCGGACTCAAACATTGGGATGACCGAAAGGGCAGTGAAAATACAGCAGAAGCGATCATCGCTCGTGCAAACGCACATTTTAAATCATTACGTGAAGCACGGGTACAGGTACTTTCACCTGCCGCTGTAAGAGGTCTTGGACAATCAAGTGGTTTTGAACTTTGGTTGCAAGATGCTGAAAATAAAGGACGTGATGCTTTATTAGCTGCACAAAATAATGTGCTTAAAGAAGCAAATGCTGATTCTCAATTAGCAGCAGTTCGTTTGAATAGCCTAGAGGATAAAGCTCAATTACAGGTTGATATTGATCAAAGAAAAGCGAGCGCTCTTGGCTTAGCTCAAGCAGATATTAGTAATACATTATCCTCTGCTTGGGGCGGATCTTATATTAATGACTTCATTGATAGAGGACGTGTAAAACGCGTTTATTTACAAGGAGATGCTATCTATCGTTCTTTACCTCAAGATATTGGGCAATGGTATGTTCGTGGGGCAACTGGCGAGATGACTCCGTTCTCTAGCTTCTCTTCAGTAAAATGGCAAATGGGACCTCAAATGTTGCAACGCTTTAATGGTCTTTCATCTGTGCAAATTCAAGGGGCTGCCGCAACTGGTGAAAGTTCTGGTGGAGCTATGGATAAAATGCAGCAGTTAATTGATAAACAACAAGGCTTTAATCTTCAGTGGAGTGGATTGTCTTATCAAGAAAAGCTAGCGGGTAGTCAAACGATCTGGTTATATTTGGCATCTATTATCTTTATCTTTCTGTGTCTTGCCGCACTTTATGAAAGTTGGTCTATTCCACTTTCAGTGCTGCTAGTGATTCCACTTGGGCTTATTGGAGCAGTAATTGCTGCAAGCCTCGCAGGTTATGTCAATGATATCTATTTCCAAGTGGCTATGCTCACAACCATTGGGCTTTCTGCCAAGAATGCTATTTTAATTGTGGAATTTGCGGCAGCTAAGTTAGAGGCTGGTCATACATTAATGGAAGCCATTATTGAAGGTGCGGGTCAGCGATTAAGACCAATTATTATGACCTCTCTTGCCTTTGTTGCTGGCGTTCTGCCTTTGGCTGTGTCCACAGGGGCGGGTGCTGTGAGCCGAAAAGAAATTGGTATAGCAGTGACTGGAGGTATGATTTCAGGAACACTACTTTCTATTTTCTTTGTGCCTTTATTTTTTCTTTTAGTGCGTCGTCTAACGAATAGGTTAAACACTAGACTAGAAAAATGATTCCACAAAAATAAGAATGTCATTAATTAACAGTTAGGCCCTCATGCCATAAATAGCGTGAGGGCCTAAAAGTTTAATAACTTAGAATGTATTTTTAATAATTACATCATCAAAAGGAAGTTTGCCCACACGAGGGTAAGGCTGAGTCGCTGATTTACCAACAGCAATCATTAAACACACCACATGATCTTCAGGTAAGTTAATGAGCTTCGCCATTGCATCAAAGTCAAAACCATCCATAGGGCAACTGTCTAAACCATGCTCTTGAGCAAGAAGCATTAAGGTCTGAGCAAAAATACCCGCACTACGCATCACTTCGTCACGTTGAGTTTGTGGGCGGTCACGATAATATTGATCAATTGCACCAACCATAATATTTTGAACTTCCGGAGAAGCTCCATCCCACACACGCTTTGCATCAGTTTCCCACGAACTTACTTTCGCACATAAAACAATGAGTAATGATGCTTCTGTCACTTGTGGTTGGTCCCACGCAATAGTGCGAATTTTTTGTCTTAGTTCAGCATCTTCAATCACAACAGGGCGCCAGTGCTGCAAATTAAATGCACTTGGTGCATTTGCTAAAACTTCGTGTAATAACTGTTGTTTATTTTCTTCAGATATTTGAAATGAAGGGTCGAAGCGCTTAATAGCACGACGTTTCTGAATGGCATCAATAACGTTCATAAGACATTCCTATTTGTTGGTTTAACCGTTTTAAAGATTACTGGGTAAATTGTTATGGTTGCTTCAGATTAAACTTAATTAATCTAGCAATATCAATTGTTCTATCGAAAATGAGTTCTGAGGCATGTTCGCAAGCTTGTTCTAGTGTGATTGGACCATTTGTCAGTGAAAAAGCAGCAGTAACGCCATGTTGATAAAGTGCTTGGTAGCCTTCGCCTAAAGTTCCTGCAATCACAATAACAGGTATATTTTGCATTTTCGCGACTCGGCTCACACCAAAAACTGTTTTGCCATTTAACGTCTGTCGGTCAAATTTGCCTTCACCGGTAATGACCCAATCTGCATTGGAAATTTTACTGGCGAGTTGGTTGAGCTCAGCCACAACTTCAACGCCAGCTTTAAATTCAGCATTTAAATAACTTTTGGCTGCAAAGCCTAAACCTCCAGCCGCGCCAGAGCCAGCTTCATCTCTTTTATCGAAACCAAGAAGTTGTGCAGAGACATCGGCAAAGTGGGCAAGGGCTTCATCAAGTAATTGTACTTGAGCAGGTGTAGCACCTTTTTGTGGACCAAAAATATAGGATGCACCGTTTGGACCGCAGAGTGGATTTGTCACATCGGCAGCCAATAAAAAACGTGTTTGCTGAATACGCGGGTCGAAATGAGTTAAATCAATTTTTGACAGATTTTGTAAGTCTAGGCCGCCATCGGGTAAAACATGTTGCTCTGAGTCTAATAAACGTGCCCCTAAGGCAGTTAATAAACCCGTACCACCATCATTAGTTGCACTACCGCCCACTGTTAAAATAATGTCTTTTGCACCTGCGTCTAAAGCATCTAAAATGAGCTGACCTGTTCCAAAAGTTGTACTCTGGCAGGCATCACGTTCTGACGGTGGAACTAACTGTATGCCGCTGGCTTGTGCCATTTCAATCATGGCTATTTTTTGTTTTTCTAACCATCCCCATTTTGCTTGAACAGGTTTACCTAAGGGTCCAATTACGGTTTTTTCACGCCATTCACCTCTGCAGACTTCTAACACTGCTTCAAGTGTGCCTTCACCCCCATCTGCCATAGGGCATAGAGTTATTTCGGCCTCAGGAAAAACCTCTTGCCATCCTTGAGCAATTGCCTGCGCTACGCCCAAAGCCGACAGGCTGTCTTTAAAAGAGTCTGGCGCAATCACAACCTTCATACGTTCTCTAAATGTGTTTTTTTCAATTAATTTATACTGCTTAAACCAATAAAAACCTACTTAAAATGACGTAAATTTCAGTTCATCACATCATTTCTATTTGTGAAAAATATAAAGTTAATTATGTTTTTATCTGTAAAAAATAGATCTTTCGGGAAGTAAGGCATTGTTATTATTTAATTTAAATTATTTTTTAGATTTGGCTAAATTATTGTAATTATAAAAAATATGGCACATATTATAAAAACGATTGAGCCAGCTTTTAAAATATTGGGAATAGCATAAAAAGCGGACTCTACCCATAAGTTAGACAGCAGATAGCGTAGATATAACCATAATGAAGTTGTGAATTTATTGCATCTGTTGAATGTTTAAAAAGAAATAAGAGGATGACAAAGTGGATAATTCAGAAGAACAAAAGCATATACAAGAAAATAACGGCTTTGCACGAATTGAACCCTACACTCATCCTGCTGGGGGATGGGGGGCACTACTCAGTGTTGCTCGGAATCTAAAGCGACAAGATATTTTAAAAAAAGGTTCGATTACCTTACTCAATATTAACCAGCCTACAGGCTTTGATTGTCCGGGCTGTGCATGGCCTGAAAAGAAAAATGCTCATGCCTTTAATTTCTGTGAAAACGGAGCAAAAGCGGTTGCATTTGAAGCAACCAGTAAAACAGTTACTCCTGAATATTTTGCAGGGCATACAGTTAGTTGGTTGTCCGAACAAAGTGATTTTTTTCTTGAAGATTTAGGACGTTTAACCGATCCAGTTCGTTACGATGCGGCAACTGATAAATATGTTCCTATTTCATGGGATGAAGCATTTCAAATCATTGCTAAACATCTTCATGCACTAGACAACCCAGACCAAGCGGCATTTTATACGTCTGGTCGCGCCAGTAACGAAGCGGCATTTCTATATCAACTGTTTGTACGAAGCTTTGGTACAAATAACTTCCCTGATTGTTCGAACATGTGCCATGAAACCACAAGCGTTGGGTTACTTGATTCGATTGGTTTAGGAAAGGGCACAGTCACCCTAGAAGACTTTGATTTAGCCGATGCAATTTTTAGTTTTGGGCATAATCCCGGAACCAATCACCCACGTATGTTAGGCACTTTGCGTGAAGTGTCTAAACGTGGCGGCAACATTGTTGCGATTAACCCAATTAAAGAACGAGGACTTGAACGTTTCCAAGACCCACAAGCACCGCTTGAAATGATGACCAATGGCAGTACACCTATTAGCCGTTATTATTTCCAACCTAAAATTGGTGGTGACTACGCACTGATGTTAGGTATTTTAAAGCACTTAAATGAGTGGGATAAAAAAGCCCTTGCCTCAGGAAAACCAAGTGTTTTTGACCGGAATTTTATTGCGGTCAATACCATTGGTTTTGATGAAATGATTGCTGAGGTTGAAAAAACTGAATGGGCAGATATTTATAAACATTCAGGTTTGACTGCTGAACATCTAGAAAAACTAGCCAAACTCTTTTTAGATTCTGAACGTTCAATTTTTTGTTGGGGTATGGGCATCACTCAACATCGCCACGGAACTGCCAATGTACATATGTTAGCGAATTTATTATTGGCTCGTGGGCAAATTGGCAGGCCAGGTGCAGGGCTATGTCCAGTTCGTGGACACAGTAATGTGCAAGGCGACCGAACCATGGGCATTAATGAACTACCTAGCCCTAAATTACTCGACAACATTGACCGCGTGTTTGGGATTAAATCCCCTAGAAAAAATGGACATGGTGTCGTCGAAACCATTAAAGCCATGGCTGAAGGTGAGGTCAAAGTCTTTATTGGTCTAGGCGGAAACTTTGCAGTTGCAACCCCTGATACACCGTATACCCAAGAAGCACTTAGAAAGTGTAATTTAACCGTTCATGTTGCAACCAAGTTAAATCGTAGCCATTTGGTGTGTGGTAAAGATGCACTCATTTTACCTTGTTTAGGGCGTACCGAAATTGATGAGCAACTTCATGGCCCGCAAGCAATTTCAGTCGAAGATTCAATGAGTAATATTCATTTGTCGGCTGGGCGTAATACCCCAATTTCTGAAAATATTTTATCGGAACCAGACATTGTGGCAAGAATGGCGGAAGCCGTGTTACCAGATAGCCAAATTAAATGGAAATGGTACATCGAAAGCTATGACCGTATTCGTGATTCAATTGCCGATGTTTTTGATGAATTCCATGATTTTAATTTACGTGTCTATGAACCAGGTGGATTCCACTTAGAGCATCCAGCCAATCAGCACATCTGGAATACAAAAAGTGGTAAAGCACAGTTTATGATTACGCCACTTAATGAAGTCTATGGCGATAAAGAAAATCAATATGCTGCTGCTTATACCGAGAGTAAAGTTTATACCTTAATGACGACTCGTTCTCACGATCAGTACAACACCACGCTATATGGTCTTGATGACCGTTACCGTGGGGTCTTTGGTCAACGCCGTGTATTGTTTATGAATCAGGCCGATATTGATGAAGCTGGCTTCGAAGCAAACCAGTGGGTCGATATTGAAAGTGTTTTCTCGGATGGCGTTAAACGTATTGTGCATAGTTTCCGAATCGTGCCTTACAACATTCCACGGGGCAGCTTAGCCGCTTACTATCCGGAAACCAATCCTTTAGTGGCGTTAAGCAGTCATGATAAATACGCCAAGATTCCAGCTTCAAAAAGTGTTCCTGTTATTTTGCATGCCGGTGATGCACCTGAACACTTTAATTTGGCAACAGCAGTTGACCCTGAAGATGCAGATAGAAAAGTAAGCAGCCTTTAAATCAAAGGTGATATTAGAAATGTAATTGAAACAGATGGCGCTTCCAAAAGGCGCCATTCCAATATAAAGGAAATTATTTTGACACCACATTCTTATGGGGTTGAAACATTACAAGTACAACGGTTTAAGAAAACCGAATCTGAAAGTGTTTTAGATAATATTGTTCAAGAGTATCCAATTGCTTTGGTATATAACGGNATTTCTCATGCAGTGATGATGGCAACACCGACCGATGTGAGTTTGTTTGCTAAAGGTTTTAGTCTCTCTGAAGGAATTTTAACGAGCTTAAAAGAGTTGTATGCCATTGAGGTGCATCAAAATGAATTGGGCATTACGGTGGAGATGACCATTTCATCTAGAGCATTTGCCACATTAAAAGAACGTAGACGAATGATGGTTGGGCGTACGGGCTGTGGTTTATGTGGTATTGAAAGTTTAGAGCAGTTTCATCTCGATGTTCCTAAAATTACCACCGAACCTTCTAAAGAATGGCTTGCGCAAATTCCGATTGCGATTGCTCATTTAAAGAATCGGCAAGAAATTACTGCTTTAACAGGAGGCGCTCATGCAGCAGCTTGGGTCGTTGAGGGCCAAATTGTCGCTTTATTTGAAGATGTAGGACGTCACAATGCTTTAGACAAATTACTCGGTTATTTAGCTCAAGAAAACTATGACACCAGTTTGGGTTTTGTTGTCATGACCAGTCGTGCAAGCTATGAATTAATTCGTAAATGCGCTCAGCTCAATATAGGTTTATTGGCATCAATTTCCGCTCCAACCAGCATGGCTATTCGGCTGGCAAAAATATCGGGTCTAACTTTGGCTAGTTTTTGTCGTGGTGATGGCTTTGTTTTATATACCGAAGTATGAAGCCTTAAAATAACCATTAAATAAACTCTCATTTAAAGAATGATCAAAAAGATAGAAATTTACATTTCTATTTTTTCTAATTTTAAGCTAGGCATGAGTTTTATACTTTATTATCAGACTTCGGTAGGTCGGAGTGTGTCCCAGTGTCTTGGTTGCAGTCTCTAAAAGATTGGGCAAAACGTCTAAAAAAACAAATTATTATGTTGTGGTTTGCATCAAAGCACCCGCAAATGCCGTTGTTACCAAAAATTATTGCTATTGTAGCGGTAGCTTATGCTTTTAGTCCCATTGATTTAATTCCAGATTTTATTCCTGTTTTGGGGTTACTTGATGAAGCTTTAATTTTACCAATACTCATTTGGTTAGCTGTTCGCTTTACACCCAAACATGTCATTTTAGAGGCAGAACAACAAGCTGAAGAATGGCTTGAACAACAAGAACGCCGTCCTCAAAATTATTTGGTCGCTGTGTTGATTATTCTAGTTTGGATAACTTTGGCTGTGATGGCTTATTTCTATTTTAGCGGTGGTTTATAAGTTCCAAAGGTTCAAAATATAGAGTACTAATTTAAAGGCATTAACATTGTACTTTGTCTACAACTCAAAGGATAATAACGTTTTTATTAAGTACTATGAGTTGCAGACAATGAAAATACGTCGCAGATGAAAATTTGGCATTTACCGATTACTTTTTTTCAGAGTTTGGCGATATTCAACACCATGCAGGGCGTACCTTAACTCATGCAGATGTAAAAGATGCTCAAGCTTTATTGGTTCGCTCGGTAACAGCAGTTAACGAGAGTTTAATTCGAGACACTTCAATAAAATATGTAGGTAGTGCCACAATTGGTACCGATCATTTAGATATTCAAGCTATAGAAAAACAAGGAATTACATGGGCAAATGCGGCAGGTTGTAATGCCCAGGCAGTTGCTGAATATGTAATTACTGCTTTACTGTATTTAGATGCCAACCTTTTAGAACAACAAGAAAAATTTACCCTAGGTATTGTTGGGCTTGGAAACGTCGGTAAACGTTTAGCATATATGGCTCAGTTGCTTGGCTGGCGTGTGATTGGCTTTGACCCATATGTACAGTTAGATTCAATTGAAAATGTAAGCTTAGAAATGCTCTTGCAACAAGCAAATGCAATTTCAATTCATGTGCCTTTAACCAAAAATGGTGAGCATGCGACGTATCATCTTTTTGATGAACAAGCGTTTGCAGCACTTCAACCTAATACAATTTTAATTAATAGTGCGCGTGGTCCAGTCGTTAAAGAAGCGGCTTTAATCGAAGATATTCAGCGTACTCAACGTAAAGTTGTGCTTGATGTATTTGAACATGAACCCGTCATATCTGAAGAACTTATAGACATGTTGGCGTTGGTAACACCGCATATTGCAGGTTATAGCTTGGAAGGTAAGGCACGCGGTACGCAAATGATTTATGAAGCGTTCTGCCAAAAGTTCGGTTTTGATATAAATAAACGTTTTGAGACCCAATTGCCTGCGTGCGAAGATTATTTTTCAGGTCATGACTTAAAGGCTGTGTTAAAGCAAAAATTAACTCAAATTTATGATATTGCACAAGACGATGCCAACATACGTGCTTGTATTAAAGACGGTAAGGTAGAGCAAAAAGCATTTGATTTATTACGTAAGAACTATCCGCTACGTCGGGAGTGGGCAGCACATGGGGGACCACAGGCATGAGTTTAAGTTATCAACCTACTTGTTCAATTGATGCCTTAAAAGCACGTGCCAAGCTCTATAGCCAAATCCGTCAGTTTTTTGCGGAACGTGATGTCATGGAAGTTGAAACACCGATTGTTTCGCAAGCAGGCGTCACCGATGTACATTTAGCTTCAGTTCAGGCTTTGCGTCATATTAATGGCAAATTGCAAACTCAATATTTACAGACTTCACCAGAGTTTGCCATGAAGCGTTTATTGGCGAGCGGTAGTGGACCGATTTACCAGATTTGTAAGGTTTTTCGAGATGATGAACACGGGCGTAAACACAACAGTGAATTTACCATGCTTGAATGGTACCGTCCGGGTCTGGACTTAAAAGCGTTGATGCATGAAACAGCAGACTTATTACAAACCTGTTTGCAGCATCGTTTTGGTGAAGTTCGTCCGTTTATTCTAAGTTATAAACATGCCTTTCAGGACCGTTTAGACATTAATCCATTACAAGCAACTTTGAAGCAACTCAAAGATACGGCAAATCGTGTTGGATTAAACCTTGATTTGGGCGATGATCGTTTAGCTTATATCGATTTGTTATTCTCGCATTTTGTTGAACCAAGTTTGGGGTTTGATGCACCTGTCTTTTTAACTGACTTTCCACCAGAAATGGCATCTTTGGCAAAGGTAAAACTCGATGAAGATGGGGAAGAAGTTGCTGCGCGTTTTGAGGTTTATATTGAAGGTCTAGAGCTGGCAAATGCCTATGATGAATTGCTTGATGCAGAGGTGTTACGTTCACGCTTTGAAGCAGACAATGCGGAGCGGGCTAAGCAAGGCCTTCATGTTATGCCTTTAGATGAACATCTATTAGCTGCTTTACCTCATATGCCAGAATGTTCGGGAATTGCTTTAGGTATAGACCGCTTACTCATGGTTGCAATGGATCAGGTCAAAATTGAAAAAGTCATTACATTCCCAGCAGATATTGCTTAAAAACTAACAAATAAAAAAGCCACAATAGTGTGGCTTTTTTATTTAGAGTTTATTCAATTTAAGCTTGTTGAATACCAGCAACTACCCAGTCTTGCTGAGAGCCAGCAGGTTTAACAAAGTGCCAGATTTCAGTAAATGGTTGTGGCAAGCTGTTTAAATCTTCACTCACATTACCTGTGAAGCGTACGCTCACAACGTATTGACCATTTTCAGTCGCACTGTCTACAACCATCGCATTAAGATTGCTAAATTCAGCAACGTCTTGATCTTGGTTTTCCATGATGTCGTTATACATAGAAGTATAAAGTTCTGGTGTTAAGTAACGGCGAATTTCTTCAATGTTACTTGCAGTATTCATCGATTGGATGTGATTAAAACGTTGACGTGCAATACGCAAGAACGCAGCTGGTTCACTACCGTCTGGAAGTTGGTTGCCATTGCTGGTTGTTACACCGCCAAAAGGAGCTTGGGTTGCAGCGCCACCAGCCACAGACTGACCAAAGATGTTTGTATTATCCCCAGCATTACGTGGTGTCGCTTGTGGTGCAGCAGAACGGCCAAATGGGTTTTGACCGCCGTTGTTTGGTGCGTAAGGATTATTACCCGCTAATTTTTTTTTTGCGCCCAATTTGCGGAATACAAAAAAGGCTAAAGCTGCTGCAAGTAATACCCAAATCCAGCCAGGAATTCCGCCTTTCTTCTCTTCTTGTGCTTGAGCAGCTTGGTCTGTAGCTTGATGTTCAGTTGATGTTGGTTTGTCATCAGCTAAAGCATTTGCTGCAACAGCACCTACGGCAGCACCAGCCACACCAGCTGCAACCATTGAACCAACGCCTGGACCAGATCTTTGAGGTGCAGTAGCAGGTTGTTGAGCAGGAGTCACTTGACGAGGTTGTTGATAAGACTGGCTTGAAGTAGTCGAGCGTGCCATACCGTGGCTTTTACCACCACCTGCACGTTTAGCTTCAGCAAGAGGCGAAATTGCTAAAGCAGCCATTAAAATACCGGTAATCAAGCCACGCTGGTGTACTTCCATAGGAAATTCCTGTTTAAAATTAAATTGTAATAGTATTTATGAAGGTATTTGCGCTAAATTTCAACTATAAAAGTATGTTTTTTTATGTCAATTCCTCACTAAGTTGCATTGCTTCGGTCAATGCTTCATGCAGACGGGCAACCGCAATGACTTGTACGCCTGGAATTGCTTTTTGCGGCGCATTCCCTCTTGGTAAAATGACATATTTAAAGCCATGTTTAGCAGCTTCTTTTAAACGTTCTTGACCATTAGGGACTGGACGAATTTCACCAGAAAGACCAACTTCTCCAAAAACTGCAAGTTGTTGGGGTAGGGCTTTCGTACGTAAACTTGAAGCACATGCTAACAAAACCGCTAAATCGGAACCTGTTTCGGTAATTTTTAAGCCACCCACAATATTGACATAGACGTCTTGTCCTGTGGTTTGAACACCGCCATGACGGTGCATTACAGCAAGCAGCATGTTCAAACGGTTTTGTTCCAGACCCAATGCGACACGTCGTGGTTGGCCTTGTGCATCGTCAACTAAAGCTTGTACTTCGACTAAAAGAGGACGAGTCCCTTCACGGCTAATCATGACAATTGAACCGGGGATCGCTTCATCATAACGACTCAAGAAAATGGCAGAAGGGTTAGCAACTTCACGTAACCCTTTATCTGTCATGGCAAATACACCCAGTTCATTGACCGCACCAAAACGGTTTTTAACAGCACGAATCATTCGATAGCGTGAGTCGGATTGACCTTCAAAGTAAAGTACACAATCCACCATGTGTTCTAAAACACGAGGGCCAGCAAGTGCACCTTCTTTGGTCACATGACCAACAAGAAATAGCGCCGTGCCACTATTTTTTGCATAGCGTGTAAGTAATGCAGCAGATTCACGAATTTGAGAAACACCACCTGGTGCCGATTGAAGTGTTTCGGTGTAGAGCGTCTGAATAGAATCTAAAATAGCCACCGCAGGCTTTTCTTGTTCTAAAACCTCACAAATTCGTTCTACACAGGTTTCTGCCATGGCTTTTAATTTGTCAGTAGGCAAATCAAGACGTTGAGCACGAAGAGCAACCTGAGATAAAGATTCTTCACCCGTAATATAAAGTGCAGAGCTTTTCGCGCTTGCCATGTGAGTCGCTGTTTGTAACAGAATGGTCGATTTACCAATACCGGGGTCACCGCCGATTAGTACGACTGAACCGGTAACTAAGCCTCCGCCAAGGACACGATCAAATTCGCTAATACCTGTCTGTAAGCGGGTTTCATGGGAAACTGAGACTTTATTGAGTGTTGTAATATTGGCGGCTTGGCCTGCATAGCCCCCAGTTTTGGGACGTGCTCGGTGTGCAGTGGTAGGCTCAAGTTTGACTTCAGTCAAAGAATTCCATTCACCACACTCTGAACATTGACCTGCCCATTTAAGATGATCGGCACCACATTGTTCGCAACGGTAAACAGTTTTGACTTTGCTCATATTCGACTTCAGTTAAAAACTTCTTAATTAATAGTAGAAACGGAGTATAACAAAACCAAAATAGAGAATCAGTTTTGAAGTGGAATACATTTTGCTTAATTTAAAATAACGAAAATATCAGGTCATTGTCATGTGTTAGATAATTTAAGAGATTAAGGTCGAGCAGGGGTGTTTTTAATAAACAGATGAAGGACTGAAATGAAATTGAATATTAGAAAAACGGTCAATTGAATCGTCTTTTTAATTTAAAAATCAGACAAGTTCAAGTCATGTTTTTAGACCGTAAAGTGCGTTGTATTGCTATGGGCTTGTGCGTATTATCAGATTTAATTGTATGTAGCTTGAAATCATCAGCAATACAGATAAAAATCGGTTAGCTGAAAAGTTATCAAAAAATATACATTTAAAAGATACCTGCAAATGGTGCGATATCGTCTTTTTGATTTTAGCTAACGGACTAAAAAAAATTACTGGAGTGTATTGATAAGATGTCGAATCAAAATCTGAGTGAGTCTCATGAACAAGGTGAGCTCCATCGTAGCCTTTCAAATCGGCATTTACAGCTGATCGCGATTGGCGGTGCAATTGGTACGGGATTGTTTATGGGATCAGGCAAAACAATTAGTCTTGCTGGCCCATCAATCTTATTCATTTATCTGATCATTGGTGTGATGGTGTTTTTTGTCATGCGTGCGCTTGGCGAATTACTTCTTTCAAATCTTGCCTATAAATCATTTATTGATTTCACAACAGATTTAATCGGCCCATGGGCAGGTTATTTTGTAGGCTGGACGTATTGGCTATGCTGGATCACAATTGGTATTGCCGATCTGTCTGCAATTATCTATTACTTACAATTTTTTAATAATGGTCTACCTTTTTCGCCTGTCGAAGGTGCCATGATCAGTGTTGCGGCCATCGTATTCATTATGGGCTTGAACTTGTTAACAGTTCGCTTGTTTGGTGAATTGGAGTTTTGGTTTGCGCTTATTAAGATCCTTGCAATTATCATTTTAATTGCTGTGGGTTTATGGATGATCTTTACGGGCTTTACTTCTACTACTGGTGAAGTGGCATCCTTTACTCATTTGTGGGCAAATGGCGGTTTCTTCCCAACAGGGGTGCATGGTTTCTTGGCAGGTTTCCAGATTGCGATTTTTGCTTTCGTCGGTGTTGAGCTTGTTAGGAACAACGGCTGACGGAAACTAAAGATCCTGAACGTAATTTGCCTAAAGCAATTAACTCAATTCCGATTCGTATCATTATTTTCTATGTGTTCGCATTAATTATTGTAATGTCTGTAACACCATGGAATCGAATTGATCCAGCCATCAGTCCATTTGTAAATTTGTTTAGTCAAGCAGGTGTTGCAGCAGCAGCAATCTTGATGAACTTAGTCGTATTGTCATCAGTGATGTCATCAATGAACAGTGGCGTGTTTTCAACAAGTCGTATGTTATTTGGTCTATCGCGTGAAGATCAGGGACCAAAAGCTTTTGGTAAACTTAACAAACGTGCAGTACCTGCAAATGCATTGTATTTCTCTGCTGCGTGTTTATTGTTAGGTGCGGCTTTACAGTATTTTGTACCCAATACAGTTGAAGCATTTACGCTTGCAACGACACTTTCAACGATTCTGTTCATTTGTGTGTGGTTGTTAATTATCTGGAGTTATATCCGCTACTATACTACGCGCCCTGAACTACATGCCAAATCAACATTTAAATTGCCAGGTGGCTTATTTACATGTTGGATCACGATTATTTTCTTTATTGGTATGATTTACGTGTTGTCTTTAGAGCCAGATACGTTTAAAGCGCTTAAGGTCAGTCCAATCTGGTTTATTATCTTGCTCATTGGTTATTTCTTCTTCTATAAACCACGCAATAAAAAATAATTAAACTTATTTGGTTATGACTAAACGCTGGCTGAAAAGCTGGCGTTTTTTATGCATATTGTTTTTCTCTTTAAGTTTACTCTTTAGCCGCCTGCATGATCACGGTATACTGCATCGAATTGTTTAAATCAGGTGCTCAGATGCGTCGTGTCATTTGCCTCATCAGTTTATTGAGCAGCAGTGTTTTGCTTAGTGCTTGTGGTCAGTCAGGAGTATTACAACTACCTTCTGATCCAAATTATGACAAACGTGCAAAATACTTGCTCTATCGTAATAAAGAACCAAAACAAGTTGTACAAAACGATGAAAAGGCTGAACAGTCAGCCGAATCTTCAACAGCTCCAACCCAAACAACATCACCTTAAGCTTTGAAATAAGGACACATTCATGAGTTTCACCCGCATTAATGGAGTATTGCACGCAGAGCAATGTTCTCTGGAGCAGCTTGCGCAGCAATTTGGCACACCGTTGTATGTTTATTCAAAAACAGCTTTTGAAAAACATTATCTAGATATGGATCGTGCTTTTGACTTTATTGATCATCAAATCTGTTTTGCGGTGAAATCTAACTCAAATTTAGCTGTTCTTAATGTATTGGCAAAACTTGGTGCGGGTTTTGATATCGTATCTGGTGGTGAACTTGCACGTGTTTTAAAAGCAGGCGGGGATGCATCTAAAATTGTTTTCTCGGGTTTAGGTAAAACCGAAGTTGATATTGAAACATCGTTAAATGTAGGTATTGCTTGCTTTAACGTAGAGTCATATGCAGAACTAGACCGTCTTCAAAAAGTTGCGGCTCGTTTGGGTAAGAAAGCTCCGATTTCTTTACGTGTAAATCCTGATGTAGATGCAAAAACACATCCTTATATTTCAACAGGTCTTAAAGAAAATAAATTTGGTATTCCAAGTGATACCGTTTATGAAACCTATCAATATGCTGCATCTTTACCCAACCTTGAGATTATTGGAATTGACTGCCACATCGGTTCGCAATTAACCGAGACTAAGCCATTTGTTGATGCTTTAGATCGTGTCATGGTAATGATTGAGGAACTAAAAAAACTTGGTATCAATCTTAAACACATTGATATCGGTGGCGGTTTAGGTGTTTGTTATAAAGATGAAACACCGCCAAGTGTTGAAGAATATGCCAACTCAATGAAACCTGCTTTAGAAAAGTTAGGTCTCAAAGTTTATATGGAGCCGGGTCGTAGCATTAGTGCAAATGCAGGTGTGCTTTTAACCAAAGTTGATTTGCTCAAACCAACGAGCCATCGTAATTTTGCCATTATTGATGCTGCAATGAACGATTTGATTCGCCCTGCATTATATGAAGCATGGATGGATATCCAGCCTGTGGTACCAAGTTCAGATATTGAAGAAAAAACTTGGGATCTTGTTGGTGCAATCTGTGAGACAGGCGATTTCATTGGTAAAGATCGTTCATTGGCTTTAAAAGAAAATGACTTGTTAGCTGTTCTCGGTGCTGGTGCTTATGGTTTTGTAATGAGTTCAAATTACAATACACGTGGACGTGCCGCTGAAGTAATGGTATCAGGCGATAAAGCTCATTTGATTCGTGAACGTGAAACAGTTGAATCCCTTTGGGAAAAAGAACGTTTATTGCCTGAGGAGTAAATGAGATGTTATTAGAATTTACTAAAATGCATGGCTTAGGCAATGACTTTATGGTGGTTGATCTGATTAGCCAACGTGCTTATTTAGATACAGAAACAATTCAACGCTTAGCTGATCGTCATTTTGGTATTGGTTTTGATCAGCTTTTGATTGTTGAACCACCAGATTTACCAGAAGCAGATTTTAAATATCGTATTTTTAATGCTGATGGTTCTGAAGTTGAACAGTGTGGTAACGGTGTCCGTTGTTTTGCTCGTTTTGTACATGAACGTCATTTAACAAGCAAAACCAATATTACTGTTCAAACCAAAGCAGGTATTGTAAAGCCAGAACTTGGGCAAAATGGTTGGGTACGCGTGAATATGGGCTACCCAAAATTTTTACCAAATGAAATTCCATTTGTTGCTGAACAACCAGAAGCTTTATATACACTTGAGTTAGCCAATGACCAAAACATTAGTATTGATGTGGTCAATATGGGTAATCCTCATGCTGTAACTATTGTTCCAGATGTACTCACAGCAGATGTCGCTGGTATTGGTCCACAAGTTGAGTCACATAAACGTTTTCCTGAGCGTGTTAATGCTGGTTTTATGCAAGTAATTGATGAAAACCATGTGCGCCTTCGTGTATTTGAACGTGGTGTAGGTGAAACACTTGCATGTGGTACAGGGGCTTGTGCTGCTGCGGTAAGTGGCATGCGCCGTGGCTTACTTGCTAATTCTGTAGAAGTTGAATTGGCTGGCGGTAAGCTGCAAATCGAATGGCAAGAAGGCGATGTGGTCTGGATGACTGGTCCAACAACCCATGTGTATGATGGGCGTTTGGATTTACGTTATTTCCAGGGCTAATAGCGTTACCTAAATAGAAGCCTCTTTTCATCAACTAAACTGATAAAAGAGGCTTTCTTTTATATGTACAATAATATTTGATTTAACTACTTTATAAGAAATATGAATAATTTAATTTTCTTACCCGGTGCTTCAGGAAGTATTAGTTTTTGGCAACCATTAATTGAAAAACTACCTCAGCAGTATCATACAAAAATTATTGGTTATCCGGGCTTTGGAGATACACCAGAATCTGTAGAGGTCAAAAATTTTGAAGACTTAACAAACTATGTTCTTAATCAAATTAATGATGAGTCTGTAATTATTGCTCAATCTATGGGAGGAATTTTTGCTGTTGCCGCAGCGTTGCAAAAACCTCAACTGGTTAAAGGGCTGGTCTTGATTGCAACTTCCGGTGGAATTGATCTCTCTGCATTTAATATTCAAGATTGGCGTGAAGCATATCGCCAAGCCTTTTTACAATATCCAGATTGGTTTGTTACTACCAATATTAACTATGAAGAATTTTTGTCAGATATAAGCGTCGAAACTTTACTAATTTGGGGCGACCAAGATCCAGTGAGTCCAGTTGAAGTGGGGACATACTTAAATCAGATATTTAAAAGTTCAACATTGCATATTGTTAAAGGGGGAGATCATCAGTTGGCAGAAAAATATGCAGATGAAGTTGCAATCCAGATAAAAGACTATTTAAAAAAGCTGAAGTTAACTCTTTAAGTTATATTAAGCGTGCTAGGTGCCAGCACGCTTTTTAAAATTTATCTTTTACTCAAAGCCAATTTCAAAGCAAACAACACAAAAATACTGCCTGTAATCCGATCCATATATTTCACAAATTTAGGTTGTTTTAGATAACGTGACAGTGGTTGCATGGCTAAAATTAATAGAGTTGACCATACTATTCCAATCACCACATGGATCATTACAAGTCCCATCACCCAAGTGACAGCTGATGCTTGCGCTGGAATAAACTGCGGAAGAAATGAAATATAAAAAATGCCAACTTTAGGATTGAGTAAATTGCCAAAGAAACCTTTGATAAACCAATTCTCTGAAGTAGAGCGATTGGAATGACTTTCTTGCATGTCTGCAAGTCGGCTACGTGGTTTTAAAATCATATTTAAACCAAGCCATGCGAGATAAACAGCTCCCATCCATTTTAGAATATTAAATGCTAAATCAGATGCCATAAGTAGAGCGCCTAAACCGCAGGCCACGACAATTCCCCACACAATACAGCCAAGGCTAATGCCTACTGCTGCTTGGAATGCTTTGGATTTACCTTCAAGTGTAGCAGTACGAATAATTAAAGTCGTATCCAGACCCGGGGTAAGCGTAAGTAAGGTAATTGCAAGTAGATAGGGTATGAGTATGGTGGTCATGGCAGCAAGGTTCCGACAAATACTTGAGCTAAAGTGTAATACATATATAAGGTAGTTAGTTGTTATGCTGTACGATCTCAATTTTCCTGATCAACTACTTTTTGGTACACTAGAAAAAAATAAAATGAGCAAATAAATGGAGAGCAATTTGGATTTTGCATTACAACTGCTCTCAATGTGGTTAAAAGAAAGAAAAATTCAGAACCAGTCTGAGCACACGATTACGGCTTATGAAAGAGATGTTAAAAGCTTTCTTGAGTTTTGTGATCTCAAACAAATTGATTTAAGAAATGTTGAAGCTTCAGATTTACGTGAATATTTGGCCCAGCGTGTTGAGCAGGACCAGTTAAGTTCAAGCAGTATGCAGCGTCATCTCACTTCCATTCGCCAGTTCATGAAATGGGCTGAACAAGGAAAATATCTAGAAATTAATCCTACTGATGATTTTAAGCTAAAACGCCAGCCTAGACCTTTGCCCGGTATGATCGACATAGAAACGGTTAATCAGATTTTAGATCAACCTATGCCTGAAAAACCGATTGATCAGCAACTGTGGTTACGTGATAAAGCTATGTTGGAGTTACTTTACTCAAGTGGTTTACGTCTGGCTGAACTGCAAGGTCTAGCAATTAAAGATATAGATTTTAATCGGCAACTGGTCCGTATTACGGGTAAAGGAAATAAAACCCGTATTGTACCATTTGGGAAAAAGGCAAAAGAAAGCCTATTGAATTGGTTAAAAATTTACAAAATTTGGAAAGGTCATTTTGATCAAAATGCTTTTGTTTTTATTTCTCAAAGAGGTGGTGTGTTAACCCCACGACAAATCGAAAAACGTGTAAAGCTTCAGGCGCAAAGAGCAGGTGTAAATGTGGATTTACATCCTCATTTATTAAGACATTGTTTTGCTAGCCACATGTTATCAAGTAGTGGTGATTTACGCTCAGTTCAAGAAATGTTGGGGCATAGTAATTTGTCTACGACACAAATTTATACGCATATTGATTTTGATCATTTGGCACAAGTCTATGATCGAGCTCATCCAAGAGCACAAAAGAATGAACGCTAAAGAACGTTTGATTTTATCACTTGATCAAAATGCATTTAAACAATGTAGTATCTTGATTGAGACAATTTTGCAGGAATATCAAACTATTATTGATAGGGATTATCAAGGATACTTAAATCACTGTAAACGTGTTGCCGCATGTTGTTTAATATTAAGCCAAGATAGTCGTGAAGATACTATACGTAAAATAGCGATTGCTGTTGCCTTTCATGATATTGGGATATGGACAAGTAAAACAATTGATTATTTAGAGCCATCCGTCAAAGTGATGTTAAGTTATCTTACTTTGCATCGGTTATTAGATTGGCAAATAGAAATAACATTGATGATTACAGAGCATCATAAATTAACAACGACAAAGTGTTCAGAATATCCATTGGTTGAATATTTTAGACAAGCTGATTATGCAGATTTTTCTTTAGGTTTATTACGTTCAAATATTCCAAGAAGCGAGTTTAAAAAGTTAACGAGTCAATATCCAAATTCTGGATTCCATAAAACGCTAGTTTATTTAGGATTAAAACGTTTTTTACAAAAACCTTGGAGTCCTTTACCTATGTTTAAATGGTAACTTAATATTCTGTTTTTAATAGAAATATGTGCTGAGATATTAAATGGTTAGCAGTAAATGGCTTTTTATTTTGTGTAACATTATTTTATGGATGTTCTTACTTAATTGCCAGTTTTTCAGAGTACCTTAAGTACTTTCATTGGGTGGGAAAATGATGTTTTTGTTGTTTTTCTCCTCACTAGAATTAAAGGGTTTTAAGCTGCCGTATTTTTTAAAATATCAAGAAATTCAAGGTTTAAAATTTATTTGGCTGATTTGCTAAATTCATTGAGCGAATAAGCAATTTGAATTAGTGAACTGGGCATTTCATCTTTTTTATAGCAGTAGCGAAAATTGTGACTTGACCGAAATGCCAAACACATTGCAAGATAGGGCACCTAAAAAATTTTAATTGAAGAGTTAATATACTTTTCTCAACATTTACTTTTGCTAGAACAGCCGAGGATTACATGAAGGCTCTTGTTGCTGTAAAACGCGTGGTTGATGCCAACGTCAAAGTTCGTGTTAAGCCGGACAATAGTGGGGTTGACCTAACTAACGTTAAAATGTCAATTAACCCATTTTGTGAAATCGCAGTGGAAGAAGCGGTTCGCTTAAAAGAAAAAGGAACAGTAACAGAAATCGTTGTTGTTTCTGTAGGTCCTAAAGAAGCTCAAGAACAAATCCGTTCTGCAATGGCTTTGGGTGCAGACCGCGGTATTTTGGTTGAAACTACTGATGAAATTGGCGCTTTAGAAGTTGCTAAAATTTTAAAAGGTGTTGTTGACGCTGAAAAACCAGAACTTATCCTTCTTGGTAAACAAGCAATTGATGATGACTCTAACCAAGTAGGTCAAATGCTTGGCGCATTATTAGGTGCGGGCCAAGGTACATTCGCTTCTGAAGTGAAAGTTGATGGCGGCAAAGTACAAGTAACTCGTGAAGTTGACGGTGGTTTACAAACTGTTGAACTGGCACTTCCTGCAATCATTACAACTGACTTGCGTTTGAACGAGCCACGTTATGCAGCATTGCCTAACATCATGAAAGCTCGTAAGAAGCCACTTGATACTAAATCTCCTGCTGATTATGGCGTTACAGCTGGTACTAAGCTTAAAACTGTTAAAGTTGAAGCTCCAGCAGAACGTAAAGCTGGCGTACAAGTGAAATCTGTAGATGAGCTTGTTGAAAAATTGAAAAATGAAGCGAAAGTGATCTAATACGGAAGGATAAAATCATGAGTATTTTAGTTATCGCTGATCACAACAACCAAGTACTTAACGGTGCTACTTTAAACGTTGTTGCTGCAGCACAAAAAATCGGTGGTGATATTACTGTATTAGTTGCTGGTTCTGGTGCTCAGGCAGTTGCTGATGCTGCTGCTAAAGTTGCTGGTGTAAGCAAGGTTTTACTTGCTGACAATGCTGCTTATGCAAACCAGTTAGCTGAAAACGTAGCTGCTTTAGTTGCTGATTTGGCTAAAGGTTACAAATACGTATTAGCTGCTTCTACAACAACTGGTAAGAACATTCTTCCACGTGTTGCTGCTCTTCTTGATGTAAGCATGATCACAGATATTATTTCTGTTGAATCTGCTAACACATTCAAGCGTCCGATCTATGCAGGTAACGCGATCGCTACTGTTCAATCTGATGAAGCAATCATTGTTGGTACAGTTCGTGGTACAGCATTTGATCCAGTCGCTGCTGAAGGTGGTTCTGCTACCGTTGAAGCAGTAAGTGAAGCGAAAGATGCAGGTATTTCTAATTTTGTATCTGAAGAAATCGTGAAACTTGACCGTCCTGAATTGACAGCTGCTCGCATTGTTGTTTCTGGTGGTCGTGGTGTAGGTTCTGGTGAAAACTACCATAAAGTACTTGATCCATTAGCTGACAAGCTTGGTGCAGCACAAGGTGCTTCACGTGCGGCAGTTGATGCAGGCTTCGTACCTAACGACTTCCAGGTTGGTCAAACTGGTAAGATCGTTGCACCTGATCTTTATGTTGCTATAGGTATTTCTGGTGCGATCCAGCATTTGGCTGGTATGAAAGATTCTAAAGTTATTGTTGCAATCAACAAAGACGAAGAAGCGCCAATCAACAGTGTTGCTGACTACTGGTTAGTTGGTGATTTGAACACTGTAGTACCAGAGTTGGTAAGCAAGTTGTAATTTACAGCTTGTCACTTATTCAAAAACGCC
>Ga0065703_1000085_pt1 | contig 35545 bp, 40 predicted proteins | sample SwiRhicommunBV21_FD_59090 | JGI IMG/M metagenome (GOLD analysis project Ga0065703, IMG submission 59090) | Switchgrass rhizosphere microbial communities from Buena Vista Grasslands Wildlife Area, Michigan, USA - BV2.1 v1 | ecosystem: Host-associated > Plants > Roots > Rhizosphere > Soil ...
ACTTGAATCGAATGTCCTGTTGGCTCTAACGGTTCGGTCGGTGCTGACCAGTCGCCACTTGCCAATGTCACCATCCACTCAACTAAATCGACACCAAACACTTGCTCGGTCACGCCGTGTTCAACTTGCAAACGTGTGTTGACCTCTAAGAAATAAAATTCTTGGGTTTCGGTGTCCATGACAAATTCAACTGTGCCTGCCGAACGGTAGTTCACCGACTGCATCAGTTGAATCGCAACTTTTTGAATGTATTCGCGTTGCTGTTCATTTAAATGTGGTGCAGGTGTTTCTTCAATGACTTTCTGATTACGGCGTTGCACCGAACAATCACGCTCACCCAACGCTAAAACTTGCCCTTGTCCATCACCAAAAATTTGTACTTCGATATGGCGTGCATGTTGTACAAATTTCTCTAGGTACAAACCAGCATCTTTAAAATTGACCTGCGCTAAATAAGACACAGTTTGATAGGCATCTTTTAATTCGGTTTCGTTCCAGACCAGACGCATGCCAATACCACCACCGCCCGCGGTACTTTTCAGCATGACCGGATAGCCAATACGGGCCGCTTCAGTTAAGGCTTCAGCTTCATCTGCAAGTAGTGAACTACCCGGAAGTAAAGGCACATTGCTTTTAATAGCGAGTTCACGTGCAGTATGTTTTAAACCAAAGTCGAGCATTTGGCTTGAAGTTGGTCCAATAAACGCAATGCCTTGGCTTTCACACAAATCACAAAACTCGGCATTTTCAGACAAAAAACCATAACCAGGGTGAATGGCTTCTGCCCCCGACTGTTTTGCAACCTCAAGGATTTTTTCAATATTTAAATAGCTTTGATGCGCAGGTGCAGGACCAATTAGAAAAGCCTCATCGGCCAAAGTCACATGTAACGAATCACGGTCAGCTTCGGAGTAAACAGCAACTGAAGCAATCCCGAGTTTTTTTAGGGTGCGAATTACACGACAGGCAATTGCACCGCGGTTAGCAATTAGAACTTTTTTAAACATGCTTACACCCCTTCCGCTTCAAGGACAACCAATTGAATTTTGGTTGGGTTATAGGCATTACATGGGTTGTTCAGCTGGGGGCAATTAGAAATTAAAACAATTAAATCCATTTCTGCCCGAACTTCGACATATTTACCCGGGCCTGAAATTCCATCATCAAATTTAAGCTGACCGTCTGGCGTAACAGGCACATTCATAAAAAAGTTAATATTTGGACCAATATGGCGCACATTTAATCCATGCTTTTTTGCAATTGGGTGTTTTGCCAAAGCATACATAAAATTGTTACGACAACTATGCATTGGGTAAGTTTCATGTGCATAGCGAACCGTATTACTTTCACATGAACAAGCACCGCCAATGGTGTCATGGCGACCACAGTTATCATCATGAATGACGGCAATTGGACGGCCAAAGTTACTGTAGAGCTTTGTACCCTTTTCTAAATAAATGTGTTGGTTGATGGCCAAGGTATCCATTGCACTATAACGCTCAGTTGGGTTTTCGGCACTCATAAACAAAGTATCGACCGCTTGGTTTCCCTCAAGATCAATAATTCGAAAATATTGGCCCTTTTTAACCTCACACATCCACGCTTCGCCCGCAGGACAAACTTCATTTAAAACTGCTTTTTCAAATGATTGTAAAACTGTCATGATGCTTCTCCTGATTTAAATATTGCTAAGTGCGTAGTAGCGGGCTGTGTTTTGAAACGCACGCTGATTTTGCGAACATGCATCACGACAAATATCGCTGTCTGTTAGTGAATTGGCTTTAAATAAACTGAGTTGAATATCGGCAGGTTGATAGCTTGGGCTGGTGTCTAAACCATGCGGCGCAGCAGATAAAAATAGTAGGCAGTCCATTTCAAAACGCAGCTCAATGCTTTGATCGGTGTTGTCAGAACTGACATATGACAAAGCACCGCTTTCATCTGCCGCAACTTTAGAAAACAAATTAACGGACGGCACTGAGGTCTTGGCTGGCAAGTCCGTATTTGCACATTTCAATGAGTAGACTGTCTAAGCCGTTTTGGTACATATCATTGCGGGCATCTTGAAATGTACGAGTACCGAATTGCTTTTCAATTTGTTCTGGTCGGCTTGGACCACAGAGTGCATCGTTCCAACCATGATCATCATGAACAATTGAAGCCATGACACGACCAAGGTCTGAATAGAGCACATTTGAAGCTTTTAAATAGGCAGTATGTTGCCCTTTTAAACTGTCAGGCATGTTAAAACGTTCAAGCACATCGGCAGCATTTACACAGAATAAAGAAACGTTTGCTTGCGCGCCAAGCGATGTAAATCTAAGAATGGTTCCTTTTTGAATACGGCCCGACCAGTGATGTCCTCCGGGTAAAAGTTCGGTCCAAATCGCCTGATTGTTGTGATAATTTGCAGTGTTCATAGCTACTCCTGTCGGATAGTTTTAGACTTCCTCCCGGGCTTTTATCCCTCCGTGTAGTTCGCTAGGAACCGTGAACTCTCGGTCCAGTCATACATGAAGTATCGGAACCCTAGATCACTTTTGATTGTTTATGACTATGCAAAGGACATGCCAGTTTAGTATTACGTTTTTAACTAAAAGTAATACTAAACTTGGGCAATTTGGGTGCGGTTTAAAATAAGAAGTAAAAATCTGCACTAAAAATTGTGCATTTCATAGCAGCAATACAGCATCGACACCGCAGTAATTATCTCAATAGAGATTTGAGTAACATTTAATGAATGCACAGCAATTTTAATTAGAAATATTTTTCTTATTGATCTAACAAAAAGCCAATCATCTCTATATTAAAATGATTGGCTCTATTATGAAGACTGGTCTTAATCTAACTTGAGCTGGTGTCTGAGCTTTAAGATATCCACCAATCCTTTATCTCTGGTTTGGTATAAATCGATATCTTTATATTGGGTTAACAACTGATTGGTTTCTGCTTCCAATAACTCGGTTGTCTCGTCTGCATGTTGAAATGCGTGCATATCGTTCCACCATTCAGTCATTGGTGGGCCTAAATGATGGATCGCCTCTTTAAAGCCCTTTTGGTTTGCAAGCTGCATATTAATATAGGGACCAAATAGCGCCCATCTTAAACCCGGCCCACTGGTAATAGCGACGTCAACATCTTCAGCAGAACACACACCTTGTTCAACCAGTGAGAAGGCTTCTCTCCATAGCGCAGCCTGCAAACGGTTTGCTACATGCCCTTTGACTTCTTTATTTAAAACGATTGGGTTCTTACCTAATTGTTTATAGAACTCGGAAGCCTGTTTCAAAACTTGTGGAGACGTCAAAGTACCACCAACAATCTCAACCAAAGGTAAAAGATGAGGCGGATTAAAAGGATGACCTAGTAAAATACGTTCAGGATGTTGTGCCTCTTTTTGAAAATCAGATACTTTTAAGCCCGATGAACTTGAAGCAATAATGGTATGTTGAGGGCAATATGATGTGATTTCTTGATATAGCTTTTGTTTTACATCCAGACGTTCAGGTGCATTTTCTTGAATAAAATCTACATCTGAAACCGCATCTTTCAAATGATTAGAAATTTCCAGATTAAGTAATACATCTTGCAGGTTATGTGTATGCTTTGACTGCTCATCCAAAACTAATAAATCATTTAAATTTGCAGATATTCTTTTTTTAAAAATCGCTTCATCTATAGGATACGGGTCATAAACCTTAACTTTAAATCCTTTATATAAAAATAAGGCTGTCCAACTTGCTCCAATTACGCCTGCGCCTACCACACCAACCGTTTTAATAACTTCCATATTTCCCTCGTAAAAATGTTGTTTTATTCGAAATTTCTTTACCCAATTGAATGCTTAAATAAACATAGCAGATTCAACCAATCAATAAATTTAATTGTTTATATTTTATATAATTTGTCCTATATTCCCTATCTTGAAAATTTATTCCTTTCGCCAGCACAGCTTAATCTTTTACCATTTTCTAACCGTTATTTACTGAATTTTATGTCAAAAAATCTAGCAACATTGATTGGTCTAAGCGCCATTCTCATGTGGGCATCTATGGTCGGTCTGATGAAACAAGTCAGTGCCGCCATTGGACCTGAGCTAGGTGTTACGCTTATTTATTCTTTAAGTGCGCTACTGTTGCTTGCCATTTTCAAAGTTCCAGACTTTAAGCAGATTTCTAAAAAATATTTAATATTGGGTACAGTCCTGTTCGTTGCTTACGAGCTGTGTTTTTCATTTGCGATTGCTTACTCTCAAAGCCCTCAACAGGCAATTGAAGTCAGCATTGTTAACTATCTGTGGCCGAGTTTAACGGTTTTGGCTTTTGTTATTTTTAAGGAATTAAAGTTTAATTTTCTTATTATTCTCGGCTTACTTATTTCAATTTCCGGCATTATTTTTATTCAAACTGGAAACGGTGATTTTAGTCTAAGTAGCATTGTCGATAATTTTCATAGCAACCCTCTGAGCTATATTTTGGCATTTGTAGGTGCCATTATTTGGGCTTTTTATTGTGTACTCACCAAAAAAATGAGTAATGGGCAAAACCCTATCTCTATTTTCTTTGTTTGTGTCGCACTCACACTATGGCTCAAGCTACTTCTCTCTGGGCAATTCGCCATTCCTTCAATGGATATTCCAACTGTAATCACCCTTTTAATTGCATCCGCTGCAATTGGTTTTGGCTATGCAGCATGGAACATTGGCATCATTCATGGAAACATTACCATGCTTGTGGTTGCCTCTTATTTCACCCCTATTATTTCGTCTATTTTGGCAATGTTTGTTTTACAAACTCAATTATCTTTGAGCTTTTGGCAAGGAACAGCCATGGTTACGGCTGGTTCCTTTATTTGCTGGATTTCAACCAACTGGTCTGTAATTCAACCTTTCTTTAAAAAATTACGAAATAAAAAAGCTTAACGAGCAGAATTAAAACGGGTCACACTTACTCGTTATTTCACCGTAGTGCTGTAAAAGCTATCAATGGCATCAACCATTTGAGATAAACCCGGCTGCTCTAATGGGTAATGCCCTGCATTTTCCAATATTACGGTTTTTACAGGTACCTTCTGAATACGGCTAAGAAATGGTGTACTTAAATCAAGTGGAGTCCAACGGTCTTTTTCTGGTTGAGTTAACAAGACTGGGCACACATCAAACTCTTCAGGCATCACTTCAGGTTTGTAATGTATATATGAGTCTAAAAATGTGAGTGAAACCGAGTTACCAGCCGAGGTTTTATCTTTCATAAAAGCCTTTAAAGCCTCTTTATTGTTCACCAAAGTACTCATTTTACTTGCCCAGCTCATTGGAATCCGCATTGAGGCCAGAGGTGTTTTTGCAGTCAAATGCGCAATTGGTGTCCCTACTCGGCTCATAAATAAGTTACTTGCTACAGTGTCTGTAACCTTCTGGCTACTTGTGTCAAGAAAGGTCATTCCTACAATTGCTTTCACTTTTTTATTCTTTGCCGCAACGTGATATGTCAGCATTCCACCCGCGCTTAAGCCATAAAGCACAACCGGACGACTATCTTTTGCTAATTCAATATCAATTAAATCACTACCAGCCTGCACCCAATCGTTATAGCTAATAACCTTGCCTTTGCTAACTTGAGTTACACCATAGCCCGGCATATCGACTGCTATTGTTTCATATCCCCGATCAGCCAATGGTTTACCTAAAATCATCGACATTTGTCGGCCATTCGTACCTACACCATGAAATAAAATCACTTTAATTTTTGCATTTGGATTTCGATAAGTATCCAAATGGATGTTATTACCATTCCAAGCCCACCATTCTTCTTTTGGTAACTGGTCTTTGGGAATATGAAATTCTTGAGGAAGAAATTGTTCAATTTGTTGCCAAGCAGCTTGATTTTGATAACCCATTGCCGAATCTCCTGATTTTATTTCTTTAGCGGCAGATGCACTTGTGACACAGACTACGAGGCCTATTACACTCAGTTTACTTATTAAATACCGCATAACACCTGCGGGCTTTGTTGGTTGAACAGCATTCATTTTTGTTGTACTCGTTCTTATCCCAAGCATAGATATTAGACGTTTAAATTTTAATTAACCATGTTAGGTTAAAGCAGATGTTTTAGTATTTAGGTCAATTGATAAATTCAGGGTCTGAGTGCTAAAGACTTAAAACTCCGACGGATTAGAATTCCACCATTGCCCAAAGCATGCTAATATCCAAATTCTGACAATCGTCCATGTCAAAATAATTTCTAGAGGGAACAAGATGTTAAAAACTCAAAAAATCAACATCGTACAAGAATTTGATGCACCCGTAGACAAGGTCTTTGCCGTCTTAAGTGAACATGAAAACCTAAGCAAACTTTTCGCTCCTGCTAAAGTGACTCGCATTAGTAACGGAAAAGACGCTCGTAATGGTGTTGGCTCTGCTCGTAAAATGTCTATTCCATTTACCCCTTCATTTGTAGAAACAAATTTAGTCTACAAAGAAAATGAACTCATCGAATATGCAATCACAAGCGGCATTAGCCCAATTAAAGGTCACCGTGGTGTAATGAAGTTTATTGATTTGGGAAACAACCGTACTCGTTTGGATTACACCATTAGCTTTAAAGGACGAGTGCCTTTTCTTGGCCCGATCATTAAAGCAGCTTTACAAAATGGCGTAAGCCGTGGGCTTAAAAAACTCAAGTTTTAATCATTAACTTAAAAAGTAAAAGGCCCGATCTAGGGCTTTTTATTGGTCCACAAAAACAAAAGCCGACTCGTTAAAGTCAGCTTAATACCACAGTGTGAGAAAATTGCTTAAATAGTTATTGTTCGTGGCAATCTTCTATCTATTTTCTTTTTCTAACATTAATTTACACCTTGGTTATGACTGTTTGATTAAAAATAAATCAAAAATACCAAATAAAATGCAAATTAATTCACTCTTAATAAAATAAATGCAATTCACTTAACATTTGTTAAAAATGATATATATCAACTACATCTTTAGAAATTTTCTAAAGTTTAGTATGCTGAAAACAACTTACTAATTAATAGAAAATAAGCAATACAATGGAACATCAGAGTTTGTTAAAGGAATTAAATTCGCTTATTGAATATTATTCCAAAAGAACAGATTGTCCACCTACCCGAATTCGTATAGGTTACAGAGCCTATGCCAAACTCATGCAGAATCCAAAATTTGCTGATGAAGTAACAAACTCTGCTTTAGATCCAAATAAACGTAAATATAAAAAGATGAAAATCAAAGTCACGAAAGATGACGATCAACTAGAGCTCGAATAAATAAAAAGCCCAATGACGGGCTTTTTACTTTTAGAAAGTGTGTGGATTTAGAGCTAAGAGAGCATTATTAAAAAATAATTTAGTAACTTGTCTCGCTCATCTACACTGTTTTTACTTAAAAGCTGAACCATTGCCCCATCAATCACAAACAAGAACATGTGGGCGTCTTTCATTGAAGCCGTAGTTTTGACGGTTAAAAGCAGTTTATAAATTTCGTTGATTAGCCAAGTTCTATATTCAATCACCACACTGTAGGCCTTTGGGTAAAACTTTTCAATTTCAAAAATTGCTTTAAAGGGTAAACGATAAAAGCCATTTAAATCGGCATGTAAAAGGTAAATCTGTTTGAGTTTATCAAGCACCATTTCTTCACGGTAAGATTTGAGAATTGAAAATACTTTTACTTTGAGCGCATCTTTTTGGAAAGTGAGACACATCTCGATGAGTCGTGCTTTTGAATGAAAGTCATTATAGAAAGTAGCTTTGGGAATTTTGGCTTCTGCAATAATTCGGTCAACACCGACTTTATTAAAGCCATCTTGATTAAATAAATCTTTTGCTACGTGAAGCACGCGCAGTGCTCTAAATGAAGATTCTAAATTTTTCATGTATACCGCTTAAAATAATTTTTTGTTGTATCTAAAAGAGATAGAAATACCGTCACTCTTAAAATGAGTGCTAAAAAACAGGCATGCAAAAGCGGCACAAGAGGTGTGCTCGCCTGTCTCGGTTTTATTGTTGCTATGATTTTTTAGTCGTAACGATTTAAGGTCGTAGAAAACCTACAAACGGTTAAAGCGTTTTAAAGACCAATTGGGCCATATGGCTAGAGAGAGTTTGGCAAAGGCCAAAAATTGAGAAGAATTAGTACGCATAGCGGACTCCTTTGTTAACAAAAGAAATCCTACCAATCACTGCTAAATGATGGTGGCAGGACGAAAGAGGGTTAGCAGACTGGCAACAAAGAAACCAGCACACCCGAAGGTGTCCCCCTTCCGCCCTACCGTAGAGAAAAAGGGGGCGAACGAGTTCACGATACACAAAACTAGGTTTCGAATATCGTCTTTGTTAAATAGGGTCTGCTAAAACCCGCTAGCAATGTAGGCTAGCCCGCAAAGGATAGTATTCGCTTTTGTTGTCGTCAAGCGTGTGAAATGACAATCGTATTAAAGTAGAGCGGTTGGGGAAATAAAAGCTATTACAGTGTGATTAATGGCTTGGTATCAGATAGATTTATTTTAAGAGCCTAATTGCATGTAGTATTTTCTGGACTTACTACTTTGGCACTTAAAATATTTTTCTTTTTAGATACACAGATTAACTCAGAGAAATTTTTATTAGATTCTAAGTTAACATCATATACCTTTTTATCTTCAAAAACTGAAGCTGGAATAGACAAACAATCCTCTGATTTAATAGGAAATTTTGCGACTTTACCTTGATAAGTCTTATCATAAATACTTTTAAATTCTTGGGTTGGCTTATATTCACCAACAAAGACAATGAAATAGTTATCCGGTCCAAGATATGTATGTTCATTATCAGTATAGATACATACATCATTATTTTTAACAGTAACTTTTAGCTCGTGACTAATAGGTTGAGCACAGCCAACATTCATTAAGACAGTACAGATTAAAGCTAGGGATAGTTTCGTTTTATACATAATATTTATTTATCTATTTACACACATCTTTACCAGCTTCCAAATATTTGAGAGAAGACTGAGAACCCTCTTGTTGAATACAAATATTGGCACTAAATGAGCTATTTATAGTACTAAGAGTAATTTTATATGGAGTATCTTTTTTTATTTTATTTAAAGGGATATATACACAGTTACTTTCTTCTACAGGTAGAGTGCTTTTATCGTAGGTTTTCTCATATTCACTTTTATATTCTTTAGAAAAATCAATTTTCCCCATATGTACCAGAAAATCATCCTCTCCATAATTCTTAGGTTTATTAGTAAAAATACATAGTTGATCTTTTTTAATTTCAACATTTAAGTCCTTACTCTGTTCTTCGCAAGCTGACAAAACAAATAGGAGAGGTAAAAATATAAAACGTATAATTTTTTCCATTTTTAAGATCTCGGTAATAAATTTTTATTTTTAGGATTCAATAAAAAATCTCTTAGAATTCTTTCTACATATCCTACTAATGTTAGACTTTTTTGGTGGTGTTTCCGTGCTGGATTAACGTGTTGTAGATACATTGCATCGAACCAAAATTCAACAATTCGTCCTTGCTGTTCGAAATTAAACTCATTGAACTTTTTATTCAAATCTCTTCCTGTAATATCAGTATCATATGATTTCAACTCTCCCTTTCCTGAATCTACAGAAGTAACTTGTGTGGTATATCCACCTTTACATAATTGTTTGATACCTAGCCAACCATTTGATGCACCCATCTGATATTGCCAAACATGTACCATTTCATGGATAAACCAATGGCGATCTTCTCCCGTGGCTGTACTATAATCAGGAGTGTTAAGATAATCATCCCTTGGTAATATAATTTCACCGGCAGGTGTCATCGCATTACCAGTTTTTGTATGTATCATTCCACCAATATGAATCCATACTTTAGAGTAATCAATTGCATCTTTAAAGATTAACTGCGACATCGCTATTTCCCCTGGTGTGAGTTTTCTTTTCGTACCGAGTTTAATAACTGAAGCTTTAGCCTTCATATCTCCGTCTTNGTTTTTTTAATTTTTCACTAAAAGTTGCAATTATATTACCCATGTGAATGCTCCTTAGAGATAATTCTTAACTCAATTTCTTCCATCTCATTACTTGTTATTAAATCTGTGTAACCATTTTTATCGGTTGTACCATGAATCATATCACCATTTTTTTTATGTACTTCATAACAAACCGTTGCTAATGGCTCTCCAGTTAATTCATCCTGCAATAAAAATCTTTGCCCATACTTAGGTTTTACTTCTTCAACAAAATTATCCTGTGCATTCTCCTTCGAAGAAGAATAAGGACTACCACTTTCTCCAACAACATGGCTTTGCTGAGGCAGAAGCATTGCTCCACATGATAGTTTATCACCTACATAAGCAACGGGTTTCCCATCAAAAATCACATGATCATGACTTTTGATAACAGTAGACCAACATCTACATTTAGGACAAACATGTCCATCTCCAGCACGTACAAATAAATTACCCATTTGGGAACTTTTCATTTGAGTTGAAGGAACCATTCCACCGTGATCAGTAATCGCATTATGAATTGCAAAACCTTTAGACATTTTATTTATCCATTTATATTATCTAAAAACCCTAAGGGTCTTGGTTGATCATGATAAATACGTAGACAAATTGATATATTTGGACTATCTATAATTTCATCATTATTATCTAAACGTGATCCGATTAAAGCTACTGACTGCTTATCTATAGATAAAACCTCACCTGCACCTGTAATAATTTTTGCTGTTGTGCCGTCTGCGTAAATGGCCTCATCACCTACTACAGCTACGGAAATTCCTTTAAACTTTACAGAATATCCAGAGGCTCTAATAAGCCCCCCATCTTTAGTTTTAGCACCATTTACAGCCACATAATATTTTGTAAAGGGCTTAGTCTCCCAATATACTTTTTCTGCCTTTAAAATCTGTTGAATATCATTTTCTGAAAGTTTTTCTAATTGTTCAAGAGAAAGATTTTCTAAAAAAATAGGATTTTTCATTCATTACCTGTTCTCATTTTCTTAATGTAAATAATAGCAAAAACTTATTAATATGAAAAATAGGTTAAATGTAAATTTAAAATAAAATTCACTTATCAAAATGCAATAAAAATAAAATTTATCGAAAATAGTATTATTAAGTCTACTTTAACTTCAAAATATTTTCTCACCAATAAAATATATAACTAGAACTAACTGAACCAAAATCCACTCAACTCCTTAGAAAGGCTGAATCAATCCATCAACTTTTTACGGCGATACAACCCACAATTTCCAGAAAATAGCGCTGCCAATAAACAGGTAATGATGGCGTAAGTGGCAACATTCATTCCAAATAGCTCAACCGCTAAAATAATAGACGTCAACGGCGCCTTACTCGCCCCCGAAAATAGACTCACCAAACCTAAGCCTGCAAGCAATGAAATTGGCAAGTTTAAAACCGCCCCTAAAGCATTACCTAATGTCGCACCCACATAAAACAATGGCGTAATCTCACCACCTTTAAAGCCTGAACCTAAAGTGATGGCAGTAAAAATGGTCTTGTTAAAAAAGTCGTAAAATTCAATGGGTACATAAAAAGATGAAATGATTTTATCTGTACCCAAACCATTGTATTGCTGATGTGCAGTGAACAAAGTAAGTAGCATAATGACAATACCGCCCACCATCGTTCTTAATGGCAAATAGCGAATGTATTTGTAAAAGACGTCACTCGCAAAATGAATTGCGGCAATAAAGAAACGCGCAATCAAACCAAAGATCAGCCCTGCCACAATTAAGTTCATGAGCGTGCCGAAATGAATAGGCGGAAACTCACTAATCACATAAAAAATGTGTGGGTGAACAATATCGAATAGTTCAGGGATAGTCGATGCAACAAGAGCAGACACAAAACATGGGAAAATGGCTGAATATCTTAAATTACCTAAAGCAGTAATTTCCAAGCCATAAATTGCGCCCGCCAAAGGCAAACCAAATACCCCAGCAAAGCCCGCACCAATACTGGCAATTAAACAGATTTTTCGGTTATCTTCCGAGACTTTTAATATATGGCTTAAGTGATCAATTAAAGCACCTGAAAGCTGAACGGCTGGTGCTTCACGCCCTGCCGAACCACCAAACAACTGCGTTAAAATTGAGGTGATAAAAATGATGGGGCTCATTCGTTTTGGAATGAACGATTTAGGCTGGTGAATTTCATCAATGAGTAAATGGGTTCCCCGCTCAATGGGTGATCCATATTTTTTGATGAGATAACCAATACCAAACCCAACAAAAGGCAAAAAATAGATGAGCCAGTGATGCAGACTTCTGACTTTATTTGAAATATCAAAAGCCACAAAAATTAAAGTCGAGGCCAGCCCCGCAACGACTCCAATCACAATTGATATGGAGAGCCAATAGACACTGTATTTTAGAATTTGATCATATTCAGATGAAGGTAGAATTTTCATTCGCGTTCTTCAATTAGCCTTTAAAATGGATGATAAATTCTCAATTTTTTTATGCAGCCAGTTCATTAAGTGAGAAATGCTTAAACTGGGCTAAAAATTAAAGCTCGCATAAGGCGAGCTTTCAATACAGTGATTAATCTTGATATCACCAAAGTGCGGGAAATATCTCATAACCCTTTCTGGCTTTCAAGTTGAAAATAGTTAACGGGTACTGTGAAAATAGCTAATTGAGTTAATAAATAAGCATTCGATTTGACCCGATCAAACAAGAAACACAATCAGGCCAAATCACATGTTCAAATCTTAATTAATGCTACCAATAATGGTTTCTGCATGGCAGGTCGCGCCCTTCTCTGCCTCTATCTGAATAACACCGCTGCGGTGTGCAAGCACCTGAACTTCCATTTTCATGGCTTCCATAATGGCAACGACTTGCCCTTCTGTGACTTGCTCACCATTTTCGACTTTCCAAGCGCTAATCACACCATTAATTGGAGCAAGTAAATGCTCAGCACTCACTTCTGGCTCGTTAGTTTGTGCTTGAGTTGCCGTTGCTGGACCTTGTGCAAACATGCCCGCTGGTAAACCTAAGCGGTGTAACTTGCCATCAATTTCAATGTAGCTCAGCAACATCGGTTGTTGATGGTTTGGAATACCGCGTTTAGTTGGCTTTAACTCTTGTTTAAAGTCATTTTCTATCCAACGCGTGTGTACATTAAATTCATCTGTAAAGTCAGGTTCATTGAGTACTGCACGGTGAAAGTCTAAAACCGATGCTACACCTTCAATTTTAAATTGTTTTAAAGCGCGTTTAGCGCGAGCAATTGCAACTTCACGGGTTGGGCCAGTCACAATCAATTTTGCCATGAGCGAGTCAAAGTGACTCGATACTAATGAACCAGTTCGAACGCCTGTATCCACTCGTACACCATGACCAAACGGCGCTTCAAACAAACTCAACACACCAAATGCCGGAATAAATCCACGCGCGGGGTCTTCGGCATTAATACGAAACTCAATCGCATGGCCTTGGGCTTTTGGTGTTTCTTTAATAGAAAGCGCTTGGCCCTGCGCGACACGAATTTGCTCAACTACCAAATCGACTTTTGATGTTTCTTCGGTAACTGGATGCTCGACTTGCAAACGGGTGTTTACTTCTAAGAATGAAAGCTTTCCATCACGGCTAAGTAAGTATTCAACTGTTCCTGCACCCACGTAATTTGCAGCCTGACAAATGTCTTTTGCCGAGGTTAAAATTTGTTGATAAATCTCGTCGCTAATAAACGGCGCTGGTGCTTCTTCGACTAGCTTTTGGTTACGGCGTTGCAACGAGCAATCACGTGTACCAAGCACGACAATATTGCCATGTTGGTCAGCAATCACTTGCGCTTCTACATGGCGCGGTTTATCTAGATATTGCTCGACAAAACATTCACCACGACCAAAGGCAGCTTTTGCCTCTCGTACTGCCGACTCATAAAGCTCTTTAACTTCTTCGAGTTTCCATGCAACTTTTAAACCTCGACCACCGCCACCAAATGCGGCTTTAATGGCAATAGGTAAACCAAATTGTTTGGCAAACTCTAAAGCTTCATCTGCATTATTAAGTGGGTCTTGAGTACCCTGAACCAATGGCGCACCTACCGAAGCGGCAATTTTACGCGCTTCGATTTTATCGCCCAGTTTTTCAATCGCACTTGGAGATGGCCCTACCCATTTTAAACCTGCATCAATCACGGCTTGGGCAAATTCGGCACGTTCAGATAAAAAGCCATAACCCGGATGAACCATGGTCGCTTTCGATTTCTTTGCTACTTCGATAATGGCTGGAATATTTAAATAGGTTTCGCTTGCGGTAGCACCAGCCAAGCCCCATGCTTCATCTGCAAGTTCGACATGCATGCTGCCAATGTCATCATCTGCATATAACGCGACCGATGAAATTCCCATGTCACGACAAGCATGGATAATACGAACGGCAATTTCACCACGGTTAGCAATCAATAATTTTTCTGTATTCATCTTTCATTCTCAAAATCTGTAAATTCGGCAATTTTTTTAAATTTGATGCGGCAACCTGCTGGTATCTGCGCCACCAAATCCCAATGGTGTTTAGCAACAGCGCCAATAACCGGATATCCGCCCGTTAAAGGGTGATCATTCATAAACAGAACCGGCTGACCACTCGGTGGAATCTGCAAAGCACCAATGCATGTGCCTTCACTTTCCAGTTCATGGGTAATTTTGCGAGTTAAAGGCTGCTCACCTGAAAGTCTTAACCCAACGCGGTTGCTTTCATTGGTCACAAGCCACTCTTGCTGACACAGCAGTTCAATACTGTCTGGTTCGAACCAATCTGTGCGTGGTCCCATCACAATATCTAGCTCAACCACATCACCAACTTTTGGCAAATCGAACTTGCCCACTTCATTTACACTAATGTTGGCTGCCCTCACCCGCCCTTGATAAATAGTATCTCCGAGCTTTAAAGGCTCTGGCCCTAACACCGCTAAGCTGTCAAACGAAGTACTATTGAGTACTGGTTCAACGTCTATGCCACCACGAACAGCCAGATAGTTTCTTAAACCTACTGTTGGTGGCTGAATTTGAAATTCATCGCCTTCATCCAGATCAATCGGTTGATAGCTTTCAAAGTCTGCGGTTTGACCATCGGAAAATTTCACTCGAATGTTTGAAATGGCACCAGCCACCGCAATAACGCCAGCATGCTGCATTTTGGCTTTTAAGCCACCATTTAAAACTTCAATGACTGGTGTCTTGGTTGGATTACCCACAATACGGTTAGCACTATGCATCGCAGACAAATCCATTGCACCTGCAACCCCAACTCCAATATTGGTCTGGTTTAAGCGCCCTTCGTCTTGAATGAGCATCTGTAAACTTGGCGCAGTGATCTTAAACAGTGGCGTAGATTGCTTAGGCTCAACCGTACGAGTAATTTGCTGCGGTACATTTACGGTTGTCGGACTATGCGTAACATCTTCAAAATGTACGGTCATGCCCGGTAAAAGTAGTGCCGGATTTTTACGCTCCAAGTCCCACATTTTTTCTGATGTTGTACCAATCAGTTGCCAGCCACCCGGACTGTCTTTTGGGTAAATACCAGAGTATTTTCCAGCCAAACCCAAAGAGCCTGACGGTATTTTTTTGCGCGGAACCGTTAAACGTGGAATATCGGTAAAAGGCTTATCGGGACTGCTCATATAAGCAAAGCCCGGTGCAAAACCAATAAAAGCCACATTCCACACGCTTTGGTGATGTTTTCTAATCACATCAGCCACAGACAAACCTTGTAACTCTGCAACTTGAGCAAGGTCTTCGCCATCGTAACGAATCGGTACAATTACTTCTTGTCCGCTACGCTCAAATCCAGCATCAACTTTGAGACTCTGAATTGAAGTAACCAGCGTTTTAAAATTGGTTTCGATCTCATTAAAAAAAACCAAAATTGTTTTTGCAGCGGGGACTAAGTCTTTAATTCCATTCAATTGCGTATTTTGCAATTTATTGTACAACGCCAAAGTTTCTTCTAGGCTCGCAAGCTCAATCAGAAAACAATCGGCGTTTACCGATAAAAAACGCATTTGCTTATCCTTTTAATTCTTCTTTAGTCTAATCAGCCAATCCAAGCACGGTCAGGAATATCAGTAATAAACATATGACCCGGTGCATGACTAATGGCAAAAGGAATTTTCGAGTTCATGACTGCCGCTTGAGGCGTTACACCGCAAGCCCAAAACACTGGAATTTCACCTGCTTCAATGCGAGAGGCATCACCAAAGTCAGGCTTATTTACATCCTGAATTCCTAAGCTTTCAGGGTGCCCGATATGCACAGGCGCACCATGCACGCTTGGCATACGTGATGTAATTTTTACTGCTTCACTAATTTGATGCGATGGAATTGGTCGCATGGAAACCACCATGTTTCCTGAAATACGCCCTGCTGGTTGGCACTGAATATTGCTCAGATACATCGGTACATTGGTATCGTCATGAATATGGCGAACTTCAATCCCCGCTTCTTGCAAAGCGGTTTCAAACGAGAAACTGCAACCAATTAAGAAAGTCACCAAATCAGGATGGGCATTATAAATATCACTCGCATCGGTCACTTCTTCAACCATTTCGCCATCTTTCCAAACGCGATAACGCGGGAAATCGGTGCGGATGTCTGAATCTGCGGCAAGCTTGGTTGCATAGATGCCTTCTTCGAGCACATCGAGCACTGGACAGCTTTGCGGGTTACGATGTGCGTAAAGAAGGAAATCGTAAGCCCACTCTTTTGGCACCGAAATCATGTTGACCTGCGTCATGCCAGCCGCCATGCCCGCTGTTGGTTTATCAAAACCTGCACGGATTTTTAAACGCGCATCTAAAGCGGCTTCAAGCTGAGCTGGGTCGACTTTAATATCCTTATACATTGTGCTCATCCTTATGCTTTGTTTACAAACGGGCGGATTTCAATATTGTTTTTTACAAGCTCGGCTTTAATGGCTGCCGACATTTCTAGCGCACCGTCGGTGTCGCCATGTAGGCAAATGGTGTCAGCTTGAATTGGGGTAAATACACCGTCAATTGACTCAACTCCACCGTTTTTAAGCATAGACACCACACGGCTCGCAACAAATGCCGAGTCATGTAAAACCGCACCTTCTAAACGTCGAGATACCAATGAACCATCGCTGTTATACGCACGGTCAGCAAAAGCCTCGGACACAACTTTTAAACCAGCCGCTCGTGCTTGTTCTACCAAGTTTGATCCAGCCAAAGCCACTAGCACCAGTTCAGGGTTATACATTTTAATGGCATCAATCACTGCGGCTGCCTGAGCTTGGTCATGTGCAATGGTGTTGTAGAGCGCGCCATGCGGTTTAACATATTGCACCTTTGAGCCTGCTACTTTAGCCAAACCATCGAGTGCAGAAATTTGGTAAAGCACATCGGCAATAAGCTCATCGCGTGACAAATCCATATTACGGCGGCCAAAGCCAACAAGGTCTGGGTAAGACACATGAGCACCAATGGTCACGTCAAGCTCAACTGCTTTACGAACCGTTTTTAAAATACCGAGTGGATCACCTGCATGGAAGCCACAAGCAATATTGGCACTGGTCACGACAGGTAAAATCTGATCATCATTACCCATTTTCCATGAGCCAAAGCTCTCACCCAAATCACTATTTAAATCTACAAACATGGCATTATTCCTTTATTACATAACAAAGTCTGGCTTAAAGCTTGGTCAAATAGTTAAACACTGTCGTAAATGACATATAACCCATCCACCACGTCAACAGACATGTTAATCCACCCAAAATAAGTAACCATTTTGGATAGTTATAATTACCCATTAAATCTTTACGGCACGCAGCAACATACACAAAAATTGTAAGACCAATTGGCAACACCAAACCGTTAAAACCACCCACAAAAATGAGTAGACCTGCTGGAGTTGCGCCCAATAACACATAGAGCAATAAAGCCAATGCGATAAAGGTAATGGTCGTATAGTTGTTTTGTTTTGGTGTTAAGTTCTTTTTAAACACGTTAAAGAATGAAACCGAAGTATATGCTGCGCCAATGGTGCTACTAATACCTGCTGCCCAGAAAATTAAGCCGAATAATTTAAAACCAAATGTACCCGCTGCATATTGAAATGCTTGAGCTGCTGGGTTGGCATCATGGCTGGTTAAATCAATATTAGCTCCGCTCACCACCACACCTAAGAATGCTAAAAACAGCACATAGCGCATGATGCCGACAACAATAATGCCCTTGGTTGCAGCTTTAGCGACTTCATCAATATTTTCAGGGCCAACAGCACCTTTATCGAGTAAACGATGCGCGCCTGCATAGCAGATATAACCACCGACTGTACCGCCAACAATGGTCGTAATAATGGCAAAGTCAATCTGGTCTGGAGCAAAAGTTTGATGTACAGCTTGACCAACAGGTGGCATCACAATCACGGCAACAATAATAATCAGGATAATTTTAAGCAATCCCAACACGATCATGCTTTTATCCATGGCAAGCGTTGCTTTTCTTGATGCAAAAATCAAAATGGCTAACGCACCACTTAAAATACCGCCCCACTTTGTGTCTAGGCCAAAAAGTGCATTGAGACCTAAAGCTGCACCTGCAATGTTACCGATACTAAAGAAAAAACCACCAAGAATGACCAGAAAAGCCAGTAAGTAACCACTGCCGGGAATTGCTTTATTGGCAATGTCTGATGCACGCATTTGAGTAAGTGTGACCACTCGCCAAATATTTTGTTGAACCACATAATCAATCAGAATGGAAACTAAAATGGCAAAACCAAATGCCGCGCCTAACTTCACTGTAAATACAGCAGTTTGGGTTAAAAATCCGGGCCCCATTGCAGAGGTCGCCATCATAAAGATCGAGGCCACAATGGCCCATTGGCGATCTGATAAAAAAGAAGATTTCAGTAAAGACATATTAATGCGTTCCTCATCCATTTGAGCTTAACAACGCTATTTTCAAGTTGAACCAAGAACACCATTTTTCGTCCCAAACGATATTCTTTAATCCTTTTAAATGACAAAGATTCCCTGTTCCCCAATCAACACAATCGGTGATCAAATCTTGTGTCTAAAATAAAAACATAGCTAATCCCTACGGACAATAAGACTTTTTACATTAATTTAAAAATTTAAATAATTGATTTTAAATAGTTTAGTCTTTATTAAAAAATCAGGATAAGTTTTACTTATCAAACTTCATAAGCTGCTTTTATGACTTTGCATGCAAGCAGCCTATTTAAAATAAGAAAAAATATTTTATGAAAAATAATAACAGCGCTTATTTTTGGATTTTCTCATTGAGGCTTTTCATGGCACTTTCCGAGACTTTAACTGCAACCTCTGTCAATTTTTCTTTCAAGGCAACGTCATTTCCTTGAATGTAGATCGAGGTGAAATGAAAGGTCTTTAACTGAATCGGTGTATTTAATATTTCCAGTCGACCATCTGTAATTTCTTTTAACGCCGTTAAGGTCGGCACGACAGCAATGCCTAAGCCTTGCTCAGCTAAACGCAATAAAGTTGCCAATGAATAACTGGTAATTGAAAGTGGTTCATCAATTCCTTGTTCTTTCATTCTGGCTTTCAATTCTTTATAGGGATAGGTAATTTTGGGATAAGTTAAAATGGTATGAGACATGAGAGTTTTAAAAGACATTTGAGCCACACAGCCTTTAAATGACGGTGAAGCCAAAAAGCTCAGCTCAAAGTCACACAATGCCTGTTCAATACACTCAAAAGCTAAAGTTGGCCCAAGTAAAAAAGCCATGTCCAAGTCACCTGTCCGAACACCTTCTTGTAAGTTAGGCGTAAGGTCTACCACAATTTCTACTGAAATTTTTGGGAACTCTTGCTGAACCTTTTCGATATATTCAACCAACCATGTATAAACAATAGTTTCGGAAACGCCTAAACGAATGGTGCCAGTCAGGTGCTGATTTTCGGTAAGCTCTGCAACCAGATCGGTCTCTAGTCGCATAAATTTTTCGGCGTACTTAAATAGAGTTAAGCCTTTGTGTGTTGGTTTAAGCTGCCGATAACTTCGATCTAAAACTTTAAAGCCTAATTCATTTTCAAGAGATGTGATTTTTTGAGAGACCGCAGGCTGGGTGGTTTGTAATTTAGTCGCGGCCTTATTGAAGCTCTTTAAAGTCACAACCCAATAAAATGCTTCAAGATTCTTTAAATTCACGTTTCATCCTGTCTTAAAAAACTCCTCTACTTTTATAGTATGGGAGTTCTTAGCGTGATTAGGCTAGCAATAAATAAATTTTTAACTAAAGTTAGCCATCAAAACTTTTAAATGCTTTAGAAAGCTGACTAATTGTTTTGATCTGTTTTGAATAACGGCGGCATGACCGGCAGGTCAATAAATGCAGCTGTAAACCACTTTGCTCACGTAATAACAATGGTCTATCTTGCTTTTCAGACAACAGTTGAGTGGCTTGTCGACATGTCAGCATGAACAATCCTCCTTCAATAACCATTTATTTTCTAAACATTCACGTAGTCTAGTACGACTCCGATACATCAACACATTAAAGTTTGAAATAGATAACTCCAGCTTGCTACAAATTTCGTTTGAACTGAGTTCAATCACCTCTCTCAACATAAAAACTTGAGCATATTTGGCAGGTAAATGATTTAAACAAGCTTCAAAAATTATCCAGAAATCTGCCTGCTCCATCATTTCTTCAGGGTTTTGCCATGCTTGAGGTGCTTCATATTTATGCCAGTGTCCTGACGCATCGAACAACTCGTCGATACTGAGTTCGCTTTCCTCATCTTTAAATAATTCAGACATTGCGACCAAACGTGACTTTTGCCGAATCACATCAATAATTTTATTTTTTAAAATGGCAAACACCCATGTTTTAAACGCAGCACGTCCTTTAAATGAATCTAAATGTTGGAAAGCACTTGTTAATGCCTCTTGCACCACATCTTCAGCCTGAGGAAGCGAGGAAAGCTGTAAAAAAGCAAATTTTATCATTTGCTGTCTTAAGTCTTGTAAAAAGGCTGGATTATGCAGCTGATCCCCTATTTCTTCATGATCTGATGCTACGGCAGTCATTCTTATACCTCTTTAAACTTATGGGGAGCCTGAATTAATCGCAGTCGAATTAACAGTGCTTTTAATTCTTGAATTTGCAGATAAATATCATGTTCAGATAAATCAGTAAGTACAGATTGAATGAGTATATGAATATCTTGGTCAGCTAGCTTTACATTTTGAGTCAACTGTTCAATTACCATAGCAAACAAAGGCGAAAGCTGTTCAATACATACATTGTCTTGTTGATCTCGCCAGACCATAATCGCTCCGGGCATAGGCTCGACCTGTTCTGGAGTCATTAAAGTTGTCCACGTATAAACGGGATATTGATAAACCAATACCCATATCTTGGTGGTTAACTGCCAATCGCAGTTTTCCTGCAAGACTACTTTTTCAATTTCAACAGTATCTAAATACAACTCAAGCCATTCAAACTGCAACAATTCAGCCAACCAAGGATATTCTTGCAATATCGGGTGCTGCTGATCTGTCAAATACTCTCTAAACTCCAGAGAAATATCATTATACAAAGGTGAGCGACACTGGGCTTTTTGAAAAAATTCCGAGAGTAATTGTTGCCACTTTAATTCTGGCAACATCGCACGAGCTACGGGATAAACTAACTCAATAAATGAGCTGACATTATTAAAAAGCAAGTCCCGATAAATTTGCATTCGCTCGGCAGGAAGAGCTTGAGGTAATTCCAAATCAGGATCTCTAATCCAGTCACAAAACTGTTGTTGCATGGTTTGGAAGGATATTTGATTTTCCTTCATAGCCACTCTCCTGTTGTTGAATTATTTTAATTTTGGCGAGTTCCTCTTCTAATTCTTGCCATGATGGAATATTAAAGTCGCGTTCCAATAAGGTCGGTTTTATTCCGCATACTTGGTAGGTATATCTCAATAGCTCCCAAACGCGGTCACAAACCTCTGCACCATGTGTATCAATTAATAAATTTTTCTGAACTTGTTCATGCCCAGCAATATGTAAATAACGGATTCTCTCTTTTGGCATCTCCCGAATAAATCCAAATGCATCACTGCCATGATTAATACTGTTGACATAGACATTATTTACATCCAGAAGCAAATCACAGTCTGCATATTGAAGAACTTCACGGATAAATTCCGCTTCACTCATTTCAGCATGGGGCATTAAATAAGTAGAAACATTCTCTATGACTAATCTTCTTCCTAAAATATCTTGAACACGTAAAATACGTTCAGCGACATATTTAACAGCCGCTTCGGTCATGGGGATTGGCAACAAATCATATAAGTAGCCCCCATCATTTGTATAACTTAAATGTTCAGAATAAATAGAGACATCATATTGTTCTAAAAAACTTTTTATTTTGCTGATAAATTCAAGATTCAGTGGATGAGGACCGCCAATAGACAATGACAAACCGTGACAAATTAATGGGGCTTTTTCAACACACTGTGCGAGTAATTTCGCATGTCGACCACCAAAACCTAGCCAGTTTTCAGGAGCAACTTCGATAAAGTCCGGACATGTTTTTGCATCTAAAAACGAATCTATAAAATCACGCCTTAAACCAAGCCCTACGCCTGACAAATCCATCATGGTGATTTCTCCTTTTGGAACCGATGCCGACACTTACCAGAAGGCCGACATCATCCATGATCAGATTGTTTACTTAGCGCCGCACTTACCGTCAGCGACTTTTTTATCTGCACCGCACTTGCCGTCCGCTGCTTTTTTGGTTGCTCCACATTTACCATCTGCTGCTTTTTTATCTGCACCACATTTTGCTTCGGCAGACTTTTCGTGGTTTTTCATTTTGTTAGCACCGCATTTTGCTTCACCGCATTTTCCATCTGCTGCTTTGGTTGCATGTGCTTCTGTTGTCGTATGGGTTGCTGCTACAGCCATTTGTGTAGCACCTGCAACTGAAAGTGCTAATAATGCCGCCACTGAAGTCATTGAGTTGAGTTTGTTCATTTTAGTATTCCTTTAAAGATAAATTCTTGATTTGTACATTTGTACGTATAGTTAGACGGACCAAATCCTTTTTTATTACACCGTAAATAAAAAAAATTTTTATGTAAGAAATACAGTCTTTATCCGACTAATTAATATTCAAGCGCATCGGATGTGAAATTATCATGAAGAATTTTATTTATGGCTTATCTCAATATTATCAAAAACTGGGTAAAACTCTACAACATGCGGACGGCATCGCAGCTCTGGCTCTTAGATTGTATTTAGTTCCTATATTTTGGATGGCAGGTACAAATAAATTAATGCACTTCAATGATATCGTAGAGTGGTTTGGCAACTCAGATGGAGGTTTAGGACTTCCCTTTCCGCATTTAATGGCCCTGCTTGCAACAACAACTGAACTCGCGGGTGCAATATTATTAACATTTGGCCTCTTTACTCGCTTAATTAGTATTCCCCTCATTATTACGATGTTGGTTGCTATATTTACGGTACATCTACCAAATGGATGGCAAGCGATTGCTGATCCAAATGCACCCTTTGCAAACATGCAGGTCTTGGAGTCAGCTGGAAAGTTAGAAAAGGCTCGCGAAATATTACAAACCTACGGCAATTATGACTGGCTCACTTCCAATGGTTCGTTTGTAATTTTAAATAATGGAATTGAGTTTGCCACTACGTATTTAGTCATGCTTCTCGCACTGCTTGTTCTTGGAGGCGGCCGTTATTTCAGTTTAGATTATTGGATTAAAAAGAAACTTTCTAATTAATCATTACGTTAAGAACCCTCATGGCGGCAACATTGAGTATCTTTTTCTTATTGTGTGCCATGTTTAGCTCATGACACACAATCAATAGTGAGGCAATTGGGGAAAATTCGAAGCTTGTATGAAATTATCTAACTCTCACAAAAATAATATCTAGGTCTTTTTTGGGTACAAACTTGGTTTTGGTCATCTGAAATTGAGTTGGACTAATCTTTTTAACTTGCCCATCCCAGCAAAAAGAAACCAGTTCATTTTTATCGCGCTCAATGGTTAGCTTAAAGTTTTCAATCGGCTTTGCCCAATTTGCACCCGTCGTCAAAATATAGCCCAAAGCGTTAAATGGTGAATTTTCTGCACTGGCTTTTTTTAAGCCCTGCTTAAATTGATTATCCATACAAAATTGTCGGCTATCTTCCTCGGGATATAAGGCAACAGAACCACCCACCAAGGGTTTATATTCATGGTGAATTTTAGTCAAACCATTGGCTTTAAAGGTTTGCTTCCAACTATAGATCACTTGAGATGACCACGGAATTACATCATCTTTTTTAAAATTAGCTAAAATTTTCTGTATTTGTGGTTTATTACATTGCTTTAGCTTATCTACATAATACTCATAATCATAGTTATTACGTAGCCACGGGTTGAGCATATCTTTTTCACTAAAACCGCATTGCTTGAATTCGTCCGTTGCATCAATCAGAGGCGATTTTTCATCTTTTTGAATAAACGTTCTGACATGCATTTCCGGTTTTATATTTTTCCCATCCACCACGATCTTAAAACTTTTTAGAAGTTCTTCTGTATGGGCAAAATCAGACTCAAAGAAATTATCAATGCGCGGTAGTGGAAATAAAATGGTTTCAGTAACATCTTTATTGCTTAGGTTTTTATAGAGGTAATCGACCTTAATCAGTTTTTTACTAATAAATAGATCTTCGCTTTGCATCGCAATCTGCGAATTTTTGAGATATTGAATCCCACCCGTACCGACATAGCCCGTAGAATCATTGGCTACGCTATAGGTCGATAGTTGAATTAATACAGCAAAAGTCATTACAAGCTTTTTCATTTTAAAGCGCTCTATGTCATTTTTTAATTATGGAATGTCAATCTGTGGTAAATCATATTATATATTTCACCCACAAAAAACCGTCTAAAGACGGTTCGTTCATGCATTTAAAATCTAATTCATTTTAATGATAATTTAGTTTCTGCCTTATCATCCTTTTTTGCACACTAATTTTTCCAATAAAATTGGTTAGCCATAAAATACATTCATCACGATGTTCAAAATGAGGAATCAAACTTAAATCAATTTTTATATCTCTATCTGCCAAAGGCAAACTCAAGCAATATTCAAAATCGATAGAGTTATACTTTAATTTTAAATCTTTTTCTTCGGCCTGCTTTTTGATTTCCGCCATAATTCGATTGAGGTTAACAATCAAGTTATTTGAAACTTGGTTATTTTCATAAATACGTTCATATACATTTTCAGCAACATCTATGTATTTAATTAGCTCGGCATTTTCGTTCATATTATTTATATTCCCCTTTTTTTAAAGATTATGAACAGCTAAATGTTTAATTGCGTTACTTGACACATTGCTTATGTGAAAACCGTATATTTTTCTTTATTAACAAATATTACTAAGATATTGTTATTTATTATAATTCATTAGATATTTGCACATTTGTATACATTTAATATTTTCTAAAATCTAAATTTAGACAATGTTAAAAGTTAGTTAGGATGAGATTAAGACAAAAAAAACCGCCCCAGAAGGCGGTCGCTGAAGTTAAACCAGCAGTATATAGAAGTGTGGTGGACCGTCACTTCTACATTCTTTTTATGAAGGAGTCTTATTGGTTTTACTAAAATCTTCAGATTTAAAATAATTGATAATCATGTCTGCATGCTCTTCTTTTTGAGGAGCTACAGATACAGGAAATGCATCTTTCGACATCTTAAAACCTGGTGGAAGAAATTGCGAAATGGGTGGCAATTTAGGTTTTCCACCTTCCGTAATTCGTTCAATAAAACCAGCTAACCAAAGAAGATACTCTCCTTCATTTGCAAATTTTGGCATGACACTTAGGTCAATTTTAACTTTGCATTCACTTAAAGGTTTGGTTAAGTTCTCTTCAAAATCTATATAGTTGAACTTGAGCTTAAACTCAGTTCCCTTGATCGCTTTTCGAATCTGACTAATTAAACAGTTAAGATTCTGAGTAATGTCATCAGTGAATAAGCTATCTTTTTTAATATTTTTATAAACCTTTTCGGCTACAGCTAAATACTTTGGCATTAACCTCTCTCCGTACTATTGTTATAAAGTGCTGATCTAAAAATCTTTTATGACTTTGATTATGCTCAAAGAAGTGTAAGTAAAGGTAATCTTATTGGTGTGGTTTGTAAGTAAGTAGCATCTTATGTAAGGACAGCCTAAAAAACACCTAAAAAAATTATGGTTTTGATAACTCATCCACAAAATGAATGGTTGAATAGAGATAATTAGAAACATTTACTTTCATATTATTTTTTACCATTTGGTAAAATTAATATGCTTTCATCTGTTTATCACGTCGCATCAAACCCAAAACAGATCTACGCACTCTTATTTCTTCTTCAGAAAAGGGCAAGTGTTCTGTGAGTTCGTAAATTGAGAGAGAATTATTTTCGATCAAGAAGCAGTCTTGCTCTGTTGTCCAATTAGCCGTAGTGGATTCAGTTTGTTTTAAATAGCGTTTCATATTTCCTAGCAGACCTGTTTACACATACAAAAAGCCTGCCTTTAGGCAAGCTTATATTTTAGATTTTAAATTGATCATTATTATAGCAGTCTATAAATGATATGTTCAGTTAATATTGTAGCTCCCCTAACTGAACATTATAAAAAAGCCCACACACTGTGGGCTTCCTACTCATTATTTTGCGGCATTCACCCCAACAATAAACTGACTACAATTAGAACCTTCAGATGCATTACCTAATTGCTTTTCAGAGAATTTGAATTTGGATGCAACTGACTCGTAATCTTTTTTTAAGGCTTTGCCCTGTTAGCTCCCCAAGCTCTTTCACTTGTTCTGGTTTCAAGATCCCATGCTCAACCGCTTGGTTTACCATTACACATGCTGTGGTCATGGCGTCATAACGTGCAGCAGTTTTAGAGTAACCTAGAGCGCCGATTACTCCACCAACAATTAAGCCAATAATTACCGCTAAAGTTACGTGCATTTTATTCATTTTTTAAATACCTAAAAATCTAACCTTAAAGAGGAGCACTTCAAAAGGTTGTGCTCAAGTTCAGTTAGGATAAATGTATTTATCTGATATCAAAAATTAGAATCTGTCAGATTTATTGATAGATAAAGAGATTTCTAAATCATCAAGGTAAAAAAACATTTGTTAGGAATACAAATCCGACAGAGAAAAATGCATTATCGTGATGAGAAATTTGATTGCCATAACTTGCATCTAACTGAACAAAGTCCTTGTAGACCAAGTATCTAAAACCTGTCTGGTAAAAGGAGTCGTTTCGGTCATTACCATATACTTCGGCAGTGAGCGTTAATGGATGAGTAAGTTGTGTTTCGGTTCCAATTCCCCAAGTGGTCTGGTTTTTATGCGTGGTATTTTCATGTAACCAACCGAGGTTGGCATGGATTAAAAATTTATCATCGAAAGTAGAAACACTTAATGGAACGTTAACAGTCCAATCTTTCTTAGAAGAATCTTTAGTATTCATTTGAGTGCCAAAAGAAAAACCAACTCCCCAATCATTGGTTTCTAAAGGCTTTAATAAGGTTTTACCTTGTAAGGTTGCATAGCTGACGTGCTCAGCGTCATCGTTTACTCTTCCCAGCCCTACAGCAAATTCAAAATTGCCACCAAAATTACAGGCTGGCATTGCCCAATATTCTTTGTTGTCAGGGTTATGCTGCGCCCATGTTTCGAGTTGGCAGGTTTTTGGAGAAACAAGAGCTGCATCGTCAACAACCATCGGTCTTCCACTATGGCTAGCGTTAGATAAAGCCAATAAGCAGAAACCAAAAATAAGTGAGCGTTTCTTTAAAGTAAATACCACGGGCATCACTCCCATAAGTTATGGAGCATATGCGAGTACTGCAACCCGTCATGATTAAATCATGGGCTAATAATAGAAATGAAAAGATGGAAATAAAAAACCTCTTCTTGCATCCACAAAAAGAGGTCTGTCAGGACTTCAGTGGATACTTAGACTATTACCGATCGACTATCGTCACTCGAACAAGTACTCACAATGAAGCTCCTAAAAATTAGTTGGGCGGATTCTAAAATTACCTTTGTTAAATATCAAGTTAAAATTTCGTGACAATCTTGTTATTCAAAAATCGCCAAAATATTGAATCACACTACCCCTTTCATCTTCCTGATTCGAGCTTAAAAGCTGTATATAAATTTTATTGATTAGCCATCTTCTATATCTCACCGCGGTTTAAATAGAATTTTGGATAAGTCATTTCGTTTCAAAAATGGCTTTAAATAATAAATAGTAAGGCCCTCTAAATCGGTATATAAGAAATAAAGTTTCTTTAATTGATCAATCACGTTCATGTGGTTTACATGCTTAGCAATTGAAATACTTTTCCTTTTAAGCGTTCATTTTGCACAATTCGACAGATTTTAGCAAATCACTCTTTAGAGTTAAAATAATGATAAAAGTCGTGTAGATTTTGAAAATTATCCAAGTAAAGCGACACTTTAATTTATGAAAATTTTATTAAAGTGTCCAACTTGGATGAGAATGAGGCTCAAGTAGTTATTGATTTTACATCATGAGTCTTTATGATTATTAATAATTATTAAAACTAACAATTCCTAGACCTTATGAAACAATAAGCTTAGAATTTTTGAATAAATTTTAATTATATTCACTAGCATTACTATCTAACTGATTAAAATTAAGTACTATCTTCTGCCCCACTAAAATAGCAAANNAAGAACAATAAGATGCTTTAATATATAAAGTAGTTAACTTAAAGGGTAAAAGGATATCTTCTAAGGTAGCAGAGTATTTACCAGTACTAGAAAAATCTATTTCTTTACTTCCTGCGGATACAGCAAATCCAATTTTTTTACCAGCAAGCCGATTCCCCATTTTTCCATATGCCCAACCATAAGTAAACACATCATCAAACCATTTCTTCAATAAAGGAGGGGAACTAAACCAATAGATAGGAAACTGAAAAATTATAGTATTATATTTTTCTAAGATACTTTGTTCATATTTTACATCAAATACTCCTTCTGGATATTGATTATAAAGTTCATGTATAGCTATTTCAGCTGAATATTTTTTTAACTCCTCAACCCATCTTTTGTTAACTTTTGAGGTATTAATATTAGGATGAGCAACAATAACTAATATTTTATTTGTCATTAACATATCTCCCATCAGTATGAAAAATTAAATTAAAAAAAATNNAACAAAATAAGAGATAGCAGAAATTATTAAGAATCCACCCATTAACATATTAAAATACTTCATTCTCTTAGCCTTTATTTAATATCAAAGCAAATCTATCACCACAAACTCCCCAAAAGAACAAGCAAATATAACAAGTTATGAAATATATAATAATGAATGTAATTAGACTATTATATCCGTTTAATGAAGAAAACATTGTAGTCCCTGAAATACAGGCTAACCAAGCTTTTGGGTTCAACCACTGTAATAAGAACCCATCTCTAAAACCAGGAATATTTATTTTCCCATTATCTTCAATAGAAACTTTAGCATACGAAAACATTATTTTATAGCCTATATATGAAACAAAAAAAGCACCCAAAATAGCTAATATTTTTAATAAAAAAGGATATGAAATAAAAACACTATGAAGACCAAATCCTATAAAAATTAATAGTAAAACAAAGCCGATCGTTGCTCCAGAAATATATGAAATTGTACGTTTAAGACCATAATTGATACTAGTAGATAATATTACTGTATTAACTGGACCTGGTGTAATAGACATAGCGAATGAAAAAAGAAACATTGACATAAACATAATTAACAACACTTATATAATTGAAAAAAAATCATTTTGATTGAGCAGAGTTTTTCTTGGTGTTCTGTTTAGCTTAGAACCTAAACTTATAAATCCTACTATCGAATCATTTTCATTAAGTTTTAAAAACTCTTTTAAATCATTATTATTACACCACTTACCAGTTCGCCAATAACAAGCATAACCTAACAACTCAGTAGAAATTATTATTTGCTGAATCACTGCTCCAATCGTTACATATTGCTCTGTAACCGGTACTGTATGATTATTATCAACTTTTAATACACAAATTAAATACGCGGGAGAATTATAAAATTTACTATTAAATTTTTTTAAATCCGATTCAAATTGTAAATTATCACTATAAAACTCTTTTTTTGGCGAAATTAATTGTCCTAATTCATCCTTTTTTTTTCCAGAAAAATAATAAAAATGCCAATTCCTCAAGTTTTTATGTACAGGTGCTGTCAGTGCACACTTAAAAACATTTTGCAAAATATCATTTGGAATTTCACTATCTAAAATTGGTTCTGATTTTCGCATCATAATTTTACTAACAAAATCATTCATAATATAATCTCAACTATTGAATCACTAATTTGATGTGTAACACAGGCTCTCGCTAGTAAAAAATTTCCAGTAGTATGATCGATAATTCTTATTAGGCATGAACCACATAATCCTCTACGACATGAATTCTTTATTTTATAACCATTAGACTCCAAATTAATTAAAATTGACTTTTCTGGGTTAATATTAATTTTACTGATAGATTTATTGAAAACCACATCTAAAATTATTTTTTTTGACATATAAACCTCTTTATTAAATTTTTATAGAGTTATAATTATCTACCATTAGCTTAGTTAAGTCCTCTGTAGGATTATGAAATATATCATACATTTTTCCATGTTCTATAATACTACCTGTATCGACAACATATATATAATCAGATAAATGTCTTACAACATGCAGGTCGTGTGAAATAAAAATCATAGTAATTTTCTGACTTTTATTTAGTTCTAGTAAAAGATTTATTATTTGAGACTGTACAGAAATATCTAAAGCTGAAAGAGGTTCATCTAAAATAAGAATTTTTGGATTAGGAATTAGTGCTCGTGCAATATTGATACGTTGTAGCTGTCCTCCACTTAATTGACTGGGGAACATATCTAAAACAATATCATTAAGTCCTACTAAAGAAAGCATACTAGTACATTTTTCCCTGCACTCATCATTTTTTAAATTTAAGAGATTTTTACAAGGTACTTTCAAACTTTCAAAAATTGTTCTTTGTGGATTTAAAGAACTATAAGGATCTTGAAAAACAATTTGTAGATAACTATAAAAAATTTTATTTGATATTTCTTCAATATTCAAATAATCATTTTTATAGTTTAATTGAATTAACCCAAATTTAAAATTTTCTATCTTTGACAAGATTTTTGCAATAGTACTTTTCCCGCCGCCAGACTTTCCAATAATAGAGGTTATACTACCCTCTTCAATATCCAAATTAATATTATTTAGTATATAATTATTTATATTTTTAACTCTGATTATTTTTTTCATATTAACCTCAAAAATGACATCTATAGGTAGAATCTTTTAATTCAGGCACTTTCGTATTACATTTTTCTTCAACTAATAAACATCTATTTGAAAATCGACACCCCATCACATATTCATTTGCCGCTAAAATTCTACCTTTAATAGTTTTAAGATTTTCCTTGTATTTAATATTTTCACTTGGAATAAGAGAAATTAACTCTCTTGTGTATGGATGTTTTGCATGATTTAATATTTTTTGTGTTTCTATTTTTTCAACTACCTGACTGGAATACATAACAATTGTTTTATCAGCATATTTTTTTATAACTCTTAAATCATGAGATATTAATATTAAACCCATTTTTCTTTTCTTAACTATTGCTTTTAAAAGATTTAGGATCTGTTCTTGTACTAAGGGATCTAAAGCTGTGGTGGGTTCATCTGCTATTAATAGACTAGGTTCTCGCGCTAACATTAAAGCAATTAGTATTCGTTGAGCCATACCGCCTGAAAGTTGATGCGGATAGAGTTTTAAACATCTTTCAGCATCTTTAATTCCCATCTCGTTCAACAATTCAATTGATTTATGCTCGATATTTTCACTCTTATTATTCAATAATATAGCGTTCTTTAATTGACTTTTCACATTAGCTGAAGGGTCAAGTGCAGTATGAGGGTTCTGAAATATCATTGCTATATGCTTCCCTCGAAGAAATTTTATTTCATCATAGCTATAACTTTTATCTTCATAATTATATGATCTAAAACTGGTTACCAAGTTTTTACTATTTAAGGCAAGCAGTGTTTTAGCTAGTAAGCTTTTCCCACTTCCTGATTCACCGATAATTCCAATGATCTCTCCATGATTTACTTCTAAATCAATGTTATCTAATAAAATTATGTCTTCAGTTTTTACTTTAAGTTCTTCAATTTTTAATAGCATTTTTTTCTCTTTTATTAATTGTAAGATTCTCACCTATATAGTTTAAAAACAATACTACCAACATTAAACATAGGCCTGGCAAAATAATGAGATATGGATTAGTACTAAAATAATTACGTGATTCTGCTAACATAGCTCCCCATTCGGGCAATGGAGCAGGTATTCCTAATCCTAAAAAACCCAAAGCAGAAATCTCTAATATTACTTCACTAAAAGACAATATAGATTGTTGCATTAATAAATTTTTAGAATTAGGTAATATTTCATTTTTTAAAATTTGTATTTTGCTACTGCCAGCAACCTTAGCAATTGTTATATAAAGTTCAGTATTAATACGACTTGTAATAGAATGAGAAAATCTAATAAATCTAGGTATTAATACAATGACTAATGCTATAAATAGCTCTATCACACCATTACCGAAAATAGCTACTATTACAATTGCAAGTAAAATACCTGGCATTGACATTAGAATATCGGATAACCGCATAATAAAAGACTCAATTGTGCCTTTTCTTATCGCAGCATAACAACCTAAAAAAAAACCGAGAATAGATGATGTAAATACAATAATGAGTGCTAAACCTATTGTATTTATTCCTCCCAAAATTAATCTATCTAAATATGATCTACCTATATAATCAGTACCAAAAATATAAGAGAAACCATTAGTCAAGCTAGGTTGCAGAAGAACTTTATCTATATTTTGAGTATATGGATCTAGAAAAAAACAAGAAATTCCTAATAAAATAAAAGGAAAAATAAAAACATGATTTTTATTTATCATACTTTCACCCTTTGTTTTGGATCGATTATTTTCACTAGAATTTCCAGTATAATATTTACAATTAAAATAAACACTCCAATGAAGAGTATTACTATTTGAATGACTGGATAATCTCTACTTAAAACACTTGTTACAAGAAATCTACCTATACCTGGCCAAGAAAATATTGTTTCGGTGAGAATCGCTCCTGCAACTGTAACATTTATTAAGTACAAGCTTGAAATTGTTAAAACTGGAACTAATATATTTCTTAACACATGTTTAAAAAAAATATTAACATCATTCATTCCTAAACTTTTTGCAGTTAATATATAATCTTTTTTCAAAACATCTAAAATACTTACCTTTGTTATTTTAGCTATTGATACCATAGGCACAATTGACATTGTCAGAATTGGCAAAATCATATGATTTAAACAGCTAAAAAAAGCATAAAAATTATAATTTTCATAATTATCGCCTATTAAGCTATCAATTAAATAAAATCCAGTATATGGGATTAAATCAAACTCGTAACCAACTCTTCCTGAAACAGGAAATAAGTTCAACTGTAATGAAAACACACTTATCAATATTAATCCCAACCAAAATATTGGAATACAATAAATAATTAATAGACTACTTGATAATATTTTTTCAGCTCTAGTATTAAATTTATATGCCATATAAACACCCAGAGCACCACCAGAAAAAAAAGAAAAAATAAATACAATTACCCCTAATTCAAAACTTGCTTTCCATCTAGGTAATAATTCAATTACAATAGACTTTCCACTAACAATTGAATTACCAAAGTTTCCAGAAAGCACATTCATTAAATAAATTTTAAATTGTTCATATATAGAAGAATTTAATCCTAAATTTTCCATCATTATTTTATATTGAGCTGGATCATTTCCTCTATCACCAAGCATCAACAAAACTGGATCACCTGGAGCCAACCTTATTAAAAAAAAAGAAATCAACAAAATAAATAACATTGATATCAATAAATTTATTGATCTACTCATTATTCTCACCTTCAAAATTCAAGTATTGAAAATAATCTAAATCAAATGGATTATTAATATATCCATTTACTCTATTATTAGAAATTCTATAAATATCAGCATGTGCAAGAGGTATAATTGGCTCATCATTACTAAGTATAACTAAAGCTTTTTCATATAATTTTTTACGGAGAGAATTATCTTCTGTTAGTTTTGCATCTGTAATAATCTTATTAAAATCTTTATTACAATATCTAGCATTATTTGATCCTTTATCAACAGATTCACAGCTTAGTAAGGGAAATAGAAAATTATCTGGATCACCATTATCACTATTCCATCCTAGCTGGACTAATTGATGCTCACCATTTTTTACCTTTTGTAAATATGTCCCCCACTCATATGTTTTAATTTTTACACGTATATTAGCTTTTGCTAAATCTGACTGCATCAATTGTCCCATTTTCTTGCCATCAGGATTATATGGACGAGAAACTGGTAAAGTCCATAACTCAAGATCTAAACCATTAGGATAACCTGCTTCATTAAGCAATTTTTTAGATTCAGCTATATTATAATTATATTTTTTTACGTCTTCATTAAAACCTAAAACACTATTTGGGTATGGGTTAATTGCTAGATTTGCCTTATTACTATATACAATATCTATATAACTTTTTTTATTTAGGGCATACGCAATTGCTTGTCGAACTTTCAAGTTATTTAATGGTTTTTTTTCTGTATTTAATGCTAAATATCCTATATTAATACCTTCATTTTTTATAACTTTAAATTTACTATCTTTAACTATATTATCTAAATCATGTGGATTAGGTGAAACAATAATATCACACTCTCCTTTCTTTAATTTTTCCATGCGTACACCTATATCTGGTGTAATTGAGATAATTAAATTTTCTATTTTTGGTTTAATACCCCAGTATTTATTATTTACCTTATATTTTATTACACTATCTGGAACATAACTAACAAAATAGTAGGGGCCTGTTCCCAATGGAATATTATCAATATCTTCTTTTCTATTTTCTTTAGTTAACCAATCTGCATACTCTTTTGAAAGAATTGACATAAATGGCAAAGCCATATTCTTAATAAAAATAAAATCTGGTTTCTTCAATTTAATTTTTAAACTCAAATCATCTATTTTCTCTACCTTCTCAATATTTTCATTAAATCCCATGCCTTGAAAGTATTGATAGTTAACTCCGTTAACATTATGGTAAGGATTACCTTCATCTAACTGACGTTCGATTGAAAAAATCACATCATCAGCATTTAATTTTCTTTTAGGTTTAAAAAACTTAGTCTCTTGAAAATTAATGTTATTTTTTAATTTAAATATATATTCTTTACCATTATTAGATACTTCCCAACTTTCTGCTAAAGATGG
>Ga0065703_1000237_pt1 | contig 34331 bp, 33 predicted proteins | sample SwiRhicommunBV21_FD_59090 | JGI IMG/M metagenome (GOLD analysis project Ga0065703, IMG submission 59090) | Switchgrass rhizosphere microbial communities from Buena Vista Grasslands Wildlife Area, Michigan, USA - BV2.1 v1 | ecosystem: Host-associated > Plants > Roots > Rhizosphere > Soil ...
TTTTATTTGATTTTTATAAATAGTTGATATATAAAGTTTTTATTTATATTGTGAACAAATTATCAACCAAAATGACACTTGAGTAATTAATAGTCATTGAAATATTGGTAATAAACCTTATATTGAGTACAGGTTCATACCTTTAACTGAGGAAACGCTCATGAATAAATTTATGGTTGCAGTCTTTACTGGCATGGTGAGCATTGCTGGTTTAAACGTTCAAGCTGCAACGCCTGAGCAAGAATGTCAGAAATTGCAAGACGATTATAATTTGATTTATGCATCAAAAGGCTTTTGTTTTAAAGATCCTGATGCAAAAGAAAAATATGGTAATGAAAACTGTCATACGACAAAACCAAAATTTTCTGACAAAGAGCAACAACGTCTTGATGCTATTAAAGAGCGTCAGAAAGAATTGAAATGTAAATAATTTTTAAAGGAATAATACATGGCATACGATGATCAAAATATCTTCGCAAAAATTTTACGTGATGAACTTCCAGCGATAAAAATCTATGAAGATGATCAAGTTCTAGCTTTTATGGATATTATGCCTCAAGCCGATGGTCATACATTAGTTATTCCAAAAACACCTGCTGTCACGCTTCTTGATTTACCTCCAGAAGCAGCCGCATATACCATACAAATTGTTCAGAAAATTGCCAAAGCAATGGAAAAAGCCCTCAATTTAGAAGGTATTGTCTTGATGCAACTTTCTGGAGCAGCGGCAGGACAAACTGTTCCGCATGTTCATTTTCACCTTATTCCTACAAATGTGCATCAACTTGGACGCCATGCTGTAGAATTTGGAGATCAAGAAAAAATTAAAGGATTAGCTGAGAAAATTAAAGCAGCTCTTTGATTTTTTAATTCATTAAAGCGGAGTTTTGACTCCGCTTTTTTTCGTCTAAAAACTATAAAAAATTAAAATAATTAATTTATTTCTAAATTTTAACCGTCATAAAACTGTCATTTATTTTTCACGCCCCTGTCACAAAGTTTGCCGATACTGCTTAGCAAGTTGGTGAGCTTTTGTAACTTTTTGTACATAAGTCAACTACAAAATAAATAGTTAACTAGGCATACGCCATTTTTAAAAACTTTTTGGAGAAATCTCAATGAAGAAATTGCTACTCGCTGCCGCAGTTGCAACTTTGAGCATAAACGCGGTGCAAGCAGCGCCAACTTTGTATGGCAAACTGAATGTTTCTATTAACCAAGTTGACAATAAAAATTTCGATGGAAAAAGTGACGTTACTGAAGTTAACTCAAACTCTTCTCGCATTGGGGTAAAAGGCGAAGAGAAATTAACTGACAAGCTATCTGCTGTTTATTTAGCTGAATGGGCAATTTCTACTGATGGTTCAGGTTCTGATACTGATCTTAGCGCTCGTAACCGTTTTATCGGTTTAAAAACTGAAGGCGTTGGTACATTAAAAGTAGGTAAGTACGATTCTTACTTTAAAACCGCTGCTGGTGGTAACCAAGACATCTTTAATGACGATACACGTTTAGATATTACCAACATCATGTACGGCGAAAACCGCTTAGACAACGTGGTTGGTTTTGAATTAGACCCTAAATTATTAGCTGGTTTAACATTCAATATCATGGCTCAAACTGGCGAAAGCACCTCAGATAGCAAACAAGGTGAAACTGGTAAAGACAGCAAAAACGACAGCTTTGACTCTGTGTCAACTGCGCTTGGCTATGAAAACAAAGACCTTGGGTTAGCAGTGGCTGCTGCTGGTGACTTCGGTATTAAAGGTAAATATGCTGCTTACGGTCTGAAAGATGTTTATACAGATGCTTACCGTGTAACGGGTTCTTATGACATTGCAAAATCAGGTTTTGTTGTAGGTGCTTTATGGCAGCATGCTGAACCTACTGATGAATTGACTGCATATGGTCAATCATATAAATCAGATGGTTCAATCGATAAAGCTGGTAAAGCTTACCGCGGTTTAGAGGAACAAGCATATGCAGTAACAGCTGCTTATAAAATTCCAAATACTAAACTTAAAGTGAAAGCTGAATACGCTTCTGCTGAAACACAAGTAAGTGGTCAAGCAGATCGTAAAATTGACTTGTACGGTTTAGGTCTTGATTACCAAATCAACAAGCAAGCTCGCTTCTACGGTATCGTTGCTCAACAAAAACGCGACTGGTTGAATGATGACGACAAGCAAACTGTTGTTGGTACAGGTATCGAATATAATTTCTAATCAGTCATATCTGATTTAATTATAAAAATAAAAGGGCTTATGCCCTTTTATTTTTTATTGTGTGGTGCGAAAAATAAAAAAGCCGATATCAATTTTATCGGCTTTTATAACAACCTATATCTTATTTCAAGAAACCACTCACAAGATTCATCACATTTTGGATGTCCTGATTTGCTTCTTGATGGTCTGTACTGTCACCCTGAGGCGTTAATGAGTCAATGACTTGAGGTAAGACTGAAGCAATTGCACCGTAAACTTGTTCTTTTGGAGCTTGAGCCTGCTCGGCAACTTGTTCAATATCTGCGGGATTAAATAGACTCTGTAATTGTTGAGTAGGAACCTCACTATTGCTTTGATTTGGGTCAACCCAGCTTTGAACTTGGCTACCTAGACCTGCTCCTTTTAGCTTTTCTAAAGCCGCTTGCAAACCACCTTGTTGCTGAACCCAACCTAAAATTAAAGGCACCACTGCAATTAATAAACTTTGTACACCACCACCTGCTTGAGGTGCATTATTATTGCCAGTCACTTGACCTAATACAGAACCTAATACTCCACCAAGACCCCCTTGAGTGCCAGAGGAAGTATTACCCCCCATTTGTCCAAGTACTGAACCTAAAATTCCGCCCAAACCGCCTTGACCTGATGCTTGCTGGTTCCCACCTAAAGCCTGCTGAGCCAGAACTTCAACAATGCTGCTTAAATTTGTCATGTGTAACTCTTATGTATGGTTTATACATGAGCATACGCGGATTCTTATTCAGACAGCAAAAGCCAAATTGTTAAATTTTGAAAGAGATTTAATGCTCTTTTACCAACGGAATTTATTCCAGTTTTCTGGGTTTGCCCAAAACTTTGAATTAAACCAATCTGGAACATGTTTATAGGTCAAGATGTTAAATTGCCATAAAGCAAAGTCACTATCATGCGAAGTCTTATCAATGAGTTGAGTAAAGCCTAAAGAACGTAATAACTGTTCATCACTTCGTTTGCTCACCACAACAATTCGTTTTGCTAATAAATCTCGTAGTTTTACTAATAATTGTGATTTTTGAATATCACTGATGTTATGCATTTCATCGGTATCAAATAATACAAAACCCAAATCATAACGCTGAGTAAAAGGCAGACTTAAAAGCTCAGTTACGCTAAAATACTGCCATTGAATTGCGTTATTTTGGTCAATTTTCTGGCCAATACAAAGTGCAGTATGAATGGGCTGTTCTTTTGATAAATCGTCTAGCATAGAAGCGATGACATTTTGTTCAGCCATGACTGCAACCCTTAATTGAAAGATGTGAGTTTAAACTTTATGGAACTACAAGGCATTTGCCATAAAATGCATGCAGGCCTAAAAGATGCTAGTGTAACTGATCAACAGACAACCAAGGCAAATGTTGAATACAAATTTGTATTAGACCGTTCAGAAATTGATCTTCCTTTTAATTTAGGACAAGAACTAGAGATCGAATGGACAGGTAATATTTATTGCACCTCTTGTGGCACTAAAACACCAAAATCTTATTCTCAAGGTCACTGCTTTAAATGTTTTAAAACGAAAGCGGAATGTGACCTCTGTATCATGAAACCAGAAACATGCCATTACCACTTAGGTACATGTCGTGAAGATGACTTTGCCCACAATGTTTGTTTCCAACCTCATATTGTTTATTTAGCAAATTCTAGCGCTTTGAAAGTTGGTATTACCCGCGTTAGTCATATGCCAGGTCGTTGGTTAGATCAAGGTGCAACTCAGGCCTTACCAATTATGAAAGTTGGATCACGTCGTTTATCTGGTCAGCTTGAAACAATGTTTGGTTCTTTAGTTGCTGACAAAACTGATTGGCGTAAACTCCTTAAGGGAGAAGCTGAACCTCTAAAACTAACTGAGCAACGTGATCAGTTAATCGAAGAGTTTGCACCTAAAATTCAAACGATTCGTGAGGAATTTAGCCAAAATCTTGAATTTAACGAAACCGTTGAATTATTAGAAGATGAGCTACCACGTGAGTTTGTTTACCCTGTTGAGCAGTACCCTGAAAAGATCAAGTCTTTAAATCTGGATAAAACTCCAAAAATTACGCGGTGTATTACAGGGCATTAAAGGTCAATATTTAATTTTTGATATTAGGTGTTATTAACATCCGTAAATATACAGGTTATCAACTAATTATACGTGCCTAAGTAAGTTTTAAAGCCCCTAAAATGGGGCTTTTTCATTAACATGATTAAGATAATCTGTTCCTAAATAGCCAAGCAGCTAAGGGTAAAGTTACTACTCCAAGTATGATCATTGGAATAAAGTTGAATTTGACTTGTGCAAAGCTCGCACCTTCCAAATAAACCCGTTGTACCAAGTTAATTCCAAACCTTAAGGGGTTTGCGTAAGTTGCTATTTGTAGTACTTTCGGCATGTTTTCTACTGGTGTAAGTAAACCTGAAAGCAACATCAAAGGCATAATCAATAAAAATGTAAAAAGCATGGCTTGTTGCATATTTAAAGATAAGGCCGAAATTGATAGGCCCACTCCGACTACAGCCACATTAAAACTTAATAAACCAAAATAAAGCAGCCCAATAGAGCCATTCATTGGAATTTTAAACCAGAATAAAATGATCAATAAAATAATGGTTGATTGCATCAATCCTACAAAAATTGGAGGTAAGGCCTTACCAATCATAATTTGTAATGGTGTATACGGCGTAACTAATAACTGATCGAATGTACCCTGCTCTCGTTCACGTGCTACAGATAAAGCAGATAGAAGCAATGTCTGAATCATACTTAAAGCCGCAATTAATGAAGGCATTAAGCTCCATCGAGACTCTTGATTTGGGTTGTACCATGTTCTTGTTTCAAGACTAATGGATAAGGCTGAGTTAAATTTTTGCTGATTAAACTGACCAATAATTTTATTTAGATATGAACCAGCCACAACAGCAGTTGATGAATTTCTGCCATCAACAATCACCTGTATAGGAGAGCTTTGGTTATTATTTAATTTGCTCTCGAAGTCTGAAGGAATCGTAATCACGACCAATGCCTGACGACTATCAACTACCTGTTTGATTTGATCTGTATATTGAAGTGTTGCAATCCGCTTAAAAATACCAGAGCCATCGAGCTTTGAGATCAATTCATGCGAAACTTGCCCATTACTCTGATCTAAAATTGCATAATCCACACGGTTAACATCATAAGTTGCAGCATAACCAAACAAAAGTGCCTGCATCAGTGCCGGTACAAATAGAATGACTCTATTTGCAGGGTCACTAAAAATGGTTAAGAATTCTTTTTTGACTAAAAAACTTAAATGTTTTAGCCAAATCAACAGTTGCTGCCACATAACTTTATCTCAACTGTTTTTTCAGTGAAAAGTTCACAGCACATATCAAAACAACGATATATCCCAATAAAATACCGCATTCTTTAAACCATAACTTCCAATCATCACCTCCCATAAATAGGGTTTTAATTAAAATCATAAAATGCGTAGCTGGAAGTAACTGGCTAACAATTTGTACAACCAAGGGTAAATTTCGTGTATCGAAAACAAAACCTGACAGCATGAGTGCAGGCATAAAACTTGCCAATAAAGCAATTTGACTCGCCTGAAACTGGCTTTGAGCAAAGCCTGATATGGTTAAACCAAGTAATAACGAAACAATCAAATATAAAAATGAAGCTGATAAAATTGAGAATAATGAACCGAGCATGGGTACTTCAAAAATAAAATACGCAGCAACAATACAGATCACGATATCAATCATCCCGACCACAACATAGGGAATGAGCTTTGCTAATACAATTTCAAATGGCCGTATAGGCGTCACAAATAAGGCCTCTAGTGTTCCCCGCTCCCTTTCACGGGCAATGAGTAACCCCGTTAAAAATGCACCGATTAAAGTTAAAATTAATACCATTAAGCCTGGGACTAAAAACCAAGTACTGTTAGCAGATTCGTTAAACCATATTCGTTGTTCAATATTAACGGCGCTTGAAGTTGCTAATATTGGACTACGGTCAACTTGTATAGACGGTGCGGTAGCCAAAGCACCTGCGACATATCCTTCCAAAGCTGTTGCTATGGTGGTAGACGTACCATTTAATAACAGTTGAGCCTTTGCGTTACCTTGTTGTGCCTGGCTCGCGAAATCTGAAGGGAAATGCAAAATGGCATCAATCTCGCCATCTCGAATGGCCTGCTCTGCTTCAGGCAAATTATGAAACTCTTGACTCGTTAAATATTGCGAGCCATTTAAACCCGCTAAAACCAGATTGATCTGTGGTGAAGACTGATCAACTACAACACCAACTCGTGCTTGATTTAAGTCAAAGGAAAGTCCATAGCCAAATAGTAAAATTAAGATGATAGGTAAAACCAGACCAATCCCGAGGCTGCTTTTATCACGAATGAGCTGCTTAGTTTCTTTACGAACTAGCGCTGTCAATCGATTCCAAAATGACAAAACTCATTGTANNCCCCCTAAACAGCATGCCTTAATGCACGTGCTTGCTCCACAATTGCTANNAAAGCCTCATTCATGTCACTAATATATCTATCTTTACTTGCTAATTCGCGTACTTGTTGGGGTGAACCTAAGGCTAACAACTTTCCTGCATCTTGTATGGCAATCCGGTCACAATATTCCGCTTCTTCCATAAAGTGCGTAGTGATAATGATGGTAATACCCTGATTTGCCAGCTCACCAATGCTGTACCAAAATGAACGCCGTGCAAGCGGGTCAATGCCACTAGTGGGTTCATCTAAAAATAAAATTTCCGGTTCATGTAGCAATGCAGCAGCCATAGATAAACGTTGTTTATAGCCACCTGGTAAATCACCACTTTTAATATGAGTTTTTAAATCGTATTGCTGTAATGCTTTATCAATTTGTTGTTTTAGCTTTTCGCCCGATAAACCATAGGCTCCACCAAAAAAATTTGAGATTCTCTAAAACAGTTAAATTACTATAAAGTGCAAATTTCTGAGAGACATAACCTACGTTAGCCCTAGCTTCAGCACGAGCTGTCCGTAAGTTTTTACCAGCAACTTCTAGATACCCACTACTTGCTGGTAACAATCCACACAGCATTCGAAATGTCGTTGTTTTCCCAGCTCCATTAGGCCCAAGTAATCCAAAGATTTCACCGCGCTGCACATCAAATGAAGTGTTAGCGACAGCAGTAAAATCTCCAAAAGTTCTGACTAAATCTTTGACCACAATGATAGGTTGGTCTGATTCCAACTCATGATTTTGCAGTGAATCAAAAGCTTGTTCAGAAATGGATATTTGTTTTCGTTGCTTTTGATTCTGTTGTAATAACATCATAAAAGCATCTTCAAGTTCAGGTTCTCGTGTATTTGCTATTAGCCCCTGAGGTAAAGCACCGGCTGATAATTCTTTCTGACGACTAATAAAACGTACTTGTTCACCTTTTGGAACAGCATCAATAATCTCTAGATGATTATCAAGTAATTGGGCTTGTACAGTCCGCGCCTTAATATTTGCAGGAGGTTCTACTTGCCATGTTTGCCCACGTGCTATTTCTTTTAATTGCTCTGGAGAGCCCTGCTTTAAAATTTTCCCCTCGTGCATGATATAAACTTGTGCACATTTTTCTGCTTCATCCATATAAGCAGTACTTATAATTACACTTAGGTTTTCTTCCTGAACAAGCTGTTCAATAATGATCCATAAGTCCCGTCTTGATAAAGGGTCTACACCAACACTAGGCTCATCAAGCAATAGTAACTCTGGGGGACGAACTAAAGTACATGCTAGCCCTAGTTTTTGTTTCATTCCGCCAGAAAGTTGACCCGCTAAACGTTGCGTAAATTGAGCAAGGTCTGTTATTTCCAATAAACGTTTAAATCGTTGATGACGAATTTCTTTTGGAACATCGTGTAAATCGGCATATAAATCAAGATTTTCTTGTACGCTTAAATCTTCATATAGTCCAAAGCGTTGCGGCATATAGCTAATACGGTCTTGTACAGCTTGTGAATTTTTACTCACGTCAATTCCAAGTACATTTAATGAACCCGAAGTGGCTTTATATAATCCTGCCATTAATCGTAATAAAGTTGTTTTCCCCGAACCATCTGGACCTACTAAAGCGGTAAGTTCTCCTTTATTGATTTGCATGTTTAAATGATCAATTGCAGTAATATCTGCTGCCTTTTTACTCTCAGCTTTAAAAGTCATGATCAAATCATGCACATAAACCACTGTATTTTCATCGGTCATGGGCATTCTCACTTGAAGCAAGTGGAACTTTCACAGTAACTGGTTGCCCCATTTTTAATTGATCATTCGGATCATTTACATACACTCGGACTTCATAAACCAGTGTTGTTCTAATCTCTTCGGTCTGCACTGTTTTAGGGGTGAACTCTGCAACTGAAGATATATAACCAATTTTTCCATGAATAGGTTGATTAGGATAAGAATCACGAATGACTTGGGCAGTATCTCCCATCTTAATGGAACTCAGATCTTGTTCATTGACATATACACGCACCCATTTCGGATCAGTCAGTGCCAATGTATAAACGGCCTTTTGAGCAGTTGTCATATCGCCAATTTCTTGTAGACGTGCTCGAACCACTGCTTTTACAGGAGATTTTAGTTCAGTCTGGGTAAGGTTATAATTAATTAAATCTAAATTAGCCTGAGCGACTTCATATTGTGCTTTGGTCGCTTCACGATCTTCTTGTCTAGCGCCTTTAATTAGTAATTCTAAATTGGCCTGTCTTTCCCGCACCACTGCTTGAGCACTTTGCTGATTACTTTTTGCATAGTCCAACTCTTGTTGGCTAATTGCCCGACCATCGGTACTGCTCACCAATATTTGTAAACGCTGTAAGTTTTTATCCGTTTTATCTAACTCTGCTTGAGCAGAAGCCAATTGTGCTTTTGCTTGGGTAGTTTCTTCAGGACGAGCTCCGACCTCTTGTTTAATAATTGCCTCTTGTTGCGCTTTGAGCTGTGCTTGCGCCTGCTTTGCCTGAATTTGTAATGCATTGGTATTAAGAGTAGCAAGTAACTGGCCTGCTTGAACTTTATCACCCTCTTGGACCATGAGTTTTTGAATACGGCCAGACTGTTCAAATGCAAGCGAAACTTGGCGAATATCAACATTTCCATGCAAAGTTAAAAAACTATCTGATTGTTCTTTATCATTATATTTCCAAGCCCAAAAGCCGATTAGAGTCACAGCTATAATAACCAAAACACCGGCAATCACTTTTTTATTCATCTTATTGGCCTTTTTATTAAATTCAAATTTTCGTAGTTTAAATTCAATTTAAATTTAAATTACCTTACTCTTTGAATAAAAGATATACTTTTATGGTGAATTAAAATTAGGTTTAAACATGTCCAGATCTAGACGAAGTGATGGTGATTTAACCAAGTCTAAAATTATTGAGGCTGCGGGACCTTTGATAGCCCAATATGGTTTTGCAAAGACAGCAAACAAAGCAATTGCCAAAGCAGCAAATGTCGATTTAGCTGCGATTAATTATCACTTTGATGGTCGAGATGGTTTATATCAAGCAGTTTTATTGGAAGCTCACGCACACTATCTGGATGAAAACTACCTGCTGAAACTTGTTGAAAGCACTCACTCTCCAGAAGAAAAATTAAACTTATTACTTGAGACTTTATTGCATAAATTAACTGAAAAAGATGTCTGGCATGGCAAAGTCTTTATTCGTGAACTGTTTTCACCTTCAGAGCATTTATTAAGTTTTATTGAATTTGCAGGAATGCGAAAATTTTTTCTTATTCGTAAGTTGATTAGCCAAGCGGCTGGTTTAGATGAAAATGATCCGGCTGTTTTACCCTGCATTTTAAGTGTTATGACACCCTGCATGATGCTCATTATTGCCGGACCGAATGCTCAAGCACCCGAGCCTCTTAAGAATATCGCCCAGATGCCATTACACGATTTAGTTGAGCATTTTAAGAAATTTTCATTGGCTGGGTTAAAAGCAATTAGCCAATCAAATCTTAAAAATTAGCTATTCAAACATTGCAAAATTGCCTGTACCGGATCTTCGGCATTTCCAGAAATAAGCTGTTTATGCATGGTTAAATGTTGCATCACTTGAATTTGGGCTATTTCAACATTCATCAGTTTTTCTATTTCAGCTGCTAAATTTTCTGGTGTTGCGTCCGCCTGAATCAGCTCTTCAATGACTTTCTTACCAGCAATGATATTTGGCAAAGAGTAGTAAGGAATTTTGACTAAAAACTTAGCAATTAAATAGGTCAACCAATGTAACTTATAAAAAGTAACCATAGGTCTATGCATTAACATTGCTTCTAATGTTGCCGTTCCAGAAGCTAAAGCAATGATGTCACTTGCATTCATGACCATACGGCCAACTTTTGATTCAGTATCTGTATTTTCTAAAATATGAATTGCAGCTTTTAAATGAGGTGCTAATTGTTCAACACCCTGCTCAATCTGTTGTTTACGTGCATCGTTAATTGCAGGAATCAAAAATTGAATATCTGGATATTTGGTATGCAAAATATTGGCAGCGCCCAGCAACATAGGAAGAAGTCGCTCTACTTCCCCTTTACGGCTACCTGGCAACAAAGCAATATGTTTTTGATTCTCATCAAGACCCAATTGCCCTTTTGCAATTTGAATTGGATTTTCAAGTGGTAATTGTTTAGCCAATGGATGACCTACAAATGCCGCCGGAACTTCATATCGCTCATAGAAGACTTTTTCAAAAGGAAATAAGCAAAGTACTAAATCTATACTCTGTTTAATGCCATGAACACGCCCCTGACGCCATGCCCAAACCGAAGGACTCACATATTGAACTGTTTTTATCGGAAGATTTTTTTCTTTAATACTTTTTGAAAGTCTGAGGTTAAAATCTGGTGCATCAATACCAATAAAAATATCAACGGGATGCTCAGTCCATTGGTTAATTAAACTATCACGTACCGCAAATAGTTTTTTTAAATCTTTTAATACCTCAACAATCCCCATTACCGACAAAGTTTCCATTGGGTAATAGCTTTTAAAACCTTCAGCAATCATTTGAGGTCCACCAATTCCCTCAAATTCAGCATCGATTCCCTGCTCACGAAAACTACGCATGAGCTTAACGCCAAGCGTATCTCCTGAAACTTCCCCAACTACAATGCCTATTTTAAGTTTTTGGTTTGCCAAGGCGATTTACCCAAGAATTTGAAATAACGCATTCTAGCATAGAGGCTTATCAATCTTGAACTTGATCGATGCATCCTCACTAAAAGCGGCCACTGCGTACACTATCTAAAATTACATTCATTCACCATATTTTAATCTAAATTAACAATGTAATTTGAATTGTAGCTTACATTAACAAACAATAAAATAAATGAGAATTATTTACATTATCTTTACTCTTATGAATATCCCACCTCGACCATTTAAGCTTACCGTAATTGCCTGCGCGATTTGTTATGCGAACCTCACGTATGCTCAAGATGCAGATGTGCAAGCTTTACAGACCATTCAAGTTAAAGCCACAAGTGCTGAGCAGTCTTCTGAACAGACCAAAGCATACAATGTTAAAAATTCAAGTAGCGCAACCAAGCTTAATATTGAGGCTAAAGAAACTCCTCAAACTATTAACGTAGTCACTCGTCAGCAAATGGAAGATTTTGGGCTTACCAGTACGAGAGATGTTCTAAAAAATACTCCAGGAGTAACTGTAAGCAATCAGGAAACCGAACGTACTTCGTACATGGCTCGTGGTTTTGAGATTTCAAATATTTTGACTGACGGAGTGGGCTTTCCCCTCTCAGGTTATAACTATAACAACACTAACCCTGATACATACTTTTACGATCGTGTAGAAATAGTTAAAGGTGCAGACTCTTTAACTAATGCATTTGGTGACCCAAGTGCAACAATCAACAATATTCGTAAGCGACCAACTCAAGAGTTCCAAGCAAGTGGCGGTGTAAGTTATGGTTCTTGGGATACTCAACGTTATGAAGCTGATGTATCAGGCTCAATTACCCCGAGTGGAAAAGTACGTGGCCGTATCATGGGCTATGAACAAACCGGCGATTCTTACATTGACCGATATTCTTCAGAAAAAAATGGTTTCGCAGGTATTGTTGAAGCTGATTTAACAGATAGTACTTTACTCACCGTAGGCTATAGCCAAGAGCAAAATAAACCGAATGCAAATAACTGGGGTGCTCTGCCCTTACTCGATGCAAATGGTAAGCAAATTTCGTACGACCGCTCATATAATCCAAACCCTGATTGGGCACACTGGGATAATGAAACACAAAATGCTTTTGTCGAATTAAAGCAAAAAATTAATGAGCAATGGGCAGCGAAGCTAACCTACAACTATCTTGATACTAAACATAATAGTCGTCTCCTTTACTACTATGGTTATCCAAAAGCTGATGGTTCAGGGGTATCTTTAACCCCTTGGGGAGGTCAAGAGCATCAAGAGAAACATGCAGTAGATTTTAACCTCGAAGGAACCTATAAACTTTTTAATAGAGAACATGAAGCAACTCTTGGTTATAGCTATGTACGTAGTCGTCAGCAAGATAAACAATCTACAGGAACGATTAACGATAGTAATGTTATAAAATCAACGACTACAGATTGGGCAAGCTGGACACCTCAATCTGTAACTTGGTCAGATTTCATAGAAGCCGCTAACTATACGCAAAACATTGACTCGATCTATGCCGCGACGCGCTTACATCTCAATGAAGATTTAAAACTTTTACTTGGCGCGAACTATGTCAGAGCTGAGAGTAAAGGCGAAAGCTATGGCTCACCAATGTCATATAGTGAAAGTAAAGTATCACCCTATGTTGGACTCACCTATAACTTCACACCTGAATATACAGGTTATATGAGTTATACCTCTATTTTCCGCCCTCAAACCGGTATTGATAAAGACACCAATCAAGCTTTAAAACCTATTGACGGCAAAAGCTATGAAATGGGTGTAAAAAGCTCGTGGCTAGATGACCGTTTAACCGGAACACTTTCAGTATTTAAAACTGAGCAGAATAATTATCCGCTACGCAACTCTGACGGAAATCCTCTCAACAGAAAAGTACCAACCAGTGATTTAGAATCGCAAGGTGTAGAAGTCGGATTATCAGGCCAAATTACAGATAATGTGAATCTTTCTTTCGGTTATGCTCAATTTAGTATTAAAGATATTAAGAATGGTGGTGAGGCAAGAACTTATAATCCAAACCAGACGCTTAATTTGCTGACGAGCTATACGCCGTCAGCTTTACCTAAGCTGAAAGTTGGAGCAGGCTTACAATGGCAAGATGGTGTAAAGCTATATGACTCAACTGTAAACAGTACGATCACACAAGATGCTTATGCCTTAGTCAACTTAATGGCGAGCTATGAAGTAAATAATCATATTACGCTTCAAGCGAATGGTAATAACATTTTCGATAAGAAGTATCTATATAGCTTCCCTGATGGCCAAGGATTTTATGGTCCTTCTGCCAACTATATAGTTGCTGTAAAGTTTAAATATTAATATCGTAGCCAATCCCAATTTAGGGATTGGCTTTTCTTATTATTCTTTGTTTATGTGTCATTAAAGATGTCCAAAACTGTAAATCTCCCTGTGTCATATCGCATAAAAGTTTTCTATCGATTCTTGCTGGTTTTCGGTATGGGTTTTGCCTGTATGGCGTATTTAAGTCTTGGACTCACTGGAATTCTCCTTTTGACCCTCGACAAAGCTGAAGCTATCTATCTCGCATCATTTATAGCAATTCTATTTTACGTAGTGTTCGTGATTATAGGTTTTTGCATTCAATCACTTTTGAAACTCACTGGGCTATCAGTCGTTCTATGTGCCCTTTTCTTTTTTGCAACGCGTATGGTGGGTTATGCATAAAGGTATACGTCAATCTATGGCATGGCTACACTCATGGACTGGCTTAATTTTTGGATGGCTCGTATTTGCCATTTTCTTAATGGGAAGTTTGTCTTATTACCGCCACGAAATTAATTTATGGATGCAGCCTCCACTTGCGCAATATGAAGTAAAGCAAGATATTGCTATTAAAACAGCCTATCAATACTTACAAGACCATGCTCCAGATGCCAAATCTTGGTATTTAAATGTTGCTACACCAGAAAGTCCGGTAAACACCATGTATTGGGAAAAATCAGACGGCGGTTATGGCAATACCACACTTGATGCAAACACAGGTCAAGAGCTTCAACTTTCGGCAACGTTAGGCGGCGACTTTTTTTACCGATTCCATTACCAACTTTTTGGCGTCCCAATATTACTTGGACGATTAATAGTATGTCTTGCCGCATTTATTATGTTGATTGCTTTGGTTTCAGGCATTATTACCCATAAAAAAATATTCACCGACTTTTTTACTTTGCGTACATTTAAGTCTCAGCGTTCATGGCTAGACTTTCATAATATTTCTTCGGTGATTGCCCTACCCTTCTTTTTAACCATTACATTTACAGGTCTAGCCATTTTCTTTTATTTGTATCTGCCTTGGGGAATGCAAAAGCTCTACCCTGAAAATCCATATCAATATTTTACGGAAATACGTACAAAGACGGTGCTTGAGAATCAATCGATACAGCCAGCTCAGAACTTATCTATCGAAAAGTTATTAAACCAAGTGCAACAAAATTGGGGAAATCAAACTTTATCTACAATTAGTGTAAAAAATCCAAATACCAATCAGGCGCAAATTACCTTTATTCAAAATGAAGATCATTCAATTACTCGTAATCAGGCTCAAATTACATTGAATGCATCAACAGGCAAAGTCTTAGCAGACACACGTAATAATAGTGCTATTGCAACACTGAATGCAGGAGTTTACGGTCTACACATGGCAACATTTGCCCAACCTTTACTTCGCTTAGGTTTGTTCTTCTCTGGCATTTTAGGTTGTGTCATGATTGCCTCTGGTTTGCTACTCTGGAGCCTTAAACGCCAAATTCAAAATAAGAACAGTAAGTTTCACTTTGGACACTATTTAGTTGACCGTTTAAATGTCGCAACTTTTGTAGGACTGCCGTGTGCAACTGTCGGCTATTTAAGTGCGAATCGATTATTTACAGTCACTTCAACCACAATCAATTATGAAATTTATAGTTTTTTCTTGGTCTGGCTAATCAGCTTAATCATTGCTTTAGTCACTAAAAAACAATATTTATGGCGAGCTCAACTGAGTATTTTTATTCTGCTTTGTATGGCGCTTCCAATCTTAAATTTAATTTATTTGCTCAAACATGATTATGTTGAAAGCTTCAACAATTATTGGGCATTTGCACGTATAGATATATTTTTGTGGATATTTGCAGGCTTAGCGATTTTTATATTCTGTAAAATTCAACCTATTCAGCATAAAGCTGCAGAAAAAATCCAGAAGAAGCTGAATAAATTAAATACTGAGGTGAGCTCATGATCTTTATAGCTTTCATCTTAATTTTATTAGGAATGTATTTATTATTTATGGCGACTGAAAAATATCGATCGCCAAAATCAACAGGCCATTTCAAGCCATTAGCTCAAAAATATTACCAACACTTTAAGATCGCTGCATTCATATTGTTTGTTTTATGTGCATATCTTCTGATTCGACATTATAATTTTTCAATTGGTTTTGTCAGTTGGTGGATATTTGCAACGCCGTTAACTTTTGGCCTCATACTTCTACTTAACCCATTAAAACCATCAAAATAATCTTAGATGCTAATAATTTGATGAAAAATAGCTCAAGCTAAGCAATATTTTGATTGCTTAGCTTTTTTTTGCATAAGTAAATCATTATTCATGACAACTGTTTATCTCTAAAAGGAATAAGATATGGGCGTTTCGTGATAAGTGGCGATAAAGATGTCTGGTGCTTTTGAATTTATCTTAGCGGGTATGTTAGTTGGTTTCTGTGTAGGGATTACAGGAGTTGGTGGTGGATCATTAATGACACCAATTTTAATTAGTCTTTTTAGAATTGAACCGCATATTGCAATTGGTACCGATTTACTTTATGCCGCAATTTCAAAGTTTTGTGGCTCAATGGTCCATGCTAGAAAACTCAACATTGTCTGGCCAATTGTTTTATGGCTTGCAGTGGGTAGTATTCCAGCATCTTTCGTTACCTCATGGGTACTTGAACACTATTTAAGTCAGTCAACTCACTATAAAGCTGTGTTAACCATGGTTTTAGGTTTTATGCTAACACTGACTGGTGTTTCAATTATCTTTCGTTCACGTATTGAAAAATTCTTTAATCGTTTTAGAAGTAAAGAAGTAACCCAAACAGAAAATGAGCAATTGGCTATTCACCATAAACGCCTCTACATCATTATTATGGGTATTATTTTAGGCGTATTCGTAACGCTTTCATCTGTCGGCGCTGGTGCATTTGGCATTATGGCACTCGTGATCATGTTCCCTAACTTGCCAATGATTCGAATTATTGGTTCAGATGTGGTACATGCTGTATTGCTTACTTTAGTGGCCGGCCTTGGACACATGAGTGCTGGTAACGTCGACTTTACGCTTCTTATGTGGTTATTGGTGGGTTCGATTCCAGCAATTATTGTGGGTACGCTCATTAGTTCCCGCATGCCTGAACGTTTAATCCGAAAAATTTTAGGGATTACCCTATTTGCTCTTGGTGTTAATTTTATGGTTAACCCGGTCAAAGCAAAACCAAAAGCCCCTGTGGTACAACAACAAGCAGTGATTGCTGAAAAAACAAGCAATCCAACTGAAAGATAGCAAAATCAATAAGATTTTTCCAAACTGAAATACCATGAGATGTAGGATTTTCATAATTATTTCATGGTATATTCAGTACACAAAACAACCTTTAGTATGATCGAACCAGTGACAGCAATGAATACAAATTCAAAATCCGTTTCCAAGCCCGATATCGACGACGTTAATATTAAAAGCATTCAAACTCTTGTAACACCAGCTGAGCTTAAATCAGAGTTGCCTTTATCTGATGTTGCTTCACAAACCGTTCTAAAAGGTCGCGAAACTATTCGTAATATTTTAGATGGTTCAGATAAACGTTTGTTTGTCGTTATTGGCCCTTGCTCTATTCACGACCCGAAAGCTGCTCACGAATATGCCGATCGCTTAAAAGTGCTAAGCGAAAAAGTTAAAGATTCATTGTATTTAGTTATGCGTGTTTATTTTGAAAAACCACGTACAACAATTGGTTGGAAAGGTCTAATCAATGACCCTGATATGAATGACTCATTTAACATCGAAAAAGGTTTACGTATTGGTCGTAAACTCTTGCTTGAGTTAAATGAAAAAGGTTTACCATGTGCAACTGAAGCACTTGACCCTAACTCTCCACAATACTACCAAGACTTAATTTCATGGTCTGCAATTGGTGCACGTACAACCGAGAGTCAAACTCACCGTGAAATGTCTTCTGGTCTATCATCACCAGTTGGTTTTAAAAATGGTACAGACGGCGGTTTAACTGTTGCCACCAATGCCATGCAGTCTGTTAAATATGGTCATAGCTTCTTAGGCCTTAACGAAGACGGTCAAGTTTCAATTATTAATACAAATGGTAACCCTTATGCACACGTTGTATTACGTGGTGGTAATGGTAAGCCTAACTATGATGCTGGCTCTGTTGAAGAAGCAGAAAATGCTTTAGCGAAAGCAAAAGTTAGCAATAAAATCATGATTGATGCGAGTCACGCGAACTCAAATAAAGATCCGTACTTGCAGCCACTTGTTCTTAAAAATATTACTGAACAAATTTTAGATGGTAATAAGTCAATTGTTGGTCTTATGGTTGAAAGTCACTTAAAAGGCGGCCGCCAAGATATTCCTGAAAACCTTTGTGACCTAGAATATGGTAAATCAGTGACTGATGGCTGTATTGACTGGGAAACCACTGAAAAAACATTGCTTGAAATGCATGAAGCTTTAAAAGGCGTTTTACCAAATCGTTAATTCATCTTTTTAAGAATATCGATTAAGCCCTCATTTTTGAGGGCTTTTTATTTTAATGAAATTTCTAGATAAGCCGTAATAGCGTTTAAAAGTTTTACTATTTATAAATAAAAATAGCTTACGATAAAAGCAAAAAGCAGCACAGTTTCGCTAAGCTCAATCGCGGCCCCCACAGTGTCGCCTGTAATACCATCAATACGTTTTATAAACAGATGTCTTAAATAAACAAGGCTCATTAAAAAGCCAATCACGGCGATTAGACCTTGCCATCCCCAATATAAAGGTAGCAGCAAAACTAACCCAGTTATTATCCAAGACGCTGTTTTAGGTAAATGATCAGTCAGAGAACGGCCTAAACCTTTTTCTCGAACATACGGCGTAGTTAAAAATAAAATGGATGGCACAAGGCGCCCAAGTGCAGGAACCAATATTAAGAATAGCGTTTGATGTTCTTCAATCAGTACATAGATCAGTGCGAACTTGAGTAAACAGATAACAACTAAACTCAGTACTCCAATTGGGCCACAACTTGGATCCTTCATAATTTGTAAAGTACGTAGCTTGTCTCCAAAACCGCCTACCCACGCATCTGCCGTATCTGCCAGCCCATCTAAATGCAAACCGCCTGTTAGCCAAATCCATAAAGTCATTATGATAGCTGCAAGTAGAAGAATTGGTAATTTTGCGAAAAGACATGCAATAAGAAAAAGGATGCCACCGATAATGAGTCCAACCAATGGATAAAACAAAATAGCTCGACCATTTTGTTGCGCCGTCGGCATTGTCTTTAACTCGATCGGCAGAACAGTTAAAAATTGCAATGCGATCCAAAAGGGTGTCATGTCCAAATCTCTAACTGAACTATATTTAAAAAACAGTTTGAATTATGAATAAATAAAAATGGGAATAGCAATCCCTATTCCCATTAAAGACTTCAGAAAACTGAAAATCTATTGTATTTGATAGCACTGTTTCAATTTTATGTAGTCGTAGTAGAAACTGGTTGGGCTATAGCGCGCATAGTTACATGCAGACTTAAACAAAGTTTCCTTTTCGTTATAAAGCATTTTTACCAAAGTATTGCCTTGGCCATTTTGATAAATATCCCACTGTACATTGGCAGCCATAGGTGAAACCACTTCTCCACGCCATGTGCTTGTTGAATAGTTATAAGTCTGGCGTAGAGGTAGAGGCTGCATCATATTATGCAGATCTAAGCTGGTCGCCAGAGGAATAATAATTTCAGCATGGGCAAAACGTAAAACCGCTTTGTAAGATTGGGCTTTATTCACAACAGCATCAACTTGTTGGAACATATCTTGTTTTAAGCCTTGTGCAATTTCAGTTGTGACCAGATTTGACTCTGTGAAACTTGGGCCTTTTTCGTAAAAATCATTGGCATCATTAAATTCAGCATAGAATTTTGCGGCTTCAACAGGCATATACTTATCAAAATCGATACCTTTTAGCTCATCTTTCATACCACCAGAAATCGAATAAAGCTCATACACATAAGCTGCTGCATCAACTGCACTGGCGATAGTGTTTTTACCCTTACCTTTTTCTGTAATTTGCTCACCTTTTGGCGAAGTTACGGTAAAAGACCCTGTATTACTAAAGCTATAACCCGCTGTACCCAATTTTTTAATAAAGTCTACTTTAAAAATCGGGTTGAGTACAGTCTGAGCAGTTTTTTCAGCTTGAGTATTTTTTGATAACTCATCTAACTTTTGGGCTAAATCATTATTATTTTCTTCAAAATCTTGATAGGCCTGACTTGCATCATAAATTTTCTGCTGACTAGCACTGAGTGGCTGTGTTAAGTCTTCATCTGCATTCAAGCTATGGAAATAAAGTTTAAAACGGTCAACTCCGCCATCTTCAACACTTGGAACGCTTTCACTCGATAAACTGGTGTAAGTAGTTGGAACAATTTTATATTTGAGCTGGGGTTGTTGTTTAATGAGTTCAGCAGTGAAAAATTTAGCACTATCTACCGCACGATCGACGCCTGAACTTTGAACCAATATACCCGCTTGCGGATTTAAAAGATTGGGTAAGCGTTGTAATAACCGATCTGCAATACCACGGTGCTCTAAAATACCCGTCATGGTTTCATTCCCATAACCATACTGGCGAATGCCTTCGACTCCATAACCTAACAGAATATTGGCTTTCATCATTGCTTCTAAATCAGCACCTAATTGCTCACCTAACGGCGTTAAGGCATTTTCTGCTTTTGCCTGCTTCCATAAATTATAAAGTGCTAAATCATATTTGAGACTTGATAAACCTCTTGAACCATGACGCGCCACTAACGTCTGTAAAAACTGGCTGGAACCCATTGGGTGCCTGTTCATAGCTTTTTAAATCTTGTTGTGGTTGGTAAGGCTTTTTGGTTTGATAATACTTTGATTGAGTTGTAGGTGGTGTCGTTGGTTGATCATCTTGATCGTCATTATTATTACAAGCTACAAGCAGCAATGACGCAGCAAGCATCGTCGTTTTAAATAAAATATTCATAAGTTTGATAAGTGATTAATAAGAAATGCCCATAGCTTAATTTTTAGCAATGACAGTACGATTACATGACTTCAAATATCTTTATAAAAATAATAACTTACAAGTGTATAAAAATATAAATTTGCTATCTCAGCATAAAAGTTAATTGACCATCCATTTCAGAAAATTCGAGAGGATATAACTTCCCAAGTTCTGCTGGCATTTTAAGTAAATCATCTAAAGGCTGTTGTTTGGCTAAACAAGCCAATAGCTTAATGACACCACCGTGGGTAACAACTAAAGCATGTTGCCAGTTTTGTTTTTGCATATTTTCAAGCAAATCTTGAAAACCTTTCAGGACTCGCATTTGAAATTGTATTAAGGTTTCTGCCCCAGGCGGGCAATATTGACTCGGTTTTTCCCAAAAATTTGCCAGCAATTCGGGAGAGGTTTCATAAATTTGCTGAGTTGAAATGCCTTCCCAGTCTCCAAAGAACATTTCTTTTAAATCATAATTTAAAAGCAAAGGGAGTTCGGTTGTTTTAGCAAGTTGCTCCGCAAAGCATGCACACCGTTTTAATGAAGAACTTACAATGACATCCCATGTCTGATTTGTGTCTTGCTCAATGGTTGACTGCATTTGCTGCCAACCTCTTGGTGTTAGGTCATCATCTAAATGGCCACGTAAAGTATGGCTAAACTGACTTTCTCCATGTCTGAGTAAATCAATTTTCAATTTACTCAATTTTGTCTCCACTTACAGCAGCTTGAGCAAAGGTAGCCATTTGGTTGTGTAATACACATGCCATTTTAACTAATGCCAAAGCAGCTGCTGCTCCACTACCTTCACCTAAACGCAAATTCATCTTTAAAATTGGCTCGGCATTGAGTTCTTGCAAAATGCGACGGTGGCCATATTCTGCCGATTGATGACCAAATAACATCCAGGCACGCACTTTAGGATTCATTCGTACTGCACATAAAGCAGCTACCGAACTAATAAAGCCATCCACAATTACAGGTAAGCCAATTTGAGCACATCGAATGTAAGCACCAGTTATCGCCGCAATTTCCAAGCCGCCTACAGCACTTAGGGTTTTAAAGGCATCCCCAATCACATGTTGGTAGTGACGCTCTATTGCCTGCTCAATCACTTCAATTTTATGTCTTAACTGATCGGCACCAATTCCTGTACCTACGCCAGTTAATTGCTCAGCCGTATCATTTAATAAAAGACATGCTAAGGCAGAAGCAGAACAGGTATTTCCAATTCCCATTTCACCCGCAATATAAATATCTGCGCCGTCGGCTTTAGCTGTATCTACGCTCTTTTTCCCCAACTCTAAAGCAGCACGACATTCTTCAGCATTCATTGCCACTTGTTTGGCAAAATTTGCTGTCCCTGCACGAATACAATGACGTTCAACACCGACATATTCGTATGCTTCGCCTACTGTTCCACAATCAATGACTTGCAAACGAGCTTGATGATATTTAGCAATTACACTAATTGCTGCACCACCAGTTGTGAAGTTTTGCAACATTTGGCGTGTGACAGCTTGAGGATATGCAGAGATATTTTCCTCAACCACGCCATGATCGCCTGCAAAAACTGTGATCCATGGATAATTAACTTGAGGATGAGCGTTGGACTGTAAACTAGCAAGTGTAATTGCAATCTGCTCTAAATCACCTAATGCACCTGTAGGTTTGGTGAGTTGGAGTTGATGTTGCTCAGCTTGTTGTTTTGCTTCCAAATTAGGTTGCTGTACAGATTCTAACCACCAGTTCATTTTATTTCTCACCTTTTAAAATCATTGGAAAACCAGCCACACAAAACACAACTTTATCTGCAATTTTTCCTAGAGCTTGATGCAGTCTTCCTGCTTCATCTACAAAACGACGGCTAATCTCGCCTAATGGCACAACACCTAGACCAGTTTCATTACTTACTAAAATAATTTCTGACTGGAGCTTAGGTAAAACTTTTAACAGCTGCTCACACTCAAACTCTTGAACGTTTTGATCATCTAAAAGTAACAAATTCGTTAGCCAGAGCGTTAAACAATCCACCAGAATGATTTGATTAGGTCGATCAATTTTTTGCAAAGTTTTTGCCAAAAATAAATGGCTCTTCAACCAAAGACCAGTGAGCAGGACGCTGATTTTGATGGTGTGCAATTCGGCTTTGCATTTCTGAATCAAGCGCTTGCGCCGTCGCGACATAAGTCACAGCTAATTGCATAGATATTGCCGTTTGTTCAGCCAGTCGACTTTTACCAGAACGAGCACCACCCAAAATTAGTTGCAACATGAATCACCTAAAAATAAATGCTGATATGGATATAACTTACCTTGTAAAGTTTGGGCCTGATAATAACCAAACGTCAGATGCTCAATTTTAAGTTCAAATTCAGCGTGCTTATATTGTACAGGTAATTCAGAAATTTTTTGCAAAATCAAATCACTATTATAATTTTCTTTATATAGACCCAAGGTGATATGTGGGCAATAATCTAAAGCCGCAATTTCATTAGAAACCGTGCCTAGCTTTTGTCGTATTAGAGATAAGATATTTCCGGCACCTTGAATTTCTACAAACAAAGCACTACTAAAACTATCAACTGCTCTAATTTTTAATTCAAATGATGCAAAATTCTTTTTTCTTAAAATTTCTATCTGCTGCTCTAACTCACTAAAGCTAAAGTCATCTTCATAAGCTTTAGATTCATCAGTCAAAAAGCCACATATAAACAATGTGACATGATATTGGCGAGTATTTGGTTCTAATAAAAAATCTGAAAAATGTGCGCGCAATCCATCTAAATAATCAACTAATTTTTGATCATTAATTTCCAGATACCATAAAGCATAATTTTGACGCCCAAGGTGCCATTCCGGATAGTCCCGTATAGATGTTGGCACCATAGATGTCGAAGGTTTTAGCAACACAGCTTTAATTCAAAATGATTTAATTTTTGTATTAAAGCATGTTTGCCTTTTAATTGTAGAGTCTTAATTCATTGAACGAATTTAAGCATATTGAGTGCGCGTATTTTTGACATTGGTAATATTCATGTTCAAAGGTTGCTTGCCTTGTTCAGAAAATAAATATTGAATTAATTGTGTCAACTCAACTTCCAGATGTCTTTTCTGAACTGTACTCATGTCCAAGTTCTGAATTTGTTGCTGCAAATGTTTAATCGCATCATTCTCATCAATTTCTAAAAATTGAATTGCATAGGCATAACCTAAAGCGGCGCCTTTTAATAAGTTTTTATAGGGTAAATCATGACCTATATTCACCACAATTGATGCTATTACCCGTTCATTGTGACCCAGTTTACGTAGCGGATCTCGCGCAACACGCTGACATGGATCTTTAAATGCATATTCACATGAATCTAGAAAACTCTGCGCAAGTCGATCTAAATCTTTTGCATAGTTAGGTAATACGATTGCAAGTCCTTGCTTTACTTCTGTAATTAAATTCTCTGCAAATGCTTTAACAGAACTATCGCCCATAGCAACACCAATAGAATCATAATCCAGTAAAGATGCATACCAAGCAAGCATCGCGTGTACGCCGTTCCACAGTCGATTTTTGATTAATTGAATATCTGTAATCTGCTCAACCAACACAACTTGGCGCAATTTTTCGACTAAAGGGCTACCTTTTTCTACATAAATTGGCATATCAGTTTCGCTATTGAACAAGATTAGATCCATACTTTGTAATATATGTCCCGGCTGAAAATTACGACGCATGTTATCTACATATAAAGAGGCCTGATTTTGCTGATCTTGAGTCAGTTTATTGCAATCTTCAATTTCGACCTGCTCTTCATGTTCCACATCAGATAAATGCTGTTCAAGAAAATGATGCTTAATACGAAGCTGACGATATAAATTTTGATTAGACAATTTTGAAACCATACGGTTTACAACGGTATCGCAAAAGTAATGTTCTTTTAAAATATGCTCCGTCACGTCCTCATCATTAGTTAGTTCTAAAAGTGCATCTCTAAGATGCTTCATCACCAAATATTTTGCGCCGACTTTATTTAAAATAATTAAAAAAGTTAACGGTTCTATACATGTTTCGAGTGCCGAGTTAAAACGAGCGTATAACCCTTTTGCAATCGTTTTAGTCTCAGCTTCGATGGCTTTTTCTGGTAAGCACAGTGCAATCAAACTTGAATGGGTATACATCTCTACCATTTGCTGTTCATTGTCAGAATCAACAATTGTCATATTTTCAATGCGTTCATCATACGAAAACTGTCCATAGCGAATACTATAAGTTCCAAACGCATTTACCGCTTCACGAAATAGACGATTACGGGTAGAAGCAATAATACGTCTTGGTTTTGTGTATCCATCCCAGTGCGACAAGATTTGCGCTATATATCCGCCGCCAATAGCACCAAAACCGTGTATCCCAACGGTAAGTTGATTTAGGCTTTGCGGAAAAGGTTCTTGTACTTGTGGCATATCCATAACAGGAATAAATTGGTCGAGATCTGTTAAGAAGTGATACATCTGATCGTAATAAAAATCGGCTTTTTCCAACATTTCATCATTTGGTTCTTTAATATCTTTTAATAAAATTGTTAGACCTTCCGATGAGTGAGCTGACGTTAAACCATTTTCAGAATCTTCAAACATTAAACATTGGTTAGCATCTAAATGAAGCTGGCTTACTGCTTTTAGAAATATTTCAGGATGAGGCTTTCCATTTTGTACTTCATCCCCACAAGTAATTACATCAAAAAATTTATAAACATTCGCATTAATTAAATATTCTTCGGCAATTGCTCTACGACTTGAAGTAGCCACAGCCATTCTTAAACCTGATTTTCTTAAACGTTCTAAGACTTGAACCAAACCTTTTTTGATAGGTACGCCGTGTTTTCGTATATGTTCAAGCTCCATCTCATCGGCTCTTTTTCGTATCTCTTTATATGGAACATTCACACCATACAAACGTTGAGCCAATTGCTCAGCAGTAGTTGCACTTAAACCTAAACATTGCATTAAATATTCGTGTGAAAATTCCTGTCCAATGAGTTCTTGAGATGCTTGTTGCAATGTTTGAAACCGCAACCTCTCAGTATCAAACATTGTCCCATCCATATCAAAAATTGCTCCATGAACAGGTTTTCCATGAAAAATAAGCACGCTTTTACCTCTTTTTTTGATCATGTTTTATTCAGGGTATACAAAAAATTGGCTAAAAAGGCAGGATGTTAATAAATGAAACACTAGTGATCATTTTTTAATCAAAAATATAAGTGATCTGTTACTGAGCAGAGTTAAAAATCTAAAAAGGTTGAACAATATAAATAAGTATGAAGCTAACTTTAAATGCAAGAGTAGCAAGCCATCCTCGCTTGCTACTCTTGGTTTATTCTTTTTATTGCGCTGATAGTATTTATTTTTCTTAGTTCCATTTACCGCTGGTTGAACCCGCATATTTTTATAATGTCTCGCAGGTGTCACATACCAGAAATCAACTCGCCTTTCGCTGTTCTTCTTGTTTGAGCCTCTGGTATAACTCTAAATTTCATTAGAAGATGAGCATCAATCTTCTCCCCCTTATCGGGACTAGGGCTATATCGCCATTAACAATAATGATAATCATTTTCATTTAATGATTCAAGCTTTTTTACAATTATTTGTGCTTATCTCTTTTTTGAAAAATAAAGAAGGATCCACAATGCGCTATACCTCTCAACAAAGTATTTTCTCAATGTAGATAAAAATAATGATTAGTTCTTAGAGTATTCCTCTAAACTTTTCTTACTGATCAAGCACATCAACAAATTGAGCATTTAAAAGCTGTGCTAAATCTTTAGGATTTAAACCAATATCCAGCCCTCTTTTTCCGCCACTGACATAAATTTTGCTAAAGTTTTGAGCAGATGCATCAATGACAGTTTTTAAACGTTTCTTTTGGCCTAAAGGGCTAATTCCTCCTACCAAATATCCCGTTAAACGTTCGGCATCTTTAGGATTAGCCATCTGTAATTTTTTACATCCAAACGCCGTAGCTACTTTTTTTAAATTTAATTGGTGATTAACTGGCAAGACAGCAACAAAATAATTTTTATCGTCACTTACCATTAGAGTTTTAAATACTTCGTTTACATCCAAATCTAATTTTTCGGCTGCTTCTAATCCAAAACTTTTAGCATTTGAATCATGTTCATATTCATGAATAGAAAATTCAATTTTATTACTTTTTAACAATCTACATGCAGGAGTCATAATAAGTGGTGTTATAGATGAAATTGTTTCGATTATAGTTTTTTTAAAAAAATTTTTAAATTTACTTAGGCTATTTACAACACTTACATAAAAATTCAATCAGCAACTGAAGAAAAAATAATCTCAACTTGATATTCGCTGCTCGACTCCATATATTTTATTTAGATTTGAAGTCTGAGCTGGCAATTTTATGAGTTATAAACACAACAATCTGATGGCTATGCGTCACCGTTTTTGGGATGAATCTTCAGATTCTGTATTAAATGAAAAGCAGTTTTTGCAGCAGACGTTAATTGAGCAAGGTATTTTTAATAACGCAACTCTTGATGATGTTAAGTACTTCTTTTATACCCTGCCTAGCATCATTATCGTAAAAGCTCATGCACTTGGTTTCATGCATGATTCAGTCAAACAGATGTTATTGCAACATATTAAGAATAATCGTCTTAATTTGATGCAGAAATCTGAATTAAAGATTCAATTTAAAATGTAATCCATTTTGTTATCAAAGGTCCGTTTTATTTTAGTTTTACTCATCTGAATGCTCTTAATTTCTCAAATTTATAAATTGCTTAGGCTATTTAATAGTTAATGAAATAAAGATGGCGATTTCGACCTATCATTCAGTCTGAGAGAACTATTTTAATACGCTCAAAACATGTAATATTCGTTACAATTTTAGATCACAGCGTTTGGCTGCATGATGCGCATAGGATTCTATTTTCATGTCAAATCAGAAAGATAAGCTTAAGAGTTTAAAAACTTCTTCCATGGATCGACGCTTATCAATCGCGAAAGCTTCTTTACTTGCAGGAACACGTTGGGCAACTGCAAGCGCTTCTTCTATTTTTTCTAATGAGGAAGACAAAGAAAAGAAACGTAAAAAAGCGATGAGCGAACAAGCTAATTATCTGGTTTCTGAAATAGGTAAACTTAAGGGTTCTATTGTTAAAATTGGGCAAATGATGGCCCTTTATGGTGAACATTTTTTACCAGAAGAGATTACACAAGCATTAAATACCCTGAATAACCAAACTGTTGCTTTAGATTGGCCTGCAATTAAGCCACATCTACAAGAACAACTGGGCGCTAAGTTAAATGATTTAACGATTGATCATGAGCCAATTGGTACCGCCTCTCTCGCACAAGTACATCGTGCAACACGTAAATCAGATGGCTTGGAATTAGTTCTAAAAATTCAATATCCAGGTGTTGCGAACGCAATTGATTCAGATATGAGCTTGTTTAAAAACATGCTTAAACTGACACGTATGGTGCCACAAACCCGTGAATTTGATCAGTGGTTTGATGAAGTGCGTGAAATGATGCATCGTGAAGTTGACTATGATGTTGAAGCTGCCACTACTCGTCGCTTTGGTGAACGCTTAAAAGATGACGAGCGTTATATTGTTCCGACGATTGTAGATGAATATTGCACCAACCAAGTACTCTGCATGACTTTCGAACGCGGTGTTCCAATTAATAGCCCTGTGATGTTGTCTTTACCTCAAGAGCGTCGTAATCAGCTTGGTGAAGCTTCACTAGAAATTGCTGTTCGTGAAATTTTTGAATGGGGCGAAATGCAAACCGACCCTAATTTCGGTAACTACCTTGTCCGTTTAGGTAATGGCCAAGATGTTCAGGATAAGATTGTATTATTAGACTTTGGTGCTATCCGTCAGTTTGATGACCACTTGTTATCGGTTGCCCGTAACCTCATTCAGGCAGGTTATCAGCATGATAAACATGCGATGGTACAAGCAATGACTGGATATGAATTTTTTGATGCAATGCCTGAAAGCATAAAGCCTGGTATGGCCGACGTCTTTTTACTCGCAACAGAAGCATTTAGTACCCCTGCAAATAATCCAGATATGCCCGCTGGCCTAATGGATGAACATGAACGTTATGACTGGAAGAAAAGTCAGTTACATAGCCGTGTTATGCAGCAAGCAAGTAAATCAATGGCATCACGTTATTTCTCTGTCCCTCCAAAAGAATTTATGTTTATTAGCCGTAAATTTATTGGGGCATATACATTTATGACGGTTATTGATGCAAAAACAAATGTACGTCGTATGATTCGCAACTTCGCTTAATTTCATGAACGGCTAGAATGGTTCCATGTCATTCTAGCCAATACCCCTCTAAACACACCACAAAAAAGTTATTTTAAATAAATAAAATCATGCACTTAAAATACGTTTATTTTTTACCTACCATTTATCCACTCATTTTTTGAATGTCAGTAACGACATAGTCTTTTACTATAATGCGTGTCAGCATAAAACAATAACAAAGTGTTAGGACACCATAATCATGACAAGTATGATCAATAAAGCTCAGGGTTTGGGTTTATCGCTGATCACTAAATTGGCTGGAAGCGATGTACTTGATCAACTCAAGTTACGCAAATTTGTTGAAAAATCTCTATATCAAGGTTCAAAAGCTGGTTTTAAAGCATTAAGCCAGACTCAAAAAGCATTTAAACCGAAACAAATCTCTCAACAGCGATTACCTCAACAACAAAAAACTCTGTTTGATTTAAGCCTGACTGAAGAACAACAAATGACCTCTGATGCAACTGTCTCAATTTGTCTCAAGAAGTTTTTATTAGGGTTAGCTCATGATGCTGATCAGACTGCCCAGTTTCCAGAAAGCCTTTGGCAATATGTAGAAGATCTAGGTCTTAATTACTATGCTCTTCCAGAAGCATTAGGCGGTGTAGCAACCGAACAAAATATTGTAAGTAACTTATTGATTGCTGAAAAATTGGCTGAAGGCGATTTTAGCCTTACAGCGGGATTACTCAGTACATTTAGCGTCATTAATGCAATTACACGTTGGGGTTCTGCCGAAGTTCAGTCGATGTACTTACCTTGTTTTGCAGAAGACTCAGACATTACAGCAACCTTTGCTGTACAAGAAGCAACTCCAGCATTTAATCCTTATGTATTAAAAACCAAAGCATCACTTGAAAATGATCAATTCTATATTGATGGTGAAAAAACGCTTGTTATTTTAGGTGATCTGGCCGATGTATTTTTAGTAAGTGCGGACTTTAATGGCAAGCCAGATATATTTGTAGTGCAATGCAACGATAGTATTTCTATCAAAAATACGCCTGCTATGGGCCTTAAAGCGACAGAAACAGCAACTTTACGCTTTAATCACACTCCTGCTCTACGCTTAGGTGCAACAGACTTTGATTACACTGCTTTCTTAGATCTGGGAAATTTAATGTGGTGTGCAATGGCTGTTGGTACTTGTGACGCTGTAAAAGCCTATTGTATTAAATATGCCAATGAACGAACTGCTTTCGGAGAGCCGATTTCTCACCGCCAAAGTGTCGCTTTCATGATTGCAGATATGGCAATTGAAATTGACGCAATGCGTATGCTGGTTTTAAACGCAGCAAGCCTTGCAGAATCAGGCAAGCCATTTCACCGTGAAGCCTACCTTGCTCGTTTACTTTGTGCTGAAAAGTCCATGAAAATTGGTACAGATGGTGTGCAAATTCTTGGTGGACATGGTTTCACAAAAGAACATCCCGTAGAACGTTGGTATCGTGATTTACGAGCTACTGCAATTTTACATTCTGGCTTACATGCATAACTGATGATCAGAGGATAATACAATGAACTTACAAAATCCTAAAAAATTCAAAATGATGATTGATCAGGCACATGATGTTGCGATCAATGTTTTACGTCCTATTTCTCGTAAATATGATAAAGCTGAGCATGCTTATCCAAAAGAGCTCGATATGTTAGCTTCACTCATTGATGGTATGAACGAAGGTGGTGAAGGCATTAATGCCGGAGCTGCGGGTGCTGGCAAACGTGGCGATACAGACAATGAAGGTATTCGTAACGGAACCAATATGTCTACCGCTCTTGGGATTATTGAGATGTGTTATGGCGATACTGGCTTATTACTAAGTATGCCACGTCAGGGCCTTGGGAATTCAGCCATTGCTGCTGTTGCAAATGATGAGCAATTAGAGCGCTTCAAAGGAACATGGGCTGCAATGGCGATTACCGAGCCAGGTTGCGGCTCTGACTCTGCTGCGATCCGTACCACTGCAACCAAAGATGGTAATGACTATATTTTAAATGGTGAAAAGATTTTTGTGACATCTGGCGAACGTGCAGATTCTGTCGTCGTTTGGGCGACTTTAGATAAAAAACTGGGTCGTGCTGCGATTAAATCTTTTGTTGTACCTAAAGGTACGCCTGGAATGAAGGTTGAACGCTTAGAACATAAATTGGGAATTAAAGCTTCAGATACTGCCGTTATTAGTTTTATTGACTGCCGAGTACCTACCGAAAACCTTTTAGGAAACGCTGAAGTCGATGTTGCAAAAGGTTTTGCAGGGGTGATGGAAACTTTTGACAACACTCGTCCTCTAGTCGCTGCAATGGCAATCGGTTGTGCTAAAGCTTCTTTAGAACGTATTAAAGAAATTTTTAAAGACCAACTTGATCCAGATTATTCTACCCCTTATCTACATACTTCTAATCTTGCAGCACAAATCTACCGTATGGAAGCTGAGTGGGAAGCCGCTCGCCTGCTTATGTTAAAGTCAACGTGGATGGCAGATAACAAAAAGCCAAACTCTAAAGAAGCTTCTATTGCGAAAGCCAAAGCTGGCCGTGTTGGTAACGAGATTACTTTAAAATGTGTCGAATTGGCAGCAAGTGTTGGTTATAACGAAGATGAGTTACTTGAGAAATGGGCACGCGACTCGAAAATTCTCGATATCTTTGAAGGTACTCAACAAATCCAGCAATTGATTATTGCCCGCCGAGAACTTAGTAAATCTTCTAGCGAACTAAAATAATAACTAAGGGAAATTTTTCCCTTCTTTTATTAGCTCTTTATGTCAAAACTTAAAAAGCCCTCTAGCTATTAAACTAGAGGGCTTCGTATTTCAGGAATTAATATTTTTATTTATTGGGTAGTTGTACTCTCTAGAGCTTTATCAACCACACCAAATTTCTTAAAGATTTTTGCACGTCGTTTTGACGAAATATTTGCTTTGTTTAAATCACCTTTATAGTGATCAAAAACACGTTTATCCATGATTTTAAACCACAATGAAGGGATTAATGCCGGTAGTAGCATACTTGCGTAACCGCTTGGTAGCTCTGGTGCCTCATCAAAATGACGTAATGCTTGGAATGGACGAGTTGGATATGCATGATGGTCTGAATGACGCTGCAACTGGTACAAGAATAAGTTTGTTACTACGTTATTGTTGTTCCAGCTATGCTCAGGCATTGTACGCTCATAATTACCATCAGCTTTTTTCTGACGCAATAAACCATAGTGCTCAATATAGTTAATAATTTCGAAAAGACTAATACCATAAAAAGCTTGAGTCGCTAAATATGGAATTGTACCTTTACCAAAGATTCCAACCATAGAACCATGAAAAGCAGCAGTCATTCCCCAGCCTTGTAATAATTCATTATCTGAAGACCAGAATTCTTTACCTTTACGTTTTAAACGATTTTTTTTCAATTTCTATTGCAGATTTAAAAGAACCAATAACAGTACGTGGCCAGAACTCATAGAATGTTTCACCCATACGTGATGAAGCTGGATCTTCTGGTGTTGCTGCACGCTTATGATGACCGTAAGGATGTTCAATACGGAAATGGTTATAACCTGTAGGCACTAGCGCAAGATGAGACAGAATATGGTCTATACGGTCATGCTTATGACTTAACTCATGGGCTGTATTGATCGCAATACCATTGATTGCACCCATTGAGATACCAAGTAAAATCTTATCAATAAAAGATGTCGTTTTACGACTTGTTAAATAACATGCATAAACATTTGCAGCATATTGCAAAGGAATAAAGCTCTTCACAAGACGTGAATAATATGGATCTTTTTCTAAAAGCTTAATTTCTTCATCTGTCGGATTTCGAGCATCTTTCCCAATAATAGTATCAATTGCTGGAATCACGACATGTAATAAAAGTGGACCACCTAAAGCAAAGACTTTCTTTAAAGGGCGTGGACCAAACTGATAACCTGCTAAAATTGCTAAACCGATAGCAGGTAAAGCAGGACTAATCATCCATAAAAAGCGTTTGCGATCTATTTCACGCATAGACGCAGGCACTGGCATAAGTTCTTGCTGAACATTTACTGGTGCATTCATAGCTATATTTCCTTTTTCTATATGTCTATATAGTTAAAGAAATAGTGTTTAGTTAACAGTAGTAACCGTCCAAAAAACCTATGTTAAAGTCTTTGGCATTTTCTTCCACTTTTCTGTCCTAAAAACACATGTTGATCTATTCTTATAGCTCACTATAATTTTATTAAAATAATGATTGATCATTTAAATATGGATGCACTAAGTAAATTTTTTGATGATATTCACCTTAATAAGTCTGAATACATCTATTTAAAAGCGCAAGGAGAATGGGCTTTTAAAACACAAGATCAATCTGCTCTACTTGCTTATATTGTTTTAACTGGTTCAGTATATATACAACTTAATGCTTCAGAAAAAATAACTGCGACTGCTGGTGATATTATTTTAATTCCTTCGGGGAAAGCACATAGTGCAACTGACTCAAAATCAACAGCGAGTAAGTTAGTAGATTATCTGGATATTACTTCGCTTTTTAACGGTCACAGACAAGATGCAATCGAGTTTGGTACTTCATCTCCAGATAATACATTATTGCTATGTTTACGCTGCCAAATCGATACTCATATGGCTGGGCCACTTATTAATGCACTGCCATCCATCATGCATATTCAGCATGAAAATCAGACCAACCCACCTGAATGGCTACAAATTGGACTCTATTTTCTAGCAATCGAAACTCAAAAAATCAGGCCGGGTCATGATAAAATTATTGATCATTTAGTCAGTATTTTGCTCATTGAATGTATCCGTGATCATATTCAACAAATGACAGATCAACAAAACTGGTTAAGCGCCTTAACTCATCCTGAACTGAGCAATGCACTATCTGCTATTCATAGCCAACCTGAAGTCACATGGACAGTTGAATCTTTAGCTGAACAATGCTGTATGTCACGTTCTAAATTTGCAAACTTATTTAGCAGTATTATTGGTGAACCACCTCTAACTTATTTACAGCATTATCGTTTCCGTTTAGCAAGTCAGTATTTACGTACAAGTAACTTATCAATTCAGCAAATTTCAAATAAGGTTGGCTACTCATCTGAAACAGCATTTAGTCAAGCATTCAAACGAATTTTTGATTTATCTCCTAAACAATATAGACAGCAATATATTGGACACAGCTTAGATTAACTGCCAATAAAAAAAGCGCCGAGG
>Ga0065703_1000083_pt1 | contig 34073 bp, 36 predicted proteins | sample SwiRhicommunBV21_FD_59090 | JGI IMG/M metagenome (GOLD analysis project Ga0065703, IMG submission 59090) | Switchgrass rhizosphere microbial communities from Buena Vista Grasslands Wildlife Area, Michigan, USA - BV2.1 v1 | ecosystem: Host-associated > Plants > Roots > Rhizosphere > Soil ...
ACTCGGCTTGGGTAGATGTACTCACCCCGTGGGCGGGTGCGGGTTATGGCGCACACTTCTTGCCACGTGTTGGTGAGATCGTGGTGATTGATTTCTTTGATGGCAACATTGACCGCCCATTTGTGGTGGGCCGCATTCACGAGGCCGAACGTCACCCAACTCAGTTTGACCAGAAAGGCCAACTACCCGACACCAAAAAGCTCAGCGGCATTCGCTCCGAAGAAGTCGATGGTAAAGGATTTAACCAGCTACGCTTTGATGACACCACAGGGCAAATCAGTGCCCAGCTACAAAGCAGCCATGCGGCAAGCCAGTTAAACTTGGGTAACTTAAGCCATCCAAAAGATAGCGCGACAAGCGAAGGTCGTGGTGAAGGCTTTGAACTACGAACAGACCAATGGGGCGCGGTCAGAGCTGGTAGTGGTTTACTCATTAGTACCCATAAACAAGACCAAGCTCAAGGCGTACACCTTGATGCAAATGAGGCCAAACAACAAATAGAAGGCGGCCTCAATAATGCTAAGGTACTTAGTGAAGTAGCTAAAAATCAGCAAACTGACCCTTTAGAAAATTTAGAAAACCTAAAATCCTTTATTGAAAAACTTGAGCAGCAAGACAACGCAAAAGCCAAAACATTTAAAGAGGCGATTATGTTGTTGGCGAGCCCAAATAGCATCGCACTGAGCAGTAACGAAGATATTCACTTAAGCGCAGATGGGCAGCTAAACCAAACTGCTGGAGACAGCATTAACCTCTCTACTCAAAAGAATCTGATTGCACATGCCCAAAATAAAATCAGCCTTTTTGCAGCTCAAGAAGGGGCAAGGTTGTATGCAGGTAAAGGCAAAGTTGAGATACAAGCGCAAGGTGACGGAGCAGATTTAATTGCCCGTAAAGCAGTTCAGATTATTTCAGCAGAAGACAAAATTGAAGTGACCGCAGCCAAAGAAATTGTGCTCACCGCAGGCGGCTCTCAAGTCAAAATTACTGGTTCGGGCATTTTTATGACTACAGGCGGGAAGTTTGAGGTGAAGGCTGGGCAGCATTTGTTTATGGGAGGTGGGAGTGCGAATGCTAATGTTCCTGCGTTGCCTGAAGTGGATAACCCTTTTGTGCTTCAGTACTTAGTCAAGAATAAAGAAAATCAGGTAATGTCTGGAAAGCCTTATATCTTCTTGGATGATGAGGGAAATATTCATAAAGGGACAACAGATAAAGATGGATTTATGAAGCTAAAAACGACATCAGCCTCACAGAACGTAACTACAAGAATTATGATGAATGAAATTGAACAGGCAGATGAAGAAGAGGCTGGAGCAGAGGAATGAGTGCGTATTTCAGTCGTTTAAAGCTTAATGTCCAAGCTCCATTAAAGTTAAAAGATTTAACTTATAAATTTGTTGTGACGACCAACAGTAATCAGAAGAAAATAGTTTTTGATGGTCGTTTTAATGAGCAGGGTTTAACAAACTGGACTCAAATTAATAATTTAAATACCACTTTAATTTATGAAATTTATCTACGTGGAGAACTTCTGCAGAAAGTGTCTGTAAAAGCATACCCAGATAGAAAAACACATAGTATTTATACGATTAAAACAACGACTGAAATTACAAAGAAAGTTAAAGAAAATATTAAAGAAATCTATCTCAATGATGGAGAAGTCGCTTGGTATCTTATTAAAAAAACGGAAACAATGGCTGACTGGTCGAAACGTGTATATAAGAAGCCGTTATCGGCATCCGATTGGGACGTTCTTCGTGCGAATAATCCCCACATTAAAAATATGGCATCTATTCGCATCTTAACTCCAGGGCAGGTTATTATTTTATCAAACTCAACAACTGCCAAAGAGTTGCAAAAATATAAAAAAGAAGCACAAGAGGCTCAAAAAAAATTAGATGAAATGAAAAAAGATAAAAACTTTGATGGTCAATTCTTTGCTCAAAATTATGAGTTTCTTTATGACGCTGTGACGGACAACCGAACTCAACTAACAAATAAAAATATCTTTGAGAATAATGACCATCCTCTAGTTCAAAAATTTGATAAGGATGCTAAGGATAGTGAAAGTGCCTGGGGGGCAATTGCTAAAGGTGGAATTGATGCAACTTTAGCATTCCATGAAGGTACAGTGACTAAAATGAATAAAATTCATGGTGAATTAGCACTAAAAATGGCTGAAGAAAGAGCAAAGGGTTCAGGTTTAGCTAATCCTAAGAACTTTAAAGCGTTCAGAAGTAAATATAAAGATCTATACAGACAGCTAGATCAAGAGTATTCAAAAGGGGTTTTTAAATGGGATCAGTCTATTAAAACTAATAATATGCGGCGGATCATTAATCAATCATCATTAGCTAGGGGGACTACTTACAAAGGTGGAATGAAAGAATATGTTGAGAAAATGACTGAATTAGGAAAAATGAGTAAAGTCATAAAAGGTGGTGGATACTTATTCCTAGCTTTAGATGTTTATAATGCTGGCGATGCTATTGCGAGTGCAAAACCTGAAGAAAAAACCAAAACAACTGTAGTCGAAACGTCTAAACTTGCTGGAGGGCTGGCTGGTGGTGCACTTGGAGCTTTTATTGTATTAACTGTTGCTAGTGGAGGTACATCTTTGATCGTACTTGGGCTTGCGGCTGGAACATCTGCATTGGTTGGTTGGGCAGGAGGTGAAATTGGGGGCTACATAGGAGAGCAAAGTTATGATTTTATTAGCAAGTAAAAAATTTTATGAATAAATTTTTATTATTTATAGATACTATGCCTTTAGTGTTTATTAGCCTTCTATGTCTAATTTCCTTTTTTATACTTTATTTGATTCAATATATTTATATATCTTCTAATTTGAAGAGAATATGTAAAATTATTTTTAATAATGAAAAACATTTTACATTACCATTAGAGCCATTCAATTGCTTTTTTATTAGCGTATTGCCTATAGTCTTTTGGCGCGAAATCTTAAATATAAAATATGGTACATCTTTTAAAAAACTCTATGTTAAGGATTTTTATTATCCTCTTGAAAAAAAACAATTAGAAGAATTGTTAAAGAAATTTACTTTATTTTTTTATATTCAATATATAATTTATTTGTCAGGATTTTTATTTATTTTGTTTGGAGGTTTTTCTTATATTTTAGATAAATATTTTTAACTATAATCTTAATTTAATAGAGCTTTAAACTATATAATTAATTTAGTCTTTTTAAACAAAAATATTTCACAGATTGATAAGTAATTTATGAGAAATTTTTTAATAATTTTATCGACTTTATCATTATTAGGCTGTAATCCTTTAGCTAACAATGAGGAAGAAGATTTTAAAGATATAACGGTTAAGGAATTGACTTACTCTCATCTTGAAGGGATGAGTGGTGATATTTTTAAATTTAATTTGGTAACAAATTTGGGATTAAATAAAATTTATCAGGAAAATAAGTATAAATATTCTCATTTTAAATGTGATAATCTTGAGAAATATATTATTACAGGTGAAATTTTAATTGATGAAGAGAAATTAGATAATGGAAAATATACTTCACCTGGGTACTTTAAAGTCTGTGAAGATGAATCAATGAATATATGTATCAATAAGAGCCAGTTAGAAAAAATATTATTTAATAATATGTCTTGTAGGGTAATTTTTGGTGGCTTTTTAAAAGATGCTAAAGTCATAGCAGATGATATTTTAATATCAAAAGAGACTATAAGAAAATCTTACTTTAAATGAAATGTTTAGATGGATAAATTTCTTTGTTTATTAGGATTAATTTTATTAACTGGTTGTAGTGAAAGTTTTTCAAATTTCACAATAGATGATATTGTAAAAAGTAATAAAAAATTAAATTTTTCTATCAAGATTGAAGATAAGGATGTTTTAAATAAAATAAAAGAATCATCATCAAAAAAGTTTATTTGTAAAAATATGATTGATCATCAGCAAACATTAGATACTTATATAAATAAGATTGAAAATAATAAAATTGATGTATCTGTAGAATTTTGCTCAAATTATGATAATAGAAGCTGCCAGCCTATAGATATAAGTTTAGTTAAAAAAATCAATTTAGAATGCCAAGCAATTCTCTCTACAATGATTGGTAATGTCTCTAAATCGGAAAAATTTCCAATTGTATGGGAAGGAAAATAATTTGATTAAAAATTTGAAATTTAATTTCATAACTTTAGGTGTTCTATTGTTACTTATGACAGGGTGTGGTCACGAATATACAATTGATCCTGAAAGGCTTCCAGTAGCCTATGTAGGAGAGACGTATAATCAACAATTGAACATCACAGGTGGTAGAGTAATACCACAATCTTTTGAGGTTGAAACTAATTTTCCAATTGATATGAATATCTCTATTAGTCCAATAGATCAAAATGAAGCAGATGCTTATAATAATTTAAAAATTTCTGGAGTTCCAAAATATAAGGGAACTTTTACGATTCATATATATGCCCGTTTTTATGCTGGTGGTGACGGAGAGTTGGATAAAACCTATAAATTTATTGTGAATGAGTGAAACATTCAACTATTTGATTCTATTATATTTAAATAAAGGGTAAATATGAAAAAGAATTTATTAATTACCATACTAATTTTACTTTTCATCGTTCAGTCTTTATTAAACTATTACTTCTGGAAACTTACAAAAACACCAGAAATTCATGTTCTAGAGAAACCTTTAAAGATATATTCGTTTGAAGGTAAATATTCGAAAAATAGTACTTTGCCAGAATATTATATTTTGCCAGAAGGAACTGTTCTATATGATGATAGTGACTCTTTAAACAGAAGAGTTATGGTTTATTTCAACTTGCAAGGTGTTGATTTTAAGTTTGAAGAGCAAGATCCTGAAATATCTAAACAACCAAGTGAAGTACGTCCTATTAGAAGTACAGAGCTAAGTGATATTTTAAAAACTATTCCTTTAACTAAGAAAGATATTTATTTAATTATTAAATATGATGACAGCATAAATGATTCTGTACGCTCTATTTTATTTAAAAAATACAAAATTGATCCTTCAGAATATGAAAAATAATAAAATAATTCATATACATACAAGCTTAAAATTAAAGAAGTTCAGAGAAGCGTAATTGATTACGCTTCTTCAGTCATAAGAAATAATTTTATGCAGCTTGAATTGCTTCTCCACAAAGAGAAACGGTTTCTTGTTTGCGTTGGTGTAAGTACCAGAACTGCTCTGCAATGGTTTCGGGATGTACTGTGTAGGTCTTATCTTGTGCACCAGATGTCCCATCAACAAAACCATTCACAATCACTTGGCTCACGTAAACATTTGAGTCAGCTAGACTATGAGCAAGTAAGTTGGTGGTTTTATATTGGGCGGCAGCAGTAATTGCTAATGATGAATATTCTTTGGCAACTAAATCTATTCCGACCGCATCGAACGCGAAAATTCCATTTGTCGATAAAATGCTGCCATGATTTTTTTCTAAATCACGTAGGCAAGCTTGTACCGTAGCAATATAGCTCGAAACACGAATATGAAAGCTTTTGGTGAGCTCCAGTGGAGGGGTTTCTAATATGTTGCCTTCAATATCATGGAAAGCATTCCAATGAATATTTTTAATCTCTCCTAATTGATCTTTAATGCGTTGAATAAGATTTGGTATGTTTTCAAGAACGGCTAAATCACATGTAAAAGCGTAAGCTTCAATACCATGTGTTTTAAGTTCTAAAATGGCCTTTTCGAGTTTTTCGGCATTTCGTGCCACTAACCCGATTTTATAGCCTTCTTTACCAAATTTATGTGCTACGGCTTTAGAAATACCTGTTCCATAACCAAAGATTATAATATTGTTGTTCATTATAAAGTTCCAAAAACCAATTATTTGGTTAGAAATAGTTTATAATATGTTTTTATAATGTATTCAAGCGAAAAAAGTTATCTATAAAAAATAATACTGAAAGAGCAAAACAAAAAAATCTTAAAAGCAGTAATGAGTAAGTTTGGTTTGAATGATCCAGATGGGACAACGATTGATAAAATAACTTTTAATTTGACTTCTCTATCTTCCTATCATAAATTAATTGGAACGATCGTTCCTGTTTGGTCTGCTTATGCGAACAAAAGAATTTGAAACTGCTGAAATTACTGATGCAGCCATGCATATTTTTTGGCGCCATGGATATGCAGCGACTTCGGTTCAAGACTTAGTTGAAGGTACGGGATTATCTCGAAGTAGCCTTTACGGTACCTTTCAGAGTAAACAGGGGCTTTATCAAAAAGCATTACAACGCTATGAACTTTTAACTACACTTAATAATGTGAAGTTGTTGTCTGGTTCAGGCTCGCCAAAAGCACTGATTCGGCAATTACTGATTAATGTAGTTGAAGATGAGCTAAATGATGCAGAACACAAAGGCTGTCTGGTCGCAAATGCTTGTTTAGAGTTAGCTGGTCATGATGAAGATGTCACTCAATTTGTTGTAAGTAACCTACAGAAACTACAGCATGCTTTAGAGAGTTTATTAATTAAAGCTCAACAATCTGGTGAAATTGCTTCTACTCAAAATCCGCGTGCGTTAGCAAGTTTCTTTCTAAATACTATGCAAGGTTTGCGTGTTTTAGGGAAAGGCAGCCCATTTGAACAAAGAAAGCAATGCTTAATGGATGTGGTCGAGATTGCTTTAAACGTTTTATAAAATTCATTTAAACCTTAACTATTGTTGAGCTGAATAGTTAAGGTTTTTATTTAATTTAAAATGGAATGATCATTCCATAATAATTTTTAGTACACATGGAGAACAAATGTCTTCCTATCCTAACGTTGTAAAACAAGTGTATAGCTATGCAGAGCATGGTAAGTCCGCTGAAAAAGAGTTTGAGAGTAAACCCTTATGAATATTAAGAGTGATGAAACATCTCATCAGTTAAGTGAAGAGTTCTCTGCTCAATTACCGATTTGGAAACTGTTGGCTTTTACTGTTGCAGGTTTTCTGACCATCATGACAGAAACTATGCCAGCAGGACTTTTGCCCCAAATCAGTCAAGGGCTAAATATTTCAGAGGCATACGCAGGGCAGCTTATAGCAGTGTATGCCTTAGGTTCGGTTTTAGCGGCAATACCTCTCATTAGTCTTACCCGTAGTTGGAATCGGAGACCCTTATTACTCAGTGCTATTGCAGGGTTACTTTTATTTAATGCGATTACCGCGTTATCAAATGATTATATTTTGACTTTGATTGCTCGTTTCATTGCAGGTATGGCGGCGGGCGTTATATGGGGGCTTTTAGCGGGTTATGTAAGACGCATGGTCCCAGCATCTTATCAAGGTCGAGCTTTAGCAATTGCTGGGGTTGGGCAGCCAATTGCTTTATCGATTGGTGTTCCTTTAGGTGCGTGGTTGGGAACGCTGTTTGAGTGGCGTGGCGTATTTTGGATCATGTCTTTACTGGCATTGATTTTATTTGTCTGGATTCGTTTTTGTATTCCTGATTTTGCGGGACAGTCAGTACAAAAAAGGTTGCCCATTTTAAAAGTTCTTTTGATGCCCGGCATTAGAGCTGTTTTAGCAGTCGTATTCCTTTGGATATTAGCCCATAGCATTCTTTATACTTATATTTCGCCTTTCTTAGCTTCAACAGGGCAGGCATACAAAGTCGGGACGATACTTTTTGTATTTGGTATTTCTTCAATTGTAGGCATCTTGATTACAGGTGTGTTTATCGATCGATCATTAAGAAAANTAACGCTTTTAAGCTTATTTATATTTGCTATTGCAACAATACTGTTAGGTGCTTACAGTTCTTCTAGTTTTGTAGTTATAACTGGCGTAGTGCTATGGGGAGTAACTTTTGGCGGTGCTCCAACATTATTACAAACAGCCTTAGCAAATACTGCGGGTCATGAAGCAGATGTCGCACAGTCCATGTTGGTCACTATGTTTAACCTTGCTATCGCATTCGGTGGAATGGTTGGCGGCGGGCTACTTGAAAGCTTTGGCGCAGTGTCTTTTCCATGGATTATGTTGGTGTTTGCTCTCATCGCGTTATGCACTGTTTACAGTGCTCGTAAGCATGGTTTTATATCTTCATAAAAGATTTTTGCCCTTCATGACTGAAGAAGTGAAGGGTGATTTAATTTTTATATTTTGATGCAATGCTATAAAAAATAGTTAATGATTTGGTAAAATAAACCGTAAAATACAAATAAAGTGGAATTTAAATTTAACTAATTATGCTGAAATGGTAATAAATTCTTTTTAATTTACTTAATGGCGTAAAAATTTCCAAAAATAATGAAAATTAGCTGTTCTTAGAAAAACAATCCCGCAGGGTACTGGCTAAACTATATCTCAAGGGTGTGATAGGGATCGAAAAGAGTAGCATGCACCAAAACGTATAACGTTAGTGTGTACTCACCCAAAAGGTCTCGATTCGGCTTAGGACGCTATAGATCAAAAGTTTATAGGCATAAGGTTCTAACTTACAAAGTTATAATTGTTGAAGTAAACCATAGATGTTTTCCCTTGACACCCTAAAAAATTCTCTATAATAAAAACGATACTTTACAAGAATATAATTTATGAATAAGCCTTATCTTTCTGCCTTGCCGCATGACAGCCAAATCTCCTCTCAATTAAACAATGCTTACTTCCACGACTCGTGGAGTATTGTGCTTGGCCAACCAGACCTGAATGTATTTCAGCAGCTTATTAAACTGTTCCATCACACGCCTCAATGGATAGAATGGAGTATGAATTTACGTAATAAAATTACTTCAAAGATTGGGCTTAAAGATTTAGGAAGTTTTAAGCAAATTGATGCGCATAAAAAAGAAAATGAATATGTCGCTGGTGATCGGATTGGAATTTTTACCTTATTGCAACGTACCGAAAATGAGTTAGTGGTTGGCGATGACGATAAACATTTAAATGTGACTTTATCTATTTATAAGAATGAAAAGACTCAAGTACTGACCATAACCACAGTAGTGCATATTAAAAATTTACTTGGGCGGCTGTACATGTTGCCTGTGATTCCTGCCCACCGAAAAATAGTACCAGCCACTTTACAGATATTGGGTTAGAGCACTATTTTTATTTACGATGTTATCTGTTGAAATCGTTTATATAATATACGTATTATCAATTGCGAGCTGAATAAATGGACAATAAAAACCAGTGTCGCCAATGCGCCGTTTGTGGAAAGAGCTTTCCCTTAAAAGATCTGGTCTCTGGTGAAGTCATTCGAGATGTCATTGGTGAAGAAATCTTGAAAGATTATCCGGATTGGTCTTTTTCAACCTTTATTTGTCGTGCTGATTTGGCGGACTACCGTATTAAGTATGTGCAATCACTATTACGTTCAGAAAAAGGTGAGTTAACAACTTTAGAAAATGAAGTGATTGGCAGTATGCAACGGCATGAGCTGATTAGTCGAAATACAGAGACAGAGTTCGATCAAAATTGGACTTTGGGTGAAAAACTAGCAGATAAAATAGCCTCTTTTGGCGGAAGTTGGGTCTTTTTAACTTGTTTTGGACTTATTTTTAGTGGCTTGGATCATTTTAAATACTGTAGTGATGGTTGTACATCCTGTTGATCCTTATCCATTTATTTTACTTAATCTGGTGTTGTCGTGCTTAGCTGCAATTCAGGCACCTGTTATTATGATGAGTCAAAATCGACAAGAGGTAAAAGATCGCTTACGTGCTCAACATGACTATCAAATTAATCTAAAAGCTGAGCTTGAAATTAGACATTTACATGAAAAAATGGATCATCTTTTATCGCATCAATGGGAAAGACTTGCACATATTCAAGAAATCCAGCTCGATCTTTTATCTGAAATGAATAAAAAACGGTAAAAACTGAATCTGAGTTTCACGTGGAACATGGTGAGTTTTATAGAATATTTTGCTGTAAATTGGAAATTTCTTTATGATCTGCCGCCATGCTCCCTTGCTGCTTCTACGACAATGCCTTTAAACGACAACTTTGTTTATGCTCCACCACAAGATCCGCTTTCAATTTTATTTGAAGATGACGATTTGGTCGTGGTTGATAAACCTGCGGGTCTATTGTCGGTTATGGGGAGGTTGCCTGAACATCATGATAGTGCCTATTTACGAGTGCTTGAAAAGTTCCCTTTAGCCAAAGTGACTCATCGTTTAGATATGGCGACTTCGGGTTTGCTTATGTTTGCTAAACACCGTGATGCAGAAGTCGCGGTGAGTAAAATGTTTCAGGCGAGAACGGTCAAAAAACACTATATTGCCGTGGTACAAGGGCGAGTAAATCAAGAGGGGAGCGTCGAGGTTCCACTCATTACCGATTGGGAAAATCGCCCGAGACAAATCGTGCATTTTGAGTTGGGCAAACATGCCAAAACCTTATTTCAATCTCTCATCTATGATGAAAAAAGCGATCAAAGCCGCGTTTTACTAGAGCCGGTGACAGGGCGTTCGCATCAGCTACGTGTACACATGATGCATATTGGACATCCGATTATGGGTGACAAGTTATATCACCCTGAACCTAAGCAATTTCACTTAAATCGGATGGCGTTACATGCCGCATATTTGGCTTTTCAGCATCCATTAAATGGAACCGATGTGGTGATTGAATCGCAGGTGCCTTTTTAAAATTTATATAATTAAAAAAAATTAATTTGATGCAATTGGGAACGGAATATATACCCAAACTGCAATAAAAGTCGGGTATTCTTAATGCCGAATAATATTAATACGGCAACAACAACAAGGGATCATATTATGACTCGTGATTATGAACAATTTCCAGACGACGATAACGGCAATGTACTTTGGCAAATGGCTGAAGATGGGGATGATTTAACCGATCTACATGAAATTGAATTTTCTATCGCCTTTCAAGATCAGAAAAATGCAGAGCAATGTGCACTCTATTTACTGTACCAGGAACAAAAAGTTTCACTTTTTCAAGATGATTCTGTTGAGCCAAATGAATGGGTGATTACAGTCTTTGTCAACATGGAACCAGAGTACTCAGATATTGTTGACTTAGAGCAATGGTTTACCAGCATCGCTGAAAAGTTTCAGGGTGAATATGATGGATGGGGCTGCATGGCCTATGTCTTTGATGAGGATGAAGATGAAGAAGATGACCTGTTGCAGTAAGGTCTAAAATAACGGGTAGGAGATAACATGAACTTATCTCAAAAACAAATTGCAGTACGGTTTTTAGAGCTTGCCGCAGCTGGCGAAGTCGATGAAGCCTACAGCAATTATACCGTGCCTAACTTCAAGCATCACAACCCTTATTATGCGGGTGATGTAACTTCTTTGAAGGAGGGAATGCGTGAAAGTGCAATTGAAACTCCAAATAAATTCTTTGAAGTTCAACATATCATTGAAGATGGTGATTTAGTTGCTGTGCATTCTAAAATTGAAATGCAAATGAACGGGTTAACAACCTTGGCAGTGGTTCACATTTGTCGTTTTGAAAATGGAAAAATTGCTGAGTTTTGGGACATTGGGCAAATACAGCCTGATCCACTCGTCAATGAAAACGGTATGTTTTAATGAAAAGCCCGAAAATGATTCGGGCTTTTCTTATTTATGGATGAATTAAAATTTCCACTGTGCCGAAATTGAGGCATTGAGTGGATCACCTGGTTGAACCCATAAATCGCTATAGCTTGAGACATAGTAGGTTTTATCAAATAGATTATTCACATTAAGCTGATAGCGTAAGCGGTCAGATGGGGCATAGTAGCCATTTAAATTGACCAGCGTATAACTCGGTAAATTAAAGCCATTATCAATGTTATGACCACTGCGCTCACCCACATAAGTGAGGTTGGCACCTATACCTGCCTTTTTCGTGCCTTCTTGCAGGAATTCATAATTGGTACTCACTGAGCCTTGGTGTCTTGGCACATTGCTCAGACGTGCACCTTTTGCTAGGTCTTGGTCTTTTTCAATTTGAGCATCGGTATAACTATAGTTGGCATTGACGAGCCAGCGGTCATTGATCTGGCTATTGAAATCAAATTCAATCCCTTTACTGCTAACTTCACCAGCGGCTGTTTGGAATGCACTGTCGATTGGATCTGTTGTCAGCACATTTTGTTTTTTCATTTTAAACAGAGCAAGGCTGAGTACACTTTGGTCGTTAATCTTATATTTTGTACCAACCTCGTAGCTTTCGCCTTTTTCAGGAGCAAACGTTTGACCATTTCGGTTCATACCACTATTCATCGCAAATGAGCGACCATAGTTTGTATAAAATGCCCATTGGTCAGAGGCTTTAAAATTTACTCCGAAACGTGGGCTATTTTGATGAAGGGTCTGGTTGCTTTCGGTCTGAGTCAGGTGATTTTTAAAGTCTTGTTCGACCTGATCAAAACGGTTGCCGAAAAGCACACTCCATTGATCATTAAAAAAGATCTGGTCTTGTACATTAAGGGCAAAGTAACGTTGCTGTTCTTTGGTGTTGGTGAACGGTGCTAAATCTGGTAAATATTTTCCATATTCAGGTTGGTAAATATCAATTGTGTTTGGCATGCCTGAGCTGTGGTTACGACGCAACTGATATTGTTGATAGTCGAGTTGACCAAGCTCAGTTGAAAGTAAAATTTCATGTCGAGCCCATGAAGTATCAAGCTTACCAAGCAATTCTGTCTGAGCCAGCACATCTTCACTTTGATAATCACGATAGCGGCGTTGACGTTCTAAAGTACGGCCATCAGCTTGTAGGCGTCGTGGTTCGGTCGAAAAGCCAACCATTTGAGCATCTTTATAACTGACGGCACTATTCAGTTTCCAGTCAGGGTTAAATTCATGAATAAGACGTAACTGGTAAAAGTAATCTTTCACTTTCATATCACCATCGTCAGGCTCACCTGTAAAGGTTTTCGGGTCCATCACAAACTGGTGATTAACGGTGCTTACCCCACGGTCAAAGGTTCCTTTGTGCTGAGTAAATTCACTATCAAAGTCGAGTTGAGTCTGGTCTGAAATTTTCCATGTGAGCTGCGGCGAAAAGAACCAACGTTCACTGCTGACATGATCACGGAAGCTTTGATTATCTTCGTGAGCCACTGCTACACGATAGGCCAGTTCATCGTTAATAGGCGCGGTATGTTCCAGACTAATTCGATATTGTTCTTGGCTATTGGCGCGTAAGTTGATTTCACTTTCGCTTTGCCACTGTGGCTTTTTACTATTTAGATTGAGCAAACCACCTGTTTCTCCACGTCCGTAGAGGGCAGCCATTGGTCCTTTTAAAAATTCTAAAGACTCAATGTTTACGATATCTTTGGGAGCACTAACACCTCTGTTTACACTCAAACCGTTTCGAATCATGGTAGCACCTAAATTTGGATCACCACTAAAACCTCGGAAAGAGTAATTATCCCAAAAACCACCACCATAATTATTCTGATGAAAAACCCCACTGACTAAGGTTAATGCATCATCAATGCGCTGAACGTCTTGTTGTTCCATCACCTGCTTAGAAACAAAAGCACGATTAAAAGGTACATCCAAAACATCATGAGAAAATTTAGTCGCCGAGCTATTTTGACTTACATCTTCTTGGGTAGTTTCAGCCTGAACGCGTATGGTCTCAAGTACTGTTGACGTTTCTTCTCCCCACGTGAATGTTGATATAAAAGATAACCCTAACGAAGACAACAATCCTAATTTGTGTTGCATAAATGAGCAGCCATAAAAGACAAAAGGAATTAAATGTAATAGTATAACGTTACATTATTTTATTGATTATCGCTATGTCTTTAAGAAAAAAATATTGAGCGTTTACAGTCGATTGATGCCTTACGTGGTTTGGTCATCTTGATTATGTTGCTTGACCATGTAAGAGAAACTTTCTATTTGCATAAGCAGGTCATAGATCCAATGGATGTAACAGTGACTGAACCTGCATTATTTGGTAGTCGGTTATTGGCACATATTTGTGCTCCGGTTTTTGTTCTTTTAACAGGTATTTCGGCTTTTTTATTTCATTCAAAAAAACAGGATTTACAGCAAACCCGTGCGTTTTTATTGAAGCGTGGTCTATTTTTAATTGTGTTAGAGCTGACATTGGTGAACTTTGCTTGGACAGCAACTTTTCCACCAGAAGTCATTTACTTACAGGTGATATGGGCGATTGGGATTAGCATGGTGGTTTTGGCTTGCTGTGTGAGTTTACCGTTGCCTGTTCTTACTGGTGCGGCTTTAGTGATTATTTTTGGGCATAACTTATTAGATTCTGTGCATTTTACAAATGGTTTTTTACAGAATGTATGGTTCGTTTTACACGAGCGTGGCTGGATTGAGTTTGCAGGCATAAAGCTTCGCACAAGCTATCCGGTTTTGCCTTGGATTGGTGTTATTTTGCTGGGGTATGTTTTAGGCCAATTTTTTAGTTCAAAATATACTGCAAAGCAAAGAAGCCACTATTTATTGAGTATCGGTCTGGTAAGTATTGGGTTATTCGTTTTATTGCGTTTTATCAATATCTATGGCGACCAGCCGTGGCAGCATTTTGAGTCATTACAACTCACTTTAATGAGCTTTTTTAACCTCACCAAGTATCCACCATCTTTACTGTTTATTTTGCTGAATGTTGGAATCGGTTTGATTGTACTGGTTGCTTTTGAACGTATGCAGCAATATTCATTTTTAAAACCATTGGTGGTGTTTGGCTCTGTGCCTATGTTCTTTTATTTATTGCACTTATATGTGTTGAAACTGATGTATGTATTTGCAATAAGTGTATGGGGAGTCAACCATGGCAATTATTTGTCGGTTAACCATGTGTGGATGCTGTGGTTAATCACGATTGTGTTGTCTTTTGCACTTTATCCAGCTGTTAAATGGTTCTCGAAATTCAAACATCAAAACAAACATATTTCGATTTTAAAATATTTCTAATGTTCCAAATGTGGGTAAAGCGAGTTCAATAGTGGCCTCGCTTTACTTGCTCACATCTAGATATAGAGTTTCTTTAACTTCTTCCATGACCACATAACTATGTGAAGATGCTGAAGCGGGGAGTTTCTTTAACAGATCTCCTAACAAGCGGCGGTAGGCGCTCATTTCTTTTAAGCGAGCTTTTACAAGATAGTCAAACTCACCTGAAATGAGGTGACATTCGAGTACTTCAGGAATCTCGACCAAGTCTCTGGCCACCTGATCAAATACATCGCCTGATTTGGCTGATAGTTTAATTTCTAAAAAAACAAGTAGATTGCGGTCAACGTAGGCTGGGTTTAGTCGTGCGAAATAACCCATGATGATGCCATCGCGTTCAAGTCGTTTGACACGCTCTGAACAGGGGGTGGTCGACAGGTTGACTCTCGATGCCAACTCACTAATCGCAATTCGTCCTTCACGCTGCAAAATATCCAGAATCATGCGATCTATACGATCTAGGGGGCGCATAGATATTTCCTCTTTTTTTAAAATTCTTGTGATAAAAACATAAATTTACCTAGATTATAGCCCGAAAAACAGTGAAATAAACTATTGAGGCGGAAATATACTAGTTAAATAAACTGGTGTGCGTGAGGGAATGGAAATGCGCGTAATTGTATTAGGTAGCGGCGTTATCGGAGTGGCAAGTGCCTATTATCTAGCTCAACAAGGAGCTGAGGTCACTGTTCTTGACCGTCAGGCAGGTCCTGCTGAAGAAACAAGTTTTGGTAATGCAGGTCAAATTTCGCCAGGGTATTCAACCCCTTGGGCAGCACCAGGAATTCCTTTTAAAGCTGTGAAGTGGATGTTCCAACACCACGCACCGCTTGCTATTAATTTAGATGGCAGCATGTGGCAGTTACAGTGGATGGCGCAAATGCTAAAAAAACTGTAATCCACAAAGTTATGCTGTGAACAAAGAACGTATGATGCGTGTGGCTGAATACAGCCGTGACTGCTTACGTGAACTCAGAAAAGATACAGGTATTAATTACGAAAACCGTGCGAAAGGCACTTTACAGTTATTCCGTAAAGAAGCACAAATGGAAGCGGTTCAACGCGACATTAGCGTGCTACAAGAATGCGGCGTAAGTTACGAATTATTAAATGGCAACGAACTTGGCCGTGTAGAGCCAGCTTTAGTCAAATACGCAAGATAAACTGGTTGGCGGTTTGCATTTACCAAATGATGAGACAGGCGACTGTTATTTATTTACTAATGCTTTAGCTCAAATTGCTAAAGAGCTTGGGGTTAACTTCCAGTTCAACCAGAACGTAGAAAAATTGATTGTTGAAGGCGATGAAATTAAGGGCGTTCAGGTCAATGGCAAAGTCTTAACCGCAGATCGTTATGTTTTAGCGTTTGGTAGTTATTCACGTGATTTCTTGAAACCGCTTGATCTACAGTTGCCTGTATATCCTGTGAAAGGTTACTCGTTGACGATTCCAATTATTGACCCTGCTTTTGCTCCACAATCTACCGTGCTTGATGAAACCTACAAAATTGCGATTACCCGTTTTGACCAACGTATTCGTGTGGGTGGAATGGCTGAGTTAAGTGGCTTCAATTTGGGTTTAAATGAAGACCGCCGTGCAACCTTGCAAATGGTGACTCAGGACTTGTTCCCGGGCGGTGATATGGCAGAGGCATCTTTCTGGACGGGTTTACGTCCGATGACACCTGACAGTACCCCAATTATTGGTGCGACTCGCTTTAAAAATCTGTTCTTGAATACAGGTCACGGCACTTTAGGCTGGACTATGGCGTGTGGTTCAGGAAAATTAATCAGTGACATCGTATTGAATCATAAGACTGAAATCAGTACAGATGGTCTTTCAATTCAGCGCTATTCTCATGCGCATGCGGCATAACGGACGTTAGGAAAGTAATCATGCCTCGTCCTATTACCGCAGTGATCCACCGTCAAGCCTTACAAAATAACTTGGCGGTGGTACGCAAGGCTATGCCAAATAGTAAGGTCTTTGCTGTTGTAAAAGCCAATGCTTATGGACACGGAATTGAACGTGTTTATGAAGCATTTAAAGCAGCAGATGGCTTTGCCTTACTTGATCTTGATGAAGCAAAACGAATTCGTGCTTTAGGCTGGACGGGTCAGATTTTATTGCTCGAAGGGATCTTTTCTCCTCAAGACTTATTTGATTGTGTGCAGTATCAACTCAGTTTCACCATTCACAGTGAAGAGCAAATTGAGTGGGTTCAAAAGCATCCTTATCCAGCTCAATTTGATATTTGCCTAAAAATGAACAGTGGTATGAACCGTCTTGGTTTTAAACCACAGCAGTATGTTCAGGCATGGGAACGTTTAAATAATTTAGCAAACGTCTCCAAGATTACGCACATGATGCATTTTTCAGATGCGGATGGCGATCGTTTCGGTCAGCAGGGTATTGATTATCAAATCACTGCATTTGAAGACATTATTAAAGATTTACCGGGTGAAAGATCGGTAAGTAATAGCGCGGCAATTCTGCGCTATCAAGACCAGCTCAAATCAGATTATGCACGTAGCGGCATCATGCTTTATGGCAGCTCGCCAGATTACCCGACGCATAGTATTGCCGATTGGGGTTTACAACCCACCATGAGTTTACGCAGTGAAATTATTTCCGTTCAGCATTTAGATGCGAATGAAAGCGTAGGTTATGGCTCAAACTTTGTCGCAGAGCAACCCATGACTATTGGGATTGTAGCGTGTGGCTATGCCGATGGTTATCAGCGTATTTCACCGACAGGTACGCCTGTTTTAGTGGACTCTGTCCGCACTCGTACAGTCGGCCGCATCAGCATGGATATGTTGGCAGTCGATTTAACTGGCATTGATAGTGCCAAAGTCGGCAGCGAAGTGGTGCTCTGGGGACAATCAAGTACAGGTGTTATTTTGCCTATTGATGATGTCGCAGTTTCATCCGGTACGGTGGGGTATGAACTGATGTGTGCTGTCACTGCCCGTGTTCAATTTATTAATCAGGTATAAGGAAATCCGAATGTCCAATTCAGATATACAAAAGATCAAAACCAATGAAGTCATGAGCGCCGTGACTGTTTTTAACAAAGTGGTTTATTTGTCAGGTCAGGTACCTAAAAATACCGAGCAAGACGTGGCAGGACAAACTCGTGAAATTCTTGCAACGATTGATGAACTTTTGGCGCTTGCCGATACTGATAAATCTCGCTTGCTCTCTACACAGCTCTATTTGAAAAATCTTTCTGACTTTTCAACCGTAAATGCAATTTGGGTTGATTGGTTAAAAGGGTGTGTTGCTCCATCGCGTGCCACAATTCAGGCCGATTTGGTTAATCCAGACTGGCTCATTGAAATTGCCGTGACGGCAGCACAAAAGTAATTCGTTTTTACTCCAAAAATGATGATGTATCTAACAGAAGGAAGATAGGTACGGTTTATCCAGTCATTTTTTGGTGAACAGATTCAGTGACCTGTGGCATACGGTTCGATTTTCGCCATAGGTTGCTGATCTTAACAAAGGAATTCAAAAAGGAATTTTAATATGACAACGGCTCGTCATTCAGATACAGAAAATTCTCCTGATCATCTGCAACGAAAACTGTCTAACCGTCATTTACAACTGATTGCAATTGGCGGTGCGATTGGAACTGGCCTATTTATGGGCTCAGGTAAAACTATCTCCCTCGCAGGTCCTTCAATCCTTTTGATCTATATGATCATTGGAGGAATGTTCTTTTTCTTAATGCGTGCAATGGGCGAGTTGCTCCTTGCAAATCTGCATTACAAATCTTTTGTGGATATGGCTCATGACTTGATTGGTCCTTGGGCTGGTTATTATTTGGGCTGGACCTATTGGTTAGGCTGGGTGTTAGTGGGTATTGCGGACCTTTCAGCAGTCATCAACTATTTAGGTTTCTGGCTGCCCGATGGCGCGAGCTTTTCTCCAACTCAACAAGCCATGATTAGTGCAGGCTGTGTATTGTTTGTGATGGGTCTTAACCTACTGACAGTACGTTTGTTTGGTGAAATTGAATTCTGGTTTGCACTCATCAAGATTTTGGCGATTATTGGCCTGATCGGAGTGGGTGGTTACATGATTTTCAGCCATTTCCAGGCTCCTCAAGGTGCTGTAGCAAGCATGAGTAATGTTTGGTCGCATGGTGGTTTATTCCCGAAAGGTACTGAAGGCTTCTTGGCTGGTTTCCAGATTGCCGTGTTTGCTTTTGTCGGGGTTGAACTTGTAGGTACAACGGCTGCTGAAACGAAAGATCCAGAGAAGAATTTACCAAAAGCAATTAACGCGATTCCGATACGTATTATTTTGTTCTATGTATTGGCACTGTTTATTGTGATGTCAGTAACACCGTGGGATCACATTCGCGCAGATAAAAGCCCGTTTGTTGAGTTATTCTTAAATGCGGGTATTCCGGTTTCTGCGATCATCATGAACTTGGTGGTGCTATCTTCGGTGATGTCTTCAATGAATAGCGGTGTGTTTTCAACCAGTCGTATGCTATTCGGTTTATCAAAAGATGGTCAGGCACCGGGTGCATTTGGCCGTTTATCAAAGCGTGCCGTGCCATCAAATGGTTTGATTTTCTCTTGTATTTTCATTATGGGCGGAGCGGTACTTCAGTACTTTGTTCCAAACACCATGGAAGCATTTACTTTGGCAAGTTCACTCTGTGTGATTCTATTCATTAGTGTATGGAGTCTCATCATGGTGTGCTATTTACGCTATCGTAAATTACGTCCAGAGTTACATGAAAAATCAACTTTTAAAATGCCGGGCGGCGTTTGGATGAGCTATATAGTTCTGGCATTTATGCTTTTCACTTTGGTGATCTTGGCATTAGAACCAGATACTTTAAAAGCACTATATGTCAGTCCAGTATGGTTGGTTATTTTAGGCGTCACATATCATGTGCTCTATAAACCACGCTTGAAAAAACTAGGACGTGAGCTCGTCAACGATCATTAAGTTTTAATAAAAAGCCAATCAATTATGATTGGCTTTTTTTATTTTATTTCGATTTTTTATCGGAATAATATTGTTTATTTTTGAGTCGATGGTGCGATTTTGAGGGTATTGGAAAAGTACATATAGCATTATCGCATGCTACACTCCGGCTAATCTGGAGAATCCAGATATGTTAATTAAAATTGCCGTGAAGGCATTACATAAATAATGTGACTTAAAAAAACAGGACAAACGATTTATCAATTAAGGAAAAATATACTTGAACATCTTGTCCTGAGGTATAGACTCAGCAACCCACGATATACGGTTCGTTTTTCTCCCTATAGGTTGCTGATTTAAGTTAAGCAAAATATAAAAAGGACTTCTAATATGACAATGGTTCATCATTCAGATGAGGCAAGCTCCCCTGATCATTTACAACGGAAATTAAATAATCGCCATCTACAAATGATTGCAATTGGCGGTGCAATTGGAACCGGCTTATTTATGGGCTCGGGCAAAACCATCTCCCTCGCTGGTCCTTCAATTCTCGTGATTTACATGTTAATTGGTGGCATGTTCTTTTTTCTGATGCGTGCATTGGGTGAACTACTGCTTGCCAACTTACATTACAAATCTTTTGTTGATATGGCTTATGACTTGATCGGACCATGGGCTGGCTATTATATAGGCTGGACTTATTGGTTAGGCTGGGTACTAGTCGGTATTGCTGATTTGTCTGCGGTCATTAACTATTTAAGTTTCTGGCTGCCCGAAGGCGCCAGTTTCTCACCAATGCAACAGGCCATGATTAGTGCAGGCTGTGTACTATTCATTTTAGGGCTTAACCTTCTTACGGTGAAGTTGTTTGGTGAGGTTGAATTCTGGTTCGCACTCATTAAGATTTTGGCCATTATTGGCCTGGTTGGAGTCGGTGGTTACATGATCCTCACTCATTTTCAAGCTCCACATGGAGAGGTTGTGAGTGTAAGTAATGTGTGGTCGCATGGCGGCATATTTCCAAAAGGCGTAAGCGGATTTTTGGCAGGTTTCCAGATTGCCGTGTTTGCCTTTATTGGCGTTGAATTGATTGGTACAACAGCCGCTGAAACTAAAGATCCAGAGAAAAATCTACCGAAAGCGATTAACGCGATTCCAATTCGTATTATTTTATTCTATGTGTTAGCACTCTTTGTCGTGATGTCAGTGACACCGTGGGATCACATTCGCGCAGATAAAAGCCCGTTTGTTGAGTTATTTTTAAATGCAGGTATTCCAGTTTCTGCCATCATTATGAACTTAGTTGTGCTGTCTTCGGTGATGTCTTCTATGAACAGCGGTGTGTTTTCAACCAGTCGTATGCTGTTCGGTTTATCGAAAGATGGTCAGGCGCCAAGTGCATTGGGGCGTTTATCAAAACGTGCCGTACCTTCAAATGGTTTAATCTTCTCATGTATTTTCATTATGGGTGGGGCAGTGTTGCAGTACTTTGTCCCAAACACGATGGAAGCATTTACTTTGGCAAGTTCACTCTGTGTGATTCTCTTTATTAGCGTATGGCTTCTGATCATGGCGTGCTATTTACGTTACCGTAAGTTGAGTCCAGAGTTACATGCTAAATCGACCTTTAAAATGCCGGGTGGGGTGTTGATGGCGTATGTTGTCATTGCATTTTTCTTGTTCACTTTAGTGATTTTGGCATTAGAGCCAGATACATTAAAAGCGGTATATGTTAGTCCATTATGGCTAGTTGTTTTAGGCGTTAGCTATCATGTGTTTTATAAACCGCGCATGAAAAAACTAGGCCAAGAAACTTTTGATTAATGATTAATAATTTCAAAAAAGCCAATCAATCATGATTGGCTTTTTTTATTTAGGTCTTTTAGTCAACCAATAAATGTTGATATTTATCGGCTTGCTTACGTAGATAATCCCAAACTAATTTGATGCGCGGTTCATGTTGTAAATCAACAAAGGTCAACATCCAGAAGGTATGGGTAAAGCGAACTTGTTGCTCTAAAACGACGTCAAGTTCCGGTTTATCATCTGCCAAAAACTTGGGCAAAATCGCAAGCCCTGCACCAGCACTTACTGCAATTTGTTGGGCCAAAATACTACTACTACGGAAGTTGGCATTAAGCTTTAAGGGCAATCGTTCTAAACAGTACAGCTCGGGGCTATAGACCAGATCATCAATATAATTCACAAAGCGATGCTGGGTTAAATCTTCCAAACCACGAATAGGTGGGTTCTGCGCCAGATAGTTTTGGCTACCATAAATTTTTAAACAATAGTCAGACAAGCGCGTAATGATATATGGCCCAGAAGTGGGGCGGTCAATTGAGACCACAATATCTGCTTCACGGTGCGAGAGCTTAATCATTTTCGGCACTGGAATCAGGTCGATGGTAAGCAATGGATACTGAATAGAGAACTCAGCCAGTAAACGGGCTAAAAACGCAGTGCCAAAACCTTCAGGTGTGCCAATTCGCACACGGCCTTGTAAAGGTTGATGTGGCTTTTCAATTTGTAAGAAAGCTTGTTCCATTTGCTCAACTCGAGGAACAAGTGCCATCCCTTCAAGTGTCAATTCATAACCAGTTGCTTCACGCTTAAAGAGCGTTGTACCCAAAGCAAGTTCTAGGGCCTGAATCCGTCTTGCAACCGTACTATGCTCTACCCCAATAATACGCGCGGCATTGGTTAAGGTTTTTGTACGTGCTAAAACCAGAAAAAAATGTAGATGATCCCAATCCACTTTCATTTTTGTTGTAATCCCTGTGCATATTTGCACATCAATCGTGCATGAATTTGCGTTGGTGGTCAAAGTTTTCTTTGCTAGTCTCAATTGAAACTGGAATAAAGAAAATATCTCTAAAAAATATTTTCTAATAATTGAACACAATAAAAATATCGCCTACGGAGAGGTTATGAACACAATCCAAAAAATCGAATTGGAAACCGCTAAGTTACTCATTAACGGAAATTTTATCGAATCTAAAACACAGGAATGGCAAGACATTGTTAACCCTGCAACTCAGGAAGTGATTGGTCGTGTGCCATTTGCAACGGTTCAAGAAGTTGATGCTGCTATTCAGGCTGCACAAGATGCTTTCGCTTCTTGGCGTCAAACCCCAATTCAAGCACGTATGCGCATCATGCTTAAACTGCAAGATTTGATTCGTGCGAACATGAAGGAAATTGCGCAAGTACTGACGGCTGAACAAGGCAAAACCTTGGCAGATGCTGAAGGCGATATTCAACGTGGTTTAGAAGTGGTTGAACATGCGTGTTCAATCGGTACTCTACAAATGGGTGAATATGTCGAGGGTGTGGCACGTGGTGTAGACACTTATACCTTGCAGCAACCTTTGGGTGTGTGTGCTGGGATTACGCCGTTTAACTTTCCAGCGATGATTCCCCTTTGGATGTTCCCAATGGCAATCGTTTGTGGCAACACCTTCGTTTTAAAACCATCAGAACAAGACCCGTTATCGACCATGATGCTGGTTGAACTTGCAATTCAAGCAGGTATTCCAGCAGGTGTGTTAAACGTTGTGCATGGTGGTAAAGAAGTTGTTGATCGTCTATGTACGCATAAAGACATTAAAGCCATTTCATTTGTTGGCTCAACTGCGGTTGGAACGCATGTTTATAACCTTGCAGGTCAACATGGCAAACGTGTGCAGTCGATGATGGGTGCAAAAAACCATGTAGCTGTCATGCCTGACGCCAATAAAGAACAAACCTTAAATGCCCTAGTGGGTGCAGCGTTTGGTGCAGCAGGGCAGCGCTGTATGGCATTGTCGGTTGCAGTCATGGTGGGTGAAAGTAAACAGTGGATTCAAGAATTAGTCGAAAAAGCGAAAACCTTAAAAGTAAACGCAGGCCATGAGCCGAATACCGATATTGGCCCTGTCATTTCAAAACGTGCCAAAGCGCGTGTGCTTGATTTAATTAATAGCGGTGTTGAGCAAGGTGCAGAGTTATTACTCGATGGTCGCGATGTTCAAGTTCAAGGCTATGAATCGGGCAACTTTGTAGGTGCAACGATTTTTAGTGGCGTAAATACCGACATGCGTATTTATAAAGAAGAAGTCTTTGGCCCTGTACTCTCAATTATTTGTGTAGATACCCTTGAGGAAGCGATTGCTCTTATCAATGCCAACCCATTCGGTAACGGTGTAGGTCTATTCACACAAAGTGGTGCGATTGCACGTACTTTCCAAAACCTCATTGATATTGGTCAAGTTGGTATCAACATTCCAATTCCTGTGCCAGTGCCTTTCTTTAGTTTTACGGGTTCAAGAGGTTCAAAACTTGGTGATTTGGGACCATACGGCAAACAAGCTGTGCAGTTCTATACCCAAACCAAAACTATTACCAGTCGCTGGTTTGAAGACAGCCATGAGGTTGGTGCAGTAAATACAACCATTAGTTTACGTTAAGGGGATCACGGATGAATATCGCCTTTATCGGTCTAGGAAATATGGGCGGCAGAATGGCCCATAACCTACTGAAAGCCGGAATCAAAGTTTATGGTTATGACCTCAGTGAAGTTGCTATTCAGCACTTTGCCGAGGCGGGTGGCGTAGTATGTGACAGTCCACAGGCAGCCGCGAAAGAAGCTGATGTGGTCATTAGCATGTTGCCTGCGGCAAAGCATGTTAAAGAGGTTTACTTAGGTGAAAATGGTGTTTTAGAAGTGCTAAAAGCAGGTAGCTTATGCATTGATAGCAGTACCATTGATCCACAAACCATTAAAGATATTGCCGCTGTTGCACATAGCAAAAATATTAAAATCTGTGATGCGCCAGTCTCTGGTGGGACCATTGGTGCTCAAGCGGGGACCCTAACCTTTATGGTGGGTGCTGATGATCAAACCTTTAACGAAGTAAAACCTGTGCTCAGCCACATGGGCAAAAATATTGTTCATTGTGGTGATGTCGGTGCAGGCCAAATTGCCAAAATTTGCAATAACCTGATTTTAGGTATTTCAATGGCAGCGGTGGCCGAAGGTATGGCACTCGGTGTAAAGCTGGGCATTGACCCGCAAGCATTGGCAGGTGTTATTAACACCTCAAGCGGTCGTTGCTGGAGCTCGGATGTGTGTAACCCATGGCCGCATATTAATGAAAATGCGCCAGCATCTCGAGGTTACCAAGATGGCTTTGCGACTCAGCTGATGCTGAAGGATTTAGGACTCGCTGTAGAGGCCGCGGGCCAAGTCAAACAGCCAGTTGTATTAGGTGGCATGGTGCAGCAGCTGTATCAGCAAATGTGCATGCGCGGGAATGCCAATCTCGATTTTTCGAGCATTATTCAGCAGTACCTGCCTCAAGAGGCATAACGGCAAAGCCAAAGGATGGCTTTAACTCAATTAAACCCTGTCGTGAATAACAACAAATCCGGACTGAGGGAAAAGATATGATGGATTATCAAAATGCTGCACAGGCTTTCGATTTGGAAAGTACTGCAAAAAAAATGTTATCAGGTTCACTCGATGCATTAAATGCTTGTTATGAATGCTGTGATCGACACGCAGATGGCGACAAAATTGCATTGTATTGGCAAGGAAAAGACGGCCGAAAAGAGCAATACACCTTCCGTGAATTACAAGAATGGTCAAGTCAGTTTGCCAACTTTTTAAAATCACAAGGTGTGAAAGCAGGTGACCGTATTTCAGGTCTATTACCAAGAACACCTGAATTGATCGTGACTATTTTTGCAGCTTGGCGAATTGGTGCAGTCTATCAACCCCTATTTACTGCGTTTGGCCCAAAGGCGATTGAGCACCGTATTCAGCTTGCACAAAGCAAGCTGGTGGTGACCGATGTAGGTAACCGTAGCAAGCTTGATGAAATTGAGAATTGCCCTGCAATTGTGACGGTTGCCGATGTACAAGGTACTCCGCTCAAAGCAGATGATTTTAATTTCTGGAATGAAGTTAAGCAGCAGTCTGATCAATGCGATTTGGTCATGCGTAGCATCCAAGATCCATTTTTATTGATGTTTACTTCAGGCACTACAGGGCCAGCGAAACCTTTGGAAGTGCCGTTAAAAGCATTGATTGCCTTTGGGCGATATATGCAAGATGCCATTGGTTTAACCGAAGAAGATTCGTTCTGGAATATTGCCGATCCGGGTTGGGCTTATGGTCTGTACTACGCGATTACTGGGCCATTATTTTTGGGCCATGCCACTTTGTTTTATGAAGGTGGTTTTAGCACAGATAGCCTATGTCAAATTGTGAAAGATTATAAAATTAACAATTTGGCAGGTGCACCAACGGCCTACCGCATGATGATGGCGGCTGATCCTGCACAAATGGCGCCGTTAAAAGGACTATTCCGTGTCGTTAGCAGTGCAGGTGAGCCGCTTAACCCAGAAGTGATTCGCTGGTTTAAACAAGTCTTAGATGCTCCGATTTATGATCACTACGGACAAACCGAAGTGGGCATGGTGGTGTGTAATCATCATGGTTTAAAACATGAAATCCATGCCGGTTCAGCAGGTTTCCCAAGTCCGGGCTACCGTGTTGCGATTGTCAATGAACAAGGTGAAGAACTTCCGCCAGATACACCGGGAATTTTAGCGGTCGACATTAGCCAGTCTCCAATGATGTGGTTCGGCGGCTATAAAGAAAGCCGTAAATCGCCCTTCATTGGTCACTACTATTTAACTGGCGACACTGCCGAGTTACATGCTGATGGCAGTATGAGCTTTGTTGGCCGCAGTGATGATGTGATCACGACATCGGGTTATCGCATTGGACCTTTTGATGTGGAAAGTGCCTTACTCGAACATGATGCTGTCATTGAAGCAGCAGTGATTGGTGTGCCTGACCCAGATCGTACCGAAGTCGTTAAAGCATTCGTGATTTTAGCTGCCGATGCTCAACCTTCAGATGCACTTGCTGAACAACTCAGCCAATTTGTTAAAAGACGACTTTCTGCACATGCGTACCCACGTTTAGTTGAATTTGTGAGTGAATTACCTAAAACTCCAAGTGGTAAAATTCAGCGCTTTTTATTGCGTAATCAAGAAATTGCTAAACAACAAGCTAAAGCAGGGTAAAGGAAATAATAATGCAATTTACCGAAGAACAATTACTCATTCGTGATATGGCGAAAAGTTTCGCCCAAGAACAAATCAAGCCCAATGCCAGCGATTGGGATCGAGACGGGACATTCCCAAAGGAAACCTTGGCTCAAATGGGGCAACTTGGTTTTATGGGCATGCTTGTTTCAGAACAATGGGGAGGTTCAGACACGGGCAACTTAGCCTATGTATTGGCACTCGAAGAAGTCGCCGCAGCAGATGGTGCAACCTCAACCATCATGAGTGTACATAACTCGGTTGGCTGTGTCCCTATTTTAAAATTTGGTACCGATGAGCAAAAAGAGCGGTTTTTAAAACCTTTGGCGCAAGGTGAAATGATCGGTGCTTTCGCCCTAACTGAACCACATACAGGCTCAGACGCAGCAGCACTTAAAACCCGTGCGGTGAAAGATGGCGACGATTACATTTTAAATGGCGCTAAGCAGTTTATTACCTCTGGCAACAATGCAGGCGTGATTATTGTGTTTGCAGTAACCGACCCGAGCGCAGGTAAAAAAGGGATTAGCGCATTTTTAGTCCCACGCGATACACCGGGTTACGAAGTGATTCGTGTTGAAGAAAAACTAGGCCTGCATGCTTCAGATACGTGTCAGATTGCACTGACTGATGTGCGCATTCATAAAAGTCTCATGCTTGGCAAAGAAGGCGAAGGTTTAAAAATTGCACTTGCCAATTTAGAAGGTGGTCGTATCGGCATTGCCGCACAGGCAGTAGGTTTGGCACGTGCAGCGCTCGAAGAAGCAACTCGCTATGCCAAAGAACGTATTACTTTTGGCAAACCGATTTTTGAGCATCAAGCTATCGCTTTTCGTCTTGCTAGCATGGCAACTGAAATTGAAGCTGCCAGACAACTTGTTCACTACGCTGCACGTTTAAAAGAAGCAGGGCAACCGTGTCTAAATGAAGCCTCAATGGCTAAGCTATTTGCTTCGGAAATGACGGAGCGAGTGTGTTCGAGCGCCTTACAAGTGTTTGGTGGCTATGGCTATCTCAAAGACTTCCCGATTGAACGTATCTACCGTGATGCTCGTATTTGCCAAATTTACGAAGGCACGAGCGATATTCAACGTTTAGTCATCGCACGTAGTCTATAAAACCAGAACAAGGAATAAATCATGCAGTGGCAAAGTATTTTATTAGAAAAGCGTAATGGGGTTGGACTGATTACATTAAATCGCCCTCAAGCGCTCAATGCTTTAAATAGTGAATTAATTAGTGAGATTAATCAGGCATTAGATCAGCTTGAAAAAGATCGTGAAATTGGCTGCATGGTATTAGCAGGCTCAGAAAAAGCTTTTGCCGCTGGTGCAGACATTAAAGAAATGGCTGATTTGGTATTTCCAGATATTTATTTTGATGACTTTTTTCATCTTGCAGACCGTATTGCACAGCGCCGTAAACCTTTAATTGCAGCAGTCAGCGGCTATGCGTTGGGTGGTGGCTGTGAATTAGCGCTCATGTGTGACTTTATCTATTGTGCCGATAACGCCAAGTTTGGCTTACCCGAAGTTACTTTAGGCGTAATTCCGGGTATTGGTGGTACACAGCGCTTAACTCATGCGATTGGTAAAGCCAAAGCAATGGAAATGTGCTTTACCGCGCGACAAATGGGCGCAGTAGAGGCAGAGCAAAGTGGGCTGGTTGCACGTGTTTTTAGTAAAGAAGAATTACTTGAACAAACCCTGCAAGCCGCAGAAAAAATTGCAGCACGATCTTTAACTGCAAACATGATGCTCAAAGAAACCATTAACCGAGCTTATGAAGTGAATCTCACCGAAGGTTTACGCTTTGAGCGACGTATGTTCCATTCAATTTTTGCGACATCTGATCAAAAAGAAGGAATGCAGGCTTTCGTTGAAAAACGCCAGCCAAATTTTAAAAATCAATAAGAGATCAATAAAATGAATACAGAAAATCACTTAATGATTGAGCAGCAAGGTAAGTTGGGCATTATTACTCTAGACCGTGTGACTCATCTCAATGCATTGTCACTAGATATGATTGAAGGCATTGGTGCCCAATTGGAACTGTGGCGAAATGATGTTGCTGTTCAGGCAGTATTAATTAAGTCAAATAGTCCAAAGGCTTTCTGTGCAGGTGGAGATATTCGCTATCTTTACGTACAGTTATAAAAATAGGCACGGCTGACTATAAAGGCTATTTTAGTTGCCGAATATAAAATAGCTGACCACGCTGCGTGAATATGAAAAGCCAGTCATCGTTGTGCTTGATGGCTATGTGTTAGGTGGTGGTTTTGGTTTAGCTCAGGCTTGTCATATTGTCGTGAGCAGTGAAAAGTCCAGATTTGCTATGCCTGAAACAGCGATTGGTTTTTTCCCAGACGTTGGCGCAACACACTTCCTGTCTCGACTTGATGATATCGGCGTTTATATGGCAATTACGGGTGAGCAGATCAGCAGTAGTGATGCACTCTATCTCGATTTAATTGACTACCATGTGCCAAGCGAGCAGTTACAAGCATTGCAAGAAGCACTTGTTGATACGCCAAGTTTAAGTAAAGAAGGAATTGAACACATCATTACCCGATTTATTACTCGTCCTGCCGAAAGTGAATTAAAACAATTGGCGAAAGGTATTCGTAAACATTTCGGTTTTCAGCATTTAGATGAAATTGAACAAAGTCTTGAAAATGAACAAGATGAAAGCTTAAAAACTTGGACTAGCAAGATGCTCAGCATTTTGCAGCAACGTTCATTTATTGCCAAACAAACGAGTTTGAAGCTGCAACATTTAGGCCGTGGGCTTTCTTTGCCACAATGTATGCAGCTTGAGCGTGATTTACAGGATATCTGGTTTGAGCATGGTGACTTTATTGAGGGTGTTCGTGCGCTCATTGTCGATAAAGATAAACAACCACAGTGGCAAGAACGTAATCCGGAGCTAGAGCAAATTTTAGAAAAGCTAAGCTAAGCCCGCATTATAAAAACAAAAAAGACTTAAGGAGATAAAGCGAGACCTGAAAATGCTTATGGTCAGGGCTGGTCATAAGCATAAAAAAGACAAAACAAGAAAATCCAAGAAAGGAAATTGCGATGCAAACAATACATGGAAACGGTTCAAATACTAAAAAGTCGTCACATCGATTAGCAGGCATCTCTAGCATGGTCGGTACCACCATTGAGTGGTATGACTTCTTTATTTATGGCGCAGCAGCAGCTCTCATCTTTAATAAATTATTTTTCCCAAATCTGGATGCATTGACGGGTGTACTTGCTGCATTTGCAACGTATGCCGTTGGCTTTATTGGGCGGCCATTAGGTGGTTTAGTCTTTGGTCATTTTGGTGACAAAATTGGCCGTAAGTCGATGTTGTTGCTAACGTTAATGTTAATGGGGATTCCGACAGTTCTCATTGGCTTATTACCGACTTACGAGTCAATTGGTTACTGGGCTGCAATCGGTTTGGTCATCTTACGATTTATTCAAGGTATGGCAATGGGCGGTGAATGGGGCGGTGCTGTGCTCATGGCCGTTGAACATGCACCTGAAGGCGGTAAAGGGTTTTGGGGAAGCTTGCCTCAAGCCAGTACGGGTGGTGGCTTAATGCTAGCCTCAATCGCACTAGGACTGGTGTCGTTATTACCTGAAGAAGCATTGTTTAGCTGGGGTTGGCGTTTACCATTTCTTGCCAGCATTATTTTACTGGCAGTAGGCTGGTACATTCGAGTGAAAGTACCAGAGTCACCAGATTTTGAAAAAGTAAAACAGCAGTCCGAAGAAGTTAAAGTCCCTGCCTTACAAGTTTTTAAAAATCATCCGAAGCAGCTCATCACGATTATTTTGGCGCGTGCTGCCGAGAATGCATGGTTCTATATTGCTTCAACCTTTACGTTGGCTTACACCACTGCTCAACTTGGGATTCCACGTCAGGACATTTTATTTGCCACCATTTGTGGGGCTGTGGTCATTCTATTTATGACGCCGTTATGTGGACATTTGTCAGATAAAGTTGGTCAACGCAATATGTTTATGTTTGGTTTATGCGTATTGGCACTTTATTGCTATCCATTTTTTACCATGCTCAACACAAAAGATCCGGTATTGGTCTGGACGGCAATTGTTTTAGCGATTGGTGTGGTTTTCCCGATTATGTATGCACCACAGGCTCAGCTTTTTGCTCGTCAATTTCCGGCAGAAATTCGTTATAGCGGAATCTCAATTTCGGTACAGCTAGCTGGAGTGCTCGGTGGTGGTTTAGCGCCGCTAATTGCGACGAAACTTTTAAGTATTGGGCAGGGTAATCCTTACTTAATTATGATTTATATTGGATCTATGGCTATCGTTGCGATTATATCGACTTCATTTATGCCACGTGATTGGCAGACTAAAACTGATGAGGCTTATCATAAGAAAGCAGAAATAAATTTGAAAACCAAGATTACTGAGCATTCTTAATATTAAGTTTAATGCTTTAAATAGAAAAAAGCCCTAATCGTTTGATTAGGGCTTTTAAATTTTAACGAGGGAAACAAGATTCGAACTCATGCCCCTCATCTTTGCAATGTTAGCAATTTTTTAGACTTTGATTTAACCAACTACACTTCAATCAAGCATGCAAACATAGCATATCCATCGATAACCATTGGTGGTCCTGCACGATGGGCGCGAAAACCCGCGGCACGTAATAACCGCTCTACCCCAAGAGGTGAGGTCGTAATGAGTTGTTTTGCGCCTTGTTCTCTTGCAAAGTTGATCGCTTCTTTCAGAATTGCAATAGAAACAGGAGATGACACTGCTTGACTAGCAGAGGAAGGTGGATTCGAGAAATCTACGGCTGAAAATCTTGATAACTCCCAAATTTCTGGCGAGCAAGGAATAGGCATTCCATTCATTAATTGAGGAAATACTTCACCGAGTAAATAGGGTTGAGTGGTGGGTAGCAATCTGGCACAGCCAATAATATTAGATTCTCTATCTTGAGCAACGACATAAGCTGTATCGATCTTATCAAATTGGTCTAGTTCTTCATTATTTGGACAGTTTAATTCCCAACCCAAATGTTCAACAAATACCCTGTAGCGGTAACTTTTAAATTTGGTATATAGGCCTTCTGAAAAATTGTTTTGGAATCCAACAATAACATTCATTACAAGTGCTTCCACTTATTTTTCAGGCGACTTTACTTGACAGCTGGAAAGGTGGTAACTGTAAGAATTAACAGGTTTCTAAGAGAAATTTGGACTTAATTTAGTCTTTGTTTGCGTTGTATTGATTTGAGCATAAATGAACTGTTCCCAAAACAAAGTATCTATTTTTTTTTCGATTAATGTTTCAGTAACATCAAATCCAATATCTGTACCAGATATATCAACAATCATGATATTGCTTCGAGGTAGCCCAATTCGCTTTAAGCTAGCGATGCCATCTTGCTCAACAAACTCCCAGTCCCATCCGGTACTTAAAGCTGGGGTCAGTGATGTTGCCCATTCAGTAAACCCATAATATAGAATTTGAGAATCTTCAATTTGTGTTGATTCAACAATAGATATGAGATGTTGGAGGGGGTAATTCATAAGCTGGTTTTCATTCATCCGAATAAAACCATCTGTTGAGATTGAGAAATCAGGGGGGATTGTGACCATGCTACCTGTTCAAGTGACTTGAATTACAGTTCTATAGATAAATAACATAAATTATTGCCAATTAAATACTGTTATGTTTTACAGGTCAGTCGTAATCTGGTGGTACACAGCGTTAAGCTGTTCTTTAGAAAGTAATTCAGGCAGTGGGTTTTACTTATGCAGAAATTGAGCATTCTGTAGCTTCAATATGAGAGAGTTGCTCATTTCAATATTATCAATAGGGTAAATTTATCATGTGCATTGTAGATAATGTCTATCCTCATTATTAAAACAATATTTTCCAGATCATTATAATTATTCTAAGCTTCACCAGATAATAAATGGAAAACTTATATAGAGTGTATTGTTAGTAGAAGTTATTATTTAGTTAAATTAATAGAAATATACAAATAAGGATAAATAATAGACTTCTTTTGAAAGTAAAAAATACTCATTTTTGGAATAAAATGCGTTCTTTATATTTGAGACTTTCAAGCATAATTCACATATGCAATATAACAACCTTAAAAAGCTTTCTGAAACTAGTTTATCCGAAGAATTTACCACCCTCTCAGGCTCAAAAATGTTGTTAATTGGATTATGAATTCCCTATATGCAACTAAAAAAATGATTTATGAATAAGGTCTAATGAGAGTAAATGGAAAATTGGCAAGAGGATTTACTATCAGCATCTCTGATGGTAAAAAATGAATATCAGCTATTTGAGGTCGTCAAATCTACAGCTTTAAAGCTCGGATTTGATTATTGTGCTTATGGAATGCAGGCACCATTATCTATTGCTGAACCAAAAACGATTATGTTGAATAATTATCCCGAAGCAATGGCAGAAGCGTTATGTTAAACAGCGATATGTGGTGGTAGATCCAACTGTACAGCATTGTATGCTGTCACTTCAACCTCTTGTCTGGTCGAGCCAATCTGCGAACACGCAATCTCAAAAAGATTTTTGGGAGGAGGCGCGTTCTTATGGTTTAAATGTTGGTTGGGCACAGTCAAGCCGTGACTTTATTGGTACAAGGGGGATGTTAACACTAGCAAGATCCGCTGACCAATTATCAGAAAAAGAGCAGAAAGCTCAATATACAAATATGTATTGGTTGTCTCAGACAGTGCATTCCAGCATTGCTAAAATTGTGAATGATGCGGAATTTGCTCAGTTTAATCTTTATTTAACGAACCGGGAAAAAGAGGTTCTACGTTGGACTGCGGAAGGAAAAACGTCAGCAGAGATTGCCCAGATTCTCGGGGTAACTGAAAGAACAGTAAATTTTCATCTTGGAAATTCAATGCAGAAGCTAAATGTGAATAATAAAATTTCAGCAGCTATTCGGGCTGTGATGTTAGGAATTTTGTAGGAATTCCCATATAAATAATATGGAAAGTTAGTTTTGGATTTTAATAAAATAAAATATTATTGGATGTATGTTTAAAATAAAATTAATTTTTTAAAAAGTATTTTT
>Ga0065703_1000116_pt1 | contig 33720 bp, 37 predicted proteins | sample SwiRhicommunBV21_FD_59090 | JGI IMG/M metagenome (GOLD analysis project Ga0065703, IMG submission 59090) | Switchgrass rhizosphere microbial communities from Buena Vista Grasslands Wildlife Area, Michigan, USA - BV2.1 v1 | ecosystem: Host-associated > Plants > Roots > Rhizosphere > Soil ...
GTCTTACTTTCTCTATTTATAAACAATTAACTTTTAACCTCATCACTACTTTAATTAGTAAATTATCTATTTTTTTATAATGACTATATTTTTATTCAGCTAAATAATAACTAATATAATAAAGATTAATTATTTAAAAATAAGCGATTTAGCTTTCTTTTCTGGGGATTTTCAATGAATGATTGGATGAAATATGCCTTTTATAGGAACTGCTTGTCTGTATCTATAGGCATTATTTCCTTCGGTTCACTCTTTTTCTGGGCTTCCACCCTTGCTATAGCCGATACTTCTAAAGTGGTCTGGTATCGTTATTATGATCAACGGGGTACGGCCAATATCAGTACATCAGTCACACCTGCTCATATTCGTTATGGTTATGAAGTTCTAGATCAAAATATGCAAGTGATTAAAAGAAACCATTCTTATAATGCGCAGACTGATTTAAATCAATCAAGTCAACGGGCATTATCAGCACGGCATAGAGAACTAGATATCAAATTAAAAAAAGCCTATAGCAATAGTAAGACAGCCACGATTAAAAGAGATCAAGCATTACTTGCTATAAAGAAGCAAATTAACTATCAACAGGAACAACTCGACCAGTTACAAGAAGACAAAATTTTATTTAAACGTCAAGAAATGGAATATTTCCGAAAGAGAGAAGTTATTCCTGAGCACCATAAGACGTTGATTGAAAACAATCTAAATAATATTTACAGGGTTAAACAAACACTTGAAACACTTTCCAAGACCTACAACCGTACCAATAGCGAGTATGAAAATATTATCGAACGTTTAAAAAAGCTTGAATAACTGTAAAGGTTTATCAAGAATAGGGGCAAAATAAAATTTGAATTATAGGATGATGCTGTATGCATAAAATGCATCTCACCCCTTCCACTATTTTTAAACTGAGTATTATTAGTTTATGTTTGATTTTAGCCGCATGTAATCAGCAAGAAACAACTAAAACAACGGCATCAGCTCCAGCAAAAATTGAACTCATTCCTCAAGACCTGATTGCTGTTAAAGAGGGAGCACTGGACTCTCAAACTGCTTTTACAGGAACGATTCGTGCGGTTCAGCAAAGTTCAATTCAGGCTCAAGTGAGCGCCACGGCGACCACTGTAACTACAAATGTTGGTCAACAGGTACAAAAAGGCCAAGTTTTAGTGAGATTGAATAATCAGGACAATGTTGCACGATTAGCACAAGCGCGTGCCAACCTTGCATCAGCTCAATCTCAAGCTGAGCTTGCACGCAATTTAATGAACCGAAAGCAAAGACTGTTTAATCAAGGGTTTATTGCTCGTGTCGAGTTTGAACAGAGTCAGGTTGACTACAAAGGCCAACTTGAAAGTGTAAAAGCTCAACAAGCGAATGTTGATATTGCTCGAAAGGCTGATCAAGACGGAATTATTACCAGTCCAATTTCAGGTGTGATTACTAAACGGCAAGTAGAACCTGGTCAGACTGTATCAGTTGGTCAAACGCTATTTGAAATCGTAAATCCAGACCAACTTGAAATACAGGCCAAGTTACCAATTGAGCAACAGTCTGCGCTTAAAATAGGTAACAGTATTCAATATCAGATTCAGGGAAATTCTAAACAATTAAACGCAACGCTTACTCGTATTTCACCTGTTGCAGATCAAGACAGCCGACAAATCGAATTTTTTGCAGTTCCTAAAGAAAAAATTGATTCGTTAAGCATAGGTGCTTTCATTAATGGAAATATTCTTCGTAGTGACACCAATCAAGGCCAAACGATTTCTTTAGACAGCATTCAAAATATACAACATGATCCTTTTGTATGGGTGGTACGTAATCACACCATCCAAAAAGTTAAAATTCGGGTGATTGAACAGCGTTATAACGACAATATTGCTTTGATTGATGGTTTGCAAAGCACAGATCTGGTGAGCCGTATTCAATTTGAAGATTCCGACATTAATAAAAAAAGTGACGGTTACAAACGACAAAAATAAATAAGGTAGCAAATAACGTATGTGGTTTACTCGAATCAGTGTGAAATACCCCGTTTTTACTATTATGATGATGATCAGCTTAATGGTACTCGGGTTAGCTTCTTGGAAACGGATGACCGTTGAAGAGTTTCCAAATATAGATTTCCCATTCGTAGTAGTCACTACAGAATATGCNGGTGCGTTCNCCTGAAGCNGTCGAATCAGATATTACTAAAAAACTACGAAGATCAAATCAATACGATTTCAGGCATTAAGCAAATTACTTCACGTTCAAGTGAAGGTTTTTCGATGGTCGTTGCAGAGTTTAACCTTGATACATCTTCAGCCATTGCAGCACAAGATGTTCGAGACAAAATTGCTCCCGTCGCAGCACAGTTCCGTGATGAAATTGATACACCAATTGTACAGCGCTACGACCCTTCCTCTAGCCCAATTATGTCAGTCGTATTTGAATCTACTAGCATGAATTTGGCTCAATTGAGTTCATATGTCGATAAACGGATCGTGCCTCAACTAAAAACCGTGTCTGGTGTCGGTAATGTGAATTTATTGGGGGATGCCAAACGACAAATACGAATAAAAATTCTTCCTGAGCAATTGCAAAGTTACGGCATTGGCATTGATCAGGTCATTAATACGTTAAAAAATGAAAACATTGAAGTTCCTGCTGGAACCTTACAACAAAAGAACTCTGAACTGGTTGTACAGATTCAATCAAAGGTTATTCATCCCCTTGCATTTGGCGATTTGGTGATTGCCAATAAAAATGGTTCACCGATTTTCTTAAAACAAGTCGCAACTGTTGAAGACACTCAAGCAGAACTACAATCAAGCGCTTTTTATAATGGTAAAACGGCTGTCTCTATTGATATTTTAAAAAGTTCCGATGCCAATGTAATTCAAGTCGTCGACAAAACTTATCAAACTTTAGAGAAGTTAAAAGCTCAGATGCCTGCGGGTTTAAATTATAAAGTCGTAGCTGATAGCTCTAAAGGAATTCGTGCTTCAATTAAAGATGTTGCCCGCACTATTATTGAAGGTGCCGCGTTAGCAGTTTTAATTGTTTTATTATTTTTAGGCTCTTTCCGCTCTACCGTCATCACAGGTTTAACCTTACCCATTACCCTTCTTGGAACTCTAACTTTTATCTGGGCTTTTGGGTTTAGCATTAACATGATGACGCTTTTAGCCCTATCACTCAGTATTGGTCTATTAATTGATGATGCGATTGTCGTTCGGGAAAATATTGTAAGACATACAGAACTTGGCAAAGATCATGTCACAGCTGCCCTTGAAGGGACAAAAGAAATTGGTTTGGCTGTACTCGCAACTACCCTTACGATTGTAGCAGTCTTTTTACCTGTTGCCTTTATGGGCGGACTGATTGGACGTTTCTTTTATCAGTTTGGTGTAACAGTCAGTACCGCTGTTCTAATTTCAATGTTTATTAGCTTTACGCTCGATCCAATGCTTTCTGCTCACTGGAAAGATCCGGTCAAGAAAAAAGATAATTGGCTACAACGGTTTTTTGACCATATTTCTAATTTGCTAGATCGGCTTAGTCATGTTTATGAACGGCTATTAAAGTTAGCCCTACGTTTCCGTTTCATTACGGTCATTATTGCAATCGCTTCATTATTTGCTGCATTAGGACTTTCTAAACTCATTGGAACTGAATTTGTACCTACTCCAGATAAAGGCGAAATTCGGATTCAGTTCGAAACTCCTGTAGACGCTTCTTTGGAATATACCCAAGCAAAACTCCATCAGGTTGACCAAATTATCAGGCAATTTCCAGATGTCGTTTCAACTTATGGTGTTGTCAATAGTGGGGTTGATTCTGGTAAAAATCGCGCCGGTTTGGGGGTTACCTTAAAGCCGAAACAACAGCGAAACAAGGATCTTAATGCGCTCAATAATGAATTCCGTGATCGTTTGCAAACTGTAGCGGGCATTCGAGTTACGTCTGTTGCCGCAGCACAAGATTCTGTTTCGGGTGGGCAAAAGCCAATCATGATTTCTATTAAAGGGACAGACTTAAATGAACTACAAAAAATTTCAGATCGTTTTATCGCTGAAATGGAAAAAATTAAAGGTGTAGTTGATTTAGAAAGCTCTTTGAAAGAACCAAAACCAACTTTGGGTGTTCATATTAATCGTATACTGGCAAGTGATTTAGGCCTATCTGTTTCACAAATTGCCAATGCGATTCGTCCATTAATCGCTGGTGATAATGTGACAACATGGGAAGATCGGGATGGTGAAAACTATGATGTGAATGTCCGTTTAAACGAAAATAAACGTATGCTTCCGCAAGATGTTCAGAACCTATATCTCAACTCAAATAAAACCAATGCCAATGGGCAAAACATTTTAGTTCCACTTAGCGCAGTGGCAACAACCGAAGAAAAACTCGGTGCTTCACAAATTAACCGACGTGATCTTGAGCGTGAAGTGCTCATTGAGGCAAATACATCTGGGCGACCTAGTGGTGATATTGGCCAAGACATCGATAAAATGCAAAAGGCGTTTAAGCTACCTGCGGGCTATACATTTGATACTCAAGGTGCCAATGCCGATATGGCAGAGTCTGCCGGATATGCATTAACAGCAATTACCCTATCGATTGTATTTATCTATATTGTTTTAGGTTCTCAATTTAATAGCTTTATCCATCCTGCTGCGATTATGGCCTCTTTACCATTATCACTCATTGGCGTATTCCTTGCCCTCTTCTTGTTCCAAAGCACACTGAACCTGTTTTCGATTATTGGCATTATCATGCTTATGGGTCTTGTCACTAAAAACGCGATTTTGCTTATCGATTTTATTAAGAAAGCGATGGATCAGGGTGTCAGCCGTTATGATGCTATTTTACAAGCTGGCAAAACCCGTTTACGCCCAATTTTAATGACCACAAGCGCTATGGTGATGGGTATGGTTCCATTAGCTTTAGGTCTTGGCGAAGGCGGTGAGCAAAGTGCACCAATGGCTCACGCTGTGATTGGGGGAGTGATTACCTCTACCCTATTGACTCTTGTGGTTGTACCCGTCATTTTCACTTATCTAGATGACTTGAAAAACTTTATGCTGCGTCAAACTCGACGATTCATGTCATAATGCAGCGATTATCGTATAATCTGCGTTTTTATAACGCTTAACTTTTAGGACTTTTTCCATGCGCGCAAGCCGCTTTTTATTTGCAACGTTGAGAGAAACCCCAAATGATGCTGAAGTGATTTCACACCAGCTCATGTTACGTGCGGGGATGATTCGTAAATTGGCATCTGGTTTATATACATGGCTGCCGATGGGAACACGTGTGCTTAAAAAAAGTAGATGCAATTGTTCGTGAAGAAATGAACCGTTCAGGTGCAATGGAAGTATTCATGCCCGTGACTCAACCCGCAAGTCTTTGGGAAGAATCAGGTCGCTACGAACAATACGGTCCTGAGTTATTACGTTTTAAAGATCGCCATGCGAACCCATTTGTACTTGGACCAACGCATGAAGAAGTTATTACGGATATGGCGCGTAACGAACTCAAAAGTTATAAGCAGCTTCCTGTAAATTTCTATCAAATTCAAACCAAATTCCGTGATGAAATTCGCCCACGTTTTGGGGTAATGCGTTCACGTGAGTTCATCATGAAAGATGCTTATTCTTTCCATGCAACTCAAGAATCGTTACAAGAAACTTATGACGTGATGTACGACACATACAGCCGTATTTTCACTCGCTTAGGCTTAGACTTTCGCCCAGTACAAGCAGATACAGGTTCAATTGGTGGTTCAGCTTCACATGAGTTTCACGTTTTGGCTTCAAGTGGTGAAGATGACATCGCATTTTCAACTGAATCTGATTATGCAGCAAACGTTGAAATGGCTGAGGCTGTTTTAGTGGGCGAACGTGCAGCACCTACACAAGAATTTAAATTGGTTGAAACACCAAACCAAAAAACGATTGACGATGTCTGCCAATTCTTAAATGCTGATCCTAAGCAATCTGTTAAAGCATTATTGGTTCAAGGCGTTGCTGACGAAAAAGGTCAGGTTCCTGTCGTTGCTCTATTTGTACGTGGTGACCACGAACTTAATGAGATTAAAGCTGAGAAGCATCCTTTAGTGGCTGCCCCTATTACTTTTGCAACTGAAGAACAACTTCAAGCATTTGGTTTAACTGCTGGTTTTACAGGTCCACAAGGTTTAGTCGAAAAAGGCTTAACTGTGATTGTTGACCGTGCTGCATCTGTTCTTTCAGACTTCGTTGCTGGTGCAAATGAAGCTGACAAACATGCAGTAGGCGTAAACTGGGAACGTGATGCGCAAATTACCGAAGTTTTCGATTTGCGTAATGTAGTTGAAGGCGATCCATCTCCAGATGGCAAAGGTACACTACAAATTAAACGTGGTATTGAAGTAGGCCATATTTTCCAGCTTGGTACTAAATACTCTGAAGCTTTAGGCTGTAAAGTTTTAGGTGAAGATGGCAAACCATTTACAGTAACCATGGGATGCTACGGTATTGGTGTAACACGTGTAGTTGCAGCTGCAATTGAACAAAATTACGATGACAAAGGCATTATCTGGCCACAAGCCATTGCACCTTTTGAAATTGCAATTGTTCCAATGAATGCGCACAAATCACCCCGTACTCTTGAAGCAGCAGAATCTCTTTATGCAGAGCTTCAGGCACAAGGTTTTGATGTATTACTTGATGACCGTAACGAACGTCCGGGTGTTAAATTCTCTGACCTTGAATTGATGGGTATTCCACACCGTATTGTGATTGGTGAAAAAGGTCTTGATGCGGGTACTTTTGAATATAAAGGCCGCCGAGATGCTGAAGCGAGCAATTTAACTAAAGAAGAACTTTTAGCTAAGTTAGCGCGTTAATAAATACATAATAAATAAAAAAGCAGCTTTTAGAAGCTGCTTTTTTTAACTTAGTTTTTATGCCTGAACTGTTAAGTCCTTGATGGTTGTTGATGAACCATTGGTTTTAACAGACTCAATTCCTTTATCTCGTGAAGCTTCACTCGCATAGAACTGACTCGTTCCGATAATCTGATGATTTGCAGCTTTTAAATTGAAATAAGGCTTTCCATTTTTTGCAGTTAAACGCTCATATCGCTCGTCATCACCACTGTTTTTTTGAATTGATTCAATACCATTTGCAGCAGAGGCTTTTGCCTTATATAGCTCACTATTTAAAATAGGTTCACCATTTCCTGCCTTTAAGATAAAGCGGTATTGACCATCACTCGCTTGTGAAATTTCGTACCATCCTGCCATAAAAACCTCATTTTTTTGTTGGTGTGGGTATGACTTTCGTTATTATTCTGGACGAAAGTTATTTGTTATTTATGACAATATAAATGGGCAATCACTCCTTGAATAGCCCATTTTTTATACTTTTTCGTAATAAAATTATTATGATGTTAGGAATTTAAAAGATAGAGATATAGACGTATATCTCTACCGAAATGTAATGAAAATTAACAATTTAAGCTTTTTTTACAAATTCAGATTTTAATTTCATCTGGCCGATACCATCGATTTTACAATCGATGTTGTGGCCATCACTTGCATCTGGAACTAAGCGAATCGTTTTTACTTTAGTGCCTACTTTTACCACTGAAGAAGAACCTTTAATTTTTAAATCTTTAATTACAGTTACGCTGTCGCCATCAGCTAAAATATTTCCATTAGCATCTTTAATAATTTCTTGTTCTTCAGTTGCTGAAGCATCCCCTTCTTTCCACTCGTTTGAGCATTCAGGACAAATCAATAAGTCGCCATCTTGGTAAGTATATTCTGATTGGCATTTTGGGCAGTTTGGCAAAGACATGAAAAAAATCTCAAAAAGTATATTATGCGAGATATGACTCATTTTTTAAAGTTTTAAATAAAACACTTTTACCCAAAAAAAATTNNTACATTCATTTNNAGTTTTNNCTTAATAAATATTCTTTCAAAATAATTGCATGGTTATTTTCAAGATCTTTTGCTGAATATAAAAGCGTAACTGTATGTTCTGCTGCGATGTGTTGTAACTCTTCAACTGCGGAGTTGGTTTCAAGCTCTTTTAAATAGCGCTGCTTAAATTCTTCCCAATGATCTGGCGTTGCAGCATGGAACCACTTGCGAAGTTCAGTTGAAGGAGCCACTTCTTTTAGCCACAAATCTAAATGAGCATTTTCCTTACTAATTCCCCTACTCCATAGGCGGTCAACTAAAATACGCTTTCCATCATTAGGGTCAACATTTTCATAAATTCGTTTAATTTGGATATCCATTTCCAGCACACACATATTCCATGTCATGAACATCATCGCATTGATTTAACTATTCCTACAATCAGAAACTTTTACACTCGCCTCTATTTTTATTGCGCTCATCAATTTATTTCAGGCATACAAATTGCTTTTTAATTTATTATTATTTTATCAAATGGTAAAAAATGAAGCATTCTATTCATCCCTGTTCATCTCAAGAAGATGCCCCCTATTTGATTTTATCATCGGGGTTAGGCGGACATTCTAGTTTTTGGCTACCTCAAGTTGATACGCTTTGCCAACACTTTCATGTCTTAACTTATGACCAAGAAGGTTGTCACCAAGACAGTGCTTTATTACCTGCACACTACCATATGTGTGACATGGCGACTCAAGTACTACACTTATTAGAACATCTTCAAATTCATGAGTTCCATATGATCGGGCATGCTTTGGGTGGCATCATAGGAATGGAACTAGCAAAACAACTACAATCTAGCTCAATTACCATGCTCAGCCTTACACTGATTAATGCGTGGGATGAGTTAGATGCCCATACGCAAAAATGTTTTGATGCCCGTATCGCATTGTTAGCATCAGCAGGCGCTGAAGCCTATGTCCGTGCACAAGCATTTGTTTTTATATCCCCCTGCATGGATTTCTCAGAATCATAGTCACATTAAAAATACCGAAGATATTCAACTCCAAAACTTTCCACCTAAGACAAATGTATTTGCCCGACTCAAAGCGTTGATGGATTTCCAGTTACAGCCACTACATGTCGAAGCACTACAAAATGTTCCCCTTCATATCATTGCAAATAACGATGATTTTTTAGTACCCGTACAAAAATCTCATGATCTATTCAGACAGTTAGGACATGGCCAACTTAGTATTTTAACTACGGGTGCACATGCCTCTACCGTGACAGAACCTCAATTGCTCAACCACACCCTTACTCAATTTTTCTATAACAGTAGGATCTTATAATGAACGCAAAAACAATGAATATAATTGATCAACTTTTCTTAGAGGCTCATACCCACAATACTTGGTTAGATCGAGCTGTTAGCATTGATCAAATCCGGCAAATTTATGATCTAGTAAAAATGGCTCCCACATCTGCAAACTGTAGTCCAGCCCGATTTGTTTTTTTAACCACTCAAGAAGCGAAAGAAAAACTAAGACCAGCACTTTTTTCCGGCAATATCGAAAAAACGATGACAGCACCTGTCACGGTTTTAGTCGCAACAGATAAAAAGTTTTATGAAAAATTACCAGAATTATTTCCCTATGCCGATGCGAAGTCTTGGTTCACATCGAGTGAAGCTATGGCAAACGAAACAGCCTTCCGTAATAGCTCTTTGCAAGCAGCCTACTTGATTATGGCTTGTCGTAGCTTGGGACTAGATACAGGTCCTATGTCTGGTTTTGATGCGAAACAAGTCGATGAACTATTTTTTGCAGATACCAATCACCATATTAATCTGATTATTAATATCGGTTATGGAGACAGTCAAAAGGTTTATAACCGCTTACCACGTTTGAGCTTTGAAGATACATGCAAAATAGAATAGCTCATCCACTTTTTTGAATTTAGAAGACTGCTTGCTCTACACATGCAGTCTTTTTTATTACCGAAATTGATCAAAAGATACACAATGAAGCACTTTGGATTTACCGTGGTGCATAATTGCTACATTTTTTACCATTTGATAAATTTTATACCAAACAATATATTCAAGTTACTAATAAATAATAATTTTAATAAGTTGGCACATAGTATGCATTATTAAAAATACAAAGCAATGCACCGAGAATATAAAGGTTTATAGATTTCCGGTGTGATATTACAAACTCATGATGGGGATTCAATATGAAGATCGGCATCTTTAGTCCAATTGGAAATAATGGCTGGTTGCTTTCTGAGAACGCACCGCAATACAAACCGAGTTTTGAACTCAACAAACAGATTGTTCAACGCGCTGAACATTATGGATTTGACTTTGCTTTATCCATGATCAAATTACGTGGCTTCGGCGGAAAAACTGAATTTTGGGACTATAACCTAGAATCATTTACGCTCATGGCAGGCTTAGCAGCTGTTACCAGTAAAATCCAGATTTATGCAACCGCAGCAACATTAGTTATGCCCCCTGCAATTGTTGCGCGTATGGCATCGACAATCGACTCTATTTCAAATGGTCGCTTTGGTCTAAATGTTGTGACAGGCTGGCAAGCACCTGAATATACCCAAATGAATATGTGGCCTGGGGATGAGTACTTCGGCAAACGTTATGAGTATTTATCAGAATATGTCGAAATTTTAAGAGAGCTTTGGGCAACAGGAAAATCTGACTTTAAGGGCGAGTTTTTCCAAATGGAAGATTGCCAAGTTAAACCTAGGCCTCAAGCAGATATGAAAATCATTTGCGCTGGTCAATCTGATAGTGGGCTTGCCTTTTCAGCAAAATATGCAGACTACAATTTTGTGTTTGGAAAAGGTCTAAATACTCCAACAGCATATGCAGAAATCAACGACCGTCTAAAAGTACATACCGATCAAACCGGACGCAATGTTCAAACCTACGTGCTGTTTATGGTTATTGCTGCACAAACAGATGAAGAAGCCATGGCAAAGTGGCAGCACTACAACGATGGTGCAGATCTTGAAGCTATCAACTGGCTCATGAACCAAGGCAATAAAGATAAAACATCAGGTAGTGACACCAATATTAGACAAATGGCATCAAGCGTTTCTCCCGTCAATATCAACATGGGAACTCTTGTCGGTTCTTATGAAAAAGTCGCTGAAATGTTGGATGAAATTTCTACCATTGAAGGTACTGAAGGCATTTTATTGACCTTTGATGATTTTGTACAAGGTGTTGAAGATTTTGGTCAACGTATCCAACCTCTAATGTCATGCCGTAAGCATATTGAAATTGAGATTGAACCCTCTTCTAGCTTGAATATTTTGGAGAAAACAGCATGAGCAAGGTTAATTCTAATGTCGTTTGTGCTGATTTCACTGCACAAATTGGAACTGGCAAAGTCTTAGACGCTGAACCTGAAGCGATTCAACTCGCCCCTGAACAAACAGCACTGATTGTGATTGATATGCAAAATGCCTATACATCTTTAGGTGGCTATTTAGATTTGGCTGGCTTTGATGTATCAGCCACCCAACCCGTTGTCGCCAATATTATAAAAAGTATTGATGCAGCGCATGCGGCTGGAATACAGGTGATCTATTTTCAAAATGGATGGGATGATCAATATATCGAAGCTGGCGGTTTAGGTTCACCAAATTATCACAAGTCTAACGCCCTCAAAACAATGCGCAAAAAACCCGAACTACAAGGCAAACTTTTATCTAAAGGTAGTTGGGATTTTGCTTTAATTGATGCATTAAAACCTCTTCCTCAAGATATCGTGATTGAAAAACCACGCTATAGCGGGTTCTTTAATACAGCTCTCGACAGCATTTTACGTGCACGTGGAATTCGTAATTTAGTCTTTGTGGGCATTGCCACGAATGTTTGCGTCGAATCAACTTTACGCGATGGATTCTTTTTAGAATATTTTGGCATTGCGCTCAAAGATGCATGTTATCAAGCTGGTCCTCAAGAAGCACATGAGGCTGCTTTATATAACATCAAGACTTTCTTTGGTTGGGTATCTGATACCAATTCTTTTATAGAAAGCTTTCAAACCACACCAAAATTATTCAGTAAATCAGCATAAACATCGCGTCTAAAATATTTCAAAAAAGATACCTAAATGAGGACAAAGAATATGCCAAAACAAGTTGTTATTCCTGAAGGAACCTCGGCTCCACTAGCCCCTTATGTACCTGCAACTAAAGCAGACAATATTGTTTATGTTTCAGGAACTCTAGCTTTTGATGAAAACAATACAGTGGTCTACGTGGGTGATGCTGCGGGTCAAACTCGTCATATTTTAGAAACCATTAAAAAGGTAATCGAAACTGCTGGTGGTTCAATGGATGACGTAACCTTCAATTCAATTTTCATTAAAGATTGGAGAGATTATGCGTCGATCAATACAGTTTATGCAGAATATTTTCCTGGCGACAAGCCAGCACGTTTCTGTATTCAAACAGGATTGGTCAAGCCAGATGCATTAGTTGAAATTGCATCGATTGCCCACGTGGGATGAAGGATGGCAACAATTAAACCAACTCAAATCAGGTACAACACAATGTATTAGCCTCGATTCGTCATGCTAAAGGGTATCGGGGCCGGAGACCAATCATGCAAAAATGTAATCAAAAAAATGCTTCTGACCTATTATTGTCTACATCTCATATCCAGCCCAGTTCTATACATTTAGAAATTAATCAGGATATTTTTAGACAAGGAATGGCAAATCTTGGAGCAGCAGTCAATGTTATTACAACAGAAGGCCCTGCTGGACAGGCTGGTTTTACTGCATCGGCAGTATGCAGTGTAACGGATACACCACCAACTCTATTAGTTTGCCTAAATCGCTCGGCTTCAGTCTTTCAAACTTTTAAAAAAAATGAAGTACTTTGCGTCAATACACTTGCCGCACATCAAAGCACGCTATCCACAGTTTTCGGTGGAAAAACTCCTATGCAAGAACGCTTTACTCATGGAGAGTGGAGCAAATTAGTTACGGGTTCTCCAATTTTAAATGAAGCTCTGGTGTCATTTGATTGTGAAATTGTTCAAAGTATGAGCATCGGCAGTCATGATGTCTTGTTTTGTGAAGTAAAAGCAATGCGACATCAAAGTGGACTTAACGCACTGATGTATTTCAACCGCAGTTATTGCGAATTACAAACAGCATGCTAATGCAGATAAAAATGAAAAAGAGGATCTGTTATGCGAACAAAAGAATCTTGGTTTCCTAAATTTAAACCGCACGCAGGTAATTTAGAAACTCCCGTACAAATTGATGAATATCTCCCTCCCGGTAAAAGTATTGTTTTGGGGTTACAACATGCTTTTGCTATGTTCGGAGCAACTGTTTTAGCTCCGTTACTCATGGGCTTTGATCCGAACCTCACCATTTTTATTACTGGTATTGGCACCATCTTGTTCTTTTTAATTACAGGTGGGCGTATGCCGAGCTATCTTGGATCAAGCTTCGCTTTTATTGGCGCAGTTGCTGCAGCAACAGGCTATGCAGGCGTTGGATTAAATCCAAATTTAGCTGTGGCGCTTGGTGGCACAATCATTTGTGGTTTGATTTATGCATGCATCGGTTTAGTTGTCATGAAAACTGGAACCGCATGGATTGAAAAACTCATGCCACCCGTGGTCACTGGTGCAATTGTCATGATCATTGGTTTAAATCTTGCTCCGGTAACAATTAAAAGTGTATCTACCAATAGCTTTGATACATGGATGGCAGTTCTGACCATTTTGTGTATTAGTGCAGTAGCCGTTTTTACACGAGGTATGGTTCGCCGCCTTTTATTACTCATTGGGCTAGTCAGTGCTTATTTTATTTATTTTCTACTTACCAATATATTAGGATTAGGCAAACCCATTGATTTTAGCACGATCAATCAAGCAGCTTGGTTTGGTCTACCTACATTTCACTCCCCTGTTTTTAATGCTAACGCTATTTTATTGATTGCACCTGTCGCGATTATTTTGGTAGCGGAAAACTTAGGACATTTCAAAGCTGTTTCTGCCATGACAGGACGTAATCTATCTCCATATATGGGTCGTGCTTTTTTTGCCGATGGTATTTGTACAAGTTTATCTGCCTCAATAGGCGGCACAGGCATGACAACATATGCTGAAAATATTGGGGTAATGGCCGTTACTAAAGTCTATTCCACCACTATTTTTGTAGTTGCTGGACTGTTCGCAATTTTGCTTGGCCTTTCTCCTAAATTTGGAGCAGTTATCAGTACGATTCCTGTTGCGTTATTGGGCGGTGCCTCGATTGTAGTGTTTGGTCTGATTACTGTTGCAGGTGCAAAAATTTGGGTCGATAACAAAGTTGATTTCACTAAAAATAGTACGCTAATTATTGCGGCGGTTAGCTTAATTATGGGTGCTGGAAACTTCAGTCTACATATAGGTCCATTTGACTTGGGCGGGATTGGAACGGCAACACTTGCAGCAATTGCCCTCAACCTGTTCCTCAATCGTACAGAAGCCTCAGAAACGAATAATGTAGAGAAACCTGTGGAATCTCTTAACCATGTACCACATGTCTAAATCAGGAGATATCCATTGATTCAAAGCGTTTCTTTTATTGGTTTAGGAGCGATGGGTTGGCATATGGCATCCAATCTTACAAAAGTATCTGGTCAGGTTCATGTATGGAACCGAAACTTTGAAAAAGCGAAAGAACATGAACAGATTTTTGGTACAAAAGCAGTCTGTCTACAACAAGCAGTACAAACAGATATTATTTTCTCATGTCTGCCCACCAGTCAAGATGTAGAAAGTCTGTTTAAAAATTGCTCACCCAAACAAGGTAGTATCTGGATAGATTGTACAAGTGGTGTACCCGACATAGCCAAAAGACTTAACCAACAACTTAAACATCAAGGTGTAGATTATTTAGATGCTCCCGTTTCTGGGCAGACTGTGGGTGCTGAGCGTGGAACCTTGACAGTAATGGTTGGGGGGAATCAGACCGCCTTTGAAAAAGCTCGCCCAATTATTCAAGCTTTTGCAGGTTTAATTGAACACGTCGGTGACAGTGGTTCAGCATTTGCAGTAAAGGCCGTAAATAATACTTTAATGGCAACCCATTTGTGGGCACTTGCAGAAGGGCTCAGTGTACTAAAAGCTCACGGCGTTAACTTACATTCGGCCATTAATTGCATTAATCACTCAAGTGGAAAAAGCAATATTTCAGAAAATATTATGGCTCAACGTGTTCTAAGCAGAAAGTTTGATAAAACCTTTGCTCTAAATTTATTGCAAAAAGATATTGGTATCGCAATAGATTTGATCACAGCAAGTAACTTAGATCTTCCCACCTTAAATCTGATTCAACAACAGTTTAACCAGATACATAAAACCGATGCTCAACACCTAGATTTTTCTGCTGTGGTTAAAACATTGGAACAACGCAATCAATTAGAACTATATTGAAATATAAAAAAAGCATGACTATAGCCATGCTTTTTATTTCTGATTAATTATATTACTGGTCAGGAATATCTGCTTCTATCAATAAAGTCAGTAAAGATAAAGATTCTTGCCATCCCAAATAGCACGCTTCCACAGGGATAACTTCAGGTATGCCTTCTTGTGTAATGTGTACTTCTGTACCCACCAATACCGTTTTTAATGTAATGGTGACCTGCATGGTCCCGGGTAAATTAGGGTCATCAAATTGGTCGTTATATCGAATTAACTCATTGGGAACTAATTCAACATAGGTTCCACCAAAAGCATGTGTTGAACCTGTCGAAAAATTGGTAAAACTCATTTTATATGAGCCGCCCACACTTGAATCAAAACTATGGACCTTTGCGGTAAAACCATGAGGTGGTAACCACTTTACTAAAGCGTCCGGATCTAAAAATGCACGATAAACGCGCTCGGCTGGTGCCTTAAACACTCGATGAAATTTCACTGTACCTGTTGCCATCATTATTCTCCTTATTCTAATTTCCTTTGAATTATCGAAATTATGCTTATTAGCTTAAACCTTCGGATTCATCCGAACGTATATTTTTGGTGTTTTTTTAAACAAAAAAGCTATCTTTTATGCAAAATCAAAATACGAAAACTATGGCTGATTTTTTAGTAAAAATGGAGCAAAATAGTCGGCAATCATAAAGAAACATATTGAATTTGAGATTAATCATGAGTCTGCTCGCTTTCTCTTCATATACTTTAAACGGTGTAGATGCACAAAAGTTTTTACAAGGCCAAGTTACTGTAGATACTGAACGTTTAGCTGAAAATGAAACACGCTATACAGCCATCTGCGATCTTAAAGGTCGTATTCACTTTGGGCTGTGGCTAAAAAAGATTAATGCTGAAAGTTTTGAAATTGTAGTTGCTCAAGATCAAGCAGAAGAGTTTGCCAAACATATTAAAAAATTTGGTGCTTTTTCGAAAATGACCTTGAGTGAACAAGGTCCTGCTTTTCCAAAAATCTCTGGTCATCAGACTGAGTTTTCTGCACTAGAAACTGATATTTCTGAATGGCAGAAACAAGCAATTATGACTGGCCAAGCTTGGATTACACAGGCAACAGAACACGAGTTTCAACCTCAAGAATTACGTTTGCACCAACGCGAAGGCGTTAATTACGATAAGGGCTGTTACCTAGGTCAGGAAATTGTGGCGCGCCTTTGGTTTAAAGCAAAACCAAAACACTGGTTACATCTAGTGCAAGGTACAGGTAAAGCACCTGCGGCGAAAGCTCAACTCCATAACGATATTGAAGTCGTCAATAGTGTTGCAAATGAGGAAGGTTATCTTGCTTTAGTTGTAGCTAAACCTGCTGCTCTAGAAGAGCTGGGCCTTCAAGTTCTTGATTTACCTGAAGCCTTAAGCGGTGATGTTGCCAGACCACAATAACTCATTATTTGTTTAAGCTGGAAAGCCCACCTATAAACTTGTGGGCTTTTTTATAGATACAAAATACTAATGAATTCATTAAATTAGAACGTCAATTTTTTAAGTTTTATATGCCATCATTAACCCTGTTGAAATTAAAGAGAAAAAAGAATGAAGACTAAACTTGCTACACTCATGTTGAGTTTGGCTATTTTCGGTTCTGCTCATGCTGATGTTAAAACACTTGAACAAAATCTTAAGACCAATTATCCAGATTTGCCTGTAAAAGGTGTTTACCAATCTCCTGTACAAGGCATTTATGAAGTGTATACAAGCGGTCGTATTGTCTATACCAATCAAGAAGCCAAGTATTTTTTTGTAGGTAATTTAGTCGACATTAAACAACAAAAAAATATGACTGATGAGCGAATTGCTGAATTGGGTAAGATTGATGTTAAAAGCTTACCGCTCAATCAAGCGATTAAATATGTAAAAGGAAAAGGCGAGCGCACCATCTATATCTTTAGCGATCCTGACTGCCCATATTGCCAACACTTAGAACAAAATATGGTGGGGGTTGATAACGTAACGGTATATGTCTTCCTTTACCCTCTTACCAGTCTGCATCCGAACGCCGAAAAAGTTTCAAATCAAATCTGGTGTTCAAAGAATCCGGCAGAGGCATGGACCAACTATATGCTTAACCGCAAGCTACCTACGACCAGCAAAAAACTGTTCGACACCAATCCAGAAAAAATATAGCTTTAGGTAATAAATTAAATATTGATGGAACACCCACCCTATTCTTACAAGATGGTCAAAGAATTTCGGGTGTACCAAGTGATGCTAAACAAATTGAAGCATTACTCAAGTCAGCAAAATAAGAATCTTACCCACTCTGGTTTATTGACATGAGTGGGTATTTTTTCTCCACAATTTGCCCAAAGTGCAGTGCTTCATATACAAATCGGCTGTTTACTTTCAGCGTTCAAGATTTATGATGAGAACTTGAAACTATTTAATGCATCAACGGAATGATGTAGCTACGAAGTAAAAGGTTAAAAAGAAATGAAGAAATTACTAATCGCAAGCCTAATCACCCTTTCAAGTGCATCAATTTTTGCGGCAGATAACACTACGACTGCTGCTAAAACAGATGCTTTTAAACAAGCTGAACAACTCTATGCAGCAAAAAATTACCCAGCTGCATTTCAGGAAATGCAACGCCTAGCTCAAACGGGTAATGCTCAAGCCATCTATAACTTAGGTTACATGACCCAAACTGGGCAAGGCACAGCAAAAGATTCTTCTAAAGCCCTTAAGTATTATGAAGATGCTTCAAGTAAGGGTTATGCCCAAGCGAGTTATACACTCGCTCAAATCTATGAAACAGGTGAACTAGGCGTTGCCAAAGATAGTAATAAATTCAGTCAATATATTCAAAAAGCATCGGCTCAAGGTTCTGATGATGCGACTGTAAAAATTGCTACGATTTTTATTTGCTCAAAAAAAACCACAATCACATCAAATCGCTCTGCAAAAGTTAGCGCCTTTAATTAGAAAGGGTAACTACCCTGCGATTCAGGTCAAAGCGCTTTATGATATTAGCCAAGGTGTGGAAAATAAAAACCCACTCATGAAACGTCAAGGCATTGAGTCCTTACAATCAATTGCACAAAAAGGTTATGCACCGGCTTCTATGGCTTTAGCGACCATGATGGCCAATGGCAATATCATTCCACAAAATTTGCCACAGGCTAAAAAGATTTTTACTGAGTTAGCTAACCAAAATGTTCCCAATGCTAGAGAATCTTTAGCTTCGGTTGATAAAATTATTGCAGAAAAAAGTAAACAACCAGCCACTGCTCCAGCACAGCCAGCTCCGAAAAAATAGTGAATGACTTAAGCCCTGCGAGGGGCTTTTTTAATTACCACCACAAAGCGATAAGTCCGCTCACCCCAATAAAACCAACAACGGTACTAATCATTAAAGGTGTTAAGGCCTTTTCATTTAAACCATATGCTTGTCCAAAAATTCCAAAAGCAATTGGCATCGGTAAAGCAGCAATTAATGTTCCAGCGTAAAGCATTTCACGGCTTACATCTGGAGTGATTAAAAAGAGTGCAAAAATAACTGATGGCATCAGGATAACTTTAAATGTCGCCAACAAAACACTTTGCATATTTACTGTTGTAATTCCAATCCCAACTAAGCTTCCCCCAATTGCAAACAAAGCCAAAGGTGATGCCGTGCGCCCAAGCAACTCTAAAGACTGATCAAGAGTAGTAGGAAGATTAACATCTAAAAGAATGCATCCCATCCCAACCAAAATAGCGATAATTACTGGATTTTTGAGTAAATTCAAAAAGGTTTGTTTTAAAAGTGGTAAAAGATTTTGTTGTTGATGTAACCCAGCTTCGGCCAAAATCAGCATGAGAGCCACAATCAATAAATTTTCAATGATGAGTGTTAAAGAAATATAGATTGCTGCATGGTTGCCAATCAACATAGTCAAAATAGCAGTTCCCATGAATCCGGTATTGGACATCGAAGCACCCATCGCGATTACGGCGCTATGGGTTAAACTATTTTTAAAATATTTTCGATAGAGAATAAAAGCCAAGAAAAATAAAATTAAAGAGCCACCACCATAAGCAACAAAATAAGCAGGGTGCCAAATGTCCTGTAAGTTTTTATTTGCTAAAGAATGAATTAAAAAAGCTGGTAAAGAAATTTTAATCACAAATGCGCTAAGTGCCCGGATCTGTTCAGGCGTTACCAATTTGATGAGGACACAAACATAGCCCATCAATAGCAATATCAAGATAGGCAAAATAACCTGAAAAACCACCGAATGACCTCACTCATCTAAAGGAAAACGGGCAAAGATGACTTTGCCCGATACAGTTAAAAAGAATTAAAAAGCTGTTTGACCCCATGAGGTTGGCAACGTAAATATTGAGGTGCTATTTTAACTTCCGCGCCTAAAGCTGCTGCTGCATGCCAAGGCCATCTTGGGTCATATAACATGGCACGAGCAAGACCAATTGCATCGGCCTGATGCGAAGTAAGGATACTTTCTGCTTGTTCAGGTTCGGTAATCAGTCCTACAGCAATGACTGGAATAGTTACATGTTTTTTCACTTGCTCAGCAAATGGAACTTGATAACCAGCGCCAATCTTAATGGATTGATGTTCGTGTAAACCACCACTAGACACATGCACATAGGCTGCGCCCAACTGCTCTAAAGCTTTTGATAAACCAACTGTAGATTCAATATTCCAGTGTTCTACACCGTCCAACCAGTCGGTCGCAGACAATCTAACTCCAACTGGATAACCAGCAGGAACAGCCAATTTAATTGCTTGAAGAACTTCAAGTGTCATGCGCATACGGTTTTCTAAAGAACCGCCATACTCATCTGTACGCTGATTCGCAATTGGCGATAAAAATTGATGTAATAAGTAACCATGCGCAGCGTGAACTTCAATTAACTCAAACCCAGCTTCTACAGCACGTTTTGCAGCGGCAGCAAAATCTTGTTGAACTTGTTTAATTTCATTAATTGTTAAAGCATGCGGTGCAGCATCATGAACGGAAAAGGTACTTTCACTTGGGGCAACAGTTTGCCAACCATGTGGCTGATCTTTTGCAATTTGCCCTTTCCCTAACCATGGTTTTTCAGTAGAAGCCTTACGACCTGCATGTGCTAACTGAATTCCAAATGGCATGGGTGAAAGTGTTCTAACCTTACCCAATAACGTTTTGATTTGGTCACGTTGCTGATCATTCCAAAGTCCAAGGTCCGCATAACTAATACGTCCTTCAGCTTGTACAGCAGTCGCCTCTACAATACAAAGCCCTGCACCAGACAACGCATAATTTGCCCATTGCTGCTCATGCCAATAGGTCACTTCACCTTCATCTGTTGCCGAATATTGGCACATTGGGGCAATTACAATTCTATTGACCAGTTGTAATGAACCAAAGTTAACCGTTTCAAATAATTTTGCCATTTTTAATTCCTAGAATTGTTTAATTACACGTAAACCTGCACTCCAGTTACGCCCGTCAGCGGGTTCAAAGTAGCGTCCATTCCCATCATTTACGATCACTGAACCTGCATAGTTTTTATCAAATAGGTTATCAACACGGGCAAAGCTATTCACTTTCCAGTCGCCCATCACCCATGCATAACCAACATTAGCTGAGGTTACACTGTAGCTTGGCGCTGCGTCACTATTGGTATCATTCACGTATACTTTATCCATATACTGTACATCTACACCACCATATAGACCATGCGATGGTTGCCAAGCTAAAGAGGCATAAGCCTGATTTTTAGCAATTCCAGGAATGGCATTCCCTGATGGAATTTGAGCAACACTTCCTGAGGCTGGAATATCCGCATCAAAGGTTGCATCTAAATATGTATAGCTTGCAGTCGCTGTTAAATCTCGCCACAACTTTTTATTCCATGCAAACTCGACGCCTTCACGTAAGGTTTTATCGGCATTACGGAACGTTGATCGGCCATTTGAGTTACCCGCAGAAACAATGTCATCTTTGGTTTTAGTTTGGAAAACTGCCAAAGTAAAATCACCTAATCGGTTTTGTGACTTTAAGCCTGTTTCATAGGTATCACTTGTTGATGCTGTTAAACCAAAATTAAAACCGCTCAAACCATCTGGACGATATGCCATTTCAGTAAATGTCGGTGTTTCAAAACCTTTGGCATAACTCACATAGGCCATGAGTTCAGGTAAAATTTGCCAACTTAAAGCAGCTGACGGTAATACTTTATCGTAATCAGTTTTATCGCTATCGTCGCCATTACTTAAATAGCGATCTTCCGACTTATAATGGACATTGCTATAGCGCACACCCGTATCTAAACGCCATGTTGGTAAGAACTGCCAAGATGCTTGTAAGTATGGGTCGATATTCCACAAAGTATTATCTTCATCACGGCGTAAATTACCTTTGACACCATAAGAAGGCTGATTGTTTATTAAGTTAAAGTTTTCAAAGCCTTTGCGGTCTTCATCCATCGTATCGAGTGCAACACCAACACTTACAATGGTATTTGGCAACAACTCTTTACCCGTCCAACGGAAATCGGCACCATAATAATTACGTTCAAAATCAATCACGCCACCTGCATGGTTCACACTGGCATCTTGTGTCGACTTAGGAATAGATTGATATTGTGTCACCTGACGATTGCCTAAATATACCATCGCATAAAGCTCATGATGGTCATTAATCGGCTTAGACCACGTCACGCCCGTTTGAGTCTGCTCAATATCTTTACGGACATTAAATTGCTTTAAAAATGGAACCTGTTGCTTTGGGTTAGCATTCCACTGGTCATGAGTTAAACCTTGCGGATCATCTGCATGAATTTTGACATAGTTGGTCACCCAGTTAATTTTGCTGCCATCATCAAGATTCCAACTGAGCTTTGCATTGTTTAATACTTTCTCTGCACCGCTATGTTCTCGGTAACCATCGGTATCGAAATATGATGAACTAATAACATAACTTGGTTCATTCGCACCCTTTGCCCCACCTTGTAGCACAAGCCCAGCTCGACTTTTATCATGACTTCCGCCCGAATAACTCAGCTCAATCGAGTCTTTACCCTGCCCTTCTTTTGTAGACGTTAAAATCGTCCCGCCAGATGAGTTTCCATAAAGCGAAGAAAAAGGTCCTGTTAGAACTTCAACATGATCCAGACTACTTAAATCGATATTAGAGGTTTGACCTTGTCCATCTGGCATCGTTGCTGGAATACCATCCACATACAGACGAATACCTCGAACACCAAAAGTAGAACGTGCACCAAAACCACGCATGGAGAGCTGTAAATCTTGCGCATAATTTTCACGATTACGAATCTGTAAACTCGGTATGCCTTTTACAACTTCAGTTAAATTTACCTGTGAAGAAGTATCGAGTTGAGGCGCATCAACTCTAAAAACCGAAGCAGGTGTTTGCAAATAGGTTGTATCGGTACGCGTTGCTTCCACATGTAAAGTTGGCAATACCGTAATGTCTTGAGCTAAGTCATCTGCCCAAACGAGTGGGCTATAAATAGAGCCCATACTCATCAAAATACAGTAATGAAGTCGGTCTAAGCGTAATAAGGACATGCTTATTTCCTTTATTTATATTGTAGTTATGATAACAAAAAGCAGTGTCTTGTCTGGATATAGAATTTGCTCTGCATTGTTTTAAATCTGGAACACACTTAATCACTATCAAAGAATTTACTACCTACTTTAATTAACGACTTAAAGAGGGATGGTCTTTCCAGCAATATCGTTCAGGCCAATCTTTTGCTTCTTCGGCATAATCAATTCCGATACGCGGAGTCATCACCACTTCTGGCTGAGTGGGTGCCGATTCAACCCACAGTCCAGATTCTTCACCTAAAGTCTGACCTTTTAAACTTCGATCAATGCCTAAATAGCGTGTGAGTTTGCCGGGTCCAGCTAAAAGCTTATATTCTTTTTTGGTTGAAGCACCATTCAAAAATGCAGAACGAATCATTACCCCTTCAGGGATGCCTTCTGTCTGGGTAATGAGATTGAGCATTTCATACATGCCATAAATTAAATAGACATAAATCGTGCCACCTAAACCATACATCACGTCTGTTCGAGCTGTACGTTTATCATTGTAGCTATGGCAAGCTTTATCTCTAACTCCTAAATAAGCTTCGGTTTCGGTAATCGTACATCGAATGACGTGTCCATCAGCTTGTCGCTTACATAACACGCATCCGATTAAATCATGAGCAACCTGTGAAGTTTCACGTTGAAACCAGCTTAATGGTAAAATATCTGACATAGTAATCTCTGAAATATTACATACCACACGATATACTTGATTATTCCAGTATATCTGTTAATTCTGCGAGTTGGCGATGCCTGAGTTACCCGAAGTCGAAACAACTAAAACCAGTTTATTTCCCTTATTGAATCAAAAAGTTCAAAGTGTAGAAGTGCGTAACCCAAGCTTACGCTGGGCAATACCAAATGATGTTCAAAAACTTGTTGGGCAACGTCTTATTGGATTAAATCGCCGCTCAAAATATATCTTGGCAGAATTTGAACAAGATCAAATGCTCTGGCATTTAGGAATGTCAGGCAGCTTCCGCTTGTGTCAGCCAAATGATGAGCTGAGAAAACACGATCACTTCATCATTCGCTTTGAGGAGCATGAGTTACGTTATCATGACCCACGTCGCTTTGGCTGCATTCTCTGGCTAAACTCTGAAACACAAGGGAAGTTGATTGATACTTTAGGACCTGAACCTTTAAGTACTGACTTTAATGCAGAATATTTAGCTTCAAAACTTAAAAATAAATCTGTCGGCACAAAAATTGCACTTATGGATAATCATGTTGTGGTTGGTGTTGGCAATATTTATGCAACTGAAAGTTTATTCAATGTCGGGATCCATCCCGCACAACCTGCTGCGGACCTAAGCCTTGAACAAATCGAGAAACTGGTGATCGAAATCAAACGGATTTTAAAATCTGCTATTGATTTGGGCGGTTCGACCTTACGTGATTACAGCAATGCCATGGGAGAAAATGGTTATTTCCAACAGACCCTTTTGGCGTATGGACGTGCAGGACAGATGTGTGTTAACTGTGAAACCACACTAGAAAACTTGAAACTCGGACAACGTGCAAGTGTATTTTGCCCAGAGTGCCAACCCCTCAAAAAGCCCAATAAGCTCTAATTTTCAGAGGAAGTCATAATGCAAACAGCAATCGTCCGACATATTCTGGTCAAAGATAAAGACTTAGCTGAACAGTTAAAAAAGAAGCTACAAAGTGGTGCTGACTTTGCCAAACTTGCCAAGCAATATTCAACTTGTAATTCAGCAAAACGCGGTGGTGAATTAGGCGAAGTCAAAAAAGGACAGCTAGTACCAGTGATTGATAAAGTGGTATTTACAGCCGCTGAGCGTGTACTACAAGGACCAATAAAAAGCCAATTTGGTTATCATCTTTTAGAAGTTAAATTCAGAATGAGTAGCTTACGTTGATTCCATTATTTTAATTGTGGTTTTTAGAAGCTTGAGCCTGTGCATTCAGTTGATATGTCCAAGCTTTGATCTGTTCACCCGACTCAAGCTTCACATCTGCTATGACACGTTGATATTGAAAACCTTCAAAATCATCAAGCATCTGCCAGTTTTCTGTCAGTTTTTTCTGTGCTAAACAGATAACCCTCTACCCAATCGGCTTTTGCGTCTAAAACAATTGCTTTTAAGCCTTTGTCGGGTCCCCAATCTAAAATATGAATCACACCACGCACACTGGCTTTTGTCCAGTTACCGCCAATCTGCTCTAAAATATGAGCATTTGCTTTATTTGGACATAAGGTTCCATATACAAAAAGCTGATTCATTTATTTATACCCCTTTTACAATATACGTAGCTAAGCTTACCGATAGCTTTCCAATTTTATCAATATCTTTAGTCCAACATAAAATACTTAGTAATAAAAAACGGCACCTTTAGTACCGTTTTTTATTAATTCAGAAGATTGTTAAGCTTGCTTTTTCAACTCATCACGAATTTCACGCAATAATTGAATATCTTCAGGAGTTGCAGCTGGAGCTTCTGGCTCATTCTTATCACGGCGAAGTCTGTTTAATAATTTCACCATTAAGAACACAACCCAAGCCAAAATAAATAAAGTTGATTAAAATGGTGAGGAAATTACCATAGGTTAAAACATTGATACCGGCTTTTTGCAAAGCATCTAAAGATTGCAGATTGGTAGGATTTGCTCCCAGAACAATGAATTTCTGCGAAAAATCAACACCACCACCCGTAATTACACTGATCAGCGGCATGATAATATCTTTTACTAAAGAGTCTACGATTTTGCCAAAAGCACCACCAATAATCACACCAATGGCTAAATCCATCATATTGCCTTTCACGGCAAATTCTTTAAATTCTTGAATAATACTCATCTAAACATCTCCAGATGTCGGGGGTTAAAACACGTTATATTTTTCTTTTTCATTGGCATCTTATCCATTTAGATAGTAATCGCCATGATATTGATAATTTAATATTTTTATCAAAAAAAGAAAGTTATTTCACACTTTAACAACATATTAACTGATAAGAAAAATATGATTTTAAGCTTAGTTTAATTTCAAATATAACGATTAAAAAAACCGCTAAATTAATTTAGCGGTTTTTTCTTTTTCACTTAAGAAAAATTATTTATCACGGTTACGTTTACGTTCGTTTTCAGTCAAGTAACGCTTACGGATACGGATTGACTTTGGAGTAACTTCAACTAATTCGTCATCTTCAATGAACTCAAGCGCTTGTTCAAGCGTGTATTCAACAGCTGGTGTCAACGTTAACGCTTCATCTGTACCAGATGCACGTACGTTTGTTAACTGTTTCGCTTTAGTTGGGTTAACAACCATATCATCTGAACGAGAGTTAATACCAATGATCATACCTTCGTAAACTTCTAACTGAGGTTTAGCGAATAGACGACCACGGTCTTGCAATGTGAATAATGCATAGCCCAAACAAACGCCTTGAACCATAGAAATCAACACACCGTTTTGACGTTTCGCAACAGTACCTTGTTTCATTGGACCGTAATGCGAGAAGCTTGATGTCATGATCCCTGTACCAGAAGTCATGGTCAAGAATTCAGAACGGAAACCAATTAAGCCACGTGAAGGAACAGTTGCTTCAATACGGATACGGCCTTTACCGTCAACTTCCATATTTGTCATTTCACCTTTACGGTAACCCATTTGTTCCATTACCGAACCTTGGTGCTGTTCTTCAACGTCAAATGTTACGTTTTCGTATGGNTCTTGCTTTTCGCCGTCAACTTCTTTCAAAATAACTTGTGGACGTGATACGCCCATTTCGAAGCCTTCACGACGCATGTTTTCAATAAGAACTGAAAGGTGAAGTTCACCACGACCAGACACTTTGAAACGGTCTGGACTGTCAGTATCTTCAACACGTAATGCTACGTTGTGAATCAATTCACGATCTAAACGTTCACGAATATTACGTGAAGTAACAAATTTACCTTCTTTACCCGCAAACGGTGAGTTGTTTACTTGGAAAGTCATCGTAACAGTAGGTTCATCTACAGATAACGGCGGTAAAGCTTCAACATTTTTCGGATCACAAATCGTGTCAGAAATATGAAGTGCATCGATACCTGTTACACAAACGATATCACCAGCATTTGCCTCTTCAACGTCAACGCGATCTAGACCATGGTAACCCATGATTTTTAAGATACGACCGTTACGTGTTTTACCTTCTTTGTCGATAACAGTTACAGGTGTGTTTAATTTAACTGAACCACGCTGAATACGACCAACACCGATAACACCTACGAAGCTGTTATAATCAAGTGAAGAGATTTGCATTTGGAATGGACCATCAACATCAACTGCTGGTGGTTCAACGATATCTACAATTGTTTGGAACAATGGAGTCATGTCGTCAGCAAGTTCTTCTGGAGAAGGACCAGCAACACCACGAAGACCTGAAGCATAAACAACTGGGAAGTCTAACTGTTCGTCAGTACCACCTAAGTTATCAAACAAATCAAATACTTGGTCAATTACCCAATCAGGACGCGCACTTGGCTTATCTACTTTGTTGATAATCACGATTGGCTTCAAACCGCTCGCAAAGGCTTTCGATGTCACAAAACGAGTTTGTGGCATTGGACCTTCTTGAGAATCGACAAGAAGAAGTACGCAGTCAACCATCGACATTACACGTTCAACTTCACCACCGAAGTCAGCATGTCCTGGGGTGTCCACGATGTTAATGCGGTATTCTGTATTTGTACGCGCATCAGTCCATTTAATTGCAGTGTTTTTTGCAAGAATGGTAATACCACGTTCACTTTCAATTGCACCTGAATCCATCACACGCTCGATTTCACCCGCGCGATCACCTAATGCACCTGATTGTTGTAAAAGTTTGTCGACTAAAGTCGTTTTACCATGATCGACGTGCGCAATGATGGCAATGTTACGGAGTGTTTTAATATCTGACATGTAAATTCGATACGCCTAAAGTTTGAGGGCAAATTATACAGAAAAACACTACTCTTGAGTAGTGACAGTTTATTGACATTGACAAAAAAATTTCTAATAGCCTGTATTTCGTTTTGTAAAGATAGTTATCTCGATTAGAATAGCGCCAATTTGCAAAATTGCGGCGGACCTACACCCATGTCCAATCAACACTCTCAAGACCATTTAGACCTTGTTTATGGTTTAAATGATCGACCAAAACCTTTGATCGCTTTTTTAGCAGCTTTCCAGCATTTGCTTGCGATTATTGTACCAATTGTTACACCTGGCCTTTTAATTTGCTTAGCTTTAGGTGTTTCACGCACCGAAACTAACATGATTTTATCGATGTCTTTGGTAATTTCAGGTATTGCTACATTTTTACAATGTAAAAAAGTTGGTCCGTTTGGTGCAGGTCTTCTGATTGTTCAAGGCACAAGCTTTAACTTTATTGGCCCTATTATTGGTATTGGTAGTGCAATGGTTGCCACAGGAACACCTGTAAACCAAGTCATGGCTGCAATATTTGGTGTGGTCATTGCCGGCTCATTCATTGAAATGGGTGTTTCGCAAATTCTTCCATGGGTAAAAAGACTCATTACTCCTTTGGTGACTGGTATTGTTGTTTTATTAATTGGCTTAACGCTTATTAAAGAAGGCTTGATTAGTATGGGTGGTGGCTATCAAGCCATGCAAGATCATACTTTTGCAAGTGCAGACAACCTTATTATGTCATGTACCGTACTTGCCATTATTATTGTACTTAATCGTATTCGAGTGGTTTGGATTAAAAGTTCGGCTATTTTAATCGCTTTAGTGAGTGGTTACATTCTTGCTGGATTTATGGGACATCTAGATTTCTCTGGTATTAAAGATGCGCCACTCGTACAAATTCCAACACCAATGCACTTTGGTTTAAGCTTCTCTTGGGGATTGTTCATTCCAATGGCATTCATTTACTTGGTGACCTCTTTAGAAGCAATTGGTGATGTGACAGCAACTAGTAAACTTTCCAACCAACCTGTTAATGGTCCAGTATGGATGCAACGTATTAAAGGTGGCGTGTTAGTTAATGGGGCAAACTCTTTATTGGCAGGATTATTTAACACTTTCCCTAGTTCTGTTTTCGCTCAAAATAATGGTGTAATTCAATTAACTGGGGTTGCTAGCCGCTATGTAGGTATCTGGATTGCCATTTTACTGGTTTTATTAGGTCTATTTCCTGCGGTAGCTGGTGTGATACAAGCAGTTCCTCAAGCGGTTTTAGGTGGCGCTGTTATGGTCATGTTCGGTGCAGTGGCTGCATCTGGTATTAATATTCTGTCTTCAGTTCATCTTGATCGCCGAGCTTTATTAATTATTGCCATCTCACTTGCATTAGGTTTAGGTGTTGCTCAAGTTCCTCAAATTTTAGAGCATCTTCCAGAATTATTTAAAAATATTTTTAGCTCTGGCGTGGCAACAGGTGGTATAGCAGCATTAATTTTAAATGTTGTGCTTCCTGAAACGCATAAATAACTAACTTTTAATTTTGATTACTGCCCAGCTCCCACTGGGCATTCTTCTTCATGAGAGATGTACATGGATCCTAGAAGTGAAGTGGTATTAAGACAGCAAGACTATTTGAAAGGTAGAATCTTGTTAATTAATGCACCGAATGATGCCTTAGTCAGTCAATTACCAGCTGGAACTGATGCGTCAGTCTGGACATGGAATCATTCCGACTATCAGGGATTTATAAATAGTGGAACAAAAGCGCACTTCTCAGTTGAGTTTCCATCACAAGAATTCGACCAAGCAATTATTTTTGTTCCAAAATCTAAAGAGCTCTTGAATTACATATTGCATGTAGTAATGAGCCATCTTAAAACAAATCAATCTGTTTTTTTAGTTGGTGAAAAAAAGGGTGGTGTAGAAAGAGCCTCTAAACAATTACAAAGCTTTGGCAAAGTACTAAAACTTGATAGTGCTCGCCATTGTCAATTGTGGCACTTAAAGATTGAGAAAACAGAACAGATTAAACCTCTAGAAAAATGGATTAAAACTTATACTGTTCAGGTTAATGAACAAGAGCTTACGATTTGTGCCCTTCCCGGTGTTTTTAGCCAAAATCATCTAGATGTCGGAACTGCTGTTTTACTCCCTTATCTTAATCAGGTGAAATCAGGTAGAATTGCCGACTTCGGGTGTGGTGCTGGAATTATCAGTTGCTATTTGGCAAAAATAAATTCAAGTAATATTATTCACGCCCTAGATATTGATGCTTTCGCTTTACGGTCAACGGAAATGACTTTTAGTCGAAATGGAATAAGTTCAGACCAGTTGAGATTGCAGCCTGTCATAGGTATTGCAGACGCTCCAACAGAACTCGATGCCATTGTCAGTAATCCCCCTTTCCATCAAGGTATTCATACCGACTATGATGCAAGTGAAGGACTCTGCCAGAACGCTAAAAAACATTTAAAGGCATCAGGCGAGCTATGGATTGTAGCAAACCGTTTTTTAAACTATCCGATCTTAATTGAGAAGCACTTTGGTCAGTGCCAGATTAAAACTGATCTTCAAGGCTTTAAGGTGTTATATGCCTGTGCATAACAAACTATGTAAGGAATCTCCATGAGCGAAACACATGCTCCTGAAAAACTCCAGCGTAAGCTTGGGGCTCGTCATCTGAATATGATCGCCATTGGTGGTTCCATTGGTACAGGCCTCTTCCTTGCATCTGGATCAACCATTGCAAATGCTGGCCCAGGGGGAGCGCTACTCGCCTACTCTCTCATTGGCATTATGATTTACTTCTTAATGACCAGTTTAGGTGAGCTTGCAACCCACAATCCGACTTCTGGTGCTTTTTTTACATATGGCAGTCGTTATGTCGAAGAAGGCTTTGGCTTCGCTTTAGGTTGGAACTACTGGTATAACTGGGCGATTACAGTTGCATTCGAACTTGTTGCAGTTCAGTTTATTATGAAATTCTGGTTCCCTGATATACCAGGATTCTATTGGAGTGCCCTGTTCCTTATTGTTATCTTTATGATTAATGCCATGACAGTAAAGGGATTCGGCGAAAGCGAATTCTGGTTCTCAATGGTAAAAGTAATCGCCATTATTGCCTTTATTATCATTGGCTTAGCCATGATCATTAAGATTATGCTAACTCCAGGTGTCGCAGCTTTTGGAAACTGGACCTACAAAGAAGCACCTTTTGTAGGTGGTTTGCAGGCCATGATTGGTGTAGCAATGATTGCCGGATTCTCTTTCCAAGGAACTGAGATGGTGGGCGTTGCCGCTGGCGAATCAAAAGATCCAAAGAAGACAATTCCACTTGCAATCAAACAGATTTTCTGGCGAATCTTACTATTTTATATCTTATGTATTTTCATTATCGGCACTCTCATTGCCTATGATGACCCAAATTTATTACAAGCAGCTACTACTGAAAATATCGCACTTTCTCCCTTTACATTGCTCTATGAAAGAGTTGGCTTTGCTTTTGCGGCTGGCTTAATGAATGCTGTCATTCTTACTGCTATTTTATCAGCAGGTAACTCAGGCATGTACTCTTCAACTCGCATGTTGTTTAAAATGGCTCAGGAAGGCCGTGCGCCAAGGTGGTTTGCAAAACTTGATGGTCGTGGCGTTCCAATGAATGCACTATATGCCACAACAATTATCGCCGCTTTTTGTTTCTTGACAACTTTTATTGGTGAAAAGCAAGTATTTAACTGGCTACTTAATATGTCAGGTATGTGCGGTTTTATTGTTTGGCTAGGAATTGCTATTTCACACTATCGTTTCCGCAAAGGTTATATTGCTCAAGGCTATAAACTAGAAGATTTAGCATACCGTGCCAAATTTTTCCCATTTGCCCCTTGGTTTGCATTTATCCTATGTTCAATTATTATTTTGGGACAAAACTATCAGGCCATTTTAGGTGGAAAAATTGACTGGTTAGGCCTACTTTCAACCTATATTAGCTTGCCGTTGTTCTTAATTATTTGGTTAGGCTATAAGTGGAAAAATAAAACCAAACTGATCCCTTATGATCAAATGAACGTCAAACCTGAACAAGATTAAAAATCGGTTTCAATAGACAATTAAAAATAAATCAAAGATCAAAAGCTTGATCTTTGATTTAAAAAGCGTAAAATGCCGTTCAGATTTTCAACGGCACTTTTAAATAAGGAGGACATCATGCCAACAGTACAAGGTAAAACAGACTAAATAATTTGGCACGATGTCAGCTCACGGACAAGTGTACAAATTCACTTCACTTGTCCGAATGCTCAAATTTAAAACCTAGCATTCGCTAGGTTTTTTTATGCCTGCTCGGACAAAATAAGAGAAAAATTATGGGCATACAAAAAATATTAAATGAGGAGGCACTGTATGGTGTCCCCGTTAAAATTTTCACTCAAGATATAGATAGTGAAAGTATCGAACAACTCAAGAAAATGGCTCAACTGCAATTTATATACTCACATATTGCTGTTATGCCAGATGTTCATGTCGGAAAAGGCGCGACTGTAGGTAGTGTTATTCCGACTAAACATGCCATTATTCCTGCTGCTGTAGGAGTAGATATTGGCTGTGGAATGAATGCAATTCGTTTAAGTCTAACGGCTTCTCAATTGCCAGATAGCTTAAGTCGTTTACGCGATGCAATCGAACGTAAAGTACCGGTCGGATTTGCTTTACATAAACAGATCAAGGCAAAAGCTTCAAGCATTATTCCACTTGAAAAAAGCTTAGAGCCGATTATCAAAAAACATCCTGGCCTTGTCCGGATGCTTCGACAATTTGATGCGACATGGCAAAAACAATTGGGCACTTTAGGTGGCGGCAACCACTTTATCGAGCTCTGTATTGATGAAAATCAAGACGTATGGATTATGCTGCATTCGGGTAGCAGAGGGCTTGGTAACGTTATTGGCACTTATTTTATTGAGTTAGCCAAGAAAGAAGCTCAGCATCGTTTTGGTCATGTACCTGATAAAGATTTGAGTTATTTTGCCGAAGGCTCAAAAAGTTTCGATGATTATGTGGAAGCGGTAGAATGGGCTCAAGAATATGCTTTTGAAAATCGCAAAGAAATGATGCGATTAATATTAGAAGCAATTCGCCCTCTTCTACCCTCTTTTCAAATGACAAAAGAAGCAATTAATTGTCACCATAACTATGTAAGCCGTGAAACACATTTTGGTGAAAATTTATTGATTACCCGAAAAGGTGCAATTCGAGCAGGCTTAGATGAGTTAGGCATTATTCCAGGTTCAATGGGAGCAAGATCTTATATCGTCAGAGGTAAAGCAAATCCTGAGTCATTTTGTTCTTGTTCTCATGGTGCAGGTCGTAAGATGAGTCGAAGCAAGGCAAAAAACCTTTTTAACCAGCAAGATCTGATTGAACAAACCCAAGGTATTGAGTGCCGTAAAGACAGTGGCGTTGTCGACGAAATCCCAAGTGCTTATAAGGATATTGATGAGGTCATGGCAAATCAGGCTGACCTCATTGAAGTTGTCCACACACTTAAACAAGTTTTATGTATTAAAGGTTAAAATATGAAAATTAAAGAAATGTCAAAGATCAAAGTCCGTAATCAAGTAGCTCTTTCTCCTTTACTTCACAAAGGCGGGATGCATGAAACGGAAAAGCCTCGTGCCCAACATCGTAGAGATAGACAAGATACTAAACAGCAATTGAGAAGAGGCGATTGGTAAATAATTTAGCCCAAGATCGAAAAAAATTATGATTAAGGAGAGGTAGAAATGAGTAAATATTTTAAAAATCGCAATAAAAAAAGCGA
>Ga0065703_1000200_pt1 | contig 32607 bp, 35 predicted proteins | sample SwiRhicommunBV21_FD_59090 | JGI IMG/M metagenome (GOLD analysis project Ga0065703, IMG submission 59090) | Switchgrass rhizosphere microbial communities from Buena Vista Grasslands Wildlife Area, Michigan, USA - BV2.1 v1 | ecosystem: Host-associated > Plants > Roots > Rhizosphere > Soil ...
CGGTTTTTTTATTTAAGTTTTTTTTAAGTATATCCCTACTAAAACTAACTAAAATAATATAAAAAACCACTCGTTTTTTNTCTTAAACATTCTATGCTTAAGCATGCTAAGATCAAAAGCAGCCTTTTTAGACTCAAATGATTATTTTTGGAACCTTTTATGAGTAAAGCCTTACCCATTGCTGTCGCTGTAGTTTTAGGCGGTGCTGCACTTGTACCAGTATATTATGCAAGCCAACATCCGACCGCAGAAGTCGGAAGCAAGGCAAATAAAAATGCCACCCCAATTGAAAAAATTAGTTATGTTCTTGGATATGAAGTTGCTCAGCAAACTCCACCTGAGCTAGATACAAAATCATTTGTGAAAGGGATTCATGATGCTCGCAGCAAGCAGCCAAGTGCTTATACTCAAGAAGAGTTGAAAGCGGCTGTAGCCGCTTATGAAAAAGAATTGCAGCAAAAAATGCAGCAACAAAATAAACCAGAACAAGCTGCTGGTTCTGCTCCTGAGTCTGCCGATGCTCAATTTCTTGCAGAAAATAAAACAAAAGCTGGCGTAAAAACTACGGCGTCTGGCTTGCAATATATCATTACTAAAGAAGGCACAGGTAAACAACCCACTGCGCAATCTATGGTTAAAGTACATTATGAAGGCCGTTTAATTAATGGTCAGGTTTTTGATAGTTCATATAAGCGTGGTCAGCCAGTTGAGTTTCCACTCAATCAGGTTATTCCTGGCTGGACTGAAGGACTTCAATTGATGAAAGAAGGCGGTAAAGCAACGTTCTTTATTCCATCAAATCTTGCCTATGGCCCTCAGGAAGTTCCTGGCATTCCAGCAAACAGTACACTGATTTTTGATGTAGAACTCATTTCAGTGAAATAAAAACATTCAGGAGAGTAGAACACTACTCTCTTTTTTTGGAAAACGGCATGAAAAAAATCGGTTTAATTATTGCAACATCAACAATGAGTTTATCTGTTTTTGCTGCAACTCCTATAACGAATAAAAGCCCAGCAAAAGAACAATTTAGCTATAGTTATGGCTATTTGATGGGTCGTAATAATACTGATGCATTAACAGATCTAAATCTTGATATTTTTTACCAAGGTCTTCAAGAAGGCGCACAAAGTAAAACAGCACGCCTAACTGATGAAGAAATGGCAAAAGCGATTAATGACTATAAGAAAACCTTAAGAAGCCAAACAACTCGTCGAATTTCAAAAAACAGGTCAACTAAATACCCAAGCAGGTACAGCATTTCTTGCTGACAATGCAAAAAAAACAGGTGTAATCACGACTAAATCTGGTCTTCAATACCAAATATTAAAAGAAGGTAATGGTCAAAAACCGAAAGCTACATCTCGTGTTAAAGTGAATTATGAAGGTCGTTTACTCGACGGGACTGTATTTGATAGTTCTATTGCCCGTAATCATCCAGTTGAGTTTCAACTCAGTCAAGTGATTGCAGGTTGGACAGAAGGTTTGCAAACCATGAAAGAAGGCGGAAAGACTCGTTTCTTTATTCCTGCGAATCTTGCTTATGGTGAAGTCGGGGCTGGTGACACGATTGGCCCAAATAGCACTTTAATTTTTGATATTGAATTACTGCAAGTTTTACCGAAATAAATTCATTAGATATAAAAAAAGCGATCATTTAAGATCGCTTTTTTATTTTTAGTTGTTTTAAGTCTCTAGGACGAAAGCCTGTAACGACGAGAGCGACCAGATAAGCGACTACGCCGACTACACACAATCCAACCACTTCGGCAACACGTAACCACTGTGAAAGTTCACCGTTGTACCAATTTAACGCAAACCAAAGTGCTCCAATCATGGCAAGGTTAGCCAAACCATATTGAAGTCCTAATTTTTTCCAATGCGAATCAAATCGGAAAATATTACGTTTATGTAAATAGAAGTAGAGTAGACCCGCATTTACTAAAGCCGAGCCTGAAGATGCCAAAGCAAGTGCCATATGCTCTGCATGCCAATCAATCAGCTTAAAGAAACCAATAAATACAACGTTTAAAATAGCATTCGCTGCGACTGACATTAAACCAACACGCACTGGTGTTTTGGTATCTTGCTGTGCATAAAAACCAGGTGCAAAGACTTTAATCAGCATAAACGAAATCACGCCTGCACTCATACATTGCAGTGCTAGAGCTGTCATTTGTGTATCACGTAGGTCAAATTCGCCACGCTGGAATAATGCCTGAATAATAGGTGTAGAAAGCATAAATAAGGCAATACTTGCCGGTAGGCCAACTAATACAATAATTTTTGCAGCCCAGTCGATCATACCGCGGAACTTTGCTTGATCTTGTTCTGCATGACGGGCAGAAAGTGAAGGTAAAATCACTGTACCAATCGCAACACCAATTAAACCTAACGGCAATTCAGTCATACGCTCTGCACTGTAGAGCCAAGACACTGAACCATCTTGCATGAAAGAGGCCCAAATCGTATTTAATAACAGGTTAATCTGGGTAACAGATACCCCAAATAATGCTGGCAGCATTAATTTTAAAATGCGCTCTACACCTTCATGTTTAAAATCAACTTTAGGTGGAATCAGCAGATTTTTACGCCATAATTCTGGAATCTGCAAAGCTAACTGCAACACCCCTGCCACAACAACTGACCAACCTAATGCTTTGATCGGTTCAGCCATATACGGCGTAAGCCACCATGCACCAGCAATCATCGCGACATTCAGCAAAACTGGTGAAAAAGCTGGTGAAGCAAACGATCCATAACTATTTAAAATACTGCTGGCAAAAGCAGTCAGCGACATAAACAATAAATAAGGGATGGTCAGACGAAACATGCTGACTGCTAAATCGAACTTTTCAGGATCGCTATGGAAACCGGGTGCGTACATATAAATGATTGCAGGTGCTAAAACCATAGCCACAAAAGTAAGTAAGGTCATGACTGTTAACAAGCAGCCAAATACCCGACTAATCAAGATCTGCACTTCAGCGTGTGCTCGGCCTGTTTTATATTCAGTTAATACTGGAATAAAGGCCTGAGAAAAGGCGCCTTCGGCAAATAATCGTCGAAAGAAGTTGGGAATACGAAAAGCGACGACGAAGGTATCGAAATCTTTACCCGCACCAAACACGTTGAGCAATACGACGTCACGCACTAACCCTAACACTCGTGACAACATCGTCATTGCACTGACAATAAAAGTCGATCGCCATAATGCCATCGTACTCACCTACAGCTATATTCGAAAGACGCTATTGTAATGAAACTAGAAAATCTTTTCGTTGTGAAATGATGAACAAACTCAAGTTTTTTTCTGACCCAACAATTGTCTAAAGTGCTGCCATTTAAAATAAGGTCCCGGATCAGTTTTTCGGTCGGGTGCAACATCTGAATGTCCTGCAATATGGTTTTTAATTTCAGGATAAGCCTGACGAATGGCAGTAACGACGTCGGTTAATACATTGTATTGTACTTCTTCAAAGGGCAAATCATCACTCCCTTCAAGCTCTATCCCAATTGAATAATCATTGCATTCTACTTTGGCTAAATAACTCGAACGCCCTGCATGCCATGCCCGATCGTTAAAATTAACGAACTGTAGCACTTCACCACTACGTAAAATCAGCAAATGCGTAGAAACCTGCATCCCCTCAATGGTCTGGAAATAAGGATGAACTGACCAATCTAACTTGTTTTGAAAAAACTGCTCAATATACCCGCCTCCAAATTGAGATGGCGGCAAGCTAATATTATGAACCACAATCATTTGAATTTCGGTACCAGTCGGACGCTGGTTAAAATTTGGAGAAGGGATTTGTCTCGCCCCTTTTAATTGTCCATCTATAACTTCATACGGTGTAATTTGCTTCATTGAGATGCCAATAAATTGCTTGCCAATTGTTTTAGTTTAAAGCAGTTATCTACTTTTCAAAGCAGTAAATGCGATTGTTTATCGCGATTAATCTGATAAAACAGCTTATTTTTAAAGTCGACGGTGCTAATATATCGCAAGTTTTAGGGTCATCGACAAAATGGAAACCGTATGAGCATACCTCAGTCTTTGCTTGAACAATCAATTCAAATCAATATTCAACAAGCATTACAAGAAGATATTGGGGACGGTGACATTACCGCTATGCTCACGCCTGAAGATGAGCAGGCAACCGCGACCATTATTAGCCGTGAAGATATGGTCTTAGCTGGCCAACCTTGGGTAAATGCACTCATCTCAGCTTATGACAATACTGTTCAAGTGACTTGGTTAAAACAAGAAGGTGAGCGTGTTGCTGCAAACGAAGCATTTTTGAAGCTTGCTGGTTCTGCACGTAGCTTACTCACTGTAGAGCGCCCTGCTTTAAACTTTATTCAAACTTTATCTGCGGTTGCGACAAAAACAGCTGAATATGTTCAACAGCTCGAAGGTTTAAATACAAAACTCCTCGATACGCGTAAAACCTTGCCAGGCTTACGCATTGCACAAAAATATGCTGTAGCTGTCGGTGGTGGTCAAAACCATCGTCTAGGTTTATTTGATGCGTTCTTAATTAAAGAAAACCATATTATGGCAGCAGGCGGTATTGCTCAGGCAATTGCCAAAGCCCATCAAATTGCACCGGGTAAACCTGTTGAAGTCGAAGTTGAAACTTGGGATGAGCTAAACCAAGCGCTTGAAGCTGGTGCAGACATTGTTATGCTCGACAACTTTAGTCAACAGCAAATGATTGATGCAGTAAAACACGTTGCTGGTCGTTGTAAGTTAGAGGCATCAGGCAATATCACCATTGAAAACTTACGCGAAGTTGCCACCACAGGTGTTGACTACATTTCTATGGGTGTACTGACTAAAGACGTTAGAGCTGTTGATTTATCAATGCGTTTTAATGCTTAAATAAAGTCCACATCGTTATTAGTATTTTTTTGCGACTTGGTCATGTCTGCTGCTTGTGTTTTCTGCCATGCTGACTGAGTCGCTTGTGCCCCACTATCACGTGGGTCAGCAGCCATTAAAACAAATGTAACTACTGCTAATAATACAATAAAACCTTGTAGCATAAATTTTCCCCATCACTCTTAAAAAATTAAGATCCTACAATAAAAGATAAATATGACCAGGCTTAGGAGATTCTGTTACAAAAGGTAAGTCTTTATTTTTATTATTCATCTACACAACAAGATAGTACCTCTCTTCATTTATATTTCCCACCATTAGATTGTGTGAGATGTCATCTACAACCTGCCCAAAATCTATAAATATATTGTTTTTGCAATAAATCAGATATATGCAGAAAGAGAACAGGTTTTGTAGATGACAAATGCATTTGGTTACTTTGGGCAAAACCAAAGTAACGAATTAGCTACTTCCACTGGATGAATAAACGATAAAGCTCCGTCGTGCTAGCTAATTTAAAATAAATTATTAACCCAAAACTTCAGCTTAATCACTCATCCATTACTCTAAATAACCCATATATGGATCAGAAATTGAATCTTCTTGGGTTTCAATACGGCCAGCAAAGCGACGGCTAAAAGTAGCATCATCAGCTAATGTCACTGTAAAGTCGTACCAACCACCAAATTCAGACATATCCCAAACCAGTTCTTTTTCAGAATGATCGGTTTCCATATTCCATGTCTTATTTGCAAGATAAGCATTTGCTTTGACTGTCAGCTTGACTGACTTACTACCATCATGACGAACTTTTAAATATAAATTCGCATCACACTCTTCTACACACACTCTAATTTCTGGCAATGCTTGAGTCTGGTTAGCTTTGGCTTAAATTACCTTTAAATGCGCGATGGAAACCATTTGGTCCAAGTACCCATAAATCGTACTGTCCATTTGTAGCAGTCCAGATATCATCTAACTGTTTACCTGCCTCAACCATATAACGGCGTGGAATCGCTGTAAGATCTAATCGGTTATACACATGGAAAACCGCTGCCTGTTTACCTGTATTTGAAAACATCAGCTTGACTGTCTTTTGTGCTGCATCAACTTTAGCACTGGTGTGCAAAATATATGGCAAAGCCCGTGATGGTCTAATCCCCATTTCCTGCTGAGGAAATTGCTGTTGGCTTGGAACAGAAACTTGCGGCAATAACTCTTGAGCAATACGAATCGCATCGGCTTCAGCTTTTGTTTTTTTCCCGTCTAGTTCAGCGACAGGTAGAAGATTCGGTGTTTTAAAGTCAAAAGCTGTGGTTAAATCACCACATACAGCACGGCGGTATGGACTAATGTTAGGCTCTTGCACACCAAAGCGCTTTTCTAAGAACTGTAAAATAGAGGTATGGTCAAAGACTTGAGAGTTTACCCATCCTCCACGGCTCCACGGTGAAATCACATACATTGGAACGCGTACGCCTGGTCCATACACTCGACCATCTGGCGTAGGTTGAGATTTTGAAGCCGCTACTGCGGGATGGTCAAAATATTCATAAGCTAGTTGCTGATCACTTAAAGTCGTTTTTCCATATACGACACCTTTAATATCTTTAGACGGTGCACTTGGTGAAGGAATATGGTCAAAGAAACCGTCATTTTCATCGAAGTTTACCAATAAAACAGTTTGGCTCCACAGCTCAGGATTTTCAGTTAATGCATTTAATACTTCCTGAATATACCAAGCACCTTGTACAGGACTAGATGGCCCCGGATGTTCACTGTAAGTTGCAGGAGCAACTAACCAACTCACCTGCGGTAATTTACCTTGTGCGATATCAGCTTTAAAAGTTCCTAAAAACCCCCCGTCCGGCATGGTATTGGCAATACCTTTGTAAAGTGGTTGAGTCGCATCAATCTTTTCATCATATGCTGGGCACGTTAGCGCATCGTTACTGACAGGCTGACCAGATTGCTCGTTTGCACGGCGATATTGCTTGAAACCAGCTAAAGGATTATCGGTAAAGTTATCTGGCATGTTTTGATAAACTTTCCATGTCACCCCAGCCTGCTGTAAGCGCTCAGGATAAGTCGTCCATTCATAACCTTTTGTTGATGGCCCAATCCCATCAAATTCATTTACTACACTAGCCACACCTGCACCTGTAGGGCCATTGGTTCCCGTCCAGATAAATTTACGATTCGGGTTAGTTCCCGCATGCATAGCACAATGGTAGGCATCACAAATCGTAAAAGCATTCGCTAAGGCAAACTGATATTCCACTTCCTGTTTTTTGTAGTAACCCATTGACTGTGGTTGTTTGTGTGCTACCCAATCACTCATTCGACCATTGTCCCAAGCTGCTTGGCCATCAGACCATGAATGATTTGTACCAGTAACACGCTGAGCATTTCCTAAGCGGCTATCCAAATGGTAAGGCAATATTTTATTTTTCTTAGCATCATATTGTTCCCAAACCTTTCGGCCTTCTGTCATAGGAATGGTAAAACGGTCACCAAAACCACGTACACCTTTTAATGTTCCGAAATAATTATCAAAAGAACGGTTTTCCTGAGTCAAAATCACGATGTGTTTAACATCTTGAATTGTTCCACTTTCAACTTTGGCGTCAATTGCTAACGCTTTTTGAATACTCAGCGGGAAACTCGCTAGAGCAGCTGTCCCAAACATTGTTTTTGTAGAATTTAAAAGAAATTCGCGACGATTCATTAGTTCTATCCTGAGTTCTTATTATGGTGCACAGTGCATTTTGCAATTACTGGTAGGCGGTGTTGTTGGCGATGAATTATCTGAGTCATTATCATCGTTACAAGCACTGAGCATAAGTGCTAAAGATGTAATTAATAAAAGTGAAAGTTTTCGCATTGGTTTTTTCCAAACGGTTTAAATGCGAACTACTAATAAAGCGTAAAAGTGACAGGCAAGTGATGTTTTTATGTCGATTTGATGAAGGCATAAAAAAACGCATCCGAAGATGCGCTTTTTGGAAAGTGTAAAATTACCAGCCTAAAGCTTCTTGTTGCTTTTTAACGAGCTCGGCAATTCCCTTTTCAGCCATTTCTAACATGGCATTGCTTTGTGCACGGGTAAATGGTTTATCTTCGGCTGTACCTTGAATTTCAATAAATTCGCCAGCTTGTGTCATCACTACGTTTAAGTCAGTTTGACAGTTCGAATCTTCTTCATAACAAAGATCAAGTAGTACTTCATCTTGATACATGCCCACAGAAATTGCAGCAACTAATCCTTTAAGCGGATCATGCTTAATTTTCTTTTGAGACAATAAAACATTCATAGCATCAACCAATGCTACAGCCGCGCCAGTAATTGATGCAGTACGTGTACCACCATCTGCCTGAATCACATCACAGTCGATGGTAATCGTGTTTTCACCAAGCTTTTTCAAATCGACCATAGCACGTAAGCTACGACCAATCAGACGTTGGATTTCCTGTGTCCGGCCCGACTGTTTACCACGCGCTGCTTCACGGTCACAACGTGAGTGTGTTGAGCGCGGTAACATGCCATATTCAGCAGTGACCCAGCCCTGTCCTTTTCCTTTTAAAAACCGTGGAACCGAATTATCGATACTTGCAGTACAAAGGACTTTGGTGTGACCAAACTCAACCAGAACTGAACCTTCTGCGTAACGGGTATAGTTACGTGTGATTTTTACTTCACGTAACTGGTCTAATTCACGTTGGTCAATACGCATAATCCTTCCTAACTTCTCTTAAATACAAATCTGGGCATAGTATAGCAAAGGATTTTGACAGGTTGAGTTTATTCCCTACTTTCAAATGTAAGTCTGCACTTTTAATGACTCAAAAATAAAAATAGCTCCTTAAAAGGAGCTATTTGGAATACCTTAAACAATGCTCTGTCTTTATTAAGCAACTTTGCCAAACATGCCTTTCACCGCATCAACAAAGGTCCGCTTGGTCGCCACTAAACGATCAACCACATTGTCAGGCAAAGAGTGAACAGCCAGACGTTTATACACACTCAAAATTTGAGATCCAAAGGGCGCAGTATTGTACTGTTGACCAAACTCTGCACAAACTTCACGTACTTTAGGTGCCATCTCTTGATAGCGGTTGGCAGGTACATCAGGAAACAAGTGATGTTCGATTTGATGACTCAAGTTGCCACTCAAAAAATGCATGATTTTACCGCCAGTAAAGTTTGCTGAACCACGGATCTGACGCAAGTACCACTCTGCTTTGGTTTCATTATCAATATTGTCAGTGATAATTTCAGAGTCTTCTGTGAAATGACCACAATAAATCACGGTCGATGCCCAGTAGTTACGGATCAAGTTAGCAAAAAAGTTACCAGCCAATACTGGCAAGAACATTGGTCCTGCAATTAGTGGGAACAGCACATAATCTTTACCAAACTGACGTACCATTTTTTTACGTAGATTTTTAGATTCTACATACACTTCTTTCCAAGTTTTGGTGCCATCAAACAACACTTTTTCCATCTCTAGACGTTGCAAAGCCAGTAGCCATTCAAAACCCGTTGACAATACAAAACCCATTGGCACGTTGAATAAAAAACGAGGTTCCCACTTTTGCTCACGGCTCATGCGCATCACACCATAACCGCTAATATCATGATCCATGCCAAACACATTGGTATAGGTATGATGCTTATAGTTATGGGTATATTTCCAGTCTTCACCCGTACACACTGTATCCCAGTCATAGGTTGCACCGTTAAGCGTTGGATCATTTAACCAGTCAAACTGACCATGCATCACATTATGACCGAGTTCCATGTTTTCAACGATTTTAGATACGCCTAGCATAGCCGTACCCAACAACCATACTGGTGGAATCCAACCACCAAACATCAACATGCCACGTGATGCAATTTCGGTGTAGCGTACAAAATTACGTACTTTGTAAATATATTTTGAATCTTTTTCACCGAGATCTTTCATCACTTCAAGACGAATTTCTTCAATACGGCGACCAAAAGCTTCTGTTTGCTCTGGGGTTAAATGTGCCGATTTTGATGTTGCTTTAAGTTCCACTGCCATATTCATAATGGTATCCTCAAATCTCTTTTATGTTTGTTTTTATAGATCAATCGTGACTGGGCTAAGAGCTTGGTTCACGCATAACTTAATTGCACGATTTGGTTGATCGTCAATTTCACCTGTTAAGATATTCTGGGTGACACCACTGACTTTGGTACACGTACATTGGTTGCATACACCCATACGACAACCATGCTGTGGACGTAAGCCTGCTTGCTCTGCACTGCTTAATAACGTTGTCGTGGCAAGAAAGTTTTGTTGCGAACGACGGAATATGATTGGTTGTGCTTCATTAGACTGTTCGATTTGAACAGGCATAAAAAAACTCTTGATGGAAGTTTTCCAACACATCATGTTGCTTATAAATATCTTGTGCCTGACGCATCATGCCGTGATGACCACATGCATACATTTGTAGGTCTTTAAAGTTCGGGACCAGTTTCGCCAACAATTTCGCATCTAAATGCTGCTTTTGCTCAGCGGTATTAAAAAAATGATATTGAAGCTCTGGATGCTTTTCTGCCAAAGCTTTTAATTCAGCATGAAAAATTTCTGCGCGATTAAAATAAATGACATGAATCTGTTCAAGCTGCTGTTTCAAAGCTTGCTGCAAAAGTGAATAAATTGCAGTAATGCCACTACCTGACGCAATTAAAATCGCAGGTTGCTGGCCTTGATGCAAAGTAAAATCACCTTGTGGCTGTGAAATCTCAATGCACTCTCCAACATGTAAGAGTTGAGCTGCACTAGATACTAATCCCTGTACTTTAATACCTAAAGAGATTTCACCTTCATTCGTTACTTCAATAATTGAATAACTACGCTGGTGGTAAACCCCATCTATAAGTAGGGTCAATAAAATACTTTGCCCAGCACATACCTGATCGAATTTAAAATTACGATTCGGTTTGAGCTTGATAAGCACCATATCGGTATGTAGAGACTGAACTGCGGTAACTTCTGCAAGTACGCGTTTCCAAGCCCAAGTCACGTTAATTTTCTGCAAAACAAAATCAACGAAATCTTCTCGAACCAAATGTGGCTGATAACTAAGTGTTGCGTTCATACGTTCCTCTTTTGTATCTGGCTATTTATTTGAGTGAACACATGTTCGTATAGTGAACATATGTACACTATATTTATAACTGTTCACTCAGTCAACACTTGTTCACTATTTTTTTTATGAAAGTTTGCTCTTTTTTGTTAGACTCTGGCTCACGGTTTAAATAGGTTCTTTTAATGTCGATACGGGATGAACGAAAACAGCAAAGTCGTCAGGCACTCCTTGATGCAGCCTTGCATCTGAGCACGTCTGGGCGTTCGTTCAGTAGTATCAGTTTGCGTGAAGTTGCACGTGAAGTTGGTTTGGTACCGACAGCGTTCTATCGTCATTTTCAAGACATGGATGAACTTGGTAAAGAACTGGTTGATCAAGTCGCACTACACTTAAAAAGTGTTTTACATCAATTGGGTCAAAGTTATTTACAACATAAATCTACGAAAACTCAGACCAGCATTGAGCTATTTGTTCAGGCGGTAAATCATAGCCCTAAGCAGTGGCAATTTATGATTTCCGAACGTTGGGGAGGTTCAGAAACGGTTCGTGCAGCAATTGCCCGAGAAATCGAATTTCTGATTGAAGATTTAACAACCGATCTTACCAAACTCGAAAATTTCAAACATATTCAACAACCTCAAGACTTAAATGTCTTGTCTACTATTTTGACCAACATGTCATTTACGTGGGCAATGACGTGGCTCAACCTATCTAAACAATATCAAGACGAGCAGCTCAAACAGCAACAAACCGCCTTTATCGAAAATGCCTCTACACAAGTTCGCTTACTCTTTAGAGGGATTGCAAACTGGGAACGGTAAAAGCGGCAAATGACAAAAAACAGGTTATGTGGTAATACGTAAAGAGAGAAAGAAAAAGGCTAAAAATTTCGAGAAAAGTCTTTTTCTTTTTACAGGAAGTAAATTATTAGTTAGGCCAAACTGGTGTGGGAATACCTATGAATCTTGATCGTCATACACAGTTTTTGATGCGCAAAGAAAAAATTCTAAGCGTGGCAGAAAAATTGTTACTAGAAAACAATCAGGAAATTACTCTAGATGAGTTAGTGGCCGAGCTGGATATTGCTAAAGGCACACTTTATAAGCATTTTAGAAGCAAAAATGAGCTTCTACTTGAGTTAATTATTCAAAATGAAAAGCAAATTTTAGAAATTTCTAAAAAATATAATACAGATTTCAAAGAGTATGCTCCTCATTACATGCTTCACCATTTGCTTACGCCTGGAAAAACGATTCTATTGCATCAACTTGAAGAAAATCTGACGATGACAGAGTCTAAGTTGAAGCATCTTTTCGAAGAACTTTATGAAATCCGCCAACAGCGCATTTTAGCTATTAAAGATATTACGGAAAATTATTTAAAATCATTAAATTATGATATGTCGATTCGTGATTATTTGTCTTATATCTGGTCACTCACTTATGGCGCATCATTACTTTTAAATTCTACGTATTACCAACGTTCTATTGGTTCTCGCCAAAAATTAATTAATTTATATATTAATCAGGCCTTATCGCTACCAACCCAAACAGTTAATTTTGATGTTTTAAATTTTCAAATTGAAGATGAAAACCCAAAAAATTAATTGAAATATTTCGTGATAATTAACAAAAAATTAAACATCGATATAAATTTTAAGTGAATAAAAATGGGCTTCAGATGAAGCCCATTTTTGAAGTAAAGCCTAAACAACTTATTTGGCTTTACGTTCTTTCTCAATTAAATAATTAAGAACTTGAGTGACTTTACCATCTTCACCCTGCACAACATATTTACCATTAACTACAACCGCAGGAACACCTGTTAATTGGTACTGTTGAGCAAGTTTATTTGACTCGGCAACTTTTGCAGTCACAGACAAATGAGTTGTAAGTGCTATTAAATTTCTGTTACAGGCACGCCATAACGTGTGAAGAACTTAGCCGCAGAAGCCTGATCAAAAATTTGCTGACCGTTCACCTGAATCGCATGGAATAATGGTAAATGCGTGCGTTTACGTACACCTAATGCCTCAGATGTATAATATGTACGCGCCCCTTGTTCCCACATTTTATTCATTGCAGCTGGTGTACGTACAAAACGCACATCTTTAGGAATCTGTTTTAACCACGTTTGCATATGCGGTTCAAGTTTAAAACAGTGTGGACATCCATACCAAAAGAACTCTCGAACTTCGATTTTCCCCGGGACTTCCACTTTGCCAGGATTGGCAATCACGGTGTAGTCTTTACCAGCAACAAAATCTGCTGCCATTACACTACCCGATACGGCCATAATTGCTGCACTCAAACCACCCAAAACCAATTTTTTCATTGCTACAGCTTTTCCTCTAAGTTGTTATGCATTAGCTTATGCCCTAAATATAAAACAAATATGCTAAATTCGTTTTGCTTCTGTGAAGTTTTTTATTGGGTTTATCGCTTTTTTCCCAATAATCGCTACACTAACGGCGAACTACATCCAAAAAGATAACTCAAGTTTAGAGGTAGCACCATGTCGCAATTGAATGTTGATTTACAAGAAATCGCAAAGTTTGAAGCACTTGCTGCCAAATGGTGGGATCAACATTCTGAATTTCGCCCACTTCATCAAATTAATCCACTACGTTTAAATTGGATTGATGAACGCGTAGGCGGTCTTGCTGGTAAAAAAGTACTTGATGTCGGCTGTGGTGGCGGTATTTTGGCTGAGAGCATGGCACGTCGTGGAGCAGATGTACTTGGTATTGATATGGGTGAAGCACCGCTAGCTGTTGGCCGTTTGCATGCGCAGCAAGACAATGTTCAAAATATTGAATATCGCCAAATTCCTGTAGAAGAATTAGCACAAGAACAAGCTGGTCAATACGATGTGGTAACTTGCATGGAAATGATGGAACACGTTCCAGATCCTGCATCTATTGTAAGAGCTTGTCAGGCTTTGGTTAAACCGGGTGGTCATGTGTTCTTTTCAACCATTAACCGTAACCCAAAATCTTATTTATTTGCCATTATTGGTGCAGAATACGTACTACGCATGTTGCCAAAAGGTACACATGATTATCATAAATTTATTCGCCCATCTGAAATGGCACATGACATTCGTAATGCAGGACTTACTTTAAAAGAAATGACTGGACTGCACTACAACCCACTGACCAAGCATTACTGGTTAGCGCCAAATGTCGACGTTAATTATATGGTTCACACGATCAATACAGGTGCATGATGAAAGCTGTTTTATTTGATTTAGACGGTACTCTTATTGATACAGCTGCCGACTTCATTCGTATTATTCAGCAAATGTGCCGTGATGAAAGACGTCCGGTTGTTGATGCCGACCTAATTCGTACTCAGGTTTCTGAAGGCGCTCGTGCGATGGTTAAATTGGTCTATCCAGAACTGGATGTGACCAATCCGATTTTCTTGGCACATCGCCAAAACTTTTTAGACATTTACGGCAATAACATTGTGGTCGATACAGACCTGTTTGAAGGCATGTATCCGCTTCTAGCAGAGTTAGAAGCTAAAGAAATTCCGTGGGGTATTGTGACCAATAAACCTCGTGGTTTAAGCGAGTCTCTCTTAGAAAAGTTAAATCTGACCGAGCGCTGTGCGGTTTTGGTATGTCCTGAAGATGTCAGTAAAACCAAACCAGACCCTGAACCGATGTATTTGGCGGCTAAACAGTTAAATATCCCAGCAAATGAAATTATTTATGTGGGTGACCACCCACGTGATATTGATGCTGGGCGATATGCCAATATGTATACTATTTTGGCTGCATATGGCTATTTACCAATCGAACATCGTGATGATCTCGCTGCATGGCAGGCCGATTCGATTGTAAATACGGTGACAGAATTACACGATATGTTACGTCAAAAGCTTCCTGCTCTACAGGAAAATCAGCGTATGATAAGTTAACATAAGAGTTTTATAGGCTTTTTTAACAGTTATTCGTTTTATCAATATAAAAAGAAGGAGGTTTACCAATGAAATATTCAGAATACCAACCTCGTCCGGATCTACTCAAAGATCGAATTATTTTAATTACTGGTGCTGGCGATGGAATTGGGCGAGCTGCAGCTCTGACTTATGCCCTACATGGCGCAACCGTTGTACTGCATGGTAGAACCTTAAATAAACTTGAAGTTATTTATGATGAAATTGAAAGTCTAGGTGCACCGCAACCAGCAATTTTACCATTACAGCTTTCGAGCGCTTCTGACCGTGATTATGATTTTTTAGTCGATACCCTTGAGAAACAGTTTGGGCGTCTTGACGGTATTTTGCATAATGCAGGTATTTTAGGTGAACGCGTTGAGCTGGCACATTATCCATCGGAAGTATGGGATGATGTCATGGCGGTTAACTTGCGCGCCCCTTTTGCTTTGACTCAAGCGTTATTACCGCTTTTGCAAAAATCAGAAAATGCCTCTGTCGTATTTACCAGCTCTGGTGTAGGCCGTGAAGCACGTGCTTTATGGGGCGCATATTCTGTCTCCAAAATCGCAATTGAAGCGGTGAGCAAAATTTTTGCAGCGGAAAATATTTATCCTAATATCCGCTTTAACTGCATTAATCCAGGCGCGACACGTACCGCAATGCGTGCTAAAGCCTATCCACAAGAAGATCCGAAAACACTACCTACACCAGAGTCGATCTTGCCTGCTTATCTCTATTTAATGGGTGAAGATAGCTTGGCGCTCAATGGTCAAAGTATTGATGCACAGGATTAAAAAGTTAAAGATGAAAAGCTAAAGAAAATTACAGCCGATCATCAAATCTGGCTTGCCTATACCTGAAAAGATATATACAAGCCTTTTTTATTATTGATAAAAACTCTTGATCTATCCGTAATTTTAATTGAACCATTAAATGATCTTCACAGTTTCTCTGCATTTTGCGCGTAGAGTATTCAACATGAGAGACATCAGATGTAAACGAGGATGCATCATGAAAAAGTTGTTCACAATCTTAACCCTTTCTATAGCCGTACTCACTACAAGTATGGCGAGCTTTGCTGATCCTCCTTTTGACCGAGGCCATGGCCCCAAAGGTCCTAAAGGTGGAGGACCACGCGGTGAATGGAACGATCGTGGGCCAGGATTTGGACGTGATCATGATGAAGATCGTGTCCGTGACGAACGCCGTATGCGCGAAGAACGTGGTTTTGAAAGGCTTAAACAGCATCGCTGGCAGCCTGGCTATGTCATGCCACAGCACTATCGTGGTAATGGCTACAAAGTCGACTATAAAGACAGTAACTTGCCGAAACCAGACCGAAACCAACAATGGTATAAAATCAATAATGACTATATTTTAGTCGACACTGATTCTAATAGTATTGTTAGTATTCGTGGTTTTTAACGCGATAGAACCTCGCTATCGCTGAGCAAGAAGGATAAAGCCGTATGGTTTTATCCTTTTTTTATTACTTATATATTTTAAAAATAAAAAGATTTTTTATATTCTTACACTTCGTATTTTCTTAATTTCTTCTTATTTCATCGTTAGTTTTCACATTTATTCTTCGTAGCCTCCACGATTTATCTGTAATTGTTCACTAATCTTTAGTCATTGAAATTTAATTCATCATTCGAGGTTTACAATGAAAAAACTAACAACAGCAATTGTTCTTTCACTCAGTGGTTTAGTTGCAACAACGGCAATGGCAGCACCTAACGATCATAATCATCATGGCAATTACCAAAACCATGAAGTAAAAACAGTTAAAGTGATTAAAAAAGACGACCATCGTAATGTTTGGCGAGCAGGTCAGGTTGTACCCCGTGAATATCAACACTCACGTTACGTGATTGACTACCGTCAACATCAAAAATTAACTAAACCGGGTCGCTACCAAAAATGGTACAAAGTGAACGGAAATTATGTGCTGGTAAATGAACAAAGCCACAAAATCATTAGAGTTGTTCACTAATTCTAAAATTCTTTAAACACCCAAACTCTGATTTGGGTGTTTTTTTATCTAAAACATGCGACTTTAATCTTTTTTGTTTAGAATCATCTCTATATCTTTTTGCTGTTGATTCGAGATCGGTATGCCAAGCAAGTCTTTAGAAAAGTCGCATAATAACACCCAGCATTATGTACACTGGTTTCGACACTCAGCGCCCTACATTAATGCTCACCGCGATAAAACATTCGTATTGATGTTTGGTGGTGAAGCAGTCCGTCATCCTAATTTCGAACATATCATTCACGATATTGCTTTATTACACTCTCTTGGTATCCGTTTAATCTTAGTTCATGGCGCACGTCCGCAAATTAATCAAAATCTTAAAGAAAAAGGAATTGAAACCCCTTTTTATGACAACTGCCGCATTACTACACGTGAATCTTTAAGCTGTGTCATGAGTGCCGTAGGTTCCATTCGCCTAGAAATTGAAGCATTGCTTTCTATGGGCTTAGCGAACTCTCCAATGTACGGCGCTCGAATAGATGTGATATCAGGTAATTTTGTGACTGCTAAACCTTATGGCATTCGTGATGGAATGGATTTCCAGCTCACAGGCGAAGTTCGTTCTATTGATACCGATGCAATTGATCGACACCTCGATAATCATAATATTGTGCTACTGGGGCCAACAGGTTATTCCACTACAGGCGAAGTATTTAACTTAAGAGCAGAAGAAGTTGCGACCAAAACTGCAACTTATTTAAAAGCAGATAAACTCATTTTTCTTGGGGAACAACAAGGGCTTCTTAATGAGGATGAACAAATATTACGTGAGTTAAGCCCACATCAGCTCGACTACTATATTCAACAATACCAAACTATTAGTCCGACACTCACTTTACATTTGCAACAAGCCAAAAAAAGCGTCTTTATCTGGCGTACATCGCGTACATCTTATTTCATATGCCTATGATGGCGCCCTTCTTCAAGAGTTATTTACTCGAGATGGTATAGGGACCATGATTACCGATGCACATTATGAAGAAGTTCGCACAGCCCATATTCAAGATGTGGGTGGTTTAATGAATTTATTACGCCCTTTAGAAGAAGAAGGCATCTTGGTTTATCGTTCACGAGAACGTTTAGAGCAAGAAATCAGCCAGTTTGCTGTCATTGAACGCGACGGTATGATTCTAGCGTGTGCTGCACTTTATCCAATTCCGACTGAGTTTAACGAAACTCGTTCTGCAGAAATTGCCTGTGTTGCCGTGCATCCAAGTTATCGTAAATCAAACCGTGGTAGCCAAATTCTGCAATTCCTTGAAGAAAAAGCCAAAGAACAAGGTATTCATCAATTATTCGTTTTAACAACGCGTACCGCTCACTGGTTTTTAGAACATGGTTTCCATCAAGTCAGTGTTGATGAGTTGCCCAATGCTCGTCAAGCGCTCTATAACTACCAAAGGAATTCTTTAGTGTTTAAAAAGCTGCTCCCTTAGCCTTTGCTCTTTTTAAGATATTCTTATTTCAGATAAGCTTAGTTAAAAAAAGTACAACCATAAATGCTATTAATTTATGGTTGTACTTTTTTTAAATCTCTTTTTTTAATTTTTTAATATTTTTTATTTTATTTACATTAACTTACTTACAATCCACCAAACATATTTCTTTTAGATAAATCATTTTTTTGCATAAGTTTATAGCCTATTGTGTTTAGCTTTTTTTTGCATAAATAAAGACCGAATACTTATTTTTTCTGAAATAAAAATCCCTTTAGGGTATCTGCTCACCCAATTATTTTTTCTTTTCTCTTTCGGGGAGCACGAAACCTCATGGCACTTTTCAACACCACTTCATGGGCAAAATATTCAGTCATCGCGGCCAGCCTAGCAGGAGTGATGATGCTAAGTGGTTGTGCCAAAAAAGAGGAACAAGCCACCACAACTTTAAATATTGGCTATCAAAAATATGGCATCCTTCCTATTTTAAAGGCCCGTGGTGACCTAGAAAAAGTACTAAAAGATCAAGGCGTACAAGTAAAATGGGTTGAGTTTCCTGCTGGCCCTCAATTGCTTGAAGGTCTAAATGTCGGGAGTGTTTCACTTGGTGAAGCAGGTGAAGCTCCCCCGATCTTTGCTCAAGCTGCTAATCCAAATTTAGTCTATGTCGCAAACCAACCCGCTGCGCCAAAAGCAGAAGCACTATTGGTACAAAAAGACTCTCCAATCCACTCTATTCAAGATTTAAAAGGCAAACGTGTTGCTCTTAATAAAGGCTCGAATGTTCATTACCTGTTATTGAAAGTTCTAGAAGCCAATAACTTAAGCTTAAGCGATATTCAACCAGTTTATTTACCGCCATCAGACGCACGTGCTGCATTTGAAAAAGGTGCGGTAGATGCATGGGTGATTTGGGACCCGTTCTTTGCAGCGGCTGAACATCAAATTCAGGCACGAGTTTTAGCAACAGGTGAAAATTTGGTAAGCAATCATCAGTTCTATTTAGCTGATCGTAAATTTGCAGAAAACAACCCGAAAGTTCTCAACACAGTTGTACAGACACTTAATCAGACAACTGAATGGGTCAGCACACATCAAGATGAAGCTTCCAAGCTACTCGAAAAACCTACAGCACTTGAGTTTGATGTACTCAAAACTTCCATTTCACGTATGGGTTTTGGAGTTCAGCCAATCTCTGACAAGGTGGCACAAGAACAACAACAAGTAGCTGATGCCTTTTATGCGCAAAAGCTCATTCCTAACAAACTCACCATTCAAGACGCCATTTTAAAACTGAAATAAACCCAGCTTAGGCACGGCTTAAATAATCATATAAATGCTGTGCCTTGCCTCAAGGGGAACAAGGATATCAATATGCAACATCAGTCATTTTTCAATAAAAGTCAGTGGGTCCAGTTAGCTAAACGTATTAGCGCAGTCACTGTACTAGGTTTAACAATTGCAGCGCCAGCTTGGGCAATTGACCCAACTGTGAAAGAACTTCGTATTGGTTTTCAAAAAAGCTCGATTAATTTTGCGATTGCCAAACAGCAAAAATTATTTGAACAAGAATTTCCAAATGCCAAAGTTACTTGGAATGAGTTCCCTGCTGGCCCACAAATTTTAGAAGCTTTAGCTGTCGGTTCACTTGATGTTGGAGTCACTGGAGATACCCCGCCAGTCTACGCACAAGCGGCTGGTAAACCTTTATATTACATTGCCTATGAAGCAGCGAAACCGCTGGCATCGGCAATTTTAGTTCCTAAAAACTCACAACTGAAACAGCTTAAAGACCTGAAAGGCAAACGTATTGCGCTGCAAAAAGGTTCCAGCTCTCATTACTTGCTTGTACAAGCCGTACGTAAAGCAGGCCTAAACTGGAGCGACATTACTCCAATTTGGCTTACGCCTGCCGATGCTCGTGCTGCATTCCAAAAAGGTGCCGTTGATGCATGGGCAATTTGGGACCCTTACTTCGCTTCAGCACAATTAGAAGATCAAGCCCGTGTTCTTGCATCAGGTAAAGGCTTAAGCCCGAACTATACATTTTACTTAGCCGCTCCAGATTTTGTTAAACAACATCCTAAAGCGGTTTCCGGACTCATCAAACAAATCAATCAAGCCGACAAATGGGTTCAAAGCCATCAAGCAGAAACGGCAAGTGCCATTGGCCAAAGTACAGGCCTTAAGCCTGCGACCAGTGACTTATTCATTAAACGTCGTCCACGCCCATCATCGGCAGCGCCACTCAACAGCAAAGTTATTGCTGAGCAACAGCAGCTCGCAGACATTTTTACCCAACAAGGCATCATTCCAAAACCAATCAGCATCAAACAAGCTGTTTGGATTGCCAAGTAATTTCAATAGACATATAGGTAATGCACATGAAAATTTTCTGGTTTATTCCTACACACGGTGATAGTCGCTATTTAGGTACAAGTAAAGGCGCTCGTCAGGTTGACCATGCCTATATGAAGCAAATTGCTGTGGCGGTAGATAATTTGGGTTATGAAGGCGTACTTATTCCAACAGGTCGTTCATGTGAAGATCCTTGGATTACAGCGGCTAGCCTAATTGATGCAACACAACACCTTAAGTTTTTAGTCGCGTTACGTCCGGGTGTAACCACACCAGCTTTGGCAGCACGTATGGCTGCAACTTTCGACCGTTTGTCGAATGGTCGCGTGTTACTCAACTTAGTCACTGGTGGTGATGAGGCTGAACTACGTGGTGATGGATTATATGAAGATCACTCAACACGTTATCAGACAGCCAACGAATATGTAAAAATTTGGCGTGAAATTTTGACACGCTCACATACGGGTGAAGCATTTACATTCCACGGCGAGCGTTTACAAGTTGATGATGCAAAACTGCTTTATCCACCTGTTCAAAAGCCTTATCCACCACTTTGGTTCGGCGGTTCTTCAGACGTCGCTGTCGACTTGGCCGCTGAGCAAGTCGATACGTACCTCACGTGGGGTGAGCCACCAGAAGCAGTTAAACAAAAGATCGAACATGTTCGTGCCAAAGCTGAGGCTAAAGGCCGTAAATTAACTTATGGTATTCGCTTACATGTCATTGTTCGCGAAACCAATGAACAAGCATGGGCAGCAGCTAACGAACTTATCCAATATCTTGATGATGCGACCATTGCTGCCGCACAGAAAAAATTTGCACAAATGGACTCTGTCGGTCAACAACGTATGGCAGCTCTCCACGGCGGTAACCGCGACAAGCTTGAAGTGTCTCCAAACCTCTGGGCAGGTATTGGCCTAGTCCGTGGTGGTGCGGGTACAGCACTTGTAGGTGACCCTGAAACAGTCGCAGCCCGTATTCAGGAATATGCTGACTTAGGTATTGATACCTTTATTTTCTCAGGCTATCCGCATCTTGAAGAGTCAATCCGTTTTGCAGAGTTAGTATTTCCAATACTACCAATCGAAACTCGTGCCAAACTTGCTCAGCCAAATTTAACTGGCCCATTCGGTGAAATTATTGCCAACAACTATGTTCCCGACGAGAAGAAGCAAAATAGTTCCGTCAAGGAGCCTGCATGAGTAAAGATGAAAGTATTGTTTCACGTGGAACAAAACAAATCGGGCAGCATTTGCTGCCTTGGATTTTCCCGATCATCCTATTGATTGTCTGGCAAATTGCATCGAGTTCTGGTCTTTTAGAAAGCCGTATTTTGCCAGCACCCACGGCAGTCATTTCCGCTTTTTGGCACTTACTCGTTAGCGGAGAATTATGGCATCACGTTAAGGTCAGTGCAGGCCGCGCTTTGCTTGGGCTTTTAATTGGGGGCGGATTGGGTTTGCTATTGGGTTTACTGAATGGCTCTTCGCGATTTGCTTCTACCCTACTCGATACAACCTTGCAAATGATTCGTAACATTCCAGCATTAGCACTTATTCCACTCGTCATCTTGTGGTTCGGTATTGATGAAACAGCAAAATTATTTTTAGTCGCAGTAGGTGTTTTTTTCCCAATTTATATCAATACCTATCACGGTATTCGATCAGTTGACCCTCAACTGATCGAAATGGGTAAAAGCTACGGACTTTCTCGCTGGCAACTTTACAAAGAAATTATTCTTCCCGGTGCGATGCCTTCTATTTTAGTCGGTTTACGCTTTGCTTTAGGTTTAGTTTGGGTATTGCTGATTGTTGCTGAAACCATTTCTGCTCAAGCTGGTATTGGCTATATGACCATGAATGCACGTGAGTTTTTACAAACAGATGTGGTACTGGTCGGTATTCTTCTTTACGCCTTATTAGGCAAACTGGCAGATGTATTAGCACAGATTTTAGAGCGCTATTTACTACGTTGGCACTCTGGATATCAGAAATAAGGGAGCTTAAAACATGACAAATCTGAATTTAAATATTAATCAGAATGACGTGCAGCTCATTCCTGAAGAGCCAACAGAATCACAAGAACCTACATTAGGCGCAGAGATTCTGATTGAGCAGCTGTATAAATTTTATGGCGAGGTTAAGGTTCTTGAAGATCTTGACTTACACATCCAACCTGGTGAATTTTTAGCAATTGTTGGTCGAAGTGGCTGTGGTAAAAGCACGTTACTACGTTTAATTGCCCAACTTGAAAAAGCCAGTTTTGGTGAAATTAAATTTAAGTCTGCTCGCCATTTGCGTGAAGGTATTACTAACGATGATATTCGAGTCATGTTCCAAGATCCTCGTTTACTTCCTTGGAGAAATATTCTTCAAAATGTTCAACTTGGACTACCAAAACCCCAACATGCTTTAGCTGAAGAGTTACTAGAAAAAGTTGGTTTAAAAGAAAAATCGGGACAATGGCCTTCACAACTCTCTGGCGGCCAGCGACAACGTACAGCTTTAGCACGCGCACTGTCGCATACGCCACGCATTTTGTTGTTAGATGAACCTTTGGGTGCATTAGATGCCCTCACCCGTCTTGAAATGCAAAGCCTCATCGAACGCTTGTGGAAAGAGCAAGGGTTTACTGCCATTTTAGTGACACATGACGTAAGTGAAGCAGTGCAATTAGCTGATCGTATTATCTTATTAGATAAAGGTCAGATTGCTCAAAGTTTCCAAGTTAATTTGCCACGCCCACGCAAAAAGAGCATTAGTTTTGCCCAACTTGAGCAACAAGTACTCGATGCTGTTTTGGCAACTTAGGTTCGCAATGAGTAATAAGAACCGTTCAACCGAAAAATGCCCAATTTACGAGCAATAAAGCTGCTGTTTTATTGCTCTTTTTTAGGGCGAAATTTTAAAAATATTTTTAAGAATAACAATAAACTAGTTAAATTCTTTATTTTTTGCACAATAGTATATCTATTACGCAAATAACTAGCCGTTTTTTGATTAAAAAAGCAAGACACCTGTGCACAAATCAAACAATTTCCCTTACAATGGGAATAATATTTTTTTAATTATGCAGCAGATGGAACAAAAAAAGAGTACCCAAAAGCGCAATCAGCTTCTTGCTGCCGCCCTTGACGTATTTTCGGTCTATGGGTTCACTGGCGCAAGTCTGGATGAAATTGCCCAACTCGCCGACATGCATAAGTCGAATATTTTCTATTACTACGAAAATAAAGAGTCTTTATATGTAGAAGTGCTCACAACTGTTTTACAAAAATGGTTGGCTCCCTTACAAACATTAGAATCTGAATTAGAACCAGCCGAAGCCCTATCTCACTATTTAATACAAAAAATCGAACTGTCTCGTAGCCAACCGAAAGCATCTAGATTGTTTGCATTAGAAATAATTCAAGGCGCTCCGCATATTTTACCTATTCTCAAAGGACCATTAAAAAAACTATTTAAGCGTAAAGCTAAAGTCATTCAGACTTGGCAAGAAGAAGGAAAGATTTCACCAGATATCGATCCAGAATTATTAATTTTAAACATTTGGGGCCTTACGCAAAACTATGCAGATTTTGCAACCCAAATGGAAATGGTGACTGGAAAAACTCTTCGTAACCGAAGCATGTTCCAACGCTCAATTGAGCACACAGTACACCTGATGCTCTACGGCGTATTGCCTCGTTAAAACCAAAAAAAGATCGGCAAACTTGCCGATCTTTTTTTAGAAATGATTTTGATAAAGAGCCAAAAGTTTTTGGGCACCTAATAATAAATTTTCTTCCCAATCCAGATGTGCAGTGTCATCTGCTCCATCAGTAATATACTTCACAGAAATCAAGCGAACTCCTAGCTTATGGCAGACTTTGGCTAAAGCATAACCCTCCATATCCACCACATCGCAAGCTACCTTTGGCTGGCCTGTTTCAAATGAATCGCCAGTACCACAAATCCCCTTTGGCAAATCATCAAAATGTGGTTGAAGGTGAATTTCAGCTGGCAAGTGATCATCTAACGGCGTTACACCTACTTCAAACCCTAACGGTGAAACATCCATATCACGTTGTACAAAAGTCTTCACCTCGACCAAATCATGGCGATTAAACGCAGAGCTTCCTGCTGTACCCAAATTAATTAAAGTTTTACACCCTGTTTTTTGAATAACCTCAAATGCTTTAAAAGCAGCATTAATCTTGCCAATACCACTGTAATGGACTTCAACACCTGCCTGTTCAAATAAACCTTTAGATTCATTAGGAAGTGCCATAATTAAAGCAATATCAGTGTTCATTCAAAAAGCTCAAATCAAAATTAAATAAAATTAGAAAATAAGTATAAATCAGGTGCAAAAGCTTTTTGCACCTTTTCATAATCACTGCATTTTTTGTTGTAAAGCGATTAAGCATGGAGAAAAGAACAGTTGACCACTATATGCTCCTGCTAGCGTTTTCTTCATTACAACGCCCCACATTGCCAATAATAAAAGACTCAATGCAACAGCAACGTATTGTAAAAATACAATTTCAACCTGATGTCCTAAATTAAATAGCGCCAGAATAAATACACCTAATGGAAAGGTTAAGCCCCACCAACCTAAGTTGAATGGAATACCTGTCTTTGCATGACGAAGCGTTGTTAAGATTGCTAGACCAAGCCACCATAACCCGAAACCTAAAAGCACCAGACTACCCACAATTCCTAAAGCTTGAAAGACATTCGCGAATTGGTCAAATCCTACATTTGGTGCCACTCTTTGTGCCTGTTGCCCTAGCAACAATAATCCTAAAGCACCTGTACCAATTGGGCCTAAAGAGAGCCAGCTAGAAATCGCGACTTCTTTTTCAGGTAATTGATGCAAAGCCATACGCAACATTAAAATTGTCAAAATAGCGAATGCCGGTAAAACAGAGATTCCCCAAAGCACATAACCAGCCAGTAATAAATGAAAGCTATGCAGATCTGCTGGTAAATGAGCTACTAACATCCCCGCAGAGCTTGCAGCCACCTCACATGCAACTACAGGTAAAAGCCAGATTGCAGTCATAGTGTGTAGTTGATGGTTCTGACGGCTAAACATGCAAAACGGTACAATCCACGCAATTGCTAGAGCTAAAAAGACATCGATGTACCATAAAGCTTGGGCAATATGGATTGCCACTTCACCGTAAAGCCCAATACCAAAGCTTAAGAAACCATTTAGTATAGTAGCTAACCCCATCGGAATAGCACCTAAAAACAAGCTCATATTTGGATGCTTAAATATTTGCTTCGCTTCATGAGGGAAAAGCAACCACCGTAATAAATAGAGACCTGAAAAAACACTAAATAGGACAATATTAAATTGCCATAACAAGGTTGCTAGCATGAATAAAAATGATTGAGCAAAAGGAAGCTGAATTAAAATCATACTTACCACACCAGTACCCATAGTCGCTGTAAACCAATTTGGGGTAAAATGTCGTATAACATCTTTGCTTTGATTTAATTGGTAAAAGGGTTTTTTCATCTTAATTCTCTAATCAAAGAGTGGATGAAAATATAGTAGAGTAAATAATTAATAAGAAAAATTGATTTATTTTTATTTAATTCATCAATATTTTAAATATAAAGAATATTCATATTGAAAAATAACTGAGTAAAAACACAACAACAAGACGAATCTGTGAGATTATGGCAATATATAGCCCTTGCAAAAATAGCCATATTTTAAGTTCATGAAACTGCTTCGTCTTAATGCGTTATCGCCCAATTTTCAGTTACCACCAACAGCGGTAACTATTGGTAATTTTGATGGTGTCCATTTAGGTCACCAAGCGATGATTGCTCAACTCAAAAAAATTGCTGCAGCACAAGGCTTAAAAACATTGGTCATGATTTTTGAGCCACAACCTCTTGAGTTCTTTCAAGGCTACGATGCTCCTCCTCGTATTAATTCATTACGAGAAAAAGTCGAATATCTAGCCGAACTTGGAGTTGATTACATTGCGGTTGCTAAATTTGATCAGCACTTCCGTAGCATGAGTGCTACTGAATTTGCCGATTTATTAAAAGACAAATTAAACGCACAAGCTTTGGTTTTAGGTGATGATTTCCATTTCGGCAAAGACCGTCAAGGCAATAGCGAATTTTTAAAAGATTACGGATTTGGGGTCACCAACTTACATACCATTGAACTCGAAGGTGAACGTGTAAGTTCAACTCGTATTCGTCAGGTACTTCAGGCAGGAAATCTTGCCTTAGCCGCTAAATTATTAGGCCGTCCATACAGTATTACTGGACGTGTTCAATATGGCGACCAGATTGGACGAACTCTCGATTTTCCAACCATTAACGTTCGCCTCAACCGCCATAAACCTTGTTTAAATGGCATTTATGGGGTTGAAGTCATTTGCGAAACAACGTCGTTAACTCAAAAAGTACTTCAGGACGCACCTGAAAAACCGGGAATTGCCGGATATCATGAAAACAGCCTATATGGCGCGGGTCATGTCGGTACACGTCCAGCCATTCAGCAAGAACATCCAGAGTGGAGATTAGAAGTACATTTCCCTGATGTTTCTGCTAATCTGTATGGCTTATTTATGCGGGTGACTTTTCTTCACTATCTTCATGGTGAATTGAACTACCCTTCGCTTGAAGCACTTAAGGCAGGAATTGATAATGACGTGCATCAGTTACGACAATATCGTAACGACACGACACAATTTCCTTTTTAATTCGAATTTTGATTGTAAAACATGTCGGCTCCCAAGCTGATTAAACTGGATGAAAACTTGCATGAGCGATAAGCAAACTCCTGAGAATGCAGTGGACTACAAAGCCACGCTAAACCTGCCGGATACTCAATTTGCAATGAAAGCAAATTTGGCAGTACGTGAAGTGAAATGGTTAGAAGAGTGGTATACCGACAACATTTATCAGCAGATTCGTGCATCGCGTATTGGCAAGAAAAAATATATTTTGCATGATGGCCCTCCATATGCGAACGGTACAATTCACTTAGGCCATGCGGTCAACAAAGTACTCAAAGACGTTATTGTAAAAAGCCGTACTCTGTCAGGTTTCGATGCGCCTTATGTACCGGGCTGGGACTGTCATGGTTTGCCAATCGAACTAAAAGTTGAAGAAAAAGTAGGTAAAGTTGGCGAAAAAGTTGACGCGGCTACTTTCCGTAAACTTTGCCGTGAATACGCACTAAAACAAATTGATTTACAGCGTAATGACTTTAAGCGTCTAGGTATTTTAGGTGACTGGGATAATCCTTATCTCACCATGAACTATAAACAAGAAGCCGATATCGTTCGTGCTTTAGGTTTAATTCAAAAAAATGGTCATATCCAGCCGGGCTTAAAGCCAGTGAACTGGTGTATGGACTGTGGTTCTGCGCTTGCTGAAGCTGAAGTTGAATACGAAGATAAAAAATCTGATGCAATTGATGTTGGTTTTGGCGTTGTCGATCTAAAAGATTTAAGTGCTCGTTTAAATGTAGACGTTCAAGATCCAACAGATATCGTGATCTGGACCACTACACCGTGGACATTACCTGCGAACCAAGCCGTTGCTTTGCACGCAGAAATTGAATATCAATTGGTACAAGTGACTACTGAGCGTGGTAAGCAAAACTTCATTCTTGCTAAAGACCTTGTTGCTTCAGCTATTGAACGCTATAAACTTGAAAATCCAGTAGTTTTAGCAGACTTTACTGGTAGCAAACTTGAAAACCTTACATTACAACACCCGCTACTCACTGATCGTCAAGTTCCAGTGATTTTAGGTGAACACGTTATCGCAACAAGCGGTACAGGTGCAGTACATACAGCTCCTGGCCATGGTGCAGACGACTATAAAGTAGGTCTTCAATATAACCTTACAGTAGATAATCCAGTGGGTGGTAATGGTGTTTATTTACCAACTGCCCCTATCTATGCTGGTGAGCACATCTATAAAGCCAATCCAAAGATTATCGAAGCTTTGGGTGCTGTAGGGCGTTTATGGGCGCATCAACCAATCAAACACAGTTATCCGCACTGCTGGCGTCATAAAACCCCTATTATTTTCCGTGCAACCCCGCAATGGTTTATTAGCATGGATCAAAAGGGCTTACGTGAAGGCGCCATTAATGCAATTGAAAACGATATCGAGTTTGTACCGAACTGGGGTAAAAACCGTATCGAATCAATGATTGAAGGACGTCCGGACTGGTGTATCTCACGTCAACGTACTTGGGGTGTGCCAATTCCATTCTTCGTTCATAAAGATACGAACGAATTACACCCGCGTACACCTGAACTCATCGAAGAAGTTGCTAAACTTATCGAACAAGAAGGTATCGAAGCATGGTTCAAACGTGACGCGAAAGACTTCATTGGTGAAGATGCTGAACAATATAACGCTATTCGCGATACCCTCGATGTATGGTTCGATTCCGGCACAACGCATTACGCTGTACTTGAACAACGTGAAGATCTAGAAAGTCCTGCTGATTTATACTTAGAAGGTTCAGACCAACACCGTGGTTGGTTCCAGTCTTCTTTATTAACTTCTATGGCAATTCACAATCGTGCACCATACAAAGCATTGTTAACACATGGCTTTACGGTTGATGAAAATGGTCGTAAGTTGTCGAAATCTTTAGGCAACTATATTCCGCTTGAAGAAATCATCAAACAACTTGGTGCTGATGGTTTACGTTTGTATGTAGCTTCTAGCGACTATCGCTATGAAATCGCGGCATCTAAAGAAATCTTTAGCCGTGTAAGTGATAGCTACCGTCGTATTCGTAATACATTACGTTTCTTGCTTGCTAACTTAAATGGTTTCAAACCAAGCACAGATGCTTTGGCAGTAGATGACCTCATCGCTCTCGACCAATACATCTTGCAGCGTGCGAATGAAGTACAACAAACGATTATCACTGCCTATGAAGAAATGAACTTCCATGTGGTGTGTAGTGCGTTAACAAGCTTCTGTATTAATGACTTAGGTGGTTTCTACCTAGACATTATCAAAGATCGTCAGTACACCACTAAAGCGGATTCTCAGGCACGTCGTTCTGCACAAACAGCGCTTTATCATATTGTCCAAGCATTTATCCGTTGGATGAGCCCAATCTTAAGCTTCACCGCTCAAGAAGCTTGGCCACTCATTCCAGAACAAACTGAAAAGTATGTATTTACTTCAGAATGGTATGACCTACCAGTTTCATCAAAAGCAAACTTGCTTTCTGAGGAAGATTGGCAAACATTGATTAGCGTAAAATCTGCAGTAAATAAACAGATTGAAGCAGCGCGTAACGCTAAACTTGTCGGCAGTAATCTTTCAGCCAAAGTTGAACTTTGGGCAAATGAATCATTACAAACAGTTTTAAACCAACTGGCTGATGAACTCCGTTTTGTTCTTATTACTTCAGAAGTAGTAGTACATCCATTTGCTGAACAAGGTGAAGCAACTGAAATGGAAGGCTTACGTGTACAAATATCTGCAGCTGAAGGTGAAAAATGCGCGCGTTGCTGGCATGTCCTTCCAGATGTAAATACACATGCCGATCATCCTGGTTTATGTGGTCGTTGTATTGTGAACGTCACTGGTCGTGGCGAAGTGAGAAAATATGCCTAATTCACAAGCTAAAAAAGGCTTATTCCAGTTTTATCCACACAACCTAATTTGGCTTGGACTTTCTGTCCTTGCCATTGTGTTGGATCAATGGACAAAATGGATTGCAAGTACACATCTGAACTACGCGGATCCAGTAGCTGTGCTTCCATTTTTAAACTGGACACTATTACATAACTATGGTGCAGCCTTTAGCTTTTTATCTGATGCAGGAGGATGGCAACGCTATTTCTTCACATCTTTAGCAGGCTTAGTTTCAGTTCTTTTTGTATTTTGGTTGCTTCGTATGCCTAAAAAAATGGTGGTGCTACCTGTAGCTATCGCTTTAATTTTAGGTGGAGCATTAGGCAATTTAATTGACCGCATTGCTTTAGGTTATGTTGTCGATTTCATTCATGTTTATTACCAAAATCATCACTTTCCAGCTTTTAATATTGCGGACAGTGCCATTACCCTAGGTACCATCTTGCTACTCATCGATACATTCTTCCTTGAGAAGCAACGCAACCAAAATTCGGATGCATAATATGACCGAAATTATTCAACCTAACGAAGAAATTCGTATTACAGACGGCTCTAAAGTCGATCTACACTTTTCTGTTGCTATTGAAAATGGTGTAGAAATCGATAATACCCGTAACCGTGAAGAACCAGTTACTCTTACTATTGGTGACGGAAATCTTTTACCAGGTTTTGAGAAAGCATTATTTGGTTTACGTGCAGGCGACCGCCGTACGGTACATCTTCCACCTGAAGATGCATTTGGACCATGGAATCCAGAAAACATTCAAACTTTCGATACGGTTAAGTTTGAACAACGCCCGATTCCTGGCCATATGATTGAGTTTGAAGATAAGGCAAAAACAACCTTATTCGGCGTAGTGAAGTCGGTAAATGATGACATTACAGAAATTGATTTTAATCACCCGTTAGCTGGGAAAAACATTACCTTTGAAGTAGAAATATTCAAGGTAACTCCCGAAGGCCAACAGGGCATTAAGCTCATATAAATAAAAAGCCCTCTTAATGAGGGCTTTTTATTATTCAATTTTTTATTGATGACATAAGAATCCTTACAAATTCTATATTCTCTCCCACCTATATAATGAATTAACTTATAAAGATAAAAATTCTTAGGAAACATACATGCTGGTCTATATTATCGTAGGAAGTGTTCGTGAAGGACGTACAGCAATTAAAGTTGCCAATTGGCTAGAAACCATAATTCCAACATTGGGTCTAAACGATTTCCAAACTGAAGTCGTCGATTTAAAAGAATGGGATTTACCTCTTTTTTCAGGCTCTCACCCACCCGCTACCGGAATTTATGATCAACCTAAACAACAAGAATGGGCAAACAAAATTGCTCAAGCAGATGCTTTTATCTTTATTAGCCCAGAATACAACCATGGTTACAGTCCAGCCTTAAAAAATGCTCTCGACTATGTTGGTAAAGAATGGAGCGATAAACCTGCTGCATTTATTGGATATGGTTCAACTAATGGCTCTCGCTCTATTAGCCAAATACGTCAAGTCACCTCAAGTTTAAGTATTGTTGACCCGAATGCTGTGATAGAGATACGAGATATATTTAAACGTAATAAAGATGAAAAATTCGAAGCAAATGAATTTGAAGTAAAAGGACTTCAATCAATTGTTGAGAAACTACAGAAATATCATTTAGCTTAAAACCAAAAGGCCTCTAATTAAATAAAAGAGGCCTTTATTTACAGTTTCATAAACTCTTTAAGTAATGCACTATATCTATATTACTAGCCATTTCTGCAAGCCGTAGTGCTGTGTATTCACTCTTATAATCGACATGAGCTCCCTTTTCGACTAATAGTTTAACCACCTCTAGATGATCATTCTCGGCAGCTGCTTGTAAAGCACTATAGCCTTCATCATCTGTCTGATTAGGATCTTGTCCTTCTAAAAGTAATTGCTCTACTTCATCTAGATCGCCTAAAGAAGCCCAATAGACTAATTCAGGGAAAGAGAGTTCTTCATCGTCTTCAGGTATTGAAGAGAAGGAATTAATTTTCATGTAAACACCTAAAAATAAGAAACTTCATCGTTATTATATTCATAGAACACGGCTAGTATACAAATCTGATTTTGAATCAGTATTTTCATTGCCTTTAATTTCTTTGGCTCAAATCTATTAGTTTAATTCAGGCATAAAAAAACACCCTCAACATGA
>Ga0065703_1000081_pt1 | contig 31956 bp, 34 predicted proteins | sample SwiRhicommunBV21_FD_59090 | JGI IMG/M metagenome (GOLD analysis project Ga0065703, IMG submission 59090) | Switchgrass rhizosphere microbial communities from Buena Vista Grasslands Wildlife Area, Michigan, USA - BV2.1 v1 | ecosystem: Host-associated > Plants > Roots > Rhizosphere > Soil ...
GAGCCGCTTTTTTATATTCATTTACTTATTTTATTAGTTTTTTTAAATTTTCATATTCTTTTGGATATACATCCAGAAGATTCAAAACAATCCCCATATTATTAAATAAAATCCAATATATTTCTTTATCCTCTTTTTTCCATACAGGTGAGTAGTATTGATACTTAACCAAACCCAGTGTCATTTTTACCCACTCTTTCAATACATCCTTTTCTTCATCTTTTTGGCAATATTTTTCAATATGAATTAGCCACTCGACCCTACCCCAAAACGTTAAATTCTCATAGAACTCTAGTCTTTGTAAAAAGCTAATCGGTGTTGAACTTAAGGAATAGAGCTCATCCACCTCTTTAAGCTCACTACTCAAACTAGCAATTTTTTGAAGCAAATAAAATGGGAGCTTTAATTGTTTCCGGTACAATAAATTAATCACTTCACTCATTGAAATGTAATTTGATTTAAGTGCTTTATATAAAATCATGAACAAAATGGACTTATCATTTAACTTATCCATATATAAGTAAAAATCTTGCTTGTTCCATTTTAAAATTAGCATTTGTAATAAGTATTTTTTTATATTTCCTCTCTCAAGGACAATATTTTGAAATTGCATAAAATAACTATTAAAATCAAAATCACGACTTTTCAACACAAAAATAGCAAAATCTATAATCGATAAATGCGAACTATTTAAAGCAACTATCAAAATATCACTATCTAAAGCATCCAATTCTAGTAAACGATTTAAAAGAACTTTTTTTACATCCACATACTTTGATTGTCGAAATTCTGACTTTAGAAAATCTTCCTTTTGCTGTAATGCAAACTTAACCCAATAATATCTAACCCACTGATCATTTGCATTTTTAGCAATACTAAGTAAATCTGACTCAGCAATTAATTGCTTATATTGAATATAATTAAATAAAGCTCTACTCAACTTTCCTTGTTTAGACAATAAAACCAATTTTACTTTATCTAAATTTTGATGAATTTTATCCATCAATACATCCTCAACCTCCCCAACAATACGAATTCGCTTCTTTATAGCCTCAACATCTAAAAAATAAGTGATACATAAATCTGCACAGTCAGGTCGCTCTGCCCACACCAATAAATGATGAGCCGCGAGCTCCCTATTAATCTGCACATAATCACTTAATTTACGCAGTAAATGTGGAAATAAGGCTGGTTCAAAACATCCAGATAATTGTCGAAGTGCAGCTTCGCGCTGATAACCATCCCACGAGTAAAGTTGACTAATTTTTATCTGAAGTTGCTCTATATTCATTTTATTAATTCAGTTTATAAACTTTTAAAATCAATATATTAAACTTAATTCAACAAAATGGAAAAGCCAGATTCTAATATTTATCAAAACTCTTAAAATAACAAAACCCTCCTTCCTCAAATGTTTTAGTAATCATTACAAGCCAGTCATCACCCATTTTTAAAATTGACATGACAAATTGTCAGATTTACAGCAATATACAAACTCTTGAAGTCCTCACCAATAAATAGCATAACCGGAGTACAGAAAGTGAGAATATTAATTACGGGCGCCAACACAGGGATTGGCTTTGCCACAGCAGAACAACTCGTTAAACAAGGGCAACATGTTATTTTAGCGTGCCGAAATCCAGAAAAAGCGCAAGATGCGCAAAACAAATTACGCGCCCTTAACCAAGGACAAGTCGATTTAGTTTCTCTCGATCTAAACAGTCTTGAATTAACTCGAAATGCAGCCGACGAGATTACAGATCGCTATGGTAGCCTTGATGTACTCATTAACAATGCAGGGTTATTTGCCAAAACCAAACAGCTGACTGTCGATGGTTTCGAACAACAATTTGGCGTTAATTATTTAGGTCTATTTTTTACTAACTCAAAAATTACTTCCAGTTTTACAACAATCTCCCCAAGCACGGATTATTCATCTCGCATCCATCGCACACTGGGTAGGCTCAATTAAACCCAACAAGTTTCGTGCAGAAGGTTTTTACAATCCCCTGTTCTATTATGGGCAATCGAAGCTTGCGAATTTACTATTCAGCAATGCTTTAGCAGAACAACTAGCAGGTAGTTCTATTACCAACAATGCATTGCATCCGGGTGGTGTCGCTTCCGATATTTATCGTGACTTACCAAAACCAGTTTATGCAGCGATGAAATTAGGCTTAGTCCCAACCTCAGTTCCAGCAAATCTCATTACAGAAATGGCAACTGGAGATGCATGGCAGAATCGTAATGGTGAATATGTCAGTGCGCACATGCCAGACTGGAAATCTTCACACGCAAAAAATCAGCAACTTGCACGTGACCTCTATCAACAGTCAATGGACCTTGTAGAAAAATTTCTTTAAACAAATAGACCAAATAAAAAAGCCACCCGGGGGTGGCTTTTACAATCCTAATTGAGGGCAGATTAGTGACCGCCACCATTGATTGCTTTTGTCATATCTTCAACAACTTTCTTAGCATCACCAAAGATCATCATTGTTTTTTCGTTATAGAACAAATCGTTGTCCAGACCTGCATAACCTGTTGCCATAGAACGCTTAATCACCATGATCGTACGTGCTTTATGTGCTTCAAGAATCGGCATGCCATAAATTGGTGAAGTTGGATCATCTTTCGCAGCAGGGTTTACTACGTCGTTTGCACCAATTACAAGCACCACATCAGTTGCAGGGAAGTCTGAGTTAATCTCATCCATTTCTAAGATGTCTTCATATGCTACGTCTGCTTCAGCAAGCAATACGTTCATATGACCAGGCATACGACCAGCAACTGGATGAATCGCAAAACGAACGCGAACACCTTGCTCTTTTAGAATTTCACACAATTCTTTCACAGCATTTTGTGCACGACCTTGCGCCATACCATAACCCGGTACAATCACAACGCTGTCGGCATTTGACATCAAGAAGCCAGCATCATCAGCAGAACCTGAACGGTGGTTACGCTGAACTTGCTCACCTTTAGCAGCTGTAGCAACTGCCGCGCCACCCATTGCACCACCAAACAATACATTGATGATTGAACGGTTCATTGCTTTACACATGATGTACGACAGAATCGCACCAGATGAACCCACGAGAGAACCCGCAACGATCAACATGTTGTTTTCAAGTGTAAAACCAATACCTGCCGCAGCCCAACCCGAGAATGAGTTAAGAAGCGATACCACCACAGGCATATCACCACCACCAACTGGTGCAATCCATACCCAGCCAAATGCAAGTGCAAGTGCTGTCATTGCCCAGAATGCAGTCATGTTGCCAGTGGTAAAGAAGTAGAAACCACAAGCCAACATCGCAATAAAGATAAGCGCTTGAACAGGTTTAACCCATGCACCAGAAATCGTTTTCGCCCATTTTTTTGCAGCCAATTTACCGTACGCAAAGACAGATGCAGTAAAGGTAATCGCACCAACAAAACAACCTACGAACAATTCAAATAAGTGAACACTGCTCATGTGCACATGTTGCACACCAGCCGCGGTTAAAGCCGCCTCATTTTGAGCAAACAATTCAGTGAGTTGGTTGTTGTGTAAAATTGCAGCAATTGCAATTAGGACAGCAGCCAAACCAACTAACGAGTGCATCAATGCAACAGTTTCAGGCATTTGAGTCATTGGCACAGTACGAGCACGTGCAATACCAACGATTGCACCCAACACCATTGCACCAACAATCATCCAGATGACTGGGTTATTCGCAACAAAGAAGGTCGTAACTACAGCAATCGCCATCGCGATCATACCGTAACGGTTACCTTGAATTGCTGTTTTAGGGCCAGACAAACCACGAAGCGTCAAGATAAAGAGAATTGCGCCTACAAGGTACAACCAATTTGCATTTGCTTGAATAAATTCCATGTCAAAGCCCTCTTATTTCTTTTGCTTAGGCTTGAACATTTCCAACATGCGTGCAGTTACTGCAAAGCCGCCGAAAATATTAATGCTTGCCAAAAATACCGCAACCGCACCCAGTACGCTCACCACATTCACACTTTGAAATGCAACGTTAGCATCTACACCCAAAATAGGCAGACCCACAGTTTGCAACATTGCACCCACTACAATAATAGATGACAACGCATTGGTTACTGCCATAAGTGGTGTATGTAAAGCTGGTGTAACACCCCAAACTACGTAATAACCTACGAAGATGGCAAGGACGAAAATTGTAATAGTTTCAACCATGAGAAATCTCCTTAACCACGCTTAAGCAGTACTTGACCGCCATGAGTGACCAATAGGGCTTTTTGGATTTCGTCTTCTTGATTAATCGCAAAGTTTTTCTCTTTGTCGAATAAAGTTTCTACGAAATTGAATACGTTACGCGCATATAGTGCGGAAGCTTCTGTCGCTACAGTTGCCGGAATATTTGGAACACCCAAAATTTTCACGCCATTTTCTGTAAACACAGTCTCGCCAACTTTAGAGCCTTCAACGTTACCACCAGTTTCAACAGCCATATCTAAAATGACAGAGCCTGGTTTCATCTTGGCAACAGTTTCAGCCTTAATTAGACGCGGTGCATCACGACCCGGCAACAATGCAGTTGTAATCACGATGTCAGCGTTAGAAACAGCCTTGTCAACAATCGCGGCTTGGTCTTTGATGTATTGCTCACCCGGCATCCATCCATAACCATTTTTAGCGGCGTCAGCTGCACGTTGTTGCTCTTCTTCAGACATTGGTACGTCTAACCACTTACCACCTAAAGATTCAACTTGATCTTTTGCCGTAGGACGTAAATCAGTTGCTTCAACAATTGCACCTAAACGTTTTGCCGTTGCAATTGCCTGAAGACCTGCAACGCCCACACCCATAATCACAACACGTGCAGGTTTTACAGTACCAGCAGCAGTCATAAGCATTGGGAACATACGTTGATATTCAGCGGCAGCAAGCAAAACTGATTTATAACCAGAAAGGTTTGCCTGAGAAGACAATACATCCATGTTCTGCGCACGAGAAAGCGTACGAGGAAGCAATTCCAATGCAAAAGCAGAAACTTGCTGATTCGCAAACTGATCTAGCTCGGTATTACGATAAGGATCAAACATTGCTACAACAGCAGTATTTGCTGGAAGTTTTTGAATTTCCCCGCCTTGTGGCGCACGAACTTTCAAAATAATTTGACTACCCGTATAGGCATCATCCGTAATGGTTGCACCGACCTGTTCATAAGCACTGTCAATGTACGCAGCCTTTACACCGGCACCACGTTCAATCACAACGCTATGACCAGCGCTAATCAACTTCTTTACTGTCTCTGGCGTAGCAGCTACACGATTTTCACCGACGACAGTTTCGGTTGGGATTCCGATTTGCATGAGCGTTCCTCAAGCTAATTTCTCATTGTCAAAAACATTGCAACCTGCAATGTTTCCCCCATGTGTATTCTTTGTACAGAATTTGGATTCTAATTGAACTTTTTTAAAATACCACCCAATATTTATTTAATAAATACCCATATTTTGAACTGATGATTCACGATATTTGATTTGAGGTGTAACATAGGAAGCTTTTTATTTTTTTGCAGACAACAGTCTCTCTTATACAGTCTTGTATATGAAAATTTCTTTATCCTCGTTTCAAATCGGGTCTTTTTTTGCTCTTTGCTCTGCTTTTCTATTCAGTACAAAAGCAATCTTTATTAAACAGACTTATGCCCTTTCTCCATTAGTAGACGCCACAGTCCTGATGGCTTTACGCATGTTAAGCGCTTTACCGTTCTTTCTATTAATTTGCTGGTTTAACAGGCATCATAATCAGGGCATAAAAAAGAAGGATTGGCTAATTTTAATTTTTGCTGGTCTATTAGGCTACTACTTTGCCAGCTGGCTCGATTTTATGGGTCTGATGTTTATTAGTGCTTCACTCGAACGAATTATTCTATTTTTATATCCTACTCTCACCGTCATTGTCTCAAGCTTGCTCTACAAACAAAAATTAGATGCAAAAAGTTTATTTGCCATTTTTCTTAGTTATGGTGGAACTGTATTGGTCATGCTTCAAGAGCACAACAATGCACCAATTCAGGGCAACTTCTGGTTGGGCACAAGTCTCGTGTTTGCGAGTGCTGTGGCTTTTGCAGGCTATTTACTACTGACCCCGCCATTAATTAAAAAATTTGGTTCTTGGAATTTCACAGGTTTAGCTTTAACAGTCGCTTGTATCGGTACATTAACACACTATGTATTAAGCACTCCTCAGCCTATTCAACTTCTATTACAACTTCCATCTAGTGTAATTTGGTACGGCATCGGACTTGGCTTTTTGGTCACTGTTTTACCTACCGTTATGCTCATGCAAAGTATTGAGCGACTTGGCGCCTCTCAATCTGCCATGATTGCTTCGATAGGACCGGTTTTAACTATTTTGCTCGCAGTTACTTTTTTAAATGAACATCTCAATATGTGGCAATGGGTAGGCTGTATTTTAAATATTGCAGGTGTCATGATAATTACCCTCAGAAAGAAAAGATTAAAATACTAATTTCTCTTGACCTCAACCTAAGTTGAGGTTGGATACTCATCTAAATTTTACTGAACGGTTGAGTCCCATGAATCAAGAAACTTTTAAAATAATAAATCCATCAACTTTATACGACCCTACTCCAAATGCTTATAGTCATGTTACTGTGGTAGAAAACTTTAAAAAGATTATTCATATTGCAGGTCAAGGTGGCGAAAACTCAAAAGGTGAATTAAGCCCAAACTTTGAAGAACAAGCTTTTCAAGCTATTGATAATATTAAACATGCTTTGATTGCTGCCGATGCAGAGCTTAGCAACATTGCCGTATTAAGAGTTTTAGTTGTTGACCACTCGGTCGAAAAACATGAAATTTTAATTAAAGTTATGCAAAATTTATGGAAAAATCATCCTTTTCCAGCCTGTACACTCATTCCTGTACCACGCCTTGCATTAGAGCATATGCTCATTGAAGTCGAAGCAACCGCATACACCTAATAAAATCGAGAGAACATCATGTCTACCCCTGAAGATATCAGTCAAAATAAACCTTTACTTTGGTTGATGGCAGCAGCATGTGGCTTATGTGCAGGTGTGAATTATTATTGCCAGCCTCTTATTCACTCCATTCAACAAGACTTTGCCGTTACTCAAGCACAAGCCGCATTGACCGTTACATTTGCTCAGGTGTCTTATGCCCTCGGACTGCTCTTTATTGTTCCAATGGGTGATATCGTCAATAAAGCCAAGGCTATTCCGTTTTTGATGGTGCTTTGTGCAGTTGGCCTATTTACTTCTGCTTTTGCTGTTAACTTACCCATGCTATGGATCGGTACAATTTTAGCAGGATTGTTTTCGGTTGCAGCTCAAGTGCTGATTCCACTTGCCACAATGACGGTAAAACCTGAAAAAACTGGCGAGATCATTGGTTTTTTAATGAGTGGCCTATTGGTTGGTATTTTACTCTCTACCAGTCTGGCTGGCCTATTTTCTAACTTATTCCACTGGAAAGTGGTTTATGTGGTAAGCGGCATATTAATGCTTCTGTTGGCATATACCTTAAAAAGTCGTTTGCCTTATGTTTTACGCATGAAAATGAATTATGGGCAGATCTTTGCTTCCATGGGTCAGCTTTTAAAACAAGAGAAAAGACTATTATTAAGAGCGCTTACAGGGGCTTTCGCCTTCGCATCTGTGAGTATTTTATATTCCACCATCGCATTACTCCTCACCTCAGCACATCATTTACCTGATCTGTTTATTGGACTAGTGCCTTTAGTCGGTATCTTTGGTGCCTTATCAACCCGTTATATTGGTAAATATGCTGATCAGGGACGTACCACTCTCCTCACATGGATAGGCTGTGGTTTATTCCTGTTAAGCTGGCTCTGCTTTTATTATGGACAAACTTTGCTTGCGAGTTATATTGCTGGTTTTGCTTTAATTCAGTTAGCACTAGCACTTGTACACACGAGCAACCAAAGCATTATTTTCCGTTTACGACCAGATGCTAAATCTCGTATTAATGCCATCTATATGACCACTTACTTTATTGGAGGCGCAGGAGGTTCAGCATTAGGAATTTTTGCGTGGAACCGTGGTGGATGGACCATGACTTGCCTTGCTGGTATTGGGCTAGTTGTACTTTGTATTTTGTTTAGCTTGTTTGATGCTATCTTACAAAAAAAGAAAATGATTTCCCAATAAGGTAACTTGTTATAAATCATCTCCCTATATTCAACACAAGGGTGGTTATAAATTACTCGGCTAAATGCCTCTGTCGATTCAAGCATAAACCTCGTATAATGCTGCCCTTTCATTAATTTAGCGACTTTTGGGCTATTGGTTATGCAATCACTTCAATCGTTACAACCTCGTATTTCTGTCGCACCCATGATGGATTTGAATAACTAAAATAGAATAATATTTACTATCAACAACTTAAAAAGAAAAATAAAATTTATGGTGTAAATATAGTGTAAAAAAATTAGATAAAATAATTATTAAAAGCTACCTCAATTCGATCAATTAAAAAACAATAATATCTCTAACATTTAGTTGATTAATAGTTTTACATTTTAAAATTCAAATACAGGTTTAACCTACTCCCCAAGTAAGCTTTAAATTGTTATAATTTTTCGGTTTTTATTGTGAGTTTTATAGTGAAAAAAAAAGTCTCGTTGGTTAAAGCTATTGATCTCTTTTGCGGTGCTGGCGGCCTTACTCACGGCTTAATTAACTCTGGCATTGATGTGATTGCTGGATATGATATTGAAGAGTCATGTAAATTTGCTTATGAATATAATAATAAAGCTCAATTTATTACTAAAGACATCACAACTCTAGATTCAAAGGAAATTAACAAACTACTTCAAAATTCACCTTACACTTTACTTGCAGGCTGCGCACCATGCCAACCTTTTTCAACTTATGCTCGTAGTTCAAAACAAAGGTTAACTGGTAAAGATCATCGATGGGATTTGCTTACAAGTTTTGGTCAAATTGTATCAGAAGTTAAGCCAGATTTCGTAACAATGGAAAATGTCCCTGGTTTGGCTGAAGAACAAGTCTTTAAAGACTTTTTATCTCTTTTAGTAAAATATGATTATAACATTGACTTCCAACTAATCTTTTGTCCCGATTATGGAATGGCACAAACAAGAAAACGGTTAGTTCTAGTCGCCTCTAGAATTTGTCCAATATTCTTACCTCAGCCTACGCATTCTCCAGCAAGCTATCAAACAGTTTATGACGTGATAGGACATTTGCCCCCAATAATAGCTGGGCAGATACATCCAGAGGATCCTTTACATCGCTCATCGGCCCTTAGTGATATAAATTTGAAGAGAATCAAAGCTTCCAAACCAGGGGGAACATGGCTAGACTGGCCTGTAGATCTTAGGGCAAATTGCCATAAGAAAATCAGCGGTATAACTTATCCAAGTGTTTATGGAAGAATGAGCTGGGATGAACCAGCCCCTACCATTACTACACAATGCAATGGGTACGGAAATGGTAGATTCGGTCACCCTGAGCAAGATCGAGCAATTAGTCTACGTGAAGCCGCTATAATTCAGTCATTTCCAGATACGTATCAATTCACCTCACCTAAAGAAAAATCTCCTGGTATAGTTTCATTAGCAAAAATGATTGGTAATGCTGTACCTGTTAGGTTAGGTGAAATAGTAGGTCAAAGTATTTTATTAGCTTTAAAAAATATGCAAAAAAATTAAGCTACTTTATATCCATTTCTATCAATATATTTTTCATACTCACTTATAAGAAATTGTAAGTATTCTTTTACGATATCAATAAGTTGCCTAAACTCACTTGCGACATGATTTGCTCCACATTCTGTAAAAGATAAGGAACCGTGAGCTAATTTATTTCTAATTTCTTTAATCAATCGAATTGGCCCTTTATCATTTCTAAATTTTTTATTCACTTTTTCTCTTAATTGTTCTGGAAGATTTAAAGTAATTCCAATGCTAGCACTTAAACGCTGTATTTCTTTTGTATCCCAATTACCCCCGCCACCAGGCGGTATTTTTATTTCAATAGGTTTTAAATTCAAAACTTGTTCAAATAATAACAAAGCTTTCTCTAATCTTTTGTCACTACTAAGACTTTCATCATATGGAGCAGCAATAGATTTAACATATAGTTTTCTCATCTCTTCAGTTAAAAGCATGAGTTTTCCATCAATCCCTTCTGCGGCATGTCTTTCAACAGCCTCTATTAACAAGGTGATTATTGATTCAATCAAATTATATAAATGCAAATAAATCCCTGAATACATAATTTTCTGCTGTTCAGGCTTAATACGATAGGCTTTCCCATTTACATCCAATACAGCTCCACCTGCTCCAATCGCTACTTCAATGTTATTAACTAAATCAAAGTAGGTTTCAATATCAGAGACTCTGTCTTTAAACGTATCTTTAACTAAGTCCATATCTAATCAAGCTCCTGTAAGCAAAGCATCTCGCATAAAGCCGATACGCCCCTTCAAACGACGGATAGCATTCGCGCCATCAGATCTTATTTCATTTTTAAAACCTTGTGACTCTAATATGGTATTTGTAAAATTCTCATCAACTACAAGATCTGGTTTTTGAGAAAGTGCCTCAGATACACCAACAGATATAGATTCGAATCGAGCTCGTGGTGTTGTTTGGCTTTGCTTAGTTTTTCTAAATCCTAAAGTAAATGATTTATCCACAAATTTGAGCATTTTTACAAACCTTTCTTGATATACATTTCTCAAGCCAGGATTTTCATCAAACTTTTTATTCATTTTCTTTATGTACCGAAACAGGAATGGAGATACATCATCTTTATATCCATCTAACCCATCTGTGTATGCAAAAAATCTAGCTACTAACTCTTCAGATTCTCTAACTTTTTCTTGTTTTTTAGAAACTGGTGCTAATTTGTTAAATAATGGATCTTTAGCAAGTTCAGTGACAAAATCCATAAAACTTCCTTGTAAAGCTCCACGCCTTACTTCAGCAGGATTTGCAACTTGACTTCCTGTATTAATTCTTTCAAAAAGATCTACTCGCGCCTCCATATCTGTATCTTCAGATAGAATAATTCCCCTTAAAGAAATATTAAGAATTTTTCGCCGACGTGCTAAAGGAAGATCTTCGAATTTAGTACCATTCAATAAATCCAATCTCTCTAACCCACTTAGAGTTAATCTATTATTCAGATACTCCTCTATCGTTCTTAATCTTTGAGAACCATCAACTATTTCTAATTGACCTGTTTCATCATTCATCCAGAAAAATACAAAAGGAATGGGTAAACCAATCAAAAGTGATTCTATAAATTTACATTTTCGAGGCTCGTCCCATGTAAATTCACGTTGATAATTAGGTACTGTATATTCTTTTTCTGCTATTTTTTTAGCTAATATTTCAACTGTATACTCGGAAGTGTAAAAATCAATTTTCTTTGAGAAACTTTGAATTTGCTCTTCAGCTTGTTTTAGTAGTTCTACTTCCATAAGAATTTGACCCAACAAAAAATTGCACTTAACAAAATAGTGTATTTAAAACATTGGCATCACTACATGCCACTAAATGTAAATAACTTTCTTATATTACTACAAAATTTAATATATGGTTTTATCAAAGCTAAATTTATAATTCATGTTTATCCAATATTGTTGTTAATTGTTAGAGTTATAATTTTTGGAGTAAAGATGAATACAGAATCATTCCAGCAATCAAAAAAAGATGACCTAATTGGACTTGAGGAACAAAATGAAATCACATGTTTAGTCCGAAGATTTGCCACAGAACAATTCGGATATTCAAGAATGAGAATTTCATCTCCAGAATTAATTAGAAGAACACCTCAACCGAGGGTGAATATTGCATTGAGTAAAAGTTTAATTGATCTTTATCTTAGATTTGGAACATATAGCCGTAATAACCATAATGATAAGAAATATATTGTTGTTGCTCGTATCGGATTTAAGAAACAGAAAAATGGTTATGGAACTGCCTTATTGAAAGAACTCTGTAATTTCGGGGAAAAATTTGGATATGAATATTTAGAAGTAGAATGTCCGAACCCAAATTGCCAAGCCTTTATGAAAAAGTTAGGTTTTAAAGATGAGTTCTATCTTCCAATTAATCAATTGAAAAGGTCTATTCAAGAATATGAGCTTTTCAAACAGACAAAAGCCTGTCTCGTATAAACTATTACTGATTGCATCATACGTCCTGTTATTTTTAACCACGCTAAATAGCTTGCTACCATTAAAGATTAACCGAGGCTTGTAAGTGACTGACAACTCCAGTTTTTGAGTCTAGGGGAAAAAGAAAATTTTAATTGTGTACTTGTAACAGATATATCAACACTGTTTTAACGATTGTTGATATATCTTAAGTTATCCACATTATGCATTAAATTCCAAATATTCACCTAACCCATCAACCAACATAGCTATAGTAAAAGTAACATCACTATATACTTCTATTTCAAACATCATCTCTTCGAATACAGTTCTTACAATCTGCTTAGCTTCTTCCCTTTTTTCAGAAATACTACAAGAGTGAAGTACTAACTCACCTATAAAAGTATTTTCTACTTTATCTAGCTTAGTCCATTTTTCTATTTGCCTATTACCAATCTTATTTTCTAATTTTTTTATTGATTCACCTTTCTTGTCACTAGGGTAACCACTCTGTGACATGGCAAACGTAAAGATAAAACTATAGGCTTTCATATCTCACTCACAAATATATTTTCTTTCCTGTATAGTTAACGAACGAATTAACATTTTGAAAACTAGTACAATTCTTTTTGTTATAGCATCAAAACAACCATCTTGACATGATAATTTGAAGTTGTAGGATACAAGAATATTCTTAAATAAATCTAGTTGTAACAATATGCCTAAAAACAATAATATAGATAATTTCTGGTTTAATAATCCTCAAATAAAAGCTTTTATAGAAAAAAATCAAAAAACACAAAAACTCATTGATGCAGCAACTGGAGGATCAGAGCTAAGAAAATTCTACAATAATCAATCAGTACTTTTTAAAACTATAACTGATCTTAATCCAACTATGAAAATAATGAAGGATTTAGAAGAATTTCCTACCTTAAAATTAATTAGAGTAATTGAAAAATCTACTACTTTAAAACTTTTTCAAGCCCTAGAAGAACCTGCAATAGTAAAGGCGAGTAAAGCATTCGAAAACTCACTCTTTATGAAAAAAAATCAAATAGCTGAGCAATTTCCCTTCATGTCAGTGCACGGGAAAAACTATTTTAATGATAATTATTTTAAGTCTATTTCTTCCGCTCTTGCCAATTCAGATATGATGTCAATTGCAAGAACAATGCAAGAAATCTCCCCATCTAACTTTAATAATATTTCTAATGATACTGACTTAGATATTTCACAAGAACTTCAAATAGAAGAAGAAGTAACCCATTATTTTCATGATAATGAGGAAGATTTACCTATAAATGAGAGAAAGAATCGTTTTTATAAATTATCAACTGAAGCAAAAGCCCGTGTTTATTATCTAATTTATATTTCGAGTTTATTCCTTGCCTGTGTAATGACTGGTGAATCCTCTGCAAGTACTCTAAATTCAATTGTTATCAATTTATTAAGTAGTATCTTTCATGACAAGATTCAGAGTATTTTGAGACCAAATCACACAAAAGAAGAGATTAAAACACTAATCAAAACAGAATTATCCAATTTTAATTCAAATATATTCAAAGGAAAACGAATAATTGTGCAAGAAACTTACTTATACACTACTTCATCCTCTTCGGCAGAAATAATTGAAACCCTCAGTATTGGGCAAGTCCTTACAATTCATGACGAACCTGAACTTTCTACAAGATGGTTAAAAGTTGAAATTATACGAGAGAACAAACCAATTACTGGATATGTCTTGAGAAAATTTTCTACCACTATTAAACAATGAAAATTTTGGACTGGTATCAGCATAACTTTATTTTTTATCAATATAATTAAAAAAAATCTCCACTACGAATAGAAAAACACTTACGAGCATACCAACTGCCAAACTAAGTATTAAAGTAAATTCAATCGAGAAATTCCAACCCTCAACTATTGATGAAAATAATGCTATAAAAAAGCCTATTATCGCAACCAAAAGGCTCCGTACTATTATATTGACAGCAGGATGTTCTGAAGCTTTAAAGTTCGCTATAAAAACACCCATGATCACTTCTACTAGCATCGTTAACATATAAAATTATTTCTTATCAATGTAATCAAAGAATTTTTCTATGAAAAAAACTACAATACTAATTACCAATCCTATAGCTAAGGCTAAAACTATATTTAGTAATACTGTAGTCTCTTTACCCCGAGATATGTCCGAAAAAAGAACTAGTAAAAACATTACTATCGCAATCAAGACACCTTTGACTATAATATTAATAATACGATGTTTCGAAGCTTTAAAGTTCGCTATAAAAACACTCATAATGACTTCAACTAGAACTGTCAGCATTACTATTTCTTATCGAGATAATTTGCAAATATCTCAATTAAAAAAACAGCTAAGCTAATTATTAGCCCACCTCCAATACTTATAGCCAGCCCTAGACCAATAGAACTTTCTTTACCATTCGATAGGTCTGAAAAGATCATCAATAAAAACATAACTACAGCAATAATAATGCCTCGTATAATAATATTAATAATTGGATGTTCTGAAGCTTTAAAGTTCGCTATAAAAACACCCATGATCACTTCTACTAACATCGTTAACATTACTTCACCTTATTTCTTACTTGATTTGTCTTTTTCAGTTGCGGCTTTAACCGCTCTTGAACCAGTTTGACCAATCATTTGCTCATTTGCGAATACAACCATACCTGAAGAGTTATTCTTAAGGAACTGACCTATTTTTGGCGCATTTAATGCCATACTTTTCCAACCAACTTGCCCAAAACCAGCGGCAGCTGAAGTTGTTGCTCCCCATCCACTCGTTACAGCGCTGACCGCAGCGACTCCTCCAGTACGGACAAGATTAATATCTTTAAGACATTTGCAGGTATATGCTTGCATACCAGCATCCATCCCACCTCCCACCAACGCAGAAGTACCCGCTGCTTTAGCAACTGTACCCGCAGTTAAACCCGCGCCTTCTAATTGTGCTCCAGTGCCAATAAATGGTGCAGCCACTCTTCCTACTACTGGTGCAGCAGCAGATCCAGCTGCTGCTGTCCCTGCCACAACATAAGGTCCATAGCCTGCTACAGATACTGCTGCTAAGTTATTATTACGTATTGCCCCTAATGCTCTTAAAGTACGAGCATCATCTGGATCTTTAGCGAAGCCAGCCATTGTATTTGGGAATAAAAAGCCAATACCTAATCCTGGTTTTTTCCCACCTACTGGCTGTAACCCCATTGGGTCCACCCATTGAGTTGGATTACTTACATAAGCCGAAGTATTTAGTCCACCATCTAATCCTATCGGATCTTTACTTATATATCTTGAACTATGCGGATCATAGTAGCGATAACGATTATAGTGTAATCCACTCTCTTTATCGTAATATTGCCCTTGGAAACGTACGTTGCTTTGCTCAAATGGATTACTTTCATTAATTGTTTTTATATTGAGAGCCTTACCCCAAGTATTTAAAGTTATTTCCCAAACGGGCTCTCCTAATTCATTACTTAACGCTTGTGGTGTACCTATCTGGTCACAATGGTAAAAGCTAACCCTCTCCAATTCAGCTCTATTACGTCTAGAGTCATCATGCCAAATCGGATCTTTATGGATAGAGTAAGCTTCTGTTTGGAATTTAGAATAGTCCGGTGTTTCAATTAACTGAATAAAACTTCTGTAGCCCGTTTGGAATAGTGGTATACAGCTATTCGGTTCGTACACATAGTGTTTGGTATAGTTCTGTTCAGTATCTTGATATTGCCCAGACTCCCAAATCATTAAGTCTTCATCCCAACCAAACAGTGTAAGTTCTTGGGATGATTTCTTGTAAAGTCGTCGTCCGAAGACATCATAACCATATTCAGTGATCTGCCCATTAAGATCAGTACGAATGAGTCTATTCAAATTATCCCATTTCAATTTGAGCGTTTTTCCAGTTTCACCTACTTCAGTGACATTACCTTGAGCATCGTATTTATAATTCTTACCTTGGTATTGAGCAACTAAATTGCTTTTCAATTCAGTAGATTGAGTGGCTTTAGAATCTATTAAATTATTCGCTGGATCAAAATAAAAACTGTCATTATGTTCTGGCCCTTGGCTTTTAATTATTCGGCCAATTGCATCATATTGGTAATTCAGTTGCCCTAAACGACTATCTTTTATTTGAGCCAATAAATAGTTTTTATCGTATTGGTAATGACGCTCTGTTTTATATTTCAAAACCTGTAATGGAGTTTGACTTTCCGATTCAGGATTTACGATTTGTGAACTTAATAAACCGATAGTATTGTAATTGCTGGTTTGGATTAGGCCATTTGCCAGCATCCGTGTTGTTTCACGATGTAAATCATCTCGATGAAAGGCCACCATATCTTGTTGATTGAAACCAACACCATAAACATGCCCTGAACCATAGCTTAAATGAGTTTGCTCTTGCCCATCTGGTCGAATCGTTTTGCTTAAATTACCGAGCTCATCATACTCATAACGTAAGACTGCTGTTAGCGGTACAGAATTTGGAACTTTATAGTGTTGATGTTCCCGAATCACTTGTCCAAGTGCATTACGATAAAAATCAATCTGGCTTACTTCATTACTTGCTTTAATAAGCTGTTGATTTAAATTGTATTCAAGCTCTTGTTTTTGACTCTGTCTTGTTTCTATATTTGTATAGATTATTGATGCGATTTGACCATCATCATGATAGCTGAATCGACTCAAGATATTTGGCTGTCGGATCTCTGACAACTGTCCATTCTCTGTATAACTAAAGTATTTTTCCTCGCCGTCAAATGCCTGTTCGCGAACTAACTGCCCATAGTGGTTATAGTCAAATTGATGCTCAGCATGATTTTGGTTAATAAGCTTATTCAAACGCCCTTGCTTATCCCACTGATAACTAACCTGAGATTGATTAGCATCAATTCTTTGGGCCACTAACCCCACAGAATTATATTGATATTGAGTAACAAAACCCTTGGTATCCGTATGCTTAAGTAAGCGTCCCTCTTCATCATGTTCGAAATGTTCTTTTAGTCCATCTGCATGAATGATGGTTTGTAACTGCCCTCTATTCTTACCTTGTGTACTGTATTTATACTGAACGGCATTTTTATCAGCAGCTTGCTCGGTCTTAAGAACTCCATCCTCATCATATTCCCATGTACTACTTTTCCCAGAACAATCTGTATAAGAAAGTATTTGTCCAAGGTCATTGTATAGGATTTTTTTAGAGTTACCTTTGGCATCAATCTCTTCTATCAATTGGTTGCCACTATTATATTTATATTTAGTTATTTGCTCTAAAGGATTAATTTCTTTACTGATATTGCCTTGTGTATCATATTCCCATTTCCAGATACTTCCTTCTGGATCTTTAGCTTCAATCAAATGTCCTTGTTCGTTATATGCAAAACGAATCACCCCACCATTTGGCTGTACGATTTTAATTAATTGCCCTTTATCATTATATTCTTGTTGGATTTCCTGACCACTAAAGTCAATCTGTCTCGTGATTCGCTTGTATTTATCACGGGAATACCATGATTCTCGCCCATCTGCTAAACGAATACGATAAGTGAAACCTTGCAAATCGTAGTAATAGTAAGTTGGGGTTTCATACGCATCATAAACAGCGACTTGACGTAATCGAGGATGCCATTTCAATTTGGTGTGGAAACTACCATCATCTGCCCATTCCTCTATAGCTTTCGCATTAACCTCTATAGAGTCATAACGAATGTTATGCCCTCGCCCAGTACGATCTGTATAACGAGTGAGTTGATGTGCTTGGTTGTATTCATATTGACGAGTATGACCATTTTGGTCATAGGCTTTTATTAAGTTACCATATTGATCATATTCATATTTAGCTAAAGGCTCTACTTGATCATCAACAAAGATGGAAATAATTTTCACTTGATCATTAAAAGCAAATTTAAGTGTATGCTTCGTCTTTTTAAATTGAAAATTGACCGTCTGTAAATAAGCACTCCCGCCTACTACTAAATAATTCAATATGACTTTTTCTTGGGTACTGCCATTAAACTGTTGGATTAACTGGTAGTCTTTACCTTCATTAAAGCTATGGAACTGCCAATTCCATTCTGTGCCCAAATTTAGAATTAAATCTCCATCTTCTAATGGTTGAACTGTGAGGTTTTCGAATGGTGCAGCATAAGACTTGGTATGCTATTGAGGATGGAAGCTGATGTTTTCGTCCCTGATCATCAATAAATATATAACCTTTAGGACTTTGTTGAATTACACTGGAAAAGGGCATCATCCAACGTGCACCGATCATACCGTTATCAAACTCACCTCGTTGTGAGTGATAATGACGGCTGAACGAGAAATTAATTTTAGGTAGAGAAAAATCAATATGTTCTACTTTTTCAGCACCAATTGAATAATTAATACTATTATTTGTTTGTGAATCTACACCTGTACAAGGTGCAGCATTTAGAGCGTTCGCTTGCAGACTTACAAACTCCAAAATATCACCTTTCGTATGTTGTTCATGTTCGCCAGTTTGGTTAGTAGGAACACTGGCGTTCGCTTTCTTTTGTTGCTCTTTAATCGCCTTTAAACTTTCTTGTATAAGCCAAGCTAATGTATATTTTTGTCCAGCATTAGATTGCTGTTGAAGCGCTGAACCTAAAGTAGCTGTCGCCTTTAGAGCATCTTGGATAAGTGCACTACTCGCCTCTACCTTAATTTTTGCAGAATCATCTGATTGACTAGGGGCTGCCAATAAATCAATTAAAGGTACAGCCCAATTGGTAAATTTTAATTTAGGGTCACGTTTTTCCGCACTTGCGCCTGCTGAACCAATCCTTGTAATAGGAAAGTCAGCAGAAGGAGGAGTACCAAGACTGCGCAAAATATCGAGGCCCAACATTGTGACATTTGTTAAAAGTTCTGGGAGTTTAGCTAGAGTTTCTTGTAAGAATTTTTCTAAATCTCCCGCAATCATGGCATTTAAATGTAAGCCCAAGCGTTTTATATCCGTACTCTTCATTTTTCCGTTTTCCGGATATAAACACTCTGCCATGAGTCCTAACATAGGACGTAAAGCCATACGGGCATGCGCTTGGTTATTCGGCTCTAAAAATAATCCAATCAGATTTGCTCCCAATAGGGCTGTTTGCTGTGTCCCTGCATCCCCAGTCTTTTTATCAGTTATATAGAGCAATAGATCTAGAACACTTCCCGTTAATGCAAAAATATTTGCTACAGTTGGTATATAAGCATGAGTTTGTAATTGTTCTAAATTAGTTTTACCGCGTACAAATAGATATTGCTGAATTTGTTTTGCGATCAATTGTAAGTCTGTAACTTCAGTAATACTTTCTAAATTAAAAACAGCAAGTTCAACCGCAGGCTTTTTTTGTTCTGAAGTTGACTTAATATTATTTGTTGCCATAAAACTAAAACCTTTTCTGTATGCAAAAGCATATCTGTAATACTGTTTATCTTTTAAAATGCAGTTGAACTTTATTCTTTATTACCAGTTGGATTTGGATTAAAACCAACTTGCCCCATCATCATTTGCTCAGGCGACAAATGGGTATTTAACTGTGAGGAAATACCCCCGAAAACTTGAGTAACGGCTTGTTCTTTAACCTGCCCTAGCGTCTGCTGTCCTAAATTATTAAGAGCTTGTTTACCCATATCTTTAAGATTCAAAGATTGTCCGGAAAAGAGATTACTCTTGAGTTGCGACATCATATTTTGTCCTAACGAGCCCATTGCATCCTTCGCCCCTTGAGTTACACGACTAATGACTTGATCAGACCATGTATAATTTCGTGTAGTAAAATGGCTTCCTTGATCCCAAGAACTCCGTTGATCTTTCTCAAATTCGACTTTTGCTGGACCCGGTGCAATTCCTGTCACCGTTGCAAAGCCATTGTTATCCAATGTGCCCGTAACTTGCTTTCCTAATGAATCTTGAACTTTAAAACTGGTTTGTTTAAAAAAGTCATTTCCACCATAGCTTTTCAATAGCTCAAGTGCACCTTTTAATGGCTTTGCTTCTGGAAGTTGTGCAGACTGACTTGCACCTGCACCACCTTTAAATAAGTGTTGTCCAGCATTCACCTCAAACTTTCCACCAGTTTTGGGGAATATCCCAGAACCATTTAGGGCAATTTGTGAAGAGGCGCCAGTAATCAAAACTTCTTTGGGGCTACTAATTTCAATACGATCTTCAGTAGAAGCAATACGAATACCTAACTTCGATAAAATATCCAATGCATTAGATTGAGCTTGAATACTAAATTTGCCTTGTGCGGCAACAAGCTTAAAATCACCTTGAACTGCAAATAGACTAATTTTATTTAGCGCATGCCCCACCCAGTTTTTCTGTGTACTAAGATTAATACTATCCCCTGCAAAATGGTTAATCTGCCCATCTGCTGATAGATGAATATCCTCAGGGGTACTCAGAGCAATGCTGTCAGGTGAGCTTAGGAGCATCAAAGATTTTTTAAACTTTGCAATATCTTTTTCTAATTGTTCTGCAAATACTTTAAGTTGCTCTACAGATTCGATTTCATCCGTTTGTTGATTCTTGGCTAAATCACTTAATGCTTTAGTGTTCTTCTGACTACTTTCAAGTTGTTTTTGTGTCTCCTGTACATCTAAATGATCTGCTTTTGCTTGGGCTTGTTTATAAGTGGAAAGTAATAATCCAGCCCCCGCACGAACAGCTCCCCATTGGTCAGTACGTAACTCAAAACCTTCTCCGCGGTCTTCACTTTCCACTTTATCTTTAGGATGACTGAGTTTCCCCAGATTTAACTGGCTTGCACCATGACTACTTTGTAGCTGGGTACTAATTTGCCCCGTAGTATCATCAAATCTGAGTTGCCCAAAACCACCTCCCGCTACTTCTTTGGAGCGAATACCACTCAACTTTTTAGTATCGGGAAGCTTGCCTTTGTTATCAAACTTGGTCGGTTGACGCTGCGCCTCATGCATTCGACCCATCACAAATGGTCGATCGATATCACCATTAAAGAAGTCAATAACGACGATCTCACCGATACGTGGTAAAAACCGTGCGCCGTAACCTTCTCCGGCCCAAGGTGTTAAAACGTCAATCCAAGCCGAATCAGAGTCATTGTTGTTGGTCCCTGCACCACCATCATGGCTATGGTCATCACTGCGGGTAAACAGGAAGCGGACTTTAATACGTCCCCATTCATCTACATAGATTTCTTCACCTTCAGGACCCACCACTTTTGCACGTTGTGGATGAGTAACTGGACTATGAATTTGTGGGTTATAAGCGGGTGTTGTTGGAATATGACGACGTTGTAAAATTAACTGATTGGCTTGGCGTTCATCACTGTTCTCGGGGTTTTGTATTGACCAGTTACTTTGTGCCAATAGACCATTAATTTGGTCATTTAAATCTTTAGGTAAGTTGTTCTGATTGAAAAAACTTTTAGAGATAATCAAAAAGCTTTTATCGGTGCTTTCATGCTGGTCTATTTCTGGGTGTTCATTTAATTCGAAATAGTAACCCACATAGGCATCACGGACTGTCGTTTGCGCAATAAAGCGTTTCGCCTGTGCCTCGTAGTAATTGATGAGGTTCTGGTTTAAACGTTCAACTTGTTGATTTCCAGATTTAGTTACACCATCCTCACCCTTTAAGTCACCAATCCATGCGGGGGCATAGTTCCAAGCTTGCTCTAAGCCAAGTGTAGCATTGTCATATTGTTCGCTATGCTGATGCTTACTTTGAACGCTTCCAATCCCTTCTTCTTGTTCTAATATTTCTGCTTGCCAACGTTGTAAATGCATAACGTTGGGTTGAAGAGAACGCTCGGCAGTTAAGCGAGTCATACTGTCGTATTGTTCCACCGCACTACTACGGTGGTAACGTATCGTTTTACGGTCTAAAGGCTGATATTGACTATTGGCATCAATTAATCTGAGTTTCTGAGCTTGAATAGATGTATCTGTACTTGGAACAATATGCTGAGCTTCATCAATTAGCCAACTAATATTTTCACTACGAAGTAAGCGTGAGAGGAAGTCCCAATCACTTTCGTTATGTTGCATAACAAAAGGACGAACATCATAAGGTTGTGTTAAACCGCTTAAATCTAAACTTAAGCTTGCAGCAAATAGCGGATTTTTAACCTGCCATTCTTTAAATAATATTTCCCATATTTCAACCACGCTTTTATTCATAAATACGCGCGAGTTGCGACGATACTTCCATAAAGTGGTTGGATCTTCTAAGGTCAGCTTATATAAAGTCAAGCTTCCATCTGACTGCCCCTGTTGAGCTTGAGTAATAATGCCTGCAACTCGGGTTAACTCACCTCGCTCCGTCACTATATCTACTGCGGCCTGAACACCAATAAAAGATTTTAGTTGAATCGTTGCATTCGTTGATAGGCATAAAAGTTCTGCTTTTAAGCCATCATTGAGTGCATGTACGCCATCAATTCTTTGCAGAAATACTTGGTCATTCAATATCGGAGAAGTAAATTGAATATGAATGGCACGTTTCTGTGGGCTAATACCCAAACTATCTAAAACTTGATGAATACTGTTCAACATCTTTATAGGACTGAGTTATATTTTGCAGTATTTTATAAAATACATACTGTTCTGTCTATTTTTTATATCAATCTTACTCCTGAAGCCTAGCCGAATACCCTATCTATACACTAAAATAAAAACTAAATACTTCAGAATATTGTGCTAACTCATTATGAATGCAGAAATAAAATTCAAAAAAAAATGTACAAAAAAAGAAATTATTCTAACTACAGCAACTCAGCTCTTTATTCAGGAAAGTTATATCAATGTCGGTGTAGACCGTATTATTGCAGAATCCAACGTAGCAAAAATGACCTTTTATAAGAATTTCCCCTCCAAAGAAGAATTGGTACTCACCTGCTTAAAGGAATTAAAACTCGATATTCAGATCTCAGTGGAAGAGCATATCTCAACACAATCAGGACCTTTAGAAAAACTGGAACAACTCTATCTTTGGTACATCGACTGGATAAATCAAAATAATGCCCGAGGCTGCCCTTTTCATAAAGCACGCATGGATGTAGGAGACTTATACCCATCCATTCTGGTCGTACTAGATGAATATAGGAGTTGGTTATTCGATACAACAAAGTCAATTTTTAATGAATTGGAAATAATAGATTCGATAGCCTTAACTCATCTATTTCTCTCACTTCTGGATGGCATCATCAATAGTTCTGTTTGTGAAAAAGCCCCTATTAATCCTAAAAAAACATGGGACTTTATCCAAACCTTGATTGAACTCGAAAAGGCTTCTAATACGGCGAACCATTCTTCATCTTAGAACAAAGGCATAAACCTTAATTTATGAATTTCTAAGCTTAACAATAATAATTAAAACCTCTTATTTCTCATTTTTTTAGTAACTTTAATCAAGTCATTAGGACTAACAATGCACGATCCAGAAAACTCCTCTAGAAAATTATCAACATACTTACCTAAAAACTTAAGAGACCAAGTTATTGTAGAGAGAAAAAAGACCCCTACTGAATTCTTAATGATTGAAGTTTCAACCTTTCTCTCACAAATTTTTATTTTTTTCACATGCGCACTTTATTCAAGTAATTTTTTAAGAAATGAAACTCTCTTATTTAAATATATAGATGTCAAACTTAAAAATATTGATGTTAATGAGACTATCATCCTCGTAATGGCGTCGCTCACCGCTATTGGCTTATTAAAGCTCATTCAAAAAGCTGCCCCCAACGAATCATTCACTATTAAGATTATCGACAGTGTCATAAATCAACTTCCTAAATTCTTTTACACATTATCCGCATCCTTTATTGGTATCTTAATTGCAATTATTTTCTTTGTTATAAATAATCCCAAAACACCTGATAATCTTGGAGTCCCTGCATATTCTTTCTTTGCAGTTGTCACATTTATATATGGGATCATGTGTGGAACAGGTTTAGCTTTTCTTCTCAATCACAAAAACTTGATTAATAAGAACTCAATGAAAGAAAATACTGAACATAACCCGACACGTCCTGATAAAAATAAAAACTAGCTTTTTAAAAGACGAGACTCGGAGGATTCTCGTCTTTTAAAATCTGACCAATTAGGTAATTACTGGAACATGAGCCGCAGCAGAAAGAGGTAAAATTCTTCAGGAACAATACAGCAATAGGCCTACCAGTACCGACTGATAGCGCACTTATACTTGTAAAAGCATCGATGTATACCGTTAAAAAACTTTTTCAAGAAGACGTAGCTTTAAAAAAATGCGGTGTTATTTTTACAGCCATTGAGCCGAAAACAGGCTATATACATGATTTATTGGTGGATCTCGATTTCATAGAACAACAAGAACAATTGATGGCCACTTTTGACAAAATATCAGAACGTTTTGGAAAGAAAAAAATAGGTATCGAGCTGTCGCTTGCCAGATCGGAACTGGTCAATGAATCAACAGTACAAAACACAAAATTACTTTAGTTTTTGATGATTTACCGTTGATTAACAACTGACAAAAAATGTCACATTAAATCAATGCAGATTGTTTTTGGTTAATATATATTCATTAAAAATAACGTCATTTTTCAACTAAAATATAGGACCTTTATGAGCAACAAAACAAATGATGAATTTACCTTGATAGGCCTAGGAGCCATAATTGTTGGTGGTATCTTATTTTATATCGTAATGCAGTTTAAAGCATTTTTTGGTGTCGATGCAGATACGGCTGTAGAAGCACTTAAAAGACTTTTCTTTTTTGTTATCGCCTATGGTTTTATTGCTTTCTTTACTCGCAGATTTTTTGAAGTAACTTTAATTGCTATCCCTCTTTGCTACCTTTGGCTTTATCCAGTAATTGAATATCATGCAATACAGGCTGCGCCATACGTTCCTTTTGCTTTGACCTGGCCAGGCCAGACATTAGCATTAATTGCTGTTAGTGCGTTTTGTTTTGCAATCTGGTTCTTTAAAAATCACGTGTGGAAAGAAATTTGGGCCTAATTACGGACCTTGATTAAACTTTAGTTTGCTTCTACTCTATAAAAATATAGGCCCTCTCTGGAGGGTTTTATTTTGTGAGAAAAAACTTGAAAACAAAGACTTTAATTATTGCCTTATCACTTGCATTCATAGGCTGTAGTAGCTCAAATTCTGATTTAAAAATTGTTAGTGCTGACATCGTTATTAAAGATGATCTGCCTCAATTAGAAATTTGTTTCAATAAAGAAATAGGTCTAGATAAGAACTTTATAAGTTACATACGTGTTAAAACTAAAGATGGCCAAACTTTTGGCCGTTCTGATATGTATGTTGGCTCAAACTCTCGCAATACTGAAGGTAAGTGCATTTTTGAACCACCATATATTTTTTTTACGGAACAGTGACGACCAGGTTCTACGTGCAAAGTTAAAAAAAAGTATGAAGCCTGACAATATTACAGAAATTGAAATTAAATTATGCAAACCAATCGTTTTTTAAAAACGAATCCAAAGTGTAAAGACCTTATTATGTTACTCAAAACGTATCTGGTTGGCACCGATACAATCCTTCGAATCTGGGATACACAGTCCAGTTTTGATGTGTTGTTTTCCAAGTTTACAACCAACCAGCTAAGAGGCTATTTCACAATGGGTGTATTCCAGTTAAATACCGCTGACTACCTATTCATGAAATATCGCTCTATGACTGTCGAATTAATGAGTGTAGTTACAAGACTATTATCCTCATTTAAGTAAGGCAGAGGCTCTGAGAAAGGCAAATCATCAAGAATTTCCTTTCTCAGTCTTTAAAATAGATTCAAGCAAACGTGCACCTTTTCTAGTACACATTAAAGACTTGGCTGATATTTTAGATAAAAAGTATTCTGAAGCTTCTAAAGATTTTGCTACGTTTCATCAATGAGGCGTAGCACCTCTTCCAACTGAATTACATTTCGTCTTGATTTAACAGAAACATACCTCTGTAAACTACTCCACGAATCATGCAAACTCACTTTCTGAATTTCAGGAATAGTAAAACTTTGTTCTGCCAATCGTGTACATCCCTCATGTCTCAAATCATGAAAATGTAAATCTTCAATTCCTAATATTTTACATGCTTCACGAAATTCTTTTCCTATGCTTTTGGGATTCAGAGGCATTAAGAGCTGTTCATCATACCCTAATCGCAGCATACGACTCCGCACTTCATTATCTAATAAAAGTTCAATTATTGTTTTACAAGGCTCCAACACGTCAAAAGACTTGTCATTACCTTTAGAACCATTCGGATTTTTCAAATCATGAACTTTCCATGATGAATGGTAAGAATCATAATCTTGCAGCCATAAGCGTGTTAACTCTGCTTCACGTCTACATGAAAAAATTGCGAACCAAATAATTAAATGCATTGGATACTTAGTACCATATTTATTTAATTTCCAACGCTCAGCAAAAAGTTTTGTTAAAGCAATTAACTCTTCATTTGTAGGAAGCCTATCTCTAACTTTACTAGAAGAGATTTGGCGAGTTTTTCTAAGCTGTGCTGTAGCTTTATCAAAGTTACTTAAATCAACTTCCATGCCCCACATAACAGATGCGTGAGATAGCACACCTCTAATATGTAAAAGCTCATGCTGCTGTGTACTTGTTGCAATAGGTTCTAAACCAAGATTCGGCACTCCTCTCCGTCTTAGAGCAACATGCTCAGCCAAATGTGTTGAATGTATTTTTGTGATAATATTGCGCGCGATTGGCAACTTCTTAATTAAGAGTAGAGCATAGCGTTTCGTCCTTCCGTATTCGCTCCCAACTTCATCCAAATATTTATCTATGGCATCTGACAAAGTTAGATCAATCAGTTGTTCTTTGCCAAGTAAAATGTCTGGATTTTCTTGAATCTCAACTTCTCTTTTTTTAAGCCAGTTTTCTGCCACTTTTTTTGAATGAAATGTTTTGCTTTCAGAATAAGCTGGATAGCCCTTTTTATTGATCCGGATAGCAGCTCGGTAACTAACGTTTCCATCTGCACCTTTTCTGGCAGTAATTGACCCCATAAATTTACACCATGAACCATTTTTTCATTATGGTGTAAATGCAAACCGATTAACGCAGCTAAATATGAGTTCCCACAGATTCAAACAGGTTGCAAAACACTGATTAAAGGTATGATTTTTAATGACTATTAACAAAACCATTGAAACTATTAAATCTCCAAGAATCAGTGTAGCTCCAATGATGGATTGGACAACGAAGGATTATCGATTCTTTGCTCGCTTGTTTAACCCAAATGTTGTGCTATACACCGAAATGGTCACCACAGGTGCGATTCTATTTGGTGATGCAAAACGCCATTTAGACTACAGTGCACAAGAGCATCCTATCGTATTGCAACTTGGTGGTTCAAACCCGCAAGAGCTTGCGATTTGCACAAAAATGGCTGAAGACTGGGGTTACGATGAAGTTAACCTCAATGTAGGCTGCCCAAGTGACCGTGTACAGAACAATAAAATCGGTGCTTGCTTAATGGCAGAACCAGATTTGGTTGCTGAATGCATTCACACTATGCAAAAAGCAGTAAACATTCCGGTAACGGTGAAACACCGTATCGGGATTGATGACATGCACTCTTATAAAGAGATGCTTCATTTTGTAGATACAGTTGCAGCAACAGGTTGCACTCATTTTGTAGTTCATGCCCGTATTGCTATTTTGAAAGGCCTGTCACCAAAAGAAAACCGTGAAGTTCCACCTTTACGCTATGAAGATGTCTATCGATTAAAACAAGAGCGCCCACATCTCACCATTGAAATTAACGGCGGGATTAAAACGTTTGCTGAAACTCAAGCACATTTACAGCATGTTGATGGCGTCATGATTGGCCGTGAAGCCTACCATAATCCGTACCTACTCGCGGAAATGGGTCAGCTTTGGAATTTGGAAGCTCCAGATCGATTCGAGATTATGGAACAAATGCTACCTTATATTGAACAGCGTATGGCTGAAGGCGCTCCACTCTCCATCATTACACGTCATATTTTAGGCTTATTCCAAAATTTACCAGGTGCACGTAAATGGCGTCAGGCGCTAAGTGGCGGAAATGCAAAAACTTTAGGCGATGTTGAACAGGCTATTAGCAACATGCAAGCAGCTTTAATTCGTACTGAGGAATATTTAAAAGAACATCAGGCTTAAGCATGTGATGGCTTCTTAAATTGTAAGAAAATGTGGCATTTTAAATCAGGGACTTAGATTTTGAGTATATTCGCAATGACTGAATTAAAATATTCAAATTTAAGCTCTGATTAATTATTTTTAAATAAAAATATCAACAACTTAAGTTAAATTGTTTTTGTGTTTCATTTTAATAAATATCTTTTTATCTCTAAGTAGCAATATTTGGAAAAAAGATACGTTATTACATAACATAAACAAAACTTTTAAGGTACGCCTATTAGTATCTCTGAACGCCACAGGTAGGTGGTGATTTTTTTAATATGGATATAGATAGTACGGTAGAGATTTCACGATGATTATTTATGACGGACAAGTAGCTGATAATTATATGTATCAGGATTCAAATCAGGCAGCCATTGTTGTATCCCACAGCACTCCAAGTCTCCCTTATCCTTTCACCATGAAACCTAGTAATCATCAAACTGAAACTTCCGATACTCCAGCAATAGATGTTGATAGATTCGTAGCTAAATTAGAAAGTATTACCTCAAGACGCAGTAAAGCTCGTTGTGCACGTAGTATCCGCCTTGCTCTCGAATCTGCTGGTGCAGATATTCGGAATCACCCCATTGCAGCTTCAGACTGGGGAGATACTCTCAAAAAGATTGGCTACAAAGAGATAGATCCATCATTTGATGAGCCACAAGAAGGCGATATTTACATCATTCACAGAACTCGCAATCACGTTTATGGACATATTGCTGGATACACAGGAAGTGAATGGGTCTCTGACTTCAAACAAAACAGCTATGATGTCTATAAAGATGATAGCGTCACTTATACTTACTATCGTTTAGGGCAACCTACCTAAGCATCGGGTTTTTCAATCCTTTTTAAATATGCCAAACAGTTGATCAGACAGACTTTTTTAAATCAGGTTTGGCTTCTTTTTTGCATGATTTTCATATTGTACTTGTCAAAAATGATGATGTAACTTTATGAAAAAAATACTCTTAGCCGGTTACTTACTGACGTCATTTAGTTTGGCGCATGCCATTCCCGATACAAACGTTATAGAAGTTTTCAAAAAAGTACCGGAAAAAAGGATTTATCAACCACAATATTTATTGAAAGGAACGGCTCCTCAAGCTCGGATCCATGTCATACGAAAGCAATATTTAAATGGATTACTAGATTGTCCTTCCGTAATTTTTCACGATAAGAAAAAAATTCTATCTCTGCACTCATTTGAAGAAGCAACAATTTTTCTAGAGCCAGATAATTACTATATTCGCTATGCAATTAATAATAGTGGTTGCATCAATTTAGAATTCTATCAACATAAACGCCCTAAAATAGACATTATGTCTCAGGAGCGTCAGTTGACGGTGATAGCGAATATACGTTTCTTATTAGCGAGCACACCGGACTACAATAATTATTTCAGCATATGGTTAAAGATATCTCCTACTCACGCTTGTAGCAGTTCGTAGATATGTTCAGCATAAGATTGAATCAGATTACTTTGGTCTGTTCTATAAGCTAAAACCACTTCAGAGAAAAGGTTCTTATTCTCCAGCGGAATCAGTTTTACATTTTTGGGTAATATTTGTTCAAATTCTTGAGGGACAATACTAATACCCAAATTTGCAGCGACTAAGTGTAATTGGGTTATCTTACGAGATTGGACTACCGCTGCTTTAGGCAAAAAGCCAGCTCCTACACACAAGTTTGAGACTAGATAGCTCAAACCTCCCCGCTTTGGATGTGGAGTTGAAACAAAATATTCATCTACTAAATCTCTTATCTGGATACTTTGTTTTTGTTTAAATTTAGGGTGATCAATATAGACAGCGACAAATAAGGGCTGTTCATATAATTTCAAAATCGTTATTTCTTCAAGGCTATGCAATACTGGTGGTCTAATCAAACCAATATCAATTTCTCCACTCATTAAAGCTAAAATTTGCTGCTCAGATGACAGGGTATTCACCTCAAAATTTACCTGCTTAGCTAAGCTAATTTCTTTTAATATCTGAACTTTTCTATGATCCATGACAATACTGCTTGAGTGAGCAATTTTAATCTGGCGGTTTTTCCCTTCCGAAATACTTTTAGAAAGATCAATAATTTCATTTAAGTAGAGCATGTTATCTTTTATTTTCTTATAAAAGACCTCTCCTGCTGCTGTAAGCTTTACTTTCTTGTCAGTACGATCAAATAGTTGAAAGTTAATTTCTTCCTCTAATAATTTAATTTGCCGACTTAAAGCAGACTGAGCAATGAATAGTTTTTCTGAAGCAGCGGTAAAGCTCCCTTCTTCTACAATTTTTATGAAATATTGAAATTGTTTTAAAGTAAGCATTTCCATCTCAAAATTAGATCATCAAGCCTATTTTCTATATTAGATTAGATAGATTACCTTCGCTAGAATTTTATTAAGACCATTCACTTGATTAAATTATTCATGAAGTATTTAAAAGGTTTCACCATATTCACTGTCGTTATTCTAATTTTATGGTGCTTTAAATTTTACGATCAACAGCTTCCAACACAGCCCAAACACGACACGATAGAGTTATATGACTAAAAAAGAAAAAGGCATACCCAAACATAAGAGCATGCCTTTTTAATATTTAAATTAAGCTTTCTTTAAATTGAGCTTTTTCAAAACTTCGGCTACTGCAATCATGGCAAAACTTGAAGTCACAACCACCGCTGAACCATAGCCCCCACAGCGTAAACCAGCCGATGGACACACATCTGCACTTGAGAATGGGTTATCGGCGGAATAAATACAGGTAATTCCAAATTTCTCTTTTGGCTTTTTACAAATACCACGAGCGCGAAGCTGGCTACGTAACTTTGCCAACATCGGGTCTTGTTCGGTTTTTGATAAATCCGCGACACGAATTTTAAGTGGGTCGAGCTTACCGCCTGCTCCACCAGAAACAATCAAAGGAATTTTGTTAAAACGGCAATGCAGCATTAAAGCCAACTTCGCTTTAACGTCATCAATACAGTCTAGAACAATATCCGGTACAGGATTTAAAAGCTCTGTGACATTCTCAGGTGTTAAGAAGTCATCAATAATATTTACTTTAATACGTGGGTTAATTTGACGGCAGCGTTCCGCCATAATTTCAACTTTTTCACAGCCTAATGTAGAGGTCATCGCTGGTAGCTGACGGTTTACATTTGATGCTGCGACAACATCCATATCCACTAATGTGATTTCACCAATTCCGGTACGAGCTAAAGCCTCTACAGCCCAACTACCCACACCACCAATACCAATCACCATCACATGACTTTTTTCATAGTGTTGGAACGATGAATCACCATAAACTTTGGCTACACCTGCAAAACGACGTTCATATTCATCTTGTTGGAGATCGGTCATTGTTTCTCTTTGGGGGATATAAAACACGGTGGCTATTTTACTGCTTTTCAGAAGAAAGTATATTTCATATCAAAGAAAACTTGAGATCGTGATATTTGAATTCACGGTAAGTCTTGTCATTATAAGTCAAACTATATTATTTAAGATTTAAGTCATCATTTACTAGCGTGACAGGCGGCATGGATGCCGCCC